>Ga0307508_10001734_pt1 | contig 24217 bp, 33 predicted proteins | sample 9_EM_MG_FD_203089 | JGI IMG/M metagenome (GOLD analysis project Ga0307508, IMG submission 203089) | Populus trichocarpa ectomycorrhiza microbial communities from riparian zone in the Pacific Northwest, United States - 9_EM | ecosystem: Host-associated > Plants > Roots > Unclassified | place... | reverse complement strand
TCATCTTCCTGGATCGTTTTGGCGTCCAGTACTTCCGGCTCCTCCAGAAGAACCGTTGTCTCTGTCCCCCCTCTGTGTGCCAGGGCGTTCTTCAACCGCTTTCCGATCCCTGAGGCCGCTCCCACCATCCGAAGACTATCGCGGGACGATACTGCCAGCTGAAAACCGGCCATGCCCTGGCGGTGGAATACCTCAAGTGGACGGGAAACCAGATCAGTGATGAGTGCTGGTTCTGCGAGTCTGGAGCAGTTCAGACTCGAGAACACCTCTTCAAGAATTGCAGATCATGGAAGATGCATCAGGCTGACCTGTGGGTGGAGATTCGGAAGAAGACTGGCAAACACAAGCGGAGGTGGGATATGGCAAAACCCTTTGCAGGTGCGAGATGCAGTGACGCTATATTAGCCTTCCTAGGGAAGACAGAGGTGGGGCTGAAGAAGCGGTGTGACGAGGTGGATCGCGGAGGCGGAAGCGTATCTTCCAGAGAGGAGGACAGGTTGAAGGAAGAGGAGTAGTTATGTTGTTTTGTTTGTTTCTTTTGGTATGCAAAGGGTGCCGCAACGTACTGACTAATGGGGGCTTTCGCCTCCACTCGTCAGGGCGGCGAGGAAAACTTAGTGCAATTTGCCGCGATCTAGATAGGCCGGATGCAACAAATGAAGTCTCTCTCTCTCTATAGGGTCAAGCGTTCTCCTCGGAGGCTACAGCTCGATATGGATTCGGCATGTCTGAAAAATGGGTCCCGCTTATTGACTGTGACCACGGATTGTTATTGAATGCTTCGGGCAGCTGAAGCTGGAGGATTGTAGATCGGTAAGCAAAGGGCTGGGAGCAACAAGGACGAAGCTTCGATGACAACACCTATAGGAGCCAGTATGTGCTTCACTTGCCTGGCTCTCGCGGCGACCTACTGCAGCTACGTAGTATGTACATACTATCCAAGAGCTAGAAGCCTCGTGAAACTTCAGGTGTAAGAGGGTATGAGGGATGCACTTATCCATTCCTCAAGTACTTAGGTCCAGCAACGAGATCACAATTGCTCTTGCCTCAATCCGTAACAAATGCCGGCATATACCTAGTGCGATTACAAAATTCAATCTACACAACGAGGAGCATGAATTATGGGGACACGAAACCGGTAGTGAAGCGCACTGATGCTACTTATGGTCGGTTCCTTGACAAGTTGTGGGACGAACCCGAAGATGATAGTGATGTGCATTGCCACTGAGCCACACCCCTTGTGCGCAATTTTTTTTCTCAATCCAAAAACTCATCTATCCCGTCGTAGTAGAGGCAACACCGGCCATATAAACACGCAGCCCAGTGAGCCGCGCCGGTACACACCAACCATAAAGGCGAATCATGGTGGAGTCCTCACCTGTGCGGCTGCGGAGAGAATGCACATAGTAGATAGCAGGCGGCGAGGGATGGCCACCAAGGCTGTCTCTGTCGGAAATGGGAAGGTGAACCATTCTGCATACTTAGTTGGCAGGTGTGGTGTTCCACATCCCCCGTGGTATCCCGATCAAGCACCAACCTCCATTTGCAATTCTGAGCGGAAACCTGCGCTCGCACGTAGAGCAGTCCACTGCGCCGAAAATACACGTTATATCGATTCCTACAGTCACAAACCCTCCCCCTTCCTTGCAGTTGGTGTCACATCATATCGTACATAACCCTACCATCCATTTACCTTTTTATGGATCGATCCCCCCTCCGGTCAAGCACTGCTTAATCACCCTCCCTTTCCTTTCCCTTTCTCCCCCCCTCCTGGGCAACGTCCTGACCAGCACTCAGGATATCCTGTGCGATTCCTAGTACCTCCGCAGGCATGCCTGCCATCTTCGCGACGCGCAACGCATGGCTTTCGGTGCTAACGCCCCTGCGAAGGCGATGCACGAACGTCCACGAACCCTCATCCTTATCGACCTTGACATCTGTACACCATGTCGCCACCTTTGCATCTCCCTGTACCCACTTCCCAAGTTCGACGAAATGGGTTGCGAACAAAGCGCGACACCGATTCCTGTCCACGAGGTGTTTCAACACGGCGTAGGCGACGGCGGCACCGTCTTTCGGTGCTGTGCCCCGGCCGACTTCGTCCATTATCACGAAGGAGCGCGGAGTCGCACTACGCAAGATCTGGGCGGTCTCGAGCATCTCCACCATGAAGGTCGACTGGCTCGCGTAGAGGTTGTCGGCGCTGCCGATGCGGGAGAAGATATTGTCCACGATGCCGAGCGAGGCGTGTGTGGCGGGTACGAAGGAGCCGGTTTGTGCGAGGATGCTGATTAGTGCGTTTTGGCGGAGGAAGGTCGATTTGCCGCCCATGTTGGGGCTAGAGGGGGTTAGCTATGTACGGCGAGAGGGACGGGAGAGAGGTACCCAGTGACCAACCACAGTCGTTCAACATCACCCACGAAGCAGTCATTGCTCACAAACTGCTTCCCGTCCTCCTGGAGACCAACTTCGACCGTGAAATGCCTCCCACCCACTATTTTATGTTTCTGGTCCTGTGTGAGGGTCGGTCTGGTCAGGTTCTGTTGCCGGGCGAGGAGAGCGAAGGAGGATGCGACATCGAGTTCGTCCAGTACTGCGGCGTTGCGGCGGAGCTGCGAGATGTGGCCGGATACCATCCGCAGAATGTTGTGGAAGACGACTTTCTCCTCGGCACGGATGCGCAATCGGATGTTGCTTATCGTTTCACCGAGCTTCGTCCATTCCTGCGTACATCCATCAGCAAGTGCGGGGTGAGCGACCGAGTGAGATTGAATGATTACCGGATGTAAGAATGACCTCGTCGTCCTCGACGAGGAAACGCTGGTCACGTTAGGGATATTCACATCCTTGCCTTTGATGTGGCAGTAGTGCCCCAGCTGTGGACTCCATTTAAGCGTAAGGCTCTGAACATCTAGTCCCGAATCAGAGAGGGTCAGAGGACCGCGCTCAGAGAACCACACCAACATACTCAGCTTGTTTCGAAGGTGCACTTCGAGATGGCCTTTCGCTTCTCGCAAGGCCTCCAAGCGTGCATGCGTTTCCCGCAGCACCGGACTCGCTCTGTAATGAAGTTTTTCGGGTTAGCCAGCCATTCTCACGGTCAGTGTATGGAGGCCAAACGAACGTCTTTTTCATGACCCACGCCTCGTCACCCTCCGTCTCCCAAAGGGCAGCGCTCTTGATAGAGTTCTCAATCCCCCTCGAAATCCTCCTCTTCCTCCCCTTCTTCGTCTTCTTGGCGCCAACCTCGACTACCTCAGGCAGCAAAGCCTCCTTCGTGCTCTCCGTCATCTCGTCCGTATCCGCCGCCTGGGACAGCGCTGCGGCCACGTCCGCAACCTCAGCCTGTTGTCTCCTAAGCCCATCCTCATCGATCGACCCGACGATCGTCTTCGCCAGCGACGTGGGAACGTTCAAGCGCTTCAGGATCGGTGCGAATGTCTCCTTGTCATCCGCACGCTTCAGTCGGCGGAGGATGTCGGCGGTGACCTCGATGGTGCGGGCCAACGCCACGAGGTCGTCGGCGTCGCCTCGGCCGAGCGAGAACTTCTGCACGATGCGTTGGGAATCGTAGGTGCGCTTCAACAATGCCGGAATATCTTCACGGAGAGCATGGTCTTCAAGGAAGGCTTCTACAGTATTAAGGCGCGCTTCGATGACACGGATATCTGTCGACGGGTTCGCTAAGGAGAGGCAATATCAGTTGGAACATCTTCAGCCAAAGTGGGTGGGGGGCAGAAGGAAAGGAACATACACAACCAGTTCCCTAGCAATCTCTTCCCACCCCGGGTGACCGTCCGATCAACCGTATGCAACAGGCTCCCCTTTGCGAAGCCATCCCTCAGCGTGGCCTTGATCTCCAAACCTCTCATCGAGTTAACATCAATACCCATAACTTCACTCGCTTTTCTCCTAACTGGTGCTTGTAGTTTCACATCGATCCCGGGCAACCTCGACTCAACATAATCCAGCAGCCGCTCGGCGGCCGCACGCTCCAGTCTACTCAGCTTCTCCAGCTCCTCCCTATTCACCTCTTCCCCTTCCGCGGTCACGCCCTCCCACCTCTCGACAGTTGCCTTCCTCTCTGTCGCCGTCGACAGGTCGTGCGTCGTAAGCACCCAAGTGCCCAACCCCCCCCTCATTCCCTCCAGCGCCGTCTCTCCGCTTTTGACCACCACCTCCCTCGGACTGATCCGTCCCAGCTCCGCCGCCAGCCCATCCCTGCCACACGTACTACACCACACCTCACCGGTCCCCAAATCCGTCCACGCGATCCCTAACTCCCCAGCGTCCCCATTCTCCAGCGCGAGGAGGAAGTGGTTCTCTCCAGCCTCGATCCACTCCTCGTCGATCAGGGTTCCGGGGGTGACGATCCTCTGGATGCGTCGGTCAAACATCAACTCTCCCGTGATGAACTCGCCCTCGGGGGTGGTGGGCTTCGCATATTCCTCGCAGATGGCGACGTACTGGCCCTCTTCCTTGACGAGCACCTTGAGAAACTGCTCCAACCGCCACCAGGGGAATCCCGCCATGGCGACCGGGCCCGCGACCGTCTTCTTCTCTCCGACCTTGAGCCCGAGCCGGCCAGCCCACTGCTCGGCGGCGTCAAAGTACAGCTCGTAGAACCCGCCGACCCGCGTCAGCAGCACGATCTCGGGACCGAGCCGCTGCATGTTTTCCAGCGCCTGTTGCACCACCGTCGGGTAGCGCCTCTCCTCCAGGACGGCGGCGGTGGGGGAGGAGACAGGCGCCGCTAGCGGGCCCTGAGGGACTTCGGGCCATGTTTTGTGGATACGCGTCCCCCGGCTACGGTCCACGGGCAGCTGTGGCAGCGGCGGGCGTCCGGGCCCACTGGATAGGTCCTCGACCGAGAGTTTCTGGCGGCGTTTGCTCTCTTTGGCGGTGCGGACGGCTGTGCGCGCGAGCGTGTGCGGGGTGCTGCTGAAAGACCGGATTGGAGCAATGCGCGGTGGGCGCCGGCGGAGGTGCAGGCGGAAGAGAATCATTTTCGTTTTTATTTTTTGGTAGGTTGGCGGCAGATGGGAAGCGTGTGAGCGATGGTGATGAGATGCGTAAAGCGCGTTTTCTATGGTGGGGTTCCTTTCACGCGTGGGGTTGGGCTAGGCTGGGCTGTCACGGGGGAGGGGATGTCAATAGATGCCGAAACCTGAAGGTCCGGGAACCACGATGGAAAAAGAAAAAAAAAGGCTTGACCCCATCTTGAGGGAAAAGCCATCGTAAAGAAAAACCAAAAAAAAAACCCCCCAAAGAGGATTGTACAACAAAAACAGAACTCATCACGAAGAAAGTTGAATGGGCTTTGCAACAAATAAACCGCTTCCAGATCTACACGTACCGGGCGATCGGCCTGACCAGCGCCCTCTGAAAAATACGGAGAAAGAGAAAAAAGACCGCGAAATCCCTTTTAAAAAAAGAACTACAGCTTCAATCAACCAATCTACGCCTCGCACCCACCCATCCCCCCCAAAAGAAAAGCTTGCCGAGGAAACAAGAGGAAAAAAACCAAGAGAACAAACGGAATTGTCAAAGGTGGGAATGAAAGAAATCGACCGATCATCTCCGCCATCATCACCACCAGCCTCCATCGAGTTCTCTCGCCGTCCGTTCCAGCTTACTGCGATGCACACTGTACACGTTCACCGCTGCCGCCGTGCATGTCGTCGTCCTCGTCGTGCATGCCATGACCGCCCTGCTGCTGAGCGCGTGCTTGATCCCGCTCGTCTACGGGCTCCAGAACGACATCTTCCACCATAGCATCGGGGTTGAGCTCGGGGAGGGCCCTCGGTGGGAGGACCTCCTCGAGGAGCATAAGCTTCTCCGGTGTGTTAAAGTTGTCTTCCGGGAACTTGACGTCGAAATGGATGTACAGGTTACCCATATCGTGGTGACGGTATGATGGCATACCCTGTCCGCGGATCTGCTTAACGGTTCCTAGTTATAGCTGTCAGCATAAACCTCGAGGGAGTGCGGGTCGGGCCATCGTGGAAAGGCTCACCAGGAGAAATGACCTCGCCGGGCAAGATTGACACCTGCAGGAAGCGATCATCGAGGTGTTCGATAACGATAGTGCCGCCGGCCAAAGCCGTCAACAGATCGATCTCAGCCTTGTAGTAAAGATCGTCGCCCTTCCTCTCGAACCGATCGTGTTTCTTCTGCTCAATGATGAATACAACGTCGCCGGGGACGATATCCGGGCCCTGGTCACCTTCGCCGTTGAAGGTGATCTTCTGGTTCGCCTGCATACCCTTGTCGACGGGAACGTGGAGTACCTTGCGCTCGGTGACGGTCTTCTTTCCGTGACACTGCTTGCACCGGTCCTTGTCCCGGATGATCTCTCCCTCCCCACTACAGTCGGGACAGATAGTCTGGAAACGCTGGATCATAGGGCCCATTTGACGCATCATCGTCTTCATACCCGCGCCGCCACAACCGCTGCACTTCTTAACGGCACCTTCCTTACCGCCACGGCCGTCGCACTTCGAACAGAGAACACTCTTTTGCAATGCGAGCTTAGAGACCTTTCCCTTGTAGAGATCCTCGAGCGAAACCTTGTGGACGTGAACGATGTCTCGGCTCTGCGTGACGGAGAAACGTTAGCACCCGACAACCCGAGCTTTACTGATGTGGCCACGACATACCCGCTTGGGACCCTGCTGCTGCATTCCGCTGCCGCCGCCAAACATGCCGCCTCCGCCACTGAAGAACTGGGAGAACAAGTCCTCCGCCGACATGCCGGCCCCCATACCAGCATCGCCGTTGAGACCCTCCTCACCGTACTGGTCGTAGACCTGTCGCTTCTGGGGGTCCGAAAGAATCTCGTAGCTGTGTTCTCGCCGCGTAAGCAAGCAACCACCATTCATAAGGTAGAATGAAAACGTACGCATGTCCAACGTCCTTGAACTTGTCCGCAGCAGCTGGATCGTGAGCGTTCTTGTCGGGGTGGTATTTCTAGGCGGTGTTAGCGGGGACACAGTTTTTGGGTTTTAGAGGGGTCAGAGAGAAGGGAGAGAATGGGGTGCGCCTTGGACGTACCATCGCAAGTTTCCTGTACGCCTTTTTGATCTCCTGTTCCGACGCGCTCGGCTGAATCTCGAGAACATCGTAAAGATGAGTCGTGCTTCCTTTCGTTGACATATTTGCTAGTGGGTGTGTGTCGGGTAGGAGAGGTAGGTAGGGATAGGGTGTGCCGAAGAGGGCGGAAGAAGCTCTGCTGTTGATCGAGTTGTGTCGAGGTGTTCGTTGTGGTGTTGCGGTTCGATCAGGGTCCTTTCGGAGGATGCAGTGTGTGGGAGGGAGGGGCTGGGTGTATGTATCGACAACACGGTTTTTTCTTTTCTTTTCTCTCCTTTCTTTTTGGAGGAAGAGCGGACAAGGGGAGGAGACGCAAGCAGAGTTAAATCTACCTCGGGGGTGTGGGTTCAAGCTAGAGTGTGTTGTTGTATGATAAGTGAGAGCAGTTGGCGTTGGTTAAAAAGGGAAGGGTATGAGGCTTGGAGGCAAAGTCTTGGGACGAGCGGCGCAGCTGGTACGGTATATTATGTACCTCCTTGTAACCGGAGTGTAGGTAAGTCGATTCGGGATCTTCGCAGGACAGGAACTTTCTCCCGAGTCGGTGGCCTCTATGTACATTTCTCGAGCTCACGTTTCTCTTTTCTCTCTTACCCTCGATCGTTTCCCCCTCTTGCTTTTCTAGCCTCCTTTCCATACATAGCAGCGCACATACCTCCACCCGTGCGACCCGCAGATTCCACCTGCTTCCATCAGCATCTTTCCGCTTCGATGGTGTTCTGCAAGCCAAGCCATTTCCAGAAAAAAAAAGCACCTAATATAATCGCCGCGCCCACAAGCTTCGTCTTCGTTTTCTGTAGGGTGGACTGTGAAGAAACCATATTGAGCCCTAAAAAAATACCAGCGAGGAAAAATAGGAAACTGCTCTGAACGGGCACCAGCCTGTACTAGTCCATAAACGGCTAGTTGCCGAACGATCCAGAACGTGATGGAATTCTCCTCACGATATATCACTCAGTCATACACTCAGCCTTCTTGGGAAATAGGCTGGCTTTGTTTCCGGATGATATCATCTGTTACAGATAGTACGACCCACATCACCAAACTTGCTCTAGTATGCATTAGAGAAATCATCCCTCTGTACAGATTTTAAGCTACCATACGACATACATGACCGCTGCACCGCATTACAATCATACCGATGACCCACAACCTCAAACAAAAAAAAAAGAAGGAAAAGAAGCAGACATCACATAGTCGTAATAGAGTAGGGAAGGAAAGGATCACACATTAGAATCGTCTTCTGGGGGTCTAGGATAGTATATCATCAAAACATCGCATCCATAATTGAATGAACCTTCGTCGCCGCCTCCGCATTCCGGCCTCCCAATAAAAGCACGAATTGCACACGGGAAATTTAACACCCCCAGAAGTTCAAGAAGAGAGATCCAAAGACCAAGCTCAACACCAATGCAACACCACTGCAGCGGCTTAATCATCGGTGTCCTCTGGGCAGTCGAGGCTGTCGTGCCCGTCGCGCTCGCAGAGCGCACACCATTTATCCATATCCACCGTTCCACTGTCCTTACCCGCCAAAGGTCCGAACGACGAACTCATGTCCGCAACTGGGGGTGGGGGAGGGAGGTGAGGAAGGTGCACGCTCTTCTTCTTGTCCGCGATCGGGGTCTCGACCGAGAAATCGTCTTCGGTGGTGGCGGACGAAATTGTGGTCGGAGGAGCAGGGGAAGTGGAGGGAGGGATCCCGCTCGGACCGTCCGCGAAAGAAACGGACTCCTTCCGTCGCAGCGGCAGAGGAGACGACGCGGGCGTGTGTTCCTCCTGCTCTGCAGCGGCGGCAGCGGCGGCGGCAGTCGTCGATCCATTGGGACCAGCAGAAGCCGGCCCACCAGCACCAGATCCGAACATGTTGGTGCACGTCAATATGTCGTGGCCACCGGTCTCACAGATCTCGCACCAAGGGACCGTCGAGTCCGCATCCGAGTCGATGGGCGTCAACTCGGAACTGTCCTTTCCCTCCGAAATCGGCGGCTCCTTGATCGGCGTTGTGTCGAGCTGAAGCTTCCTGAGTGAGTTGCCGGAGCCAGACAGCTGTCTGTTTCTCCAACCAATCCTCTCCGCCGAACCCCCCGACACAACCCTGCCTCCCCATGCAGAAACCGTTTTCTCGGAGGATGCCGATGTTCTCGCTTCCCTCTTCTTGCGAAGTTCTTCGATCTCACGCTCCAGCTCCTCTTCCCGATTAACCTTGTTCTTAATCTGGTTCTGGAGTTCAGTGATCTCCTGGCTCAGCTTTTCGCCGTTCTGCCGCTCCTTAACCAGCTCCGCGCCGTTAACCTTGGGGTGATTCGCCGCCGTGCCATCGTCCAGAGCAACCGAATCCCTGGAGAGGGAGTGTATTATCGCCTTAAGACCCCGAATTTCATCGTCCTTCTTCTCAACCTCATCCTGTCCATTGCGCATCATCTTGCCGACGGCAGCATTCGCCACGGCAGCGGCGCTCTTCTCTCTCTCCCGCCGCAGCTCCTCCCTACTCCGCTCCACCTCGCCGCGGAGAAATTCCACTTCACCCCTCGCCTCGGCTTCGCCGCGCCTCGCATCCTCAAGCCCTTCCTCCAACTCGGCCACTAACTCCTCGAGCTGCTTAAGCTGACGAGCTACAGAGTCGACGTCTTCATTCCGGTCCTGCAGCTCCCGGATATCTTCCATGAGGTCCGCAACCCGCTTCTCGTACACCCGCTCCGTTTCCGAGCTGGCAAGCTCAAGCGTATCGATCGTGCTTCGGAAGTCTTGTCGGTGTGCATCGAACTCGGCTGTGAGGTGTGCGATCTTCTCATTCTTCTCGCGCAGCAAAGTCCGCAGTTGCGAAGTGTCCGCATCTTCGAAGGAAGGAGACATCATACCGCCGTTCATCAGATTCTGAAGCTCGGTCAATGACGCCTCCATCTCTAGTAATGACGCTGCCTGCCCTTGTAATTGCCGGTCCTTGTCTGCCAATTCGACCTTTAGCGACGCAATGATACTGTCCATCTCCTCACTTCTCGCCATGCCTATGCCAGAGTCGATCGGAGAAGAAGAGTAATTCTGGTGGTGATAAGGGGCCGGCATAGGTTCCTCCTCCATATGTCTATCCAGCGAACTGCCCGGCCTCGAAATTCCCAAGGAGCTCCCACTCCTCAACGCCAGGTTAGATTTCGGTTGCTTCAGCGTGTGCAGTTGTGATGTTGGTGTTTTCGGTGCCTTGGGTGTTGCTATTGTCGGTGTACCGCCGTTTCGATAATCGCCTGCTACACTTCCCGCCACACTGCCTGCTCTTGAACGCCCCTGGAAGTTTGGCCGTCCCAAGCCCGGAGTAGGCGAAAGTGCACCGATCCGTGAGCCCATTGCGGACCCAGCTCGCGGAGTGGTCGGGGGGAGCAGACTCGGTCTCGGTGGTCCACCAAGGGAGCCGGGTGTATTCATCCTTCGCACCGGACTTTCCGGTCGGCCCGAAAGAGATGGCCGTCCACTGCCGGAAGGCTTTATAGCGCTACTGAAGGCGCGGCCAGCAGGTGACTCCGGGCGAACACGGCTGGGCGTTAGGGACGGCGGAACAAGGTTCGACGGCATATCGGCGATTGTCGGAGTCGGCGGGGCTTGTGAGGAGTCCGTTGAATGCCGTTTGCTGGCTCGAGCAAGAGGAACAAAGATGCCGGACTGGGGCTGTGCTGTTGTAAAGTATCGAACTCTGCAAGAGACACGTCAACGCGGTCGGTCAGTCAGCCATAAAAGTCGGAGAAAACGAAATCGTGACAAGTTAAGATTGCCCCAAATGGCACAGAAGCCACCGCGACACGGCAGGACAGGGCAGAGCATTTCGAACAAAGCTTCACGGGTGTCCTTACCCATCCACAGCGCCATCATTCTTCCCTCTCCCAGCAAGCTCTCCCTCAAGTTCCACGCCGACAAAGACGCCGCCTTTCCCTTTCACGTTGCCGATAAACTTGACTATGCCATGCATTCCGCCGGGGGTGTTGACCATATCCCCCACCTCGACATCTCCGGACTTGGCGGCCTGTCGCACGCCATATCCGGCGCTTGAGTCGGGGATGGAGGCCAGGGAGTTCTGTGTGAGTTGGTTGTAGCTTGTCTTGCGGGCCAGCATTTCTCGCGAGATCTGGGGAGTGAGCGAGGGCGTCGAAGGGATGCTTTCGTTGTTGTTGATGGAAGCGTAGGAGCGAAGTGAAGGACGACGTTGTCTACCTAGGCCGAACCTTTTCGTGGGTGTAAGTGGTGTGCTTGCCATGGCTCGCCGTTAGTTTGGTTGATCGTAGTGGTGGATAAGGGAGATTGGGTGTGGAGAAAGACAGCCAGGACAGCCTGTGATTCTTTGTGTCTATCGATCTTGTGTGTGGAGGGAGGAAAGTAGAGGCAACAACGAAAGTGTTGACAGCAATCAACAATTCACATACCGGTGATGGAGGGAAGGAGGAGGAGAACGACGCAGATGCAGCTGCTTCTTCCTTCAAACTCACAGGGGCTCTGCTGTTGGCAGGGGGAGAGCTGGTTGCATGGAAACGGTGTGCAGTGACAGTTGCAGATGATCAAAACATTTGAGCAACACCTTTCGTTTCGCTTGGCTGCGTTGAAGATGTTGTTTCGTTTTGTCTGCGATTTCTCTGTCTTTTCGTCTCCTTAGCTGCCACGCTTCTTTTTCCTCGACCGTGTACGGTTCGGCCGGTGAATTATTCGATCCGTTTGGCCCACGCGGTGGGAAGAAGAGTGAGAGCGAACGTGGAAGCGAATGCAGACGAGATTGTCGAACGAGGCGTGTGTGAAAGGGAAAGCAAAAGAAAGTCTTTCTTCTTCTTCTCTTCGACTCAGGGATAGCCGCAGGGAGAAAGGGTTCCGAGAAGAGAAGAGCAAAAATGAAACCCACAGACCTCTCCGGAAGTATCAAGACCCACTCGATCGACCACTCAGGGGAACAGCAGGTAAGGCCTTGGCCTATTTGAGCCGTGTTGCGCCCACAGTCCGTATAGATATGTACGCAACACACAGGATCAACCAAACCCATTGAAAAGGACATGCAATGTACCGATTGGATGTCTCTCACTAATTCCTTGCCTCCCTCTCAAGATACGCGGGCCTTCGAACATACATACACGTTTTATCCCATGAAACACGTTCGTCCGCAGCTTGCTGACTCGAAACCTTGCTGCTTGTAGGTGAGGCGAAGCGAGGCGAGGCGAGGCGGAGGAGCCTTAGATAGACTATATACTACATAGATATCTCTTGGTCTGGAGGGACGGGGAACCTTGCTGGGGTTAGTATGGTGTTTAGTCATCACTGCCGGATCACCTCGAGGGAAGGAAATACTTATTAACCATCAATTTTCGGGCCGGGCGCTGTTCCCGACTCCTGCCGGGAACGACGTTCGGGGTTTGCCGTCGACTGAAGGAAAACCCCCGGATGTGGCAAGGAATGCCGATCGATTTGTTCGGCAGGCACGGTCTGCTGGTGCCATCCGTGGCAGGAAAGACGAACCTATATGCCTCACAAGTCATATGGCACATGTGCGCGCGGAGTGTGCGCACGGACGCGGAAATCACTGCGAGAAAGAGCTGCTTCTGCATGATACGGCCTTATCTGGTTATACATGCACATATCTAGCAAACACGACAGCCGACAAACCGGACGCGTCAATAGCCACCACGCCGAATTCCCATGGACCAGCATTGATCCCGACAGAATCGGAGCCATCCAGCAAGGCCGATGGTACATAGTGCGGCCTAACTCCGCTGGCTGCATGCATGTGCGGGGAATATGGATGCGGTCTCAATGCGAAACAGCGGACAGGCAGCTAAGTCAGGCACAGGCTTGCCTTATCTAGAGAAAAGGCAACTCGATTACCGTAGGTACTCTACACGCGCTTAGCGATCACCACTGCCATCCCTCCAGCTCGGTGGATATCTGCTTGCTTGCCCTGTATCCCCGCTGCCGCACACTTCGGCGACATCGCCACGGACAGAAATAGGTGCGTGGATACGCACGTATGGAGGCTGGCCTCCTCCGCCTATTCGGAAGGGTTGGCTGCAGCTTGGAGAGCATACGTAGATGGTTGCTTGCTGGCGGTGGTTTGTCCTGTTCTCGCACGGCAAACAGGCAGTTCGAGTAGCGGAGGTTGTGTATACACGTACCCAGGTGCCTCTTTGCCTCCCCGGGGCCAGCGCAATTCAAAGGTGGACGGAATCAACTCCGTCGATAGAATATGCTTAACTTATGTAACCGACAACTCTAAACAAGAAAAGGTGCATCGTTTTACTGAAGTGGTGCACAATACCCACCAAAGTATCCACAGTGTGCCCACACCACAATCAAATAAAATCAAAAAGAGGTTGTCAAGAGAAAAAGAGAAGGGTGGCTGCGGCGCCTGCAGGATTTCAAGCGGGGTAGGATTGGCGGATCGAAATCTTCATCGAATCCAATCCACCATCACGTTGCCATCGATCGACTTCTATCACTGCTGTCCGTGTACACGCGAATACCGGGTGCCTTTCAAGGTCAATGCAACATATTCTGCGGTAAAGGAGTGTTTTACGGTGGTGGTGGTGGTGGTTGAGGAAGAACACAATTGCATGGGCATGGGGCCGGTGGAAAGGAGTTCAAGTTCTCGGCACGATTATTGGTTACAACGTGTTCTTATCACCATCAGCAAGGCAACAACAACCGCAATGATCCAAGACGCTGTCGCACATCGGCATAGAGTTCGAAGCAGCTAAAAAAGCGAAAAAGAAAAAGAAAAAAAAACTGGCTCTCGGCGACGATCTACAGCCCAAAGCAGCTCAGTTTGCAAAACTTTCCGCCCATGTATCTACATACGCCGATGCGATACGCACTGCCGATCCGGAAGCGACTGCGATATTGGCTGCGGAGGAGCATGAAGGTGTACGTCGCTTTCATCGCTTCTTCGTTTGCCCTACTGTCGTTTCTTCCTCGCAATGGACAATACCTTCACAAAGGAGATTCTCAGCCTCACTGTTCTTTTGGTATAGTAACCACCTGTTGATGCCGACAGCCATGCGGTAATGATTGTCTGGGCTTTTGTTGAAGGGGAATCAGTGTCATCGTGGCGGTGGTTTCTTTCACATCTTCACTCAGCGATAAGTACCGAACCGAACCTCGTCCGTACTCGTTCCCCTGTAGGAGAGAATCCGGGAGAGGTGTTCAACACCGAAGGCTTGGTTGGCAAGTGGAAATTCGTTGTCGGCCGCTCAAAGTCCTTTGTCAATCGCTCATGATGGTTGTCATTGGACTATCTCGCAAAGCTCCGAGATATTTCCCAACAAGCAGCAGTGTATGTACCTCGAAGATATTCCACTAGCACTCTATGCAACCCCTTATCATTTGGGGGGGGCGATACGGCCCCAACACCCCAAACCTCATAGAAGGTGATGAACAAGTGGATTCTGGAAGAACGACGACTATCGGTGCTCGATCTTTTGCACTCACTGTGGCCAAAATGTATGGATCTCCGGTTTCGACGGCTACAGGAAGCCCAGAAGTATCACGATGGTAGAGCAATACTCCCAAGCTGTTACCTGAGTCTACGGACCATTCGCTCGTCCGACAAGTTCAGTATGCGGATACTGACCATGCATTGGTACACGCGTTCTCTAGCAACTGGTATCAAGTGGATCCCGTTCGGTGTATCTGTGCCTGTGGACGATTTCAATACAACGATATTCCGTGCGGCCATGCCATAGCAGTAATTCAACGACACCGTCCTCCACCCCCGACACCGCAACGCTCGAGAGGCTACTTGCAGTCGCTGCCATTGTCGCCCCCATCGCTGTAAGTGCAGTACAAGCACTACCGCAGCCTGAGCTGTGGATTGCCTGCCACCTCTATTTAATAAACCAAAGGGGCGTCCCCAGACTGCACGCCTTACGGCCGGCGAGCAGCGCGCGCGTCGTGCTTGCCTGGGCTGGGAACCTACCAGACATCCCCAACTGTATCATACAGCGATGCAGCCGGTGCAGAGAGGAGGGCCACAATGTTTTAAATTGTCGAGCTCTACCTGAGGGGATGCAGCTTTTTGGCATTCCACGCAACGTTGCCGCATTGCGCAGGGTGAGAGGGCGACAGCGAAGGCGACTCAGACATAGGCGGTTGTATTCCTATTTTTTCTCTTTGTACACACGTACGAGCAACCTATCACACAGTCCGTATTGAATTCAGAACCCCGTGCGGGGGCGAACAAACCATCGTGAGCTTCCTTCGCCCCGTGGCCACCCTGCAACCAGCCACCCTTCTCTTTTTCTCTCTTGGCAACCTCTTTTTATTTTTGTTTAATCGTGGTGTGGGCACACTGTACTTTGGTGGGTAGATATTGTACTTTGGTGGGTATTGTGTACCACTTCAGCAAAACGAACGGCCGGTCTCGTGTAAGTAGAGTAGAGTACCCTTACTCAACTCTAAACTCTTTAGTGCCGCCTTCGGATGTAGGGGTGCTCAATTGCGTGCTCGGAGGGTGGCAGAGATGCTCGGAATCCAAGAGAGCCGCGCTGACAATCATTACGTACCCAATTGCCCCTCGCAGTGCTTTGATGCGGCGTATGTAATTCTTGCAAAGCGGAGGGATGCCGCTTGTGGCGGTCGTCCGTTGCAGGGTTGATTTACAAGAGTTGACAAATTGGCGGGGCGGGCAAGCTGCAGGTCGGATTAAGCGGTGTCAGCCTGCCTCGCCCATGCAGTCGTGGCTGCTTGCCCACCTCAATCCGTGCCCCATTCCGGTTCGGGGTAGCTGCGCCTTGACGGAAACAGGCCCACCTCAATCTCGACCTCCTCGGATAGATACGCATCATCTAGACGCACGGCGAGCGGGGCGTGTCTATGCAGCAAAACAGCCAGGCCGGCGTGGGAGATATAAAACTGTCCTTCCTCCGCCGACACTCTCCCAATTCTCGTCCTCAGCACAGCATCCACATCCACATCCACATCGATCTCTTCCTCCGTCCTCCACACAACTTGACCTGACCCGCTCCCTCTCAAAGCAACCAACCCACTACAGCACCAACAATGGCCAAGATCGCTATCGTCATCTACTCCATGTACGGCCACGTTGCCACTCTCGCTGAGGCCGAGAAGAAGGGTATCGAGGCTTGTGGTGGAAAGGTCGACCTCTTCCAGTATGCTGCGCCCGCCCCCGACGTTGTGCTGGGATCTGGTCGCTGATGGCCCTTCAGGGTTGCCGAGACTCTCCCCGACGAGGTCCTCGCCAAGATGCACGCCGCTCCCAAGCGGGACTATGCCATCGCTACCGCCGACACCCTTCGCGACTACGATGGTATCCTCTTCGGCATCCCCACCCGTTACGGAAACTTCCCTGGACAGTTCAAGGCGTTCATCGACACCACCGGCACTCTCTGGAGCCAGGGTGCTCTCTCTGGCAAGTACGTCGGTGTGTTCATCTCCACTGGAACCATGGGAGGAGGCCAGGAGTCGACTGCCATCGCCGCCATGAGCACCTTCGCTCACCACGGTCTCATCTTTGTTCCTCTCGGATACAAGCACGCCTTCCCCATCCTCGCTGATCTCTCCGAGGTTCGCGGTGGATCCCCCTGGGGCGCCGGTACCTTCGCTGTAGGTTCCCCCTCGCATGTACTTGGGAACTTGGCCGGAACAGTGGACTGATATATATGATAGGGTGCCGACGGTTCCCGATCCCCCTCCGCTAAGGAGCTCGAGCTCGCCGAGATTCAGGGCAAGATGTTCTACGAGACCGTGGCCAAGGCCTACGGGTCGGCGTGACTACATGGTAGCGATGAGGTGGCGGCTGCTCCTGCCGTTGTCGAGAGCACACCAGCCCCGGCAAAGAATGGAGCATCGGCGGTGCCGAAAAGAGAGAGGAAGGAGAAGGAAGCGGGGCCCTGTGGACTGCCAGGGAACTGTGTTGTTGCGTAGTTGGGGCTGGCAGCGGGAGTTCTTGGATTCACTGATTGTTTTTCCCTTTTCACCGGCCTTCGTCCAGCGTTTGCGTAATGAGTTCTTTGCCCTATGATGTTTCAGCGTCTAATAATAAATAAACAAAAAAATGATGTCTCAAACACTACGTGTTTCGTAATCGTTTTGTTTCGGTTTTCACTAGCCAGGCTAAAGTACCTACCTAGTGGGATCAAGCGGTTAGCCAGTGGTCCCACAAAAGTCGGCACCAACCGATCGTTCTTAATCCCCCACTTCCGCTCGTTCCAGTTGTCGGAACCTCGAACGAAAACAATCCTCCAACCTCCACCTTCCCTCCATTCAGCACAGAAAACCATGTCAGACAAGCCGTTACAGAATGACCGTCTGCTGCGAGCCGCAAAAGGTCGGCAACGATGACCAATTGGCCCCTCGCCGCCGACCTGACTGACGATTGCTAATCTAGGCCTACCGGTCGATCGCCCTCCAATGTGGGTGATGCGTCAAGGTGCTCTTCCTACACCCCTCCTTGCGGCCATCCGACGCATTGCATTCCGCTCGCTGACACGTAACCCACGAAGCCGGTAGATACCTTCCCGGTACATCCGCCCGGCTCTGAGTGCTCCCTCGCCCTTTCCCGTCTGACGTTACCGGGGGTGCAACAGAGTACAATGCCGCTAAGGGGACTCGCGACTTCTTCGAGATCTGCCAGTCGCCCGAGATCGCGAGCACGATCACGCTCCAGCCAATCGAGAGGTACCAGCCGCTGATCGATGCGGCGATCATCTTCAGTGACATTCTGGTTGTCCCACAAGCGCTGGGCATGGCCGTGGAGATGATCGAGAAGCGGGGGCCGGTGTTTCCGGAACCACTGCGGCATCCAAAGGACTGCGAGAAGCTCAGGAAGGAAGTGGATGTGACGAAGGAGCTCGGATACGTCTTCGAGGCGATCAAGGAGACCAGGAGGAAGCTGGATGGACGGGTCCCGCTGTTTGGCTTTGTTGGCGCTCCGTGGACACTCATGGCGTATATGATCGAGGGAGGAGGGAGCAAGATGTTTACCGAGATCAAGAGGTGGATCTTTGCCTGGCCGGAAGAGTCCAAGGCGCTGCTGCAGAGGATTACAGACGTAGTGGTTGAATTCCTCGCACGGCAGGTCGAGGCGGGCGCACAGGTCCTATCCTCCTCCACCCTCACGAATACCGTTTCCCGCTGACGCATCCAGATCGTCCAAGTCTTCGACTCCTGGGCTGGCGAGCTCGCCCCGCACGACTTCGCCGTCTTCTCGCTCCCCTACCTCCGGCAGATTTCAGCACAGCTTCCCAAGCGCCTCGCGGAACTCGGTCTCGACCGCGTGCCCATGACCGTTTTCGCCAAGGGTGCCTGGTACGCTCTCGACGACCTGTGCGATTCTGGCTACGACTGTGTCGGCCTGGACTGGACACACGATCCCGTCGAGGCCGTCAAGATCGCCCGCGGCCGTGTCACCCTCCAGGGGAACTTGGACCCGAATACCCTGTACGGCGGACGCGTGGCCATCACGAGGGGCGTGGAGAGGATGGTGAAAGGCTTCCAAGGGGCGAAGGGGCGGTACATTGTTAACCTCGGTCATGGAATCACGCCCGGCGTTAATCCGGATGATCTCAAGTGGTTTTTCGAGGAGGTCGTCAGGGTCGGAACGGAGGTTTACAAGGAGTTTTAGACTACCGTTTCACGGGCGGGAACAAAAAGGGACTATGTGCTCTACTATAGATAGCACTCTGAACGGACTTGATGTGGATGGCCGTATCCTGTGTCTGCTGGACCCCAAGACCGGTGTTACGATTCTATGAGAAAGGGTGTAGATACCTACTTAGGTTCGTTTATGCGCCTGGGTTGCAGATTCCAGTGCCTCCAGACACTTCGACCGTCGGAGCTGCTGCTTCTCGCAGGATCCGATCGAGCGGGCTGGTCGACGTTGCATCACACACGTATGCCGTGGTGTCGCAGTCGCAGTCGCAGCCGGCCAGTCGACGCAACTAGCCATTATCGGGGAATGACGGTCCAGCATACGTACCTACACTCCTACTGAGTAGGTTTTTTGCGCCGGATCGCTGCACCACCCCTCGCCCGGCGTAGTAATTTTTATTATTTATTCATTAATCACGTGCGACCTATGTAGATCATTGACGATAACAAAGGAAAGGCAACAGAGATCCGCCTACTGCTCTTCCGCGGAAGCCTCCGCTCCTCTAGATACTCTCTCCCTCCGCTCCCGGAGTTCCCACTCCGACGCCTCAGTCTGTGCGTCTTCCTCAGCCAGGGCTGGGGCCAGCCTCCCCACATCCGTGGGGAAAAGGAAGTCCAAACTTGCCTGGCTGCACACATCGGCGAGGAGGCCCCGGATCTTGAACCGGTCCTTCCCCCCTCGCGGCCTCCTTCCGAACTTTCGCTGCCTGGCTCGGTAATGGCTGGATCGAACTATCGGGGCGTGGGGATTTTTCGCGTGACATCGCATGATCTGGTCACTCGCCGAACGTCGCTGGCAGCTTCTGGACGCTTGCCTTCCTGGGAGGGAGGGTTGACCATCGGGGGCTGGTCACTGAGGAGGGTCGAATTGAATGCCATATGCAGGTCTTTGTAAGATCCACCGCCATCAGTAACTAGAAGAAATAACCATACTTTGTATCAATTCAACTCCGTCCGCAAACCATCCCATTGTAACCAGGTAATAGTAGCAAATGGCAAGTACATAAGCACCCCCCCCCACCCCCCCCCAATCCAACCCATGATTTCGAAATTCGACAAGTAAAGGACCAAAGAAAACAAAACATGAAAAAAAAAGGGAGAAGAAATGAAAATGAAACCAAAGAACCGGCGGGAAACGAGGAGGAGTACTGGAACCGTTTGCACCCTACGGCTGAGCCCAGCGACACATCCGACAGAGTCTGCCGGCCGTCTCGACATGGCAGACGTCGCAGTAGTTGGTCGCGAGCATCGAGAGACCGTACTCCGCGCGCTGGAGTTCGTCGGCAATCCTCTGGTCCTCCGCCTCCTTCCGCCTCCGCTCCCGTGCGTCGTCCTCCCTCTTGATGCGGAAGCGCTCGGCCTCCGCGCGCTGGAGTTCGTCCGCAATCCTCCGGTCCTCCGCCTCCCTGCGTCTCCGCTCGCGCGCCTGGTCCTCCCTCTTGATGTGGAAGCGCTCGGCCTCCGCGCGCTGAGCCTCGACCGCGAGGCGCATCCGCCGCTGATGCTCCTCGTCGCAACGCCTCGCATCTTCACGCTCGCGCCGCTCCTTGGCCTCGACGAACTCGCGCTCGCGCAGCGCCGCCGCTGCCCGCGCCTCGTGCCGCCGGATCTGCTCACGCGCCGCGGAGTCCTCGTCGCCGAACTCGTCGCACAGGTCGTTCGTGCGCGTGTCGTCCGCGATCGCTCGCGTGATCGCCACCAGGTCTGCGTCGACCAGCGGGGCCGCTGCAGGTGCTCGCTGTGCTAGCACAGGTCGTGTCGCGCCCGGCATCGGGTAGAAGTAGCCCCGTCCCGGCGCCCGCTCGTAGTGATGGCTGTGGCGATTAGAATAGTTGGCGTCCCAGGGGTTATACATTTCGATAGTGTGTAGCTGTGGGTCCGAACTGATCGCGACCAGTGTCGCATTTTTTTTCCCCTTTTGTTAGCAGCTGTTGGATCGAAGATATTTTTCGAGAGGCTGTGATGTTCTGCACTCACACGAAGAGGTGGAAGATATTTGGTTTTGTTTTTTCTTTATTGCGGTTTCCGGACCGTGGCTGTGTTGCTGTTCCGAACTGGAGATGGATGGTGTTCTGAACTGGAGACGGGAAGGAGAGGAAGCCCCCCACTTGTTATATTTTATATAAGCGTTTTTTTTTTTCGAATCGAGGTTGTCCTGTTATATTCGAAGCTTTATTCCGATCCGGCGAGGATGCTGAGAAGAGGGAATGGAGGGACGGGAGGAAATGGCGGTCCCTTTATCCTCGGACGAACAATTCTAAAGTCTCAACGGATTGCGGGCTCAGCCTATGAAGGAGTGCTTGAAGGGTTTGGCCCGTCCTTTTCTTTGAAGGAAATGGCGCAATATGCAGGTACCAGCGTATGTTCAGAGAATGGAGGCGTCTTTTACATACCTTTGAAGGTATCAAGGTAGAGACGTGAAAGAATCGCTCGAGAAGATGGAGATCATCCCATGGCTGGCCATCCGGTAGAGACAATCATGTTTGCAGGTGTAACAATAGATAGTCACGTATGTAGTCATGTAGTCATGTAGTCATGTAGGCTACGTCATGAATGTGTCCATGTGCACGCCAGATTTATTTTCCGCGCGGAAGGACTAGCCACGCATTCTTGCCGCGCGGAAGGCGATCACCTGTCCGTCTATACCAGCGTCCGTCCCGAGGTACGGTTGTCATGTAGCCTTGCTTAGCGCTCTATGTATAGTACATAACAACAACAGCAACAGCTTCTGCGCACAAAGCGAACATGATTCCCCGCTCGATCGGATTCCTCGCTCCATTCTATCCACGCTTGACTGCATTCGCCGTATGCAGCATCCCGACTGCAGGACATATACATATAGATGGAATAACACATAACTAGATGGAATAACGCCGAACATTCTTCCGGCTTGTTGCCTGCAACCAACGGCTGGCCCCGACTACATAAGCAATCAGAAGAGAACAAGACATGCTGCGGCTGCGTCACTGGCTTACATACGCTGGTAGCTAGAGTACATTCCGCGGTTAATCCTTCCGAAAATCGCTCAGGGCTTCTTCCGCACGTCTACCGACCTCCAATTTGCTTCCCAGCGGATATGGGGCTTTCAGTTTCAGTTAGCACCCGTCGCTCTGCTGACCAGTTGTTATCGTCGGCGTATTCAATCAGCAGACCCCTGCCCATTGCAGATGACTGGCTGTTGGAAGCCCAAAGTCGCAGTGGAAGCCGTATGTATACAGCCTCGGAGTTGACGAGGAACCGCGGGCTTTGTTGAATCGCCCCTCATCGCCTGTTCATCAGGTGATGGATGAGACATCTCGTAATAGCTGTGGATAGCATTGCTACTCGCTGCCTGCTCTTCTTGCATTCGGCGCACTAAGCAGGCATTCTCGGCATGGCCAGCCCGCACTAAGCAGGTGGTATAAGGCCTGTGGTCGGAGTACATACATACGGAGCCAGTCTGTTACATACTAGATACCCCACTTTCTGGCGCGATGTGCTGATTTTGCCTGCTTGCATCAAGTCATCGTCGCCAACACCATCACGACCTGCTAACTCCACGCCTGCTCCCATCGGATCTCCTGCCTCCGCTCCGGTGCATCCGGAGGAAACCAACTTGTTTACTCAGCAACGGCAGCCCCGCATCAGCATACATACATTCGTCCGGACAACAGTCGCGAAGAAAAAAAATATTGAATGTTTGATGGCCGGCAGGTGCAACCGCTACTACTGCTACATACCTCTCTAACCCTCCTCCTCTCATTCCTGCATCTAACTGCTGCTGCTACCACAACCAGCTGACATTCTCAGTCAGTCCGCGTCTCTCGCTGGTCATCACCATCATCTTTCCCCATCAATTTTACCGGTCCAGCTCGATTCCTCCAATCGCGACTAGGCCCGCTACCACGGTCCACAAATCTCCCCACCCTCGGGCCGTCTGTCGCTACCTCCCTTGAGTTGGAAGTCAAGCGAGAATCCCCGCTGGCCTCAAGCTCCCCCCACAACCACCATAGAGAGCTACCGACCGAAACGCTTCCCCAACTGCTGCTACCATCTTGTTCTACATACCTCACATATCTTCTTCGTCCCAGCCACCGTTCTTCTTCACAGAGCACAAATCCACTGTCGCCGCAACTATGTCCTCCGAGATCCCGCGCTACTCGCGCGCCCTTTACTCTCCTGCCGAACATTCCCCGCCGTTCGAACCGCGATGGTCGCGTCCTCCGAGAGCCGCCTCAATCTCGTCGTCACGACGCTCTCGCCGCAGTCGCGTCAGCATCCTCAGATCTCGCGTGCGGAAGCTGTTCCGATGGGCTCGGAAACGTGTTCGTTCGATGACCCTCGTCCAGAAGATAATCTTCAGCCTGCTGTTCCTGACCTCCGCCACGATCGGAATACTCACCCTGGTCTTCCACACACGGATCCTGGCTGCAATGCTCCCAATCTCGGACAATCTGCGTTCCTCGCGCGTGGGTTGGCTCGCTATCTTCACACTATGTTTCGTTTCCGCGTTTCCCCCGATGATTGGCTACAGCACCTCCGTGACCCTTGCCGGCTTCGTCTACGGCTTCCCCAAAGGCTGGTTCGTTGTCGCTTCGGGCACCCTCCTGGGAAGCACCACCGCCTTTCTCTGCTGCAGATACATGTTCCGCGACTTTGCGCGCCGCCTCGTCGCCACCGACAAACGCTTTGCTGCGCTTAGTCTCACGCTGAAGCACGACGGCGTCAAGCTGCTGTGCATGATCCGTCTGTGTCCGCTGCCCTACTCCATCTCCAATGGCGCCATGTCGACGTTCCCCACCGTTACTCCGTGGGCGTTCGCCTTCGCCACTGCCGTCGCCACGCCGAAGCTACTTCTGCACATCTGGGTCGGAGCGAGGCTTGCGGTGCTTGCGGCCGCAGAGCAGAAGATGGATGGGCGCACGAAGGCAGCGAATTACGGCGGCATCATCGGAGGCTTGATACTCGGCGGGATCACGGGATGGATCATCTACAAGCGGACACTGCGGAGGGCGCGTCAGCTGGAGATCGATGAGCGCGAGGAGCAGAGGGAGGGGCTGTTGGCGCGCGAAGATGAGGACGAGGATCTGCGGAACGAGGTCATTCAGGACCTAGGGATTCTCGTCGGCGACGAGACAGATGACGACGACGACGAGGAGGACGCTGGAAGTCTCATCGAGGATGAGGATGATCTTGAGGTGGGCTTGCTTGGACGGAGGAGGGGGAGGAGTATTGGGCTCAAAGATCAGCCGCAGGATGATCTTTCCAAGAAAGGAGCCACTACTCCTCCGCCACCGGCGCCGGCGCCGCCACCCGCACGCCCACCGCAGACCGACTCGCTGGTATAGACGGGGTGGACATTTTTTTTTGGATAGATCTGATCCCGGGGTCACGAAGCGGAGGCTGCACGTGCTGTCCCCTACCTCCACATCGCCCGTTACTCCACTTGATGGATCCACTCTTCATGTTGGGAAAGCTACTATATATGTTCGCGGGGGGGGGGGGGGGGGGGGTTTGGGGC
>Ga0307508_10001733_pt1 | contig 24219 bp, 24 predicted proteins | sample 9_EM_MG_FD_203089 | JGI IMG/M metagenome (GOLD analysis project Ga0307508, IMG submission 203089) | Populus trichocarpa ectomycorrhiza microbial communities from riparian zone in the Pacific Northwest, United States - 9_EM | ecosystem: Host-associated > Plants > Roots > Unclassified | place... | reverse complement strand
CACGGATCAACAACGTGCATCGTCGGGGGTATCCGAGGTTCAACTCAGTCAACGGGTGGATAGTCTACGAGTGAGATTCGGAGCAGGGGGTGGGAGCGCTTGACAGCGGTGAGGATTTGCGAATGCGCTCGAGGAGCTGGGAGGATGACTCTCGGAGTTGGCGGCTCAGCTGGCAAAGGCAACTCAACCCGGTCATTTCAACAAACGCCCCCGACGGCGGTAATTCCGAAGGCGCGATCTAGTGGCGAAGGATGATTAGAGGTTTGCGGACTCGGATCAAGAACGTGCGTCCCCGGGACAGCGGTGAGGATATGCGAATGCGCTCGAGGAGCTGGGAGGACGGCTCTCGGAGTTGGCAGCACTGCTGGCAATTGCAACGCAGCCAGACCATTTCAACAAACACCCCCGACAGCAGCAATCCCGAAGGCACGATCTAGTGGCGAAGGATGATTAGAGGTTTGCGGACACGGATCAAGAACGTGCGTCGCTGTGACAGCGGTGAGGATTTGCGAATGTGCTCGAGGAGCTGGGAGGACGACTCTCGGAGTTGGCAGCACTGCTGGCAATTGCAACGCAGCCTGGTCATTTCAACAGACTCCCCCGACCGCGGCAGTCCTGAAGGCGCGATCTAATGACGTGCGTCGCCGCGAGCTCATCCGAGAGACACCTCAGTCAACGGGCGCATAATCTACGCCGTGTGTGTGATTGCCGTGACCATTTTCAAAAATATTCGAAGCGCTGGCAGGGCACTGAGCGGAGGAGTTGATGAACCGATTAGCATACGAGTAATACAAATATTGAATAATTTTTTTTCGATATCTTTGGCACTTCAGTAAAGAGGACCGGTACCCTTCATTTCGTGAGTTTCAAGCGTGACCGTAGGCGATGAAATGACGGGAGAAAAAATAATTTGAACATCGTGAATTTTTGAATGTATGCGTCTGGAAAACAAAACCATCGGATTGTGACAATTGCACTGACGATTCATGGGAGTCGTGATACCAACTGTACCAGTTGCCGATACTTAGAAAACCTTACGGGAGTATGACCAGTCTTACCGGAGCTTGGGAAGCTTACCGGAGCTAGGGAAGCTTACCGGAGCTAGGGAAGCTACCAGAGCATCGGACGCAGACAGGGGTTACCGATGTGTAGGGGTAAATTTTCAATTTTTTCCTGATGTTGTCAACTCGGTTCGGCTATGCTCTCACAGTGAGACATAAATCAGCACACCCCAATATCGCTGGCCCCTGCGCTTAGAGCTCGCTCTACCACAGGAGCTACTTTTGACATGAGAGTCATTGACTGGTTGCCATTTCTCTCACTCTCGTAGAGCATTAGCGCTGTGGCACGAATCGCTGTCTTTGCTTCTCTCGCAGAATTCGGTTTGTGATACTTCCCTTCCAGTCCTCCTTTGGTCGTCTCGCGGGAAGAAAATTACAAGAATTGGTTGGAATTCGTTTGTAGTAGAAGTGTTGCTACCAGTTGAGCGGGATCAAAAAGCATATCCATTCTAGAGAGTGGGGAGACAGGGGATCCTTATAGGAAGGATCTACCAAACCTACAATCTAGACTAGCCTACTCTGGGCTAGCGTCCTCTGACTTGTGTCGGCACCCGAGTCTCACTCCTACAAAAGGCCAGCACGTCATTTACCCTGGTGAGCTGGATGGCCTGACATATTTGCCACTGATTTGCTTCGCTGGTTCGTTCAATGGTTGCCTGCCAGATGTCTCACACGAAAGTCTGTTAGGCATTGGCTGTGGATGCTAATTCACTGTACACCCCGGCTTCTGAAATTTCCTCATTAGCACTTACTCAGTCATATACGTACCTAGTTCCCTGTGCTAGAGTGTGGTAGACTTGTTCAACCTGCTGTATCCATTGGTCAGTTCAGTCAATGGTGTTGTTGCATAGGTTGGCGAGCTGTTTCAGGTCGTTCTCAGCCTGTCGTTGCTGCCTTACTATGGTCTGGACCCATACTGCTGGGTTAGCCATTTCTATTGCTTGATCTGGTACAGCGGTTCCATTGGTGATTTTGAGTAATTCCTGGGGGACCTCGAGCCAAAGCATGTTGAAATCTGAGGATGTTGTCATAGCTAATAATGGTCTAAGAAGTGCCCAGTATACATCTTTTTGTCATCTTCAAAATTATAGTTGCAGATTTCACAGAATTCGTATCCGTCAAGGTCGGCACTCAATTGCTGTGAGGTACAATTAAACCAGTATTGGGTATACCAGTTCCAAGATATGTCGTCGATTTCTTTGGTCTGTGCGGCTGGACCGTCTAACTCTGTATTACACTCGTTGAGGTCAAGGATGGAATCGATTGAAGCGAATGTGTAGTCGAATGAATACTGGATTGTTGGCTTGAATATATTGGAGAATTCGAGAAGATATTGATGGTCCTGTTCAAAGGAGGACATATGCTGGTTTCTTTGTTTGAGAAAGTAGGGTGATTTTAAGATCGAAGATTATAGTGTAATACTCAGGTTGTCTTGCAACCGGAGTGCTCAGATAATCAAAAGGTAATCAGGCTACTTTCGATAATTCACAACGGAATAATCTTAGATCTTGTGTGTGGTTTTTGGTGGGTTTGGTGGTATTTTCGTCCTTGGGTTTCATCTTCCTTTCGTCAGTGAAAAATCCCTCGCTTTTATCTGGAAGGATCTGATATGAGAAGTGGTGACTCAGACTTGGATTCCCCCCAGGTATCTTGATCACGTGGGCAACTTCATTGGTCCTGGCCAGGGTGAAGATAAGGTGAGATGAGGTTTCCTGCAGCTGAGCGGGGATGCTGGACCCAGACTCTCTTCTCGGCACCCATCAGGGGTGACGTGGCCTTCTCCTCATCTTGAGGAGATCTAGCCCAAGTCTGTTCAGTTCCCCTCGGTTTCTATAAACCCCTCATCCCCAGAGTTTTAGAATTCTAACTGCCGGTCTTGGCTGTAAGCTAACTACATTACTTTTCTCACCACCTAGACTTTCTGAATGTCTCCTAGTATCCCCACCGAGTCTCCTCTCTTCTCTTTCCATCGATCTCAATTGGTTTTTGTTCAAGTATAACACTTAACTTAAAGAGCTTTTTCTGATGTTTCTTCAGTGTAGAACACAAGGATATAAGGATATCGTCGATGTATACAAGTATTAACACTCCATTGTTCTGAATGTAAAGACTTATATCTGTATAGGAGCAGTGGAATATGATCGATTGTAGGAAGCCATCGATTTTGTAACACTTGGGTGTTTCACTGATGGCACAATCGCCCAGGTGGTTACCAACAGTCTATCATCCTTGAGTGGACAACACTTGTATCATGGCAGCGGAGCGACTGTATAGTTCTGAAGGATTCGTACAGAAGTAGTTGGGAAAATTCACTCAGAGATTCGTGTTCAAAATATGACTAGAGAGTTGATCCCAGAAACAATGTAATATTGTTAAGGCTCAACTTCCAACTGATCGTTGCTGATACCTACCTACACAGGTAACTGGGTCTCTTTATATGTCGTGCCGACTTGTTGGCCGTCTGCTCTTGGGCCGACTCAGGAAGCGCAATACCTCAGTATTATGCAACAGCATCTCTCCTCACCAGAGGGAGATAGGGTTGATTGGGACGTGGCACTGATTGATAGGTATGGTCCCAGAAGATCTTCGATCCAGGTACTTGCGAACAATCTTTATTTGCACTCCCTTATAGGCGTTATCACCCTCATACTCCTGTCCGCAGCCTATACTGGCTAAATGCTCTTCAGGTGCATTTGGGGTCGCAATCTATGAGTCTAGATGCTTCCAGGAATGCCTGGTGACGTCAGTACAAGTGCTGCAGCAATCGCAGTTAACTGAACAATACATCTCTGTAACTTGACAAGTTAAGGTCCGATCTTCTTCAAACAACTGACAGATGGTCTGGCTCCCCTCATATACCCACTGGACCCGTTCCGCCTTGCGCGTCCTGCACGACCGCTTGTGAGTTATATTGTACCCAGAAAAAGTTGACATTTTTGCTGGTATACAGTAACTAGTAGCTTTTAGTATGGGTCTCGCGAAGGATAACCTTGACACCTCCCAGGGATGTGACTAGGCCCTCGCCTGAGGCTGCCACTCATCCCCTTTCCCATTGGTAACTTGAGTTACCACCCGGCTGCTGTTGGGTCGGTAACACTCCTCTCTTTCAGAGCTCGCACCAGCCTGTGACTTTCACTCATGAAATCTCACTCGGCCTCAATCCTCAAGTTGGGTCCGGCTTGTCATACTGATTGCACGTCTTGGGGTGTCACCAGCGCTCTGGGTGTGACGCTACCCCCTCCCTCACAAGGGTTCGTCCTCAGACCAAAGTTCATCAACCCTGACTGTTATTCCTGACTCGTTAAAAACCAAAAAACCTAACGCGTAGGAAAAAAGGAAAACCTCCTTGCAGATAAAACCAAAAAACCTAACGCGTAGGAAAAAAGGAAAACCTCCTTGCAGATAAAACCAAAAAACCTTTAACCAAGGAAAACACCATTATCCACTACATCACACCATGTCCTCGGTGTCTTGTCAGCCATTAAAAATCTGGATCCCCTTATAGCTTCACCAGGAAAAGGTACTGACTCAACCTCGCAGTCTGACCTTTGGATCCTTCGCCGCGTTGGGGTCCTTCCTGTGGAAGGCCCCAATCATCCCTTCCCCCGAGCCTAGAAAATGCTCCAAGGGTTCCTCCATCCAATTTTCCTCCTCAGGAAACCCCACCCACTTCGTGAGGTACTTCATGTTGCCATCCTGATCATAGAAACTCCTCATGATCTCGTCAATCTCCCATTGACCTTCTTTGACATCAACATCCATCTCATCAGCCTCATTCCTAACCCTCTCAGGGTCAGGTGGAGTACAGCTTGCCTTCCTCAAAATGCGATATGGTTCCAGCAACAAAACATGAAATACGTTGTGAATTCTCTAACACCTTGGCAGCTTAAGCATAACCACATTCGGAGACACGACCTTTTCAATCTCGAATGGACCTTGCATCTTGTGATCAAGTTTCTTTGATGGATGCCAGGTCCTCAGGTTCTTGCTGCTGAGCATCACGAGATCTCCGACCTTTATTTTGGCAGCCTCCTTGAACCTCTTGTTATAGTGACGACTCATTCGTTCCCGAATATGCTCTAATGTCTTTTTGCAAAACACATGGACACTGACCATCCAATGCGTATAGTTCCTACCTACTGGGTTCATTGCCTCTATCTCTACTGCATCAGCAAAAAATTTGAAAATTTCTAGGGAGCTCCTGTAGCTCCCGTAGCTCCTGTAAGCATTTCTAACTCTGGTAAGAGGAGAAGTTATATTTTGCTCCTGTAAGGATTTAAAAAAAAAATTGCTTTATTTTTAGCTGAAACCTCGAGAAATATTAGTTCAAATTTATGTCTCACCTGTAAAAAAAAGCAATATACTTCAACTTTTCATTTTTTGCTGATGTGGCCATGATATCCGTGAATGAAAATGATAGTTAGCGTAAAAAGGTGACAGCCCCGTGGCCATAGTCACCGAGTTGTTGTAGGCATACTCACCCATTGACAACATCTCACTCCAGTTATTCTGTTCATAGTTGCAGAATGTACGAAGGTAGGATTCAATTGACTGATTGACCCTCTCGGTTTGGCCATCTGTTGGGATGGAATGCAGTTGACATACCTCTTTTTATTTTTAGGATACCAGTGATAGTCTCCCAAAACTTAGAGGTGAATTGTGTATCTCTGTCTGAGATGATGGTACTAGGTAACCCATATTGCCGTCAGACTTCCGTAAGGAATATCCGTGCTAGGTCGGATTCCTTTTTCGCATCACTCTTCAGGGGTACAAAGTGAGCCATCTTTGTGAACCTATCAACAATTACCCAGATACTATCATGTCTGTCGGACAATGGTAGGTCTGTGATAAAGTCCATTGAGATTGAGTCCCATGGTGCATACGGTATCTCTAGTGGCTGCAGGAGACCATACCGGGTGTGGCGAATTGCCTAGTCTTTTTGGCAGTCTTCACACGACCCAACATCGTCTTGTATTCAGCTGTCCATCTGGGGCCAGAAAAAGTTCCTTCGAACAAGTTCCACAGTCTTGTCCTGCCCCATGTGTCCTGCCACCAGTATGTCATGCTCCTTGCTCATGATCGTTCTCTTCAACTCCTGGCTATCTGGAATATATAGACGTCCTTTGTAGTAAAGAGAACTGTCTACGTATTCCACATGATCGCTTTGGCTTTTGCTCATAGCCTTTTCGTATTCCATCATCCATTCTGGGTTGTCTTGTCCATAGAAGAAGACTTCCTCCAGCAGGCTTTAGTAGAATACAACCTTGGGAATTGTTTGCACACTGAGAGAAGACAGCACCACCTGGGCTCCATCAACCATAACAAGTTGATCGGGTCTTAACAGGCAATAAATTGGCTGGTTCTCGTTTTCTTCTGCGCTACCCCCTCCTTTCAAGGGACGGTACTCCAGCCGTCTAGATAGTGCATCAGACGTTCCATTCTGAGTCCCTGGTCGATACACAATCTTAAAGTCATATCCTGCAAGTTCTTATGCCCATCGAGCTTGACGCCGGTTTTACACCTTTGTGTTTGCGAAGTATTCCAGATTCTTTTGGTCTGTGTACACAATTATCTGAAATCGAACACCCTCGAGATATCTTCTCCATTTTTTAAAGGCTGATACTACTGCGAGCATCTCTTTATCATGGATCTCATAGTTAATCTCGGCTTTATCCATTTTTCGTGAATGGAAAGCAACAGGGTGTAGTTTTCCTTCGACTTGCTGTGATAGCACTGCTCCAATAGCGAAGTCACTAGCATCAGTCTCCATAACTGTTGGAAGTGCAGGATCAAAGTGCCTCAAGATAGGCGCCGTAGTGAACCGTCTTTTCAACATATTGAAGGCATTCTACGCTTCCTCGGTCCATTGCCATCAGATGCCTTTCTTGGTCAAGTCCGTAAACTTCTGTATGCGCAGTGGTCTTCCTCCCTGTCCGACGTGGCTGTCGGTGTGCGCGGCCGACTTCCTTCATACGTGGCGGTCTTCTCTTCCTGCCCGGTGCGGCCATCGGTATGTTTGGCGGTCTTCTATTCTTGCCCAGCACGGCCGTCGGTTTTTGTGGTGGTCTTCTACCCAGCGCCGTATACGCGGCTATCTTCCGTCTTGTCCGGCGCAGCTGCCGGTATGCGCGGCAGACTTCCTTCATGCGCGGTGGTCTTCGGTTCTGCCCGGAGCGGTCCACATGGTGGTCTTCCGTTCTACCCAGCACCACTATCGGTGTACACGACCGACTTCCTTCGTGCCGTGCGTGGTATTGCGGGTTCGTCGTAGGTGGTCCCAGATCACTTGTCAGGTTGTCAGATAACCCGGTGGTCATTGGCGCGAGTGATCCGAGATCCAGGCGCTCGTCACGCCACTCAGATATGTGTGAAGGTAGGTCTAGGTATGTAGATAATATATTGTGTGGAGAAGAATCTCCAGACTAGCTACTGCACACTCCTTTTATACCTGTCTCTCCCTTTCATGGCTCATCATGGCTTGCCCGCAAGCCCGTCGTGACTCCCTCCGCCTACCGCTTCGCTACCACAGGAAAACACAAGATTGCACTTGCAGACCACGTTACAACACTCAACCCGAAACGCATACGCAATGGAACAGGAGAAAGGACGTGAAGCATAATAAAGCGGAGATAGCATACGTAACGACAAAGGAGAAAGGAGGCGCAATCGCAATATAATGGAAACATGGGCCGGGGCGGCAGTCGGGTCGAGGTCGTTCCAGATGTTGGCTACCAGAGTGGCATCGTGGTGAGGGCGCAGGGGCGTGCAGGGCGAGGGAGATGGTGGCGGCAGCGACGGCTGCGGAAACAAGGATGACCCACAAGCCAGCTATCGTTATAGTGGCGCCGGTAGCGGCGCTATGAAGCCTTTCACGCCAGGTTCGTGACATCCGGTCATGCCGCAAACATTCCATTGCGTGCCACACATGCTGCAACACCGCAAAGATCAGGTCACCCGTGTTCGTATAGTAGATGGATGCGCGTCTATTCTTCGGAGGAGTAGTGAGAAGAAGTCTAGCTACAGGAGAACGACACAACGAGAACTAAAAGCACTAGCCCCCGAATAACCCTCATCCCTTACTCACTCACTCAACGGTAGCGGGAGCAAGCCCTAAGCCTCGCGCCCTAACACTCCCCCTGCTACCGTACCATCCTCCTTTCCTCCTACCATGCCGCCCTTCATACCAATGACCTGCAGAAACTCGCGGTGCTTGTTTCCTCCCAATGGTTTCGTCAACCCATCTGCCCACATATCTCCTGTAGATACATGCCGGATCGACAACTGTTGCTTTGCAACACAATCGACGAGGTGGTGGAATCGCAAGCGCATGTGACGGCTGTCAGTCGAGAAATTGCCGCTGCAGAGCACCTGGACGGCACTTTCGTTGTCGTTGTAAATAAGGCTTGCTTCACAGTGGGGGGTGCTCGTATTGTGGCCAAGCTCCAAGAGCACATCGCCCATCCACTGAAGATTCTTCCAAGCCTCCGTAATTGCCACCAACTCTGCTTCCATAGTCGATTGGGCAACCAGGCGCTGTTTCTTTGACTTCCACATCACGAGAATGTTGTGGGCATAGATCAAGAAGCCACTTGTCGACTTGCTTGCAACCGCATCGCCAGCATGGTCAGCATCGGCAAAGCCCACCAGAAACTCCTTGCCAGGGAGAGAGTGGATGAGTGGGAGTTTCGTGTCCAGTGTGGCCTTCACGTAATGGAGGAGGTGCTTGATCGCGTTCCAGTGGAAATTCGATGGGTCACTGGAGAAGCGTCCGAGAAGTGTCACTGCATACACCATATCCGGCCGGCTTCCCATTGCCAGGTAGAGTAGGCAGCCTATAGCTTGACGGTAGCGCTCTTTTTCAAAGACTTCCTCACCCTCAGCTCGGGCTTGAAGTTTGATCGTCTTGTCCAGTGGAGTGGAGCGTTCATGGTAGTCGTGCATGTCGAACATCTGCAATATTCGTTTAGCGTAGCCAGTCTGCTCGATCCAGATTTGCTTTTCCAAACGCTGCCGATGGATGGCCAGTCCGACGTATGCAAATGATTCGCCACAGAGATCACCTTTGGCGGAAAAACGCTCTCTCATCTGCCGCATAGCATTGCGCAAAATCTCGTAGCTACTACTAGCAGTAGATCATCGACGTAGAGATTGACGATGAGCATGTCCGAGTAGAAAAGGCCTGGGGCGCAGCATCGTCCTGATTGCTTGAGACCGGGCACTGACTTCTTCAACTTGACGCATGGATGAGAACCCATAAGCCCAAATCCAGACCAGTCGGCATCTGGAAGACGCATGAAGACATCCTCGTGCAGTGTAGCACCAAGATATGCTGTCGGAACATCGAGTGTGGCAATCTCCAAATCGTGGAGAGCTGCATGGCCAAGAGTATAGCGAATTACTGCGGTATCGATAATGGGAGATGTGATACTGCCATAGTCTTCTGGGTTCTGCGAAAAACCACGAGCCACAAGGCGGGCCTTGTACTTATCCTTCGATCCATCCACCTTCAGCTTGATGGAAAAAACCCACTTGCTGTCAACAATTCGGTTGGATGGTGGCAAATCTCCGATTATCGGTTCAAGAACATCATGGTGTTGGAGTGCTTTCATTTCATCCGCAATTGCCTTCTGCCAGCAATCACTGTCTTCTGCGGCAACAGCTTCCCTGTAGTTACTCGGTCCCGGAACAGCATACAAGATAGAGTGCACTATGCAGTATGCCTCTTCCTGCTGGCTTCGATGACGACCAGATCTGGTGGTACCCTCTCCCCCGACTGGTTGCCAGTGCATATCAATAGATAGGTCATCACCTTTCCGGCGTCGTCTAGGAACCCTTTCGACAGCCTCAGGTGGCACAACCGGTGCTGCCTCCTCTCTATCAATATCGATTGCGTTGGGAATGGGGAGGGCTTCTGGTATATTCTGGTCGACCGGTCCGGTATCCATCCAGTCTGGTTCAGGGAATTCTCGAGGTGAGAACAGCTGGACTTGGACGCCAGCAGACTCTTGTAAAACGTCTTTATAGAAGGTAGCTTCATCGAATTTGACGTCCCGGCTCATATAAACCCTCTTTGTTGTTGGATCGCATATGCGCCAGATCGATGGTGTTTCGGTATATCCGATGAAGATATAACGAGTGGCTCTGTCGTCCAACTTGGTCCGTTTTGCCGTTGGTACATGAGTGTATGCAAGGCATCCAAAGCTCCGTAAATGTCCGATTTCTGGTTTCCGACCATGGAGCTCCTCGTAGGGTGTTTTGCCAATCGAACGATGAGTGGTACGGTTTGTCAAATATATTCGTCTATCGATAGGTAGGAATTCCGTTGCTTAATCTTTTCACCGAGACCGGAGGACCGCTCTCTATATATACAGGCACATCCAACCCATTACCAATCACCGGCCTCTAGATCCTTTGGTGGCAACTTGCCACCGCCGGGCCTAGATGTCACCGGTGGCCATTGGCCACCCGCGCCACTCAATGCCTTCCGCGCATCTGCTCGCAGCGGCCTAGATGTCGCCGGGCCTAGATGTCGCTGGTGGTCATTTGCCACCTGCGCCACCTGATACCTTCCGTACGGGCATCTGCCCGCAGCGGTCCAGGCAGGCCTCGGCGGGCCTCGTTGGGCGATCGGTATATCTAACACTTCCCCTCGAACAATGAGGCAATAAAGAAAGGAAGAAAGAAGGACAGAAAAACAGAAGTCCCATGACATCCCCGGATGCCTCATTAAAACTCGTAGCCATGTAAAAACCCATAGGAAAAGCATGGCCATAGGAGAAAGAGCGCATCCACCAAAGAGAGAAACTCAATTCATCGGACCAAGCGCCATCCGCTTGCCATATGTTTCCCCTGCTGCCCATCGAACCATTCCCATCCCATTCACATGTTTCCAGTGAGTCTCTCGTGGAAGACTCTTCGTCATGATATCTGCCGTCATCTCGGATGTTGGAACGTAGGTGGTGCGAATAGCGTTGCGCTCGCAGGCGTCTCGGACAAAGTGGTATCGTACCCCTATGTGCTTTGTGCGCTCGTGGAACTTCGGGTTCTTTGCAAGTTGAATAGCGCCTTGGTTGTCGACAAAGATTTCTTGTGGGTAGGCATCAAGGCTGAGAAGGCGAGTGAAGAGAGAACTGATCCAAATCGCTTCCTTGGCAGCATCCGATGCACCAATGTATTCAGCTTCCACTGTAGAGAATGCAACGAGTGGCTGTTTGTGAGCACGCCAGGAAATGGCACCATTCCCAAGCATAAAGACATAGCCAGAGGTGGACTTTCGGTCGTCTAGATCGCCAGCAAAGTCTGAGTCTGTGAAGCCTATAGGCCGATCGGTAGGCAGCTGAGTTTGCCGTTCTGTACTGTACTGGATTGCAAGGTCTGATGTGTTCCGTAGATAGCGTAATGTATAGGTGGCTGCAGCTAGATGTTCGGAGCTTGGTGCAGAGAGGAATTTGCTGAGCATCGACACTGTAAAGGCGATATCCGGCCGTGTTCCTTGCATGAGCCAATTCAAACTGCCAATGATAGACTGGTACTTCTGCTTCCCGTTTTCATCAAGGGGTTTGCCAGTATCATCGAGTCGTCGAAGTCGATTGCTTGTTGGCTGAGGAGTCCAGTGGCCATTTAGAAAAAGAGTATTTGGAGTAAATATAAATTTCAGATCTGATCAACGCTAACCCTAGTGGTGGCAATGCCAAGCCTGCCCCCGGTAGTTTCTGGTTACACAAAGAGTTCGCAGTTTTTTCGGATGCTCTTGTGTAACCAGAACTTTACTTGTGAAATCACTCGGTTATTTGCCTTGCCTGCTACGCCACTTGCCGATTTGCTCAGTTACTTCCTTTTCCCATTGCCCACAAGGATCACTCAGGTAGTATTTCTCTTGCCGGCCACGTTGGTTGTCAAGTAACTACAATAGAACAGAAGGAAAAGAAAAACAAGAGACGACGGGAACTGAACCCCTTAGATTAATCTGTTGTGAATTGTTGAAAACCTGACCATATCTCTGTTATTAACTCTACTGTGACTCCAATGATGCACGTACACCTCAGTCACAATCACTAACTCCAATCTCAATATATAACAGCATCAAATCACAGAAATTATGATTTTGTGCACTTACACGACGACTTGCTGGTCGGATGACATGTCAGATATGTAAAGGCGGCGGGCGAGACGGGGTTCTAAAGTACTCTGATGGATTCAAAATGCAAGCGGAGCGAGAACGGGAGCAGGAGCGGAAAACGAGAACGGACGGGAATGGGGAACCGGACAGGAACAGGACGGGAATGGGGAACAGGTCGGGAACGGGTCGGGAACGGGAACGAGAACTATCGTTGCATCACTCGTCGTATTGTCGCCTTTCATACACTTGTTGACGGCTTTCCCAGCGGCTCGCTCGTCGGATTGCTCGCCGGATTACGTCTCTTTTCTTTTCGCGGCAGGTAGCCCGTCGGATACTCGTCGGATTGCGTCTCTTTTTTTTACACTCGGTGACGGCTTTCACGGTGGCTCTTTCGACGGTTTACTCGTTGGATTGCTCGTCTCTTTTCTTAGTTGATGGCGGAGACTTGCCGGTCAGATTACTCGTCGGATTGCTCGTCTCGTTTCTGACACTCGTGAACTGCTTTCGCGGCAGCTCGCTCGTTGGATTACTCGTCGGATTGCGCGTCTCTTTTCTTACACTCGTCGATGGCTTTCGCGGCTGCTCGCTCGTCGGATTACTCGTCAGATTGCGCGTCTCCTTCTTTTACTCATCAGCAGCTTTTATGGTGGCTCGCCCGTCAGATTACTCGTCAGATTGCTCCTTTCTTTTCTTACAATCGTCGACAGCTTCCCGGCGGCTCGTCGGATTACTCTTCGGAATGCGTGTCTCTTTTCTTACACTCGTCGATGCCTTTCGCGGCGGCTCACTTTACGGATTACTTGTATGATTGCGCGTCTCTTTTCTTACTCTCCTCGACCGCTTTGGCGTCGGCTCGCTCGTCGGATTACTCGTCAGATTGTGCATCTCTTTCCTTACACTCGTCGTCAGCTTTTGCGGCGGCTCGCTCGTTGGATTACTAGTCGGATTACACGTCTCTTTTCTTACTCTCCTCGACAGCTTTCGCGGTCGCTCGCTCGTCAGATTACTCGCACCGCAATGCTTGTCGAATAGCGCATCGGAACGCTCATCGCTTCCGCTCATTGACGGCTGTCACTACGGTTTGCACGACGCCATGCTCATCGAATGGTGCGTGGGATCGCTCATCGATTCCGCTCGTCGATGGCTATCCCTATGGTTTGCATGATGCCATGCTCGTCGACAGCTGTAGCGACGGTTTGCGCGTCGCAATGCTCGTCGACAGCCTTCACGATGGTTTGCGCGCCGCACTTGTCGTCCAATAGCGCGTTGGGTCGCTCATCGCTTCCACTCGTCGCCGGCTATCCCTACGGTTTGCGTGCCGCAATGCTCGTCGGCAGCTTTTACGACGGTTTGCATGCCACACTTGTCGTCCAATAGCGCGTCGGATCGCTCATCGCTTCTGCGCGTCAACAGTTGCTAACTATAGATATATGCAGTGTCATCACTCCGTCACATGGGAATCATCACATCTTCACATCACTCCATTGACATAGTACTGGGGCGCTGTGGTCTTCCTTGTCTTTGCTGGTCCTGGTCTAGGCTGTTCCTTCGCTATGGCGGCACTTAACGTTGCAGGCCGGATTGGATATACGTGAGTAGGCCCAATTCATTGCTTCTTCCCATTTCTTCTCTGCCTTCTGCCTTGAGAGATGTGCTGGTGAGGCAGGGGCATACGTCTAGCTCGGTTGTCAAGGTTAGCCACTCAACTCCGTGCTCATGTTGCTTGCCTGCAGCGATCTTTGCACATTGGTCTGCTTCTTCATTCCCAGCAATTCCCCCGTGGGCCAGACACCATCGAATCTCCACTGGGCTGTCAATTTCTGCCAGGATACGTCTCACCTGGAGTGCAAAGATCTGTCCAGGGTCAACTTCCAGAGTCTGCATCCGCTTATAGAGCGAGAGAATCCAGCGAGAGAATCCAGCGAGAGAATCCAGAGCGAATACAGCGGGAGAATCCAGCGAGAGAATCCAGCGCAACGTGAGATAGAGGGAGAGAAACCAGCGAGAGAATCGAGTGAGACAATTCAGCGAGTGGAACGGTGTGCGGGGTAGCCGTGAGTCTGCGGTGAGGAGCGAAAATGAGGACAAGACTGGGAACTGGAGACGATCAAATGTGGGGACAGCAGGATGCGGGGTAAAGACAACAGGCAGGAGGTGGTGACAATCGTGGTACTACTTGGCAATGTGGATGTGTTGTGAAGAAACGACGACGAAATGGAAGTGGGGTCGCTAGTTATAAGGGTTACATCATCGGCGGCTAGTGTTTCTTACTCATCCAGCACTGCAGCCCAACACCTTTCTTCTTTCCGTCAACCGGCGAAGACGAGAATGATGCAACAACTCGTCGGTCTTACCTACATAGTACCAATACCTCCTCGTTGTCGAAGCGCGGCAGCCAGGCCATCGCTAAGAAAAGTATTCTCTCCACAGCATTCTCACAATGGCATTCCCACGATGGCTGACTGTTATTACCGTACTCAGGAATGAGTTCTCTTGCTGGATTTATTCCCTGCTCACGCCGCATTCACCTTCCGGAATCGTTCGGTGGTTTCGCAGGCTGGATTCTCTCGCTGGATTCTCTCCCTCCATTCTCTTGTTGCGCTGGATTCGCTCGCTGGATTCTCTGGCTGGATTCTCTCCCTCTATTCTCTCGTTGCGCTGGATTCTCCCGCTGGATTCGCTCGCTGGATTCGCTCGCTGGATTCTCTCGCTGGATTCTCTCCCTCTATTCTCTCGTTGCGCTGGATTCTCTCGCTGGATTCTCTCGCTGGATTCTCTCGCTGGATTCGCTCTGGATTCGCCCGTTGGATTCTCTCGCTGGATTCTCTCGCTGGATTCTCTCCCTCTATTCTCTCGTTGCGCTGGATTCTCCCGCTGGATTCGCTCGCTGGATTCATCCGCTGGGTTCGCTCGCTGGGTTCGCTCTCTGGATTCTCTCGCTGGATTCTCTCCCTCTATTCTCTCGTTGCGCTGGATTCTCCCGCTGGATTCGCCCGCTGGATTCCCTCGCTGGATTCTCTCGCTGGATTCTGTCGCTGGGCTTGCCTATTGGTTTTTCGTATTGGATCGTATCGCCGAGTTCTGTCTTTGCTCGCAATTCATGTCTTGCTTGATGCAGATTTGAAACATATTCTTTGCATGCTGTCACTTGATGTTATTTCATTTTGTGTATCAAGTTTATTATCTCTGAATTGTGAAAACAGACATATTTCACACTCTATGGTAAAAAACAGACTTCGTGCACAGTAGATGCCCCGCCAGATGTAGCGTTTGAACGGAAGCGCTGCGTAGAGAATATAATTTTCCCTCCTTTCTACGTTCCAGCGGAAGCTGTGAAGGTACTTTGCATGGATAGTTGTCGACACGCCAGAAGTAGCGTTCAAACGCAAGAACTACGTGGAGAGTATAATTCTTCCTCCTTTCCACGTCTGAACGGAGGTTGCAAACGTACACTGCGTGGATAGTTGACACCCCGCCAGACATAGCGTTCGAACGGAAGCGCTGCGTACATAGATAAAATAATTTTTCCTCGTTTCTACATTCCCACGGAAGCTGTGAAAGGTACTTTGCGTGGATAGTTGTCACCACGGCAGAAGAAGCGTTTAAACGCAAGAACTACGTGCAGAGTATAATTCTTCTTCCTTTCTACGTTCGAACGCAAGCGCTGTGTAGAGATCGCCAACAACGCGTTCAGTGCGTTTGAACGGAAAATAGCAAGCTAAAGTTCGTACCAACGCTCCCAACGGGTCTAACGCAATGCTGCGTTGCAACGCAAACCTTTTTTTCCTGATGCACGCCCTCGTCCATATCCCCGGTTCGCTATCTGGAGCCAGAGAGCCACGCCCGTTACAGCGGATGGGAAAACTGGATAAAATGTACGCCGCCATGATCTAGATAGGTCGAATGCGAGTATGATTAAACAAAAAAAAAGCTCATACTGGTTTCCTTTGTAATCTCCTTGGGGACGCACCTACTTTTCTTGGGACAGGCCTGGACAGAGGGTGAAGGGGAGCTTGCAACGTGCCGCCACCGCATGGACAGTAGACAGGAAAAACAGATAAAAATGTATGCCGCCATAGTCTAGATTGGCTGTATGCGAGTATGGTTAAACAAAAAAAATCCGGCTTCTGCCTGCTGGGCATCGGAGACCCCTCACTTGAGGTCAAGCTTGACTCATTCATCGGCCTTCTCGTTTTCTGGGACCCCCTTGTGTGCTGGGCACCATGGGATTTCAATGGTGATGTCCGGCCTGCCCTCCATAGCACCATGATGTGCTTTCTGGGGGGACGGGGTGTCGGTCGAAGTGGGACTGCCTCTGTGGCCCCCCTGCTCTTCATGGGCAAAGTTCTTCCCAAACATGTGAAGCGCCATGTGTTGGAGACGCGTACTATTTTGCAAAATAACCCTTTGAGGGAATTTAGCTTCGTGCTAATTCTCACATTTCGCTAGTTTGCACATCGGGGGTGTGGTTTAGTGGTATACAATTACCACACCCAGCGACAAAAACTAGCAGAATGTCATAATTAGCGTGAAACTAAATTCCTTCAATGGGGTTATTTTGCAAAACAATTTGATTCACGCGCATTCATGCCGCCTCCACAGACGACAGCACCGAAGGCACGTCATGGGGAGCTGACCCCGGTAGCCAACGCCAAGACACCAACCAGGCATCCTTCCTGTATCGTATATGCACTCTTGTCTTGAGGCTCCGTCACCTTGGTTTCCTCACGCGTTCGCGCCCCCATTGAAGAATCGAGGCTGGTGGCTCTGATTGGCGGGATCGCTACATACCCCTGTTCATCCGGTTCCAATTATAACTCTGCTGACTGGCATCGCTGACGGCCGTGGTCACCGGCGGGGGTGCGGTATGGTTGCGGACACCTTTAATCGACACCTTTTTGACCACATTTTCAACCCCGGCTTTTCTCCTCCACCACAGCATCTAAATTAAAAAGAAGATTGGGAGGCGATAAAGCAGCATCGATAGTAGGTCCGCCCAATGCCCAAAAAAAAATGAAGGGCGTGGTGAATTAAAATATGGCGGTCAAAGATGAGCAGTTTGTGTGGTGGGGGTCCTAAGATGTCGCCCTAGCGCCCACGCTAACAAGCTTCTAGAATAGAGCTAAGCTGGTTTAGGTAATACGAGTGCCGTTGAATGAAGCCAGAACAGAATGACTAACCAGAGTGCAAGAGATGCATCACCAGGTCCCAGCGATTACAGTGCCGTACTGATGCCACCATAACAGTTTTTCGTTGATATCTATCTACCACTTGCTCTCATCTACCACTTGCCTGTGTCCTTTATATACACGTTCTGTAAATTCCTCTGTACCATAGCTCGCGGGGCGACGAGACAGTTAATGTAGAACACCGGGTAACCGGCCACAATATAGAACCCGGACGGTATCGATGGCCGCGCCCACGACCGGAAATTCCACGGATCTCAACAACCACAGACAGCTAGGAGCCTAAAGTTCGCGTAGCCACTGAGAATATACGGAAGAACTTTCTGTGTAGGTGATGCCAAAATAAATTGCTCCTAAGACCTCTAATCGCTAACCTAATAACTGAAACCCATCCACCACACCCCTACCCTCCCCATGGTAATCGGCTGCGCAGACTCATCTCCAAAGGCCGATCTGGTAGGCGAGGATTTGGCCTTACCTGTGTACTTCGCCTAGGGACTAACACCGGAAGTTCTCCCTGAGTACTGACTAAAAGGTTGTGACACTGGGACGTCCGGTCAACGTCGGAGTGACGGTAATATCGAACTAGTCAGGTTTCTCGACAGTCACGAAGGAGATGGGGCGCGCGCCGCGGCTCCCGCGGCGGTGCGCTCGGTTCGACACGGGCCTGGCGCTTTGCCCGACAGCTCGCTCGTGGCGCCTCGGTGGATAGTCTGCTGCTTCCGCTGACATCAGCAAAAAATTTGAGAATTCCTAGGGAGCTCCCGTAGCTCCAGTAGCTCCCGTAAGCATCGTTAACTCCTGCAAGAGGAGAAGTTATATTTTGCTCCTGTAAGGATTTAAAAAAAAAGTGCTTTGTTTTTAGCTGAAACCTTGAGAAATATTAGGTCAAATTTATGTCTCACCTGTAAAAAAAAAGCAATATACTTCAACTTTCCATTTTTTTGCTGATGGATGGTTAAGATCGAGACAGGTCCAGCGTCTTGCCTGACGGCTCGCTCGTGGCACTTCGGCGGAGGATTGGATTGAGACGGGCCCGGCGTCTTGCCCGACGGCTCGCTCACAGTGCTTCTGCGGATGGTTCGATTCGAGACGGGCCCGACGTCCTGCCCGACGGCTCGCTCGTATTGCTTCGGCGACTGCCAAGCGGCTCGTGCGACAACTGCCTCACAGGTAAGATAAGGAAAGGGATACGCTCACACACCAGATCCTCCTGGGTGCAGGCCGGAGCCCGAAGCTACTCGTCCTGGTCGGTCTGACAATAAAGGGAGATGAGGTTTCATGCAGGTGAGCGGGGTGCTTACAACCAGACTCTCTTCCGTGCACCGTTTGCGGGTGACGTGGATTCATCTTTCGCCGAATCAGCCCAAGTCCGGTAGCACCGCTCCTTTGCTAATCTTCCCCTCGTCTCTGGAGTTTTAGAATTCGTACAGCCGGTCTTGGTCGTAAGCTAAACTCTGTTCCTTATCTCCCGCCTAGACTCTCAAGCTCCTCACGTATCCTTCTGTCTCCTTCCCAATCAGCTGTCGTCTTGCTTGCGGCGCTTGGGCGTATCTGCGCTTCGGTGGATGGTACGATACATGCCCCGCGGCTGCCTGACGGCTTGCGTGTATCGCTTCGGTTCGGTTCGGCGGATCGTCTGACGCTTCGGCGACTGCCAAACGGCTCACGCGACGACTGCCTCACGGGTAAGATAAGGTAAGGAATACCCTCACACACCAGACCCTCCTGGGTGCGGGCCAGAGCCCGAAGCTACTCGTCCTGGTCGGTCGGACAATAGGATCCACCCAATGGTATCACGGACTGCGCCATTCCCTCAGCTTATAGCTGGGTTCAAGTCATGATCCCACGCCAGCCCTTGGCTACAGCCTCGGGGATTATACCCTCAACGGGGGTCCTATCCGTGCCGACTGACATGTTGCCCATCAAGCCCTGCCTATCTCCCACCTAGACTCTCGAGCCCTTTGCGTATCCTTCCGTCTCCTTTCCGATCAACTGTTGTCCTGCTTGCAGCGCTTGTAGGAGCGCTCGTAGGATCGCTCATAGGATCGCTCATAGGGGAAAGGTCGTTGACTTGATATCTGGGTGACCGATAGGTGGTCCGTTGATGATTGATTGATGATTCCGATTGATGATGTTTCTTCTCCTTCGCCCACGGCAAGGAGTCGTATAAGTATTCGGCTCGGCGAGGTCACGTGCTGCGGGGAAATTACCCCGCACCGCGACGTGAAAACTCTTCGCCTTGCACTAGATTTCATCAGCGTAAAGAGGATAACTCTCGATTGGGTCAGACAGTAGTGCTTTTCCCGTATCTTCCCGAGAGTGGCCAGAGCAGGTGCCTCTCCTTAAGTTCTCTCGTCGTGATTGGGTGATGCGATTGGGTTGCGTGCGGGGTTGATTTCGTTACTCGACCGGAGCCGGCAGCAATGAGCCCTCAACCGTACCAGCTAATCCTTCTCGGCCGCAACAGGCACCAAGGTATAGCTCCGCCCCATATCGCTCCCAACAGACTCTCGAACTGTTCCTGAGGTGCGGTCCAGTAGCGGCGTTTGCACTTTCCCAAATCACGAGCCGGTACTTGGTCCGGGGGCTACCCAGCGCTACAGGATCGGCTTGCAGACAAGCCTCCGCTCCAGTATTCGTTCAACTCGACGTCCTCACCCTGGTGCGGCGTGTACCCTGCCTCATAATCGTTGTAACCATCTCGGATAAGTGAGGATACACTCACGCTGTCGAGCGCTGGCAGAGCCCAGAGTTCATCGTCATAATCGGGTGTCAGTGACAAGGATGCGAGTGGTAGCATGATCCCTCGTGTCTCCCGACCACGGGGTACAGCTTTATCGCCTCGGGCCTCCGAGCCGGCTGCGACGATACAGCAATTCCCGACTCGTGGTGTTGTTCCTCTGGGCCGTGCCTCTGGAAACAACCCTGCTCCTATTCTGCGACCTAGACTCACAACTCCTTGCGTTCCCCTTTCCTTCCTATTGCTCGTCCTTATGATGACCACCAAGGTTGTCTTCCTCCGCGGCAGCGCTTGCGCATTCCCGGTCTGCGCCGGTACTTGGCCTAGGGACCTCCTGGTGCCGCAGAGTTGGTTGACCCGAGCCGAGCCCCGACAGTACCGGTTGCCCGGTCTTGGGATGCCGTCCTAAGACCGTGTGACGAGTTTCCGATACCTTCCTGCCTGGTCCGTATCCGAATTCCGACCCTGTAGTATTTAGGGTGTAACAAAGGTCTACCCATTCTTCAGGGTCACTAATGGTCCATGGGGTGGAGGAGGGACCTGGGCTCGCTGGGGCCACAATTCGCTGTTGAAAACTTAGAGAGATCAATAAAAAATTGAGAGGGCCTTGACTTACTACCCCAGGGCGCACTGCCAGACTGATGGAGCGCTGTGGGGTGATGGGAGCTTGGTGGGACGAGCCAGGTGGAGGTCCATCCACTGCGGGGGCTGGCTCCTGCAAGCTCACAGATTTCTACGATAAGAATTTGTAAAAGCTGGAGGAATTGTGAAAGTGTAGATGAGTACTGGGTTCTTCTCTTTTTTAGGTTTTCTTGTAGGTGGCCGGGTGTTGGTGGATTTTTTGGAGGGTGCACTCGTTGGGATGGGAGTCAGTGGGAGCTCGATCGGTACATTCACTCCTTCTGCTTCGTGGCCAGCCACAATCTTGATCCAACTTCCCAATTAGAGAAAAAATATTAAGAGTAGATAGTTGGGACTGACCTTAGGCCTTTTTCCCCTTGGTGGAGCTTTAGGTTTGCTAAGAGCCAGCTTGCGCAGTTCCTTCTCCTCCTTCAGCCGATCGGCTTCCACTCTCTCATCTATCATCCTGATAAGATCGGCTCCTTTAATAACACAGGCTTTAGTGATCACCCTCCTGTTGGTAACTGCGACCTTCTTGCCCCCATACTGTTGATGTACATCAGCGAGCTCGATTCCCTGGATCTCTGCAGTTGCGAGTGCTGTCTGCGCTGTGTGACCATAGCGCTCGACAACAGCAATGGTAATGTTGACGTCGCCAGTCTGCCGAAGAACCTCTATCGCCAATTGGGTTTGCTGGTGCACATCGCGACTCTTGCGAGGAGTCTTGAGCTGCGCCAAGATATCGGCAGATGGCTGAGACGAAGTGGCTGCAGTGGATACGGAGGCGGGGGTGGGGTTGACGCCAACAATCATTTTTGCGATGGCAGCGGGATTGAACGGATAAATCCCAGTCGCACAGAAAGCGGAGGCGATGTTCTTCTTGGTATAGGCTTGCCGGCGAGCTGTTCTGTAAAGTTTCCAGAAAGTTCCCTTCAAGATACCTGTACGAGTATCCCAGATATGATCGTCGGCCGCTTTCCCATAATACTTTTGCAGGGGGGCAAAAAGTCCAACGTGGAGGGGCTGGAGGAGATACGTCGTGTGCGGTGGGAAACAAAGGAGTTGAATGTTGTTGTCGATCGCATACTGAATAAACTCGAGGGTAAGGTGCGAAAGGTGACCATCCACGATGAGTAGGCGAGTGCTGCTGCCGCCCTTCCGGTTCTTAGTGCAACGGTCAAAGTGGTACAACCACTCCAAGCCTAGCTCGTTATCAGTCCACCCATTAGGTGAACAGGTAAACATTACATCAAGGTCGTTGGTTTCAGAATACCAGCCCATATATTGTGCGGTTCCCTTGTAAATCACGAAGGAAGGCACCACGTATCCTGCTGCACAGCAACATTCCACAACTGTGAGCATCTCCTGTGTTCCATCCTGCGTCACCCTTGCTGGCCGACGACCAGCCCTGCAAACCACCTTTGCTCTCGACGATCGACCGATGATGAACCCTTTCTTGTCCATGTTGAAGATGTCTTCGGGCTTAAGCCCATACTTCCAGATAACCTGCTCCAACTTTTGGAAATAGTGTCGCAGGGTGGGAAGGTGGCTAGTATACGCCCGTTGCCGATCAAGCTGGGTACCATACGTGGCTGCGAGTTCAGGATGACGTTTAAGAAAGTTTCCCACCCATCGTTTACCTAACCCAGCCAGTGTAGGGTCCTCCTCTTCATCTGCCCACTGCTGGGCTAACGCTTTGGCCATTGCTAGCTGAAGGTCCATCCGTGGCGGAAAACCCCAATCATCCAACTGCTTGCACCAGGCCACCAGTGCCTTCTCCATTGCTGGGGTGAGCCTCTGCTGGTGTACATGGCTTTCCTTCCATGATAGTCCACCTCGGGTGCGATCCGCAAGGGTGGAACTCGGAATGTTAAACAGAAGGGCGAGCGTTCGAAAGGAGGTACCTTCGCGGTATCTGTACGCCAGTGCAGCGATAATATCGTCTTCATTAACCCCTGATTTTTTCTCTTTCTTCGATTTGATGTTTGGAGGGGGTTTGGTGGGTGCCATATTGTTGCTGATAACTTCAACCGGGTGGGATGAAGATTTTTACTCAGCCGGCAGGGTAATATGCGGGGGGGCCTGTCTGCAGCTAGTGGTTTTTCCACTATCCGGGTTCTATATCGTGGCCGGTTACCCGGTGTTCTACGTTACCGGTTCAGCCGATGTTTTTTTTTTCGTTTAATCATACTCATACTCGCATTTAGCCTATGGTGGCGTACCTTTTTGTCCGTTTTTCCCGTCCGCTGTCCGCGCAGTGGCAGCACGTTGCAAGCACCCTTTGCCCTCCGCCCAGGCCTGTTCCAAGAAAGTGTGAGGCGCCCCAATGAAATAACAAAAGAAACCGTTACCCAGGACCAACTCCACGCCTGCGGATGCCATGAAGGGAGAAGGTTCAGCTGATGTGTACTTCGGGGCAATGGTGTAAAGTTGTAAAAATCCGCTAAGTGATGGTACAGGTGCGAATGATGTGTCCCGTCGATAGTTATGGTGGTATTGGACCCGAAGCCCCGGCATCGCGACGTCTTACACGAAATTTCATCACTTAGTCATCACCATGTTTCATCACTCGCTACTTAGTCACTCGCGAAACGAATGTCGCCTAGGTGTCGATTAAAGGTGTCCCCAACCATAAACGAGAATCTCTAACCCCCGCTTCGACCGGACCCCGCCGCGTCCCCAGCTGGCAGCGGGTGGGGGAACAAGCAGTTCGATTTTATTTTATTTGTGTTTAATCATACTCGCATGAAGTCCAGTTCGAGTGTAGCGTATGCAATCCCGCTCGTTGACTTCATGGGGGCGGGGTCAGCGCAATCACAGCCCAGGTAACCCGTCCCAAAAACCAACCGCTACGGAGCAAATGCCTCGGGGCATTATTGACGGCGCACAGCAGATGCAGAAGAAGCGGCCAAGCTACTGACAACACAATATTCACTTCCAAACGTTACCCTACTCACCCCCCCCTTTCCACAGCTGTCCTCCCGGCCCCTCCGCCCACCCACAAGTCCGGGCGCACCGTGCTACGTTGCTGCGAACACCTCTCAGGGCCGCTCTCGACGGCCTGATTCTCTAATCGTTTACTTCGTGTTGTACTTGAACCCTGCTGACAAATAATTAGTTGACTACAAAAAGGCAGAGGCGGCGATGACGACCCTTGGAAACGACGTAAGGTCTGGACGGCCGGGCGAAGTAGGAGGAGAACACCGGAGCTCCGGCATTGGATGTTACGTACATAGCGGCACGATGGTCGGCCTTGGGACAGGTGGCGGCAAGTTTGCTGAGGCCGGGATTCTTGACCAGGGGTAGTAGCCGGGTAACCCATAACGTACTGTAGGGGTTACCCGGCTACTACCCATTAACCAGACACCCCGTCGGCGTCGCACCCCACCACGCAAATTCACGATACCTCAACAACCACATACCAGATCGCCATAAAAGTTCGCGCGACCGAGGAGAATGCATTGAGGAAGGTTCGGTAAGTCTCAAAAA
>Ga0307508_10001732_pt1 | contig 24232 bp, 32 predicted proteins | sample 9_EM_MG_FD_203089 | JGI IMG/M metagenome (GOLD analysis project Ga0307508, IMG submission 203089) | Populus trichocarpa ectomycorrhiza microbial communities from riparian zone in the Pacific Northwest, United States - 9_EM | ecosystem: Host-associated > Plants > Roots > Unclassified | place... | reverse complement strand
CCCACCCACCACCACTCATTTCTCCCTCACCCCTGCTCCCCCCACCGACACCCTTTTCTCTCTGTCCGCTCCCTGAGTGCCAGGTTGCGGCAGCGCTAGCCACGACCGACCCAGCAAGAGTGAGACCAGAGGCGTGCATCTACTCAGGTAAACCAGCTTTCTAATAGGCTCCCACAAGTGAATCAGGATTTTCTGGATCTCGCTCGGACACAGCTGCAAGTTTTCAATTCGCTGGAGCGAGAAAGCCGGCAGCACACTGGTCATTGCCAATCCCACTCTCGCTCACGCACCTGCATGCCGCAGAGGGATACCTCCAGCTACTGACAGAGACCACGCTTGCTGTCCCCTCACACTGCCAATCGTACCCCACCGACCCCAAGGCACCCATCCTCCTCTTCCGAACGCCCCTCTCCCGAGTGCCCCTCTCCTGAGAGCTCTCGCGAGGACTCGGAGACTCTAGCTGACGCGCCGAACCCGACCCCACACTCTTCTACTCCATCTGTCATTTGCTGGGATAGTTACGTAACTGAGAACCGACAGCAGCAAAGCACAGACCGTTACGTACCTGAGTACACTGAGAATACCCGCTTGCCATCAAGACATCTTTACACTGCAGACTGACCTCGCCATCAAGGAAGTTTCAACCACCACGGAGGAGGTTTTACCTACCGTGGCAGGCAGCCCCAGCGTGACAGACAGCATCAGCACAATGGGTACTACCAAGGAACCAATGAAACCAACGAAACCGCCCTGTTCGAGGAAACAGAAACGGAAGAGGTGGAGCAAGAGGGCGATGCAGAGGCCACGGCGGACGCCAGCGCCCTCGTTCCCTACATGAGTGCATTGGATTCTAGGATGTACAGATTGCCAATAGTACCTATTCATCAGGGAAAACGACTGTCTATGGTACCTGTTCATTAGGGAAAACAACTGTCTGAGTCCTACGATCAGCAGCCCTGCTACTTGCAAGTTCATTACTAAATCTCAGCTGGAGTTGATCCTGTTTCAGGTTCACCCAGTACTGTTCTTATTCCTGTCCAAGTCGAAAACTCGAGCAAGAAGCGCAAGGTAAGATTTCAGCTCACCGAACCTAGTCCCTCGCTGCGCCAGTCGGCAAGCCTGGTCTTATCTGAGGTCAGCTCTACGGAGTTGCCAGACGCCCCGTCCCAGAAGCTTCTGACATACTACTCGGACCACTCCCTCTACTCCTGTAACCAACCCGCCCGATATTTACTCGAAGATACGATATCTGTCAGCGACACCTCTATGAAGCCAAGGGAGCGCAGTCCAGCCGGCTCCCTCAGTGAATACGATGACAAAGAGGGAGAGAAGTTTTCAATGTATCCATAATGGGTGGAAAAACATCGGTCCAGCAACAGCAGCGCCTGATGGATGTGAGGCTGATTCAGAAATTGTCTTGGCGAGGAGCATCTGGTTACGTTGATGACATGGTGATGTACGCATGTTACACATGGAAAATATCACGGGAAAGTACGTACCTTGGGAAGGTACGTACTGAGGGAGGAAAAAGCGTGCTGGTAGCTAGCTATCCATAGAGAGGGCAGGTCTTAGAGAGTCTCGGCGGGAGATAAGACGGGGTTAAAGGTTATGGCCAAGATCCAGTCATAAGGATTAACTCTGGAGAGAGGGGCCACAGCAAACCAGAGTGTGAGAGGAATGAAGTTAGGACGAGCCTCCCCAGGGAGCTCGGTCGAGACTCTCCACAGAGCTCATATGTTATAACAACCGAACTCCAGACACTACTTGGCTGAAGGATAGAACTATGTCCAGAACTGAGGGAATTCTGCGGCGCCAACTGGACCCCTGGATCTCACCTAATCGCAAGTACCGACCAGGACCAAAAAGAGCCCGAGATGAGCCCATGCCCCGGTGAGGATCTCACCGTCCTCGGAGGAATAGTTAGCCCAAGTCACCAAATCTCACCCCGCCCCGCACCTATATAGGACGACTCTTCTCTCGTCTCGAGAGCAGAAAGCATCAGCATGAACACCCTCACGAACCCTAACACCGAAAACCCACATACAAGATCTAAGATTATTCCGCAGTGAATTATCGAAAGTAGCCTGATTACCTTTGATTCTCTCCACACTCCGGTTACGATACAACCCCAGTGTCACACTATAATCTTTGATCCAAAAATCACCCTACTTTCCCGAAGAAGGAGATCAGCACATGCCCTCCTTCGAACAAGATCACGAATACCTACTCGAAATCTCAGACATATTCGAACCAAAAAGGCAATACTCGCTCGACTACACATTCTCCTCGATCGACAACGAAATTGAGCAGGACGAATGGTGGGAAGAGTATATCGACGGACCAATCCCTTGTGAAGCAATCAATTGCACCCCCGAAAACTGGTATACTTAGTACTGGTTCAACTGCGAGCTTAACCATCTAAGCGCCGATCTCGACGGATACGAATTACGAGAAATCTGCGATTACACTTTTGAAGCCGACGAAACCATCTACACAGGGCATCCATTGGACGTATATTGAGGAAAATGTCTACCATCTCCGACTTCAACATGCTCCACTTGGAGGCCCCTCGGGACCTACTCCAGATCACTGACGGAACACCCGCCCATGAACATGCGATAGAAATGGCCAACCCTGCGGTCTGGGTTCGGACCATGGCGTGTCAACAGCAGCAGGCCGAAAATGACTTGTGTCAGCTCATTCAGCTATGTGGCAACACGATCGACAGAACCGACCAATGGATGCAGCAGATCGAAAAAGCCTACCAAACATTGGCAGAAGGCACCAGGTACGTATATGACCGAGTAAACGCTAACGAAGAAATCGCAGAACTATGGGTTCGCAGCAAACTGGCAAACGCAGCCAACACCTACCAAATACGTGCGCACAACGTCTGGCAAGCCATCCTGGAACGAACGAGCGAAGACAACCAGAGGCAGATATGCCAGGATACCCAGCTCACTAGGGTAAACGACGCCCTCGCCTTCCTGAATGAAGCTAACACCACCCGAAGCCAGCATTTGGCCACCTTTCAGGAGAACGTGGAACTATGGGCAGCGGACCACCAAATAAAAATGGGAAAAATGGAAGAGGAATTACGACGAGCAAGAGATGAAATTCGGCGAATCGACACCCAAATACCACTCCCAGGTTCCCCGAGACCAAGAACCCTGACTCCGAAACCACTGCAGCTCCTGAGCAGCCCGGCCAGACCCTCCAGTACCAGTGCCCTGACGGCACCAGCCACGCTGCCACCGCTTCCGATCTGCCCGGCACTCAGAAGTCCTATTCAGCTTCCTTCCGGTCCTCCTACCTGAAGGCTGCGACCGCAGGCCATCCCCCCTTCAAGCCCGCCACCAGAACCACTGCCACTGACTGACAGGGGCGCAGGAGGAAGGGGAGGAGGCCCCCCACAGGTACCAAAACGACCGGTCAGCTCACCTTCACCCTCGCCACCACCCAGCGAAAGCGACGATGACCTATACGTGCAGAATCTTCCAACAGGGAGGCCTCCGCCCGGGGCAAGAGAACCAACGGGAGCACAACTAGCAACTATGCTCACGCCGGAAGAGATAGTAAGATTGGTGGGAGCTGGAATGGTAGCAACGCAAGCCCCGGGACGGCCAGCAAGCGAGGTGCGAATTCGGACCTTCAGATTAAAAATGGAGAATCCGCCAAAGTTCGACGGAAAAAGCATAACCACCTTCAACCAATGGTGGGAGTCGGTGACCATGTACCTAGGGTTCTACCCAGAGACAGTGGACAGACAAAAAATCGCCTGGGTTGGAACGCTCTTAACCGATACGGCCCTGGTCTGGCACCTCCATCGGTAGCGAGAGTTGCGCGACAATGACACGTGGATCAACTACTCCGCAGCCATTAGGGTGGAATATCGGAACGAGTGAGAGGGAGTGGACGCCCAGCTCAGATTGGTGCAGCTCCGATACCAAGGGTCGATCCAAACCTATCTAACGGAGTTCTGCGCGCTTAACATCTTCATGCGAGCCACAGTGGAAGCCCTAAGAGAAAAAATCGACATCGCAATGACCACTGACATTTTGAGAATGTGGTTCGCCCACTACCTTGAGGAGTTTGCGGACGACGAAGGCTTTCTCCAGGCAATATACCAAGCCGGCCTACAGGTGGAAAGAATGAAGGCACTGGAAAAGGCACGGGAAACTACCCGGCCGGCCCATAAGGACGACAAAAAGGAAGGAAAAAAGGACCCCAGATGCACGAAAAATGACACGGAGCAACCGAGGCCCGTGAACAACTCGGAACCAAAGAGCCCGTGGGGGTAACCAGGCAGATGGGCAACAAAGGAGGAGGCATTAAAAGGAGTACCAGCGCAGGAACATGAGGAATACTTCAGAAGCCCGGAAAGCTGCTGGCATTGCGGACAGAAAGGCCACTGCACCTATGAATGTTTTGCCCACACCACCAGATGGGGCACGACCCTCCCAAAAGCCCCCTGGAAGGCTGCAGCAGTAGTTAGGGAGAAAAGAAAGCGTGCGGAGGAACCGGAGGAAGACCCAGCGCCAAAACAACAGAAGGTCGTGGCTGTCGAGACCATGGAACTGGAGGACCCTCAGGCCTTCCCACTGTGGCCCGACAGCAGCGGAGAATCAGATTTTTAGAAGGCCTGCTGAAGCTGCTGGTGCCGGCCTGGGCAACAGTCGGAGCGACATCTCAAAAACGAAAAGCCAAGGAACCAAGTGCTGGAACCCCGGAGAAACGAAGAAAAGGACCCCTCAGCGGCACCCGACCAATAATATGGATGATACTCCACCAGGGCGGCAAACAACATAAGATCAAGGTGCTACTGGACACGGGGTGTTCGGTACCACTAATTAATCAGGAAACAGCGGTGCCGCTAAAAATTCCACTCCAAGAACATCAGGAAACGAGAGTCATCAAAAATTTCGAAGGAAAACAGGTGAAGGGAGCCGGGAGCCACTATACCAACCCCCTGCTTCTACAGCACCACCACCACTACTCCAAGGAAATCTTCGAGGTATCACCAATGGAAGTGGAGATCGATACATTTCTCCCATTCTGGTGGATCGTGAAACAGCCCCCTCAGGATGTTTCACAAGACCTCGAAATCCGCTTCGACAGCCAAAAATACCGCAACAAATGCACCAAATTCGAGACCGCGGACTTCGAGCTATGATGGAATGAAATCGTGTGTACGGACAAAGATCCCTGCGTCGTGGAATACGTCTGCGCTGCCTTAAACGAGGACCCATTTCAACTGGTCCCAGCGGAATTCCGACAGTACCTGGATATAATGGGAAAAGATGCAGCGGATGCCCTATCCGAGCATAGGCCGTACGACTGCAAAATTGACTTAAAAGAAGGAAGCGTGGCCCCTTGGGGGCCAATATACCCATTGTCTGAAACCGAGCTGCAAGCACTCCGGGAATCGCTCAAGGAAATAGAAAGGATGGGAAAAATCCAGCGTTCCACCTCTCTGGCAGGCTCGCCAATCCTGTTCGTGCCAAAGCCAAATGGAAGAGGGTTGCAGCTATGTGTCGATTACCGAGGGCTCAACAAAATAACCATCCCCATCCAGTACCTGCTGCCACTCATGTAAGAATTACACGACCGAGTACAGGGCGCCCAGTGGTTCACCAAGATGGACCTCAAGAACAGGTTCAACCTCATTAGGATCTGCGAAGGAGAAGAATGGAAAAATGCGTTCCGAACTAGATACGGCCTATTCGAGTTCAAGGTAATGCCGTTTGGACTAACCAACGGCCCATCCACCTTCCAGGATATGATGAACCACATCCTCTCCGACGTACTAAACATAGGGGTTCTAGCGTACATGGACGATATTTTCGTCTACGGGAAAACAAGGCAGGAACATAATGACCTAGTCAAAGAGGTACTACGAAGACTGCAGGAGAACAGCCTCGCAGTATCACCGGAGAAATGCGTATAGAGAACCCAGGAATTGGAATTCCTGGGATACGTGATTGGACGAAAAGGCATTGAGATGGCAGAAGGAAAAGTGAAAGCGGTTCTGGAGTGGGAAACACCCAAGTCCCTCACAGAAGTTCAATCCTTCCTCGGCTTCGCTAACTTCTACCGTCGGTTCATCCAAGACTACTCACGGGTAGCCAGGCCATTGACAGAATTAACCAAGAAAAGCGGGAAGGAATGGAAATGGAACCCCGAAGCAGAAGCAGCCTTCCGAGAACTAAAACGGAGGTTCACCACAGCACCCATATTGGCTTATTTCGACACCGAACGACCAGTGCTGATCGAAACAGATGCATCCGACTTCACCATAGGAGCCGTACTGTCACAACGGGAGGACAAGGGAAGACTGCACCCAATAGCCTTCCACTCTAGGAAGTTCCAACCCGTGGAAATGAACAACGAAATCCACGACAAGGAACTGCTAGCAATAGTCGATGCCTTCAAACATTGTCGCCGGCACTGTGAGCGAGCTAAGCACCAGATTCAAGTATTCTCGGACTATCAGAACTTGGAATATTTCACTACTACGAAGGTGCTAAACCAAAGACAGGCAAGTTGGGTACAAGAACTGGCAAGTGTTGACTTCCAGATCAATTACCGTCCCGGCTCCCAAAATGGCAAACCAGACGCACTATCAAGGTGTTCAGAGTACTGCCCGGAGCAGGGGTGGGTGGGAAACCAGCCAATAACGACGGTTTTGCAGGAAACCCACCTAGCAGAGGCAAACCGACAGGGCCAGTCATTCATCTGCTCATCAGCCCAACTCCTCTCACTCCCAGCAGGGAAATGCAGTAGAGAGTTTGCGGAAAAAGTGCGGGAATATGGAAGGAAGGACCCGGCATAGGAGAAGACAAGAGGGGAGGTCGAACACGAAGCTGCTCTCCCGAACAAGGGGCAGTGGATGGACTGAAAGGCCAGGACCTTATGGCAAATATGGGACGAGCTACTCTACAGGTACGGTATGCTCTGGGTGCCGGAAGGACTGGTAAAAAAATCCTGGAATCCGAACACGACACAAGGATAGCCAGACACATGGGACAAGACAAAACGATTGAGCTCATTAGACAGAACTTCTGGTGGCAAAAAATGAACGAACGAATAATCGACTTTATCCTGAGCTGCCCAGAATGCCAGCAGAACAAGGCTTCTCGGCATGAATCCTACGGACTGTCCTCGCCGCTGGAATTCTCTTACGACCACTGGCAATCGATAGCAATAGATTTTATTATGGAGCTGCCCCTTTCAGAAGGATACGACCAACTCTGGATAATCATCAACTGATTCACCAAGATGGCACACTTCCTCCGACTAAAAAAGGAAGAAAAAACAGCAGCTGACCTAGCAGTCGCATTCGCTCGCGAAATATGGAAGTTCCATGGACTCCCCACTGACATCATCTCAGACCGGGACTTCCTGTTTACGTCCGAAACATGGAAGGAGTTTTTGCAGCTCTCCGGAATACAACCCCGAATGTCTACGGCATTCCACCCGCAGACCGATGGACAGACGGAATGGCTCAACCAAACTATTGAAGCCTACCTCCGGGCGTTTGTTGGCAAGGAACAAGATGACTGGAGGCACCTGTTGCCAATGGCCGAGTTTGCCTACAACATCTCGGTCACCATAGGAAATGGTACGTCTCCATTATATGCTAACTATGGCTTCCATCCGGTGGCTATGGATCCAGCATCACCAGAACCCCTCAACGCAGCCAGCAAGGTCTATACGCATTGGATGCACACCGTGAACGACGAGGCCCGGAAAGTACTGGAAGAAGCACAAGAACGAATACGCTGGTACACCGACCCAACCCAGAAAAACCCCCCAGCAGACCTGGTAATGCTCAATGGCCGCAACATCAAAACACACCGTCCCTCGAAGAAATTGGACCACAAGAATCATGGTCCCTTCCAAATTGAGAAAATCATCTCTCCACTCGCGGCACGCCTCACACTTCCCCGCAAATGGAAGATCCACAATGTCTTCCACGTCTCACTGCTCGAACCCTGCCGAACCAGTGAACATCGAGCATCCCCGGATCCCTCAAAGGTGCTGCGAGAAGCGGACGACATCCAACAGTCGGAAGAATACGATGTGGAGGAAGTTATGTCTTCGGTGGAGTACGGCCAAGGAAATAACAAGCGGATCCTATACCTGGTCAAATGGCTTGACTATCTGGAACGTAAGGACTGGACGTAAGAACCATTTGACAACTTTTCGATAGGCGGTGTGGAGAAGCTCCAAGAATTTCACCAACGGAAGCCAGATGCGCCAAGAGACTACCGGCTCACCGACGCCTCGGTGGGATGGCCAACTTTCGGAATTAGGAACCAGCGGCTCGAAACCGGACCGTGGGTACACCCTGCCCCGATAGTGTGGACACTCCTCGGCACGTCCACAGGAGGCCTCTACCCAGACTCCGGTTTCCAGCACGAAGGGCACCATAGGCTCTCCCCGTAAGAGAAAGGAGCCCAGATCGAGACGACCCAGGAACTGAAGTCCGAAACGATGATTGACCCCGGAAGAAAAAGACCCGCTTCTCGGGTGAAAGATCCTGAGCGTATGGGACCTCACCAATCCAAGACCCAACCAAGAGACAGCGGAACAGCACTGCAGGGGAAGACAGTCCCAAAGGCGCGGCCACTCCTTGAACACACTTTGTGGCCTGTAGGGCTTAATCAGGCAGGTCCCTACCTGGAAGCCGGTTCAGCCCAGGGGCCTCCCAGTTTTGCTACACTACGATCTTGGAACCCAGGTATTGGATTGGGGCACTACACTCAGGACGGAGGAAAAAGACACGACAGTAGGAGTACGCACCGGCCTACTCTAAGGGCCCAGCCATTTCGACGGATTACAGAGTGATGTCCTGATCTGGAGGCTGGGAGGGCTGTAGGGGAGGAGGACTACAGTCACGGTAACAACACAACAAGTTACCCCACGAAAGAAACAGGCTACTTAGAAATTTTTTCGCGAAAGCGATTGGGACAAGGCTTGGGATGTGGGGAGGTAGTGTTACACAAAGAAAATATCATGGACAAGTACGTACCTTGGGAAGGTATGTACTAAGGGAGGAAAAAGCGTGCTGGTAGCTAGCTATCCATAGAGAGGAATGGTCTTAGAGAGTCTAGGGGGGAGATAAAAAGGGGTTAAAGGTTATGGCGGAGATCTGGTCATAAGGATTAACTCCGGAGAGAGGGGCCATGGCAAACCGGAGCGTGAGAGGAAGGAAGTTAGGACGAGCCTCCCCAGGGAGCTCAGTCAAGACACTCCAGAGAGCTCATTTGTCATAACAACCGAACTCCAGACACTATCGGGCTGCAGAATAGAATTCAGTTCAGAACTGAGGGAATTCTGCGGCGCCAACCAGGCCCCTGGATCTGACCTTATCGCAAGCACCGACCAGGACCAATAAGAGCCCGAGGTGAGCCCACGTCCCGGTGGGGGTCCCACTGTCCTCGGAGGAACAGTTAGCCAGAGTCACCAGATCTCACCCTGCCCCACACCTATATAGGACGACTCTTCTCTCATCTCGAGAGAAGAAATCATCATCACGAACACCCTCAGGAACCCTACCACTGAAAACCCACATACAAGATCTAAGATTATTCTGCTGTAAATTATCGAAAGTAGCCTGATTAGCTTTGATTCTCTCCACACTCTGGTTACGATACAACCCCAGTGTCACACGCACCATCGTTTGCGGATTTCCTCGGGATCGTCGACGAAGTATTCAGCATACTCGGGAATCTGGGCATCACACTCAAGGCGAAAAAGTGCTTCTTTGGATTCCATTCCCTGGAGATTCTCGGCTATCTTGTCGATCGGCTCGGACTCACCACAGCTGAAGCCAAAGCAGATGCGGTGCAAAACATCCCCTATCCTGCAATGCGGTCACAGCTAGAGTATTTTATTGGCCTTATGAACTGGAATCGTCACCTGATCTCATACTACACCCAGCGAATAGCTCCGCTCCAGGCATGCAAAACACATCTGCTAAAAGGTGTACCACTGACATCACATAGCAGAAAGGATTACACGGCCTGAACAATTGTACCTACCAATGCAAATCTGGTCCAAGTATACGACAATGTGAAAAATGCACTTGCATCCCGTCCCTGTCTGTATCACATGGTTGATGATATCCCAATATACGTATTCGTTGATTCGTCAAACGAGTACAGAACCAGCCTGGCCGTATATCAGCTTTCTGGCGATCCAGACGTATACTCCAAGAACCGCTTGGTTTCCTTGCACTTTATGTCAAAACCTTTGACCGATGCAGAAACCAGATACTGGCCAATGCATTTGGAGATGTCAGTGCTTGTGTGGGCAGGCAAGCGTATGCGCCCATATATGGAACGAGCATTTGTTACTTTTGTTACCGATCACCACAGTAACGTTGCCCTGTGCAAAATGCAGGGCCTCGATACCACATCCATGGACAGATCCAGTTTGAGACTCCATACATGGACGATCTACCTGGATCAGTACAGGGATCACATGCAGGTGGTGTACAGCAAAGGCGCCGACTTGGAATGTCCTGACGCATTGTCAAGACTACGCTACAAGATCACTTCACGAGCTGAACAGTTGTGTACCTGGACCAGGAAATTGGGCGCCAGACCGGAGATGGAAGAATTCAAAGTGAACGAATGCTTCGCCGTGACTTGACTCAAAGGGAAGCAAGCACACGAAGCACAGGAACAAGGGAAAGCCAACACAGCTACAGCCGCTGCCACCAGTAGCACACCTACAAAGAAATCACGTAAGGAGGCGCTACTCAGGAACGTCTCCGACGTGATGGAAGGAATGGGTGTCGAGTTGGCCCCCTCCTATAGGGATCATCTCAGCTCGGTAACCCAAAACTCGCAGCGTATGAGAGCTATTTTTAACACACTCAAGCTTGAGGGTGTTCATGATCCGCAGCTAAAGGCGCTTACAATCCCCGCCACCTGTTAGTATGCGCTATGCGATGGGCTTCTCTATCACATCGGCCCCAGGGATAGGCGTTTACGCATGGTACTCAGCAGCCAGGAATTATGTAAGCAGCAACTGTCGACTGCACACGATGAAACGCTTTGCAGTTTCTACCAAACCTACAGGCGCCTTGCTGGTTTCTACTGGCCGACGCTGGCAAAGGATATTGCCACCTATCTTGTACACTGCCCTGCTTGTTTGGTAAACAAGCTAGCATGTCATAAGCCATACAGGAAGCTGTCACCAATAGTGTCACCATCGGAACCGTTTGACACAATCACGATAGATCTCATAACGGACCTCCCGCCATGCAGTCGCAAAGGATCTGGCGATCTTTTCGATACAATAATGACCGTGACAGACAAATTCAGCAAAGCTCTGCGCTTTATCCCTGGCAGAAAGGATTGGTCCACGGTTGATTGGTCAAACCATTTTTATGAAGATGTAATTTTGAACGGCTGGGGTTTCCCATGTACAATCATCTCCAACCGAGATAAGCGCTTCCTCTCTGGGTTATGGCAAGCACTACTCTCTTGTGTGGGCATTAGGAGCCTTGCCATGACATCCTATCACCCGAACGCAGATCGGCAGTTGGAGAGAACCAATCAGATGCTAGAAGTCATGCTGCGCTACTTGGTGAATAGTAGCCAGTCCGATTGGTTGAGCAAGCTACTTCCGCTACAGGCTGCCTGTAACAACATGGAAGCCGTATCGACTAAAAATTCACCGAATGAGCTCATATATGGAAAGAAGCTTCGGACTGCCCTCGAAGTGGCCATGGTTCCTCTGCCAATACCAGCCAGAGCTATTCCATTGCCTGAGCTCTGCACGGTTGAGCCACAAGAAGCAGCAACCACTATTGCAATCACGCAGATGGCAATGACTAAGCAGTATGATGCAAAGCGAACCATGCCGGACTTTTCCACCAGTTACGCTTTCCTCCGTCTTGTTACCGGATACTCAATTCCATCCACATGTGAGCACAAGCTGCCCCAACAACGCATTGGCCCCTTCACAATCCTCGAGATCATGGGAAAGGGTAAGGTATACAAGTTGCAACTTCCACCACAGTACGGAATTCAACTGGTGATTTCAGGCGTCTATTTGGAACCTGCTCCGGTTCCCGACTCCGATCCTTACGAGCGACCAGTGGCAACAAATGATGTAGCCCCAGTGGCGGGACCTGCGAGTGAGCCAGAATGGGAGATCGACGCGATTGTTGGCAAACGTTCCTCCAAGCAAGTCAGGAAAAAGAAGACTGAGTTCCTCGTCCAGTGGAAGGGTTACGGTCTGGAATGGGACTCTTGGTACTCTGACAATGACTTACCGAACACCTGGCAAGCGATCGCCAACTACGAATCATTAAAATAAATAGAATTCGATGGGATGGAGGGTCGCTGGTCAGAGCCCAGGGTTGTTCGAATTTGTTTCTTTCTGCAATTTGTTTCTGTTCCACAATATTGTTCTTTTCTGCAATTTGCTTCTTTTTTACATGTTGTATTTGATAGATTTTGTTCCCCTTGCTAGTTTTCCTGTTACGTCCGTACCATGTTGTTTCTGTTCTTGTTTTCAGAGGACCCCAAGGGCGGAGTCTAGAGTTTGGGGCGATTGTGACCCTAAGCCGGTACGGGTGCATGGGATGGTTTCAAACAGGTGCATGTTTGCCCACGGCGGTATGTTGCCGGACAGAAGGATGCCGAAACAGCACCTTACCGGATGCACTGCACTGGAACGGCATCTTGACGGAGGACAGCGGGCTGGCTGGCACAGAGCTGCGCACCGCCGAAGGTAGAAGTGTGACTGCGCAGGAAGGGCTTCGCTATGGGTATATAAGAAGCAAGCTCCTCCTGCTCGTAGATAGAATGACATGACTTTCTTCTTCTCTTCTTTCCTATTCCCATTTTGATGACACTCCCTGACAGCTCAGGGAGTCAAACTCTTGCAAGAGAAGTTAAGCATGCTGCTTCACTCCAATTGCATTATAAGGTGTGGTAGGTGGCAATAAGTCCCTTCTTCGTATTGGTGGCGGTGGTGGTGTCTGAGGAGGTGAACCTGAAGGAGGATCGGTTGCCACCATGGAGCCAATTGCTGAAATCAAATCGCTGTTGGAGATACGGTTCTCATCTGGCTTGAGTTCAGGAAGGTGCTTCAGTATGGCTTTGGGATTGTATGGATATATGCCAGTTGAACAGAAGGCATTTCGACACAGTCAATTCGTAAACACCTCCTTACGTGCTTCTTGGAAGAGTTGTATAAAAAGCCCCTTATCGACGCCAGTGATCCCTTGTCGTGAGGCTTTGTCTAAAGCCTTCGAGTATTCTGCCGCATATCGAGCGAAGATGATAACATTGAGTGGTTGTAGGAGATGCGTACTATGGGCAGACAAGCAAAGACATTTGATTCGATGGGTGTAAGCATATTCTATAAACTTGTAGGTGGTATGAGACTCGTGTCCATCACAGATCAAAAGTCGATATTCATCATCCCCTTCTGCTGGTCGAGTATTGGACTCAAAGTTACCTTCGAGCTATTGTAGACCAAGATATCCATCCGTCCATCCATTAGGGAAAACTGCCATAGTCCAATGATCTGGCATCTCGCCATAGTACCATTCTTATAGGTGTTTCTCGCCTTTCATGATGATCATCGGTGGGATTTCCTGTCCAAATGCGCCAACAGCTTCAATAACCGTAATCATTTCGCGTTGCCCCGACTGCTGTAGGAATGCGGTCTTCTCTGATGCTTTGACCACAACTCTCACAGAACGCTGTATCAAGCCAAGAAGAAACCCTTTCTGATCCATATTATAGGTGTTTTGAGGTTTGATTTTGAACTCGTCAATCGCTTCCTTCAGAACTTGGAAGTACTCTTGGATGATTTTGGAATCATTGTTTAGTGTTCGATTGTTGTCAAGAGCATGACTGTACATTGACAACAGTATTGGGTGCTGTGATGAAAACCGTTTGTACCAGTTTTTACCTATAAGGTCGAGATTGGGGCCGATTAGATTTCTGGATCTGTTATGTCATTGCACTGCACTCGTCGGATCTAGCATTTGCATGAAAAAGTTGGCCGCACACTTGAGATTTCGCCGTTCTCAGTCTTTGACAATCGCCTATGCCACACTTTGTAATAGGTCAAGCCATGTTGGATAGCCCCAACGATGCATATGCAGGCACCATTCGTCCAGAGCTTCTTCCTCAGCAATAGTAAGAGTCATATCGTTTTCATGAGCTTGTGATCGAGGTTTGATTTCTCCATCAGCCGCAATTGCTCTCTGCAGAACTGAATAGGCAATCTCATGCACCTTTGCTACATGTCGAATGGAGTAACCATAGTTTTTGACTTTCTTCGCCTTGTTATCTTTGCCTCGGTAGAGGCGGGAAATTGACATTTCTCGATTGGCAAAGTAGAAGGTGACGGCTATTTGGAGGTTAGTGCCTGGTATCAACACCCCTTGGCTATTGTTAACCGGGCCGATTTTGCTTGCGACAGGCATTTCACAATAAACTGATAGTTTGAATAGCTAAAGTATAGGAAATTAAGGGTGGCTGGAGATATTCTGCGGAACAATTGAATTGTAGCGGGGAGGAAACAAGTATTCGCAGTTGTGTTGAGTATCTCCAACATAGGGGGTGGTCGTGGCGATGGTCCACAAGTGGCTAGCCTAGGGTCAGCGAATACTGACCCGCTTCCAGGTTTGATTCACTTCCCGCACTACTACGTTATGTAAGAGTATAGAAGAAAGAATGCAAAAGACGCTGCTATGGAAGAGCGCCAAGCCGTCATTACCAGGGTCCCCCTGCCGTTGCTTCCTACAGCATTGCTGCCATCGCCGTTGCTGCGGCGTCGCTTCCGTCGGCGCGCCACGCCAGAGCAGCGAGTAGCAATTCCAATAGCAGAAGATTCTCTGGGCGGAAGTGTAGAAGGAGACCGGGAAGTGGAAAAGCCGGTGGAAGATCCGGGATCAGCTCGCCGATAGGAGGTGCGGACGAGCGGTACTGGACTTCCTCTCCTCTACGGATGTGGGAAGGATAGTGCCTCCGGTGGAAGAGAGCGACGCCAGGAGTGAGGTTTCAGAGGGGGAGCTCTGAGAGCGTCGGGATCGGGAAGAGGAGCGGAGGGCGTAGGAGCGCGGTGCCGCGGACGAGGTGGCCGCCGGGGATGAACTCCCGCTGTTCCTTCCCACCCCCTCATTCATGGCACAGGCGGGCGAGGATTAGAGGACAGGGTGCGCTCTTCCTTTGTTCATTCCTTTGTGGTTTCCCTTCTAAATTTCCTTGGGGCGCTTGTATTCCTTCATGGGACAGACCTGGGCGGAGGCAAATGGGGAGCTTGCAACGTGCTGCCACTGCGCGGACTGCGGACAGGAAACCGGGTAAAATGTAGGCCGCCATGATCTATATAGGTTGCATGTGAGTATGAATAAACAAAAAAAAAATCTGCATGGTGCTCATTCCAGGTTCCAACTCACGTCCGCTGCGACAACTACAGGCAGGAGCAGCACGTTTATTAGGTACCTAAGGTGCCGGACGGTATCCGCACTTCGGACTCCCCGGACTGGACGGATTAGCTGTCGGAACGAGCGGAGAGAGGTACAGTGTGTATTCGGTATCGAGCGAGCGTTCCCACGATGGACACCCTCTCCTTATCAGGCTTGGTAGCTACCTACTCCACTGGACAGCCAATGGATTTGCTTCCTTTCTCCGATGCAAGATTTTCATCCTTTGCTCGACGCAAAGCCCTACGCACCCCGCCTCAACCAAAGAGTCACCGGACAGAGGGAGTCAGGCCATCCTTCCGGACGCCATATCATGACAATAGTCTTATGGAAACCGTGCCCGGGTCGGGGCTGGACCGTAGTCCCCTGTTAGACTAGTGACCAGATGAACGATTGATAGCCCTGCGCACCCCTACCCTCCGCGTGGACGTCGGCGGCGCAGACTCATCTCCAAAGGCCGGTCCGGTAGGGCAGAATTAGGCCTTGCCTGTGCACTTAACCTAGGGGCCACTACTGCAAGTTCTCCCTGAGGATTGACCGAGAGGCCTCTCCGTTCTTCGGGGTCACTAATGGTCCTTGGGGTGGATGCGTTTGTGACGCGGAGGGTTTGAGGATGGCTGCCGCCCTCGGTGACAGGGGTACACTGCGAAATAAAACGTGAAAATTGGAAAACTAGATATCAGAATGGCCTAACATCCTGGGAGCTCCAGGCGGCAGCTTGGCGAAATAGATTACGGTTCCAATGCCTCGTTGTACTTGGTCTTGTTCGGATTAACGTTGATCGGTGGGCAAGAACACCTGAGCCGCACGTTCTCGTGGTGGGTTGGGAGTCAAGGGAGCTGGATGTGGGTACGACCGAGTCGATACCAGCATAGCAATTGGCCACTTTTGGAGATGACTGTAGTTTCGCCATTATGTGAATTTCACCTCGAAGTGAAAAAGTAACAACACTACGATAGTGTAACTTCACAACAGAGCTTAGTGGGCCTCGCGTTAACAGCTCATTAATGCAGTATCTAAGTATGACTAAAATTGACCTCACCCATTGCCACGATAGCTGCACGGCGGAATTTGATGAATCTTGAAAGACGCTCAATAGAAACAATCATTACGCGCTGGGTGGCATGCCCACAAAAATAACCCGCCCTGCTATTGTTCCTTTCCCACCATGCGGCCACATGATCGCAACTTCAGTCCCACTCACATTATGTAGCATTTTGATCATCTGCATGTTTATCGAACACATTCTGAGAAGTTCTCAGACATAAATGTGTCGGCTCAGACAAAGTCAAGGAATTATCTTGTAGAAGCCAGTACATGACCGCCCTTTCAACCTCAGTTACACTGCACATCATCGGTACCCTCCTAAGTCCCCCACTACCTACCGGTACTCCTGCCCCACATGTGTTTCTAGACCTCTTTCCTTCCACCTCTTCCGCTGGAACAATCCCCAGGAACATCCCCCCCTCCACCACGACCCGGAAAACAGCCACAATTAGGGCATGCGATATCGATGCTAGGGTTCATCGGGCCAAACCCACACTCAGAGCAATACCAAACACTGCTAAGTTGATGCGCTTCGCCGAACAAACTCTGTAGTAAGTCGCGGTCGTGGCTAGCTGCGGAACGCCCACCGTTGATACCACCGAGGCTAACTGGCAAGCGGTCTCGATGCATCACCGTTTCGTACGCTTCGGTTGTGGCCCTCTGGAGTACATCTTCGGAAACTCTATCCACTTCGAGATCGGTATTCCGTAGCGACATGCCGTATTTGTGAGTGCACTCGGGGGACATCGCCTTCAGCAGTGTGCAATGAACGGTTTCCTGCCTGCTTTGGGAGAGGCTGTGGGGATGGGTGACGACGTGCGGATGGCCGCCGTGGGGATGGCCGCCGCTGTGGGAGGGGGGGCGATGGCGGTGGTAATGGAAAAAATGGAGGTGGTGGTGTTGGGGATGCTGTTGGAAGTGGGGTACCGTTGGCGGCGATGGTTGGGTAGGGTTGGCAGCGACAGGAACGACCGTGCTGAGAGATATATAGCAATAATTGGGGGATGGGTAACTGATGTTTGTGCTACAGATGCTGAGGAGAACGATCTGCATAGGAAGGTCATGCGACAGAGCTGCACTGCCGGGAACTTTACCCCGCTCAGTTCCTACCACCTGAAGTATGACCTTTTGTCCTGGAAGGAAGTTGTTTTGTCTCCAGTGATCCCTCCTACATCTCCGGCTGAGACATGGGTCACCTGGGTGTTGTCTGGCAGCGTGGGCTGGCAGTTCGCGGGACTTACCCATTTCGAGCAGTAAGTCCAAAGTTCGAGACAAAACGGAGTTGCCAACATTTGTAGATAGATACCAGGTGACCTTGTGCATACCCCCGAATTCCACCACTTGCAAAACGCTTTACTCACTAGAACACAACACGATGGGGGAAAATTACGGAAATCAAAAAATGCGCGTTCAGTTTCTGAATTTTCATGTGAATTTCTCAACCATTCCACGGCAGTGTTTGCTCTTCCCTGCTTGTCGACGGCGCTGGGGTTGTGCTCTACTTACGCTCACGGTGGCGCCGTACTTCTTACCCCTTTGCCTCCAGTCTCTGTACTTTACTGCAGCGGCACAGCTGTGTTGACTGCTTACTATACTTTTGCTGTACTTCTGGCTGTACCAAATGATTCTGTGCCTGCCCGCCCCCTATCAGTTTTCTCGGATATGTCGATTGAGACGACTGCTATGTATGTGGATTGGCATGATTGACACCTGTAGTTTTCCAGGGCTCACTACTGTGAGACTATGTATGGCATACGTGTCGTCTGCTCGCTGCACTGATTGCTCGACGGATTGCTTGTCGGGCCGCTCGGCGGACCGCCAGTCGGTGTGCCCCTTGCTTCCCCCCTCCCGACAGCTCGCACAATGGATTGGTTTTCGGCTGTCTCGGTGGATCGCTCGTGGGCTTGATGCCTAATTCTGTCGTGCGCATCGCGCGTAGCGAGGCACAGTGGTTGTGACTCGCAAATATACCTCCCTCCAGTGGGTATTGTTGGTGATGTTGCGGAATATCTTCTGCAGGGTTGCACTGCTGTCAGATTTCCGAGATTTTCAGGTTTTCAGGTTCAGTGGTTCGTATTTTAAATTACGCAAATCCTAATAACTTGACAGGTTGGCCATTCCGCGCCTCCGTACAATACGCCGTAGCCAGGCATCTTGGCCATTCGCTCGCCGACCTGTGGGCTTTGTGCGGACGGAAGAGTGAAAGAGAATACAGGAAAACACGATCTGCATCAGATACATAAGCGATTATGACTAGTCTGACATCAGTTCGTAGAAGACCACGGCAACACTCGCAAACATAAGAATGAAGCGAAGCTCTTAAGAGGCCAGGGCGTTGGTGACAGCGAGCCGAATACGCTGCCTACAAAGCAGGCTATGCTGCTTGAGCAGCCACCGCAGCGGCATCCTCCCATCGTTCTCATCCGCAAAGACTTCGGCACTAGATACAAGATCAGCTGCGCCCATGCTTTTTGTGTCCGTTGTTGGCCACTGTGAGCAGTGGTGTCCTCCCATGGTTGTCGGTCACTAAGACATCGGCGCCGCGATTCAAGAGCAGCTCCGCTGGCGCTTCGTGTCCGTTGCTGGCCGCTGGGCGCAGCGGCATTCTCCCGTTGTTGTCGGCCATCAAGAATTCGGCGCCATGCTCCACAAGCAGCCACGCCGGCGGCTCGTGTCCGTTTTTGGGCGCTTCGTGCAGGAAGGTCTGTCTGTATCAATTGGCTGCCGACACGTAGGCGCCATGCTCCGAGAGCTGCCGCGCCAGTGCTTCCTGTCCGTAGCGGGCCGCTGTGTGCAGTGGTGTTGCCAAGTATTCATTGGTTGCGTAAACGTCAGCACCATACTCCACAAGAGAAGAGCTTCTCGTCCGTTGCGGACTGCTATGTGCAGAGGCGTCAGCCCATATGTATGGGTTGGTGGCCGAGTTGTTGGCTCCATGCTGCAACAGCATCCGCGCCAGGGCCTTGTGCCCCTTCGGGGCCGCTTCGTGCTGCGGCTTACGCCCAAACCCATTGGTCGTCGAGACATCGACGACCAGGACGAGCAGGGGCTGAGCAATGTCCAGGCCCCCACAGTGCCTATTGCTCAAATCTAGGGTCCGGGTACGAGTTTTTCCCATACAAATTTTTGTAGTGGTGCGTTGCCCACTGAAGGCGCCCCATCACGACAACTCTCGTGCAAAAATTCGCAGCCGCTCCACCATTAATAAGAATGTTTCTTCAAGACGCGCGAATTTGCTAGATAACCCATCTGGCAACCCCGTGCAATTTTTCTTTTTGTCATAGGAAGATTTGTTGTGGAGTTGTAGCTCATGGTTGCGGAAGCGAGGCAGGAAAAGCACCTGAGTTTTTGGTGACACCTGCCATTTCGCAGGACTGCTATGCAACAAGGAAATTATCTACAAGCAAGTATTGATTATATTACATGGCTGCGCTGCAACCTATGCATTGGCTACCTACTGCGCCACAGCCGAAGGCTTTCCAGCAGCTCGTTCCTTGGATTACTCATTGGATTACGGGTTGAATTGCATGTCCCATTCCTTACATTCGTTGATGGCTTTCCCGCCGGCTCACTCGTTGGATTACTCGTTGGGATGCTCATCGGATTCCTCGTCTTATTTCTTGTACTCTTCGATGGCTTTCGTGGTGGCTCCCTCGTCTGATTACTCGTCGGATTACTCCTCTCATTTCTTACACTCGTCGACAGCCCCCGGAGACTCGCCTGTCAGATTACTCGTCAGATTGATCGTCTCTTTTCTTACACTCGTCGACGGCTTTTGCGGCCTCTCTCTGACCTGATAACTCGTCAGATTACTCGTCGGATACGACATTCAGTCGTTCGCGAGTTATCTCATTTCTTCCAGTTGGCTATGGCTTTACTGACGTTTTACGTACCGCATTTCTCCTCGATGGCATTCACTACTATCCGCGCTCCGTACGTGTTGAATTGGGTCGGATTACACATAAAAATACACGTCGGATTACTTGTCGTCTTGCACTCAACAACGGCTTTCCTGGCAGCTCGCTCGTCAGATTACCCGTCGGATTGCGCGTCACCTATCTTGCACTCGTTGACGTCTTTTGTGGCGGCTTACTCATCGCATTACTCATCGGATTGCGCGTCTCTTTTCTTACACTCGTCGACATCTTTCGCGGCGGCTGGCACATCGAATTACTTGTCAGATTGCCCGCCACTTTGCTTGCACTTGTCGACGGCTTTTTTTGTGGCTCGTTCGTGGGATTACTCGTCGGATTACGTATCTCTTTCCTCAACCCCGTTGACGGCTTTCGCGGCGGCTTGCTTGTCAGATGACTCCTCGGATTGCGCGCCGCAATCCAAGGAGTCATCTGACACATCGCTTCCACTTGACAACTGCTATCCAATGGTTTGCGTGCCGAAATGCTCGTCGAATGGCACGTCAGATCTCTCTTCTCATCTGCTCGTCAACGGCTATTCCAACGGTTTGCCCGCCGCACCGCTTGTCGACAGCTTGTCGACGGCTTTCATGCCCCGATGCTTGTCAAATAGCGGGTCGGATCGCTCAACCCTTCCACTCATCGAGGGCTATCCCAACAGTCTGCGTGCCGGAACGCTCGTCAACAGCTTTCACGAACGTTTGCGCGCCACAAATCTCGAATTGCACGTCATATTCCTCATTTCTTGTGCTTGTAGACAGTATTCCCACCAGCTAGCTGATCCGATCGCACGTAGGTACGAATGACAATTCCGGATAAAGGGGAAGGGTGATAATCTGTCAAGATTATAATGGAGGTTTTATGGAACGATGAAGACTTGTGTGTATTGTCTTGTCTTAGAGAGAAAGGCAGGAAAAGTAAAAGCCTGAATACACGTATATGACGTGATTCTACACGTGACTAAGTAACTACCATAGATATGTGTATCGGTATACAGTATATTCAGTGTAGTGTGAATGTCTCCGTGCAGGACACCCCATTATATCGGTCTTGGTGGCTATTCCACTGGAGGCCAGTATGCCGATGCTATCGGTCTCGGTGGCGAGTCCACCAGACAACGGGCCAATGCTGTCAGTCTTATCTCCGAGAATGTGCCCAGACCCCGTCCGAGCCACATCTCATGACACTTCCCCTCTTGCTGCGTACCGTCCAAGACAGAGCTGCAAGTAAGCAACAAAGCACTGCAAGACAGTAAAGTCAACCTGATAAAACAAATTCCAGCTGGCCTCATTAAAACCGCTGCAGTTGCAAAACCTCGTGGGAAAAAGCTGATCTGCTAGAGGACAAAAGAGTGGTAGCTCAACGCAAGTAAACAGACAAAGACCCAGAACAACAACCTTGCTAACGCCGTAGCCCAATACCCTCCGTAAAGCCCCTATGCTTCTCAGGTCCCAGTGCCTTCATCAAGATGTCTGCCAAGTTGTCATTGGTGGAAACGTAGGAGAATTCCAACTCTCGAGTGGCGTGAAGTTCCCGGAAGTGGTGGAACTTCACATCAATGTGCTTGTTCCTGCTTTTCCCATATCCAGCTACCTGGATGTTCTTCAATGCGCCATTGGAATCGGTACAGATGGGGAGAAGACATCTGAGTTTTCCGACAATATCTGTATGAAGCTTGGCAAGCCATTGGGCTTCTCGAGTGGCTTGCGAGCAAGCAACGTCTTAGGCTTCCATGGTGGAGAGTGCTACCATCGACTGCTTGTAGGATTTCCACGAAACTGGTCCGTTCTAGACTTGGAAGACATAGCCTCCCTGCAAATTTCTTCCGTTGATATCCCCTGCAAAGTCGGAGTCTGTAAATCCTAGTATCAGTGACGGAGTGAAGGGAATGTGAGGGAATACTAGTTTGAGGTTGGCGGTTCCTTTGAGGCATCAGAGGACTCGTTTGGCATCTGTTAGGTTGGATGTGAAGGGTCTGCTGCTGTAGTGGCTGAGTACTGATACCGCAAATGCTATATGAGGACAGATTGCTGTGGCTGCGTATGATAAGCTGCCGACGGTACTCTGGTAGTGTCCAGCATCTACTTCCATCTCTCCTTGCAGCTCGGTTTCGAGAGTTGTTTTGTCATGGAGAGGAGTGGGAGCGGGGTTGGCGTCTTCCATCCTGAAGCGTTTGATGATGGTCTGGATGTATTTGGCCTGTCCAAGGGTGATAACACTGGAGTCCTGACGCGCTATTTCCAGGCCTAGGAACTGCTTGGCTTTCCCGAGGTCTGTTATCTTGTATTCCTTCTTCAGTGCTGTCTTTAGGTCCTCGGCAGCCTCGGAGGCTGATCGCAGGTACAGGATTGTGGTGTCATCGACATAGAGAAGGAGAAAGATGCCAGAGCGGAGGTACAGATTCTCAACTGCATGTGCATGTGTACAGCCAATCGATAGGAGGAACTCATTTCTGGTAGTATGCCATAGGAGAGGTGCTTGCTTGAGGCTGTAGAGTGCCTCGTTGAGTCGATGACAGCTGTTCATGTAGATTGGCATTGCCATAGGATCCAGTGCAGTCGTCGTACTCACACACTGTAAGTTGCCTAGCGTCGCACTCATGCAATGTCAGTTGCCTGACATCGTACTTACACGCTGTGAGTTGCTGGGCATCGTACTCACACGCTGCGAGTTGCCGGACATCATATTCACACGCTGGGAGTTGCTCGGCATCGTACTCATGCCCTGTGAGTTCCCAGGCATCGTACTCACACCCTGCGAGTTGCCCGGCATCGTACTCACACGCTGTGAGTTGCCGTCTGGTGTCTGAGTCGTCTCGATGAACCTATCCTTGACCCTACTCACTAAATTTGCCTTGGCGCATGGATTGTGAGTGGATTTGTGAGTAGAGTCGTCCGGTGTCGAGGAGCATGATAAGGAGAGCAGCTCAGCAATGAGCCTCTCGATACCTTCAGGAAGCTGCATGTAGACTTCCTTGTCGATTGCTGGGTTCAGGAACGCGGTGACAATATTGAGCTGGTCCATCTCCCAGTCTTCCTGGGCAGCACAAGACATTAGATAGTGAAGGGAAGTCATCTTACTGACCGGAGTGTATGTTACATCGAAGTCGATGCCCTGCATCTGTTCATAGCCTTTGATGACAAGCCTAGCTTTGTATCTCAGGATGCTGTCAGGGTTCGTCTTCATCTTGTATACCCATTTGCAGTTGATATGCATACTGCGGGCATGCTCTACCGGGGTGAAGGTGTCGTTCTCTAACAGAGATATGTACTTCTGTTGCATAGCAACCTTCCACTGGCATAGAAGAAGGCCGTTCATGGCTTCTCTGTACGATCATGGGTCATCATCAGTTGTGACCTCAGCAGCCAGGGCTGTACCGGCCCTGGCCACCCGTCTTGACTGGCTTCTCGTCAGCATTCAAGGCTGAGAGGGAATAGCAGCGATTACCCTGTCAGGCTCACTTTGTGGATCTGGCATGGGTGCCTCTTCCAATGTCCCCAACCTTGTCGGTGGGGTTACTGCAGATGTGTCTAGCACTGGAGCCGGATTTATCTCCTGCCCAGGAGCCGAGTCCAGGTTTTCAGCTGTCAGAATAAGGGGCGTCCGGAGATGACGGACCGGAGACGGCGTCCGGAGATGACGGACCAGAGGCAACATGTCCGGAGATGACAGCAGCCGTAGTCTCCGAGCACCGGCTCGGGAGAAGTCTTCCGTCCTTTCCCCTTGGCGAGTTCCTCAGGCGCGTTGTATATAGAGAGAATGTTTTTCCTTCGACCTTGTATCAATCAACAAGTTCACTATCTTC
>Ga0307508_10001731_pt1 | contig 24238 bp, 17 predicted proteins | sample 9_EM_MG_FD_203089 | JGI IMG/M metagenome (GOLD analysis project Ga0307508, IMG submission 203089) | Populus trichocarpa ectomycorrhiza microbial communities from riparian zone in the Pacific Northwest, United States - 9_EM | ecosystem: Host-associated > Plants > Roots > Unclassified | place... | reverse complement strand
AGCTCGGCGGGCAGATTCTACACTTCGAGCAGGCGTTTCACGGTCGCAGTGGCTATGCGCTCAGCGTTACCAACACCGATCCGGCCAAGACGCTGCACTTTCCGAAGTTCCCGTGGCCCAGGCTACCGAACCCCGCCATGCGCTTCCCGCAAGACGAAGCAGCCGCGAACGAAGTGTATGAGCTCGAGCGGCTCACGCTGGCCAAAGCCGAGCGCGCCTTCGACATTCACGGCGCCGACATCGCGGCCATTTTGATCGAGCCGATTCAGGGCGAAGGCGGCGATAATCATTTTCGGCCGGAGTTTCTGAAGGCGCTCCGCCGCCTGGCCGACGAGCGCGGCGCACTGTTGATTTTCGACGAGGTGCAGACGGGCGTGGGCCTGACCGGCACCTGGTGGGTGCATCAGCAGCTCGACGTGGTGCCGGACATCATCTGCTTCGCAAAAAAACTGCAAGTCGGCGGCATTTTGGTGTCCACGCGCGTCGATGACGTCGACAGCGTGTTCAAAGTTCCGAGCCGCATCAGCAGCACCTGGGGTGGCTCGCTCGTCGACATGGTGCGCGCGACGCGCATCCTCGAAACCATCGAAAGCGAAAAGCTGCTGTCGAACGCCACGCAGCGTGGGCTCGAGCTGCAGTCGGGCTTGGCGGCCCTGGCCGAGCGCTTCCCGGCCCTGGTTCGCAACGTGCGCGGTCGCGGGCTGATGTGCGCCATCGACCTGCCCACCCCCGAGCAGCGCGCGGCGCTGATCAAGCAAGCCTTTGCCGAGCACTTGCTGCTCTTGCCGTCGGGGCTGCACAGCGTGCGCTTCCGGCCGTTTTTGAACACGCAGAGCGAATACATTCAGGAGCTGCTGAAGCGCCTGACGAGCGTGCTCGAGAAGCTTTAGCCCTTTTTTCCTGGCAGCTCGGCGCTGTGCTCGGCGGCAACCTGCTCGGCGACCTGCGCGTTCTGCACGCCGCGCGACGCTAGCTCGAGCCGTACGCGGTCGCCCACGGCATTGGCCAGCCGCGACACGATGTCCGGCACTTCTTGCAGCAGCGCCGACCAGCCCGCTTTCTCGTCACCTTCGACGGTCAGCAAATGGGCGGTGCCGTCCTTGGCGATAGCAATGGCTGCCACGGGGTCGAGCTCTACGGCGCCACCAGCACCATGGCCGCCCGAGTCACCGCCGAGCTTGGCGCCGCGGGCTCCGGCGTTGGCGCTGGCCACTCCGAAAGCGATCTTCAAGCGGTGCACGGGAATGACCGTGGCGTCACCGGCCTGTTGGGGTGCTCCGATGATCGTCTCGCTCTTCGAGATCCCCTGAACGCCCTTCAGCAGGCTCTCTACGACCTCGGCGATCTTGCTCTCGCTCATGGCCCGATTGTCTTACCACGTATGCAAGGATGTCGAGCAGCATGAGCCACGGCCTGACGATGGCGCGCCCGTCGACGCCGATTTGCCAGCCGTCTTCGAAGTCCCAGCGCGGCGCTTGGCGAATCTCGATCGGCCGGGGCAGGACCGCCGACAGGGCTGAAATGGCTCCCACCAGGCGGCCAGTGAGCAGCGGATCGCGAAAGCCATACGCCAAATCGAGCACGAGGTAGCGGAGTCGGGCGTGACGCCGTTCGTCCAAGAGCTTGAGCGCTAGCCCAAGTGGCTCAACGCGCGCCCAAGCTCGGCGCGACGCCGCTTGCACACGCTTCGGAACCGGGCGGACCAAATGACGGCCCCACTGCGCCTTCCAGGCCAGTTTGCGCCCGAACACCAAGAAGCTCAGCTGCAGTGGCACGCCTCGCGCCCCGACGAACGCGAGCGACAACACGGCAAGTGAAACACCGCCGGCCACCACCCAGCTGCCGTTGGCTTCGCCGCGCGCCCGGCCGCTCACCTCGAAGCGCAGCGGCCAGTAGCAGACCGCGAGCGCCAGCAGGAGCAGGCCGCCCAACGCCCCGAGCCAGGGCAGCGCTCCGTGCAGCCATGCCATGATCGTGATCTTTCTTCCAAGACTCGTCAGCCGTCTTGTCGGGCTGCCGCCCGGCTAGCTCTTGCCGTCGCCGAGCCGCGGCGCGTCTGCGCCGTTCAAGGCGGGCGCCGGCTCGGCCGGTGGGAGAATCTTCACGCCGCGGCGCACCACGGCTTGTTTGCCGTTGGCCAGCGCCAGCATGTGCGGCGTCCCATCTTCACCCACGACCACGAAGGCGCGCGGCTCGATGACCAAGGCGCCGCCGGCGCCGCCGGCCTGAGCACCGGCGTCGCTCTCTTCGCCACCCCGCTTGGCTTTACCGTCGAGGCTGCCGATGGCGGTGCCGAAGCCGATGCTGATCTTGGCTAGGGGCAAGATCTTGGCTTTGCCGGCGTCGCGCACGCCGCCGACTACGGCGTCGGCCTTCGCCACCTTGCCGAGCTCTTCGAGCAGCTCTGACACGAGGTGTTTGAGATCCACGTCGTCAAGGGAACCACGAGCGAGCCCTCCCGTCAAAGTGAGATCTGGCCGGCAGATGCCCCGCGCCCTGCCCCCGCCCTTGAAGACGGTTCTCGTGGGATCCAGTAGAGTCTGGCGTATGCGCAGGCTTCGGGTCGCGGATCTCGACGTGGTACTCGGCGGCGGCCCCGACCGTGAGGGCGGCGGCGACGGACCGCTCTTGCTCCTGATGCACGGCTACGGCGCTCCCGGCGAAGATCTGGTGCCGCTCGCGCGCCAGCTCGCAGTCGGCAAAGATGTCCGTTTCGCCTTCCCGGCCGCGCCGCTCGTGCTCGAGACGGGTGTGGCGCCGGAGGCTGCGGGTCGAGCGTGGTGGCCGATCGACATGGGCGAGCTGCAGCGCGCGGTAATGCAGCACGACTACGCCACGCTCACCGGCCGAGTACCGGTCGGACTCAGCGAAGCTCGCAGCCAAGTGGTGGCGCTGTTGGACGCGCTCGAGCGGGACCACGGCGTTTCGCGCGACAAGCTCGTGCTGGGCGGCTTTTCGCAGGGCGCCATGCTGGCGACCGACGTCACGCTGCACGCCGAGCGTCCGCCGGCCGCTCTGGCGATTCTGAGCGGCAGCCTAATCGCGAAGGCGGAATGGCTGCCGCTGATGAAGGCGCGCGCCGGCCTGCCGGTGCTGCAGAGCCACGGCCGCACCGATCCGGTGCTCAGCTACGAGATCGCGGAAATGTTGCGGCAAGAGCTGCTGAGCGCCGGGCTCGCGGTCGAGTTCGTCGCTTTCAACGGCGGGCACGGCATTCCCAACGGGGCCGTCGAGGCCCTCGGCAAGCTCGTCACGCGCGCTACAACAAAATAACGGCCGAGCCCGAGAGCCGTGAAGCGCGCAGGTCGTCGAGCGCTCGCGGCAGCTCGCCCAGCGCATAGGACGTGACCTCGCTGTGCACGGCGACGCGCGGCACGAGCTCCATGAACTCGAGGCCGTCGCGCCGGGTCAGGTTCGCCACCGAACGCAGGCTGCGCTCGCCCCAGAGCAGCTCGTAGGGAAACGCGGGGATGTCGCTCATGTGGATGCCGGCGCAAATCACGCTGCCACCGTGGCCAACGGCAGCCAGCGCGCGAGGCACCAGCGCGCCGTTAGGCGCAAAAATCAAGGCGGCGTCGAGCGTGACAGGCGCGGGGCCGTCGGACGGGCCAGCCCAATCGACGCCCATGCTGCGCGCGAACGTGAGCTGCGCCTCGTTGCCGGGGCGTGTGAACGCGTACACCTCGCGCCCCTGATGACGCGCAACCTGCGCGATGATGTGAGCGGCGGAGCCGAAACCGTACAGCCCGACGCGCTGCGCGTCGCCGGTCATGGACAAGGCGCGGTAGCCGATGAGACCTGCGCACAGCAGCGGAGCCGCTTGCAAGTCCGGGTAGGAACCGGGCAAGGGCAGCGCGAACTGCGGCGAGACCACGGCGTAGTCGGCGTAGCCACCGTTGCGCTGGTAGCCGGTGAATTCGGCCCTTTCGCAGAGATTTTCGCGGCCCATGCGACACAGTCGACAGTCGCCGCAAGCCCAACCGAGCCAGGGCACGCCGAGGCGTTGCCCCTCGGCATAGCCTTCGACGAGCGCGCCCTGCGCCACGACCGTGCCTACGATCTGATGACCCATGATCAGCGGGAGGCGCGGAGAGGGTAACTCGCCGTCGAGAATGTGCAGGTCGGTGCGGCATACGCCGGTGCAGCGCACGCGCAGCAGCAACTCCGTCGGCCCGGGCTCGGGAACGGGCAATTTCTGCTCAACGAGCGCGCGAGTCGCCCGCTCGAGCACCATGGCGCGCATGCTGGGTGCCAAACGTCAGATCCCTCGCCGGCGAACTCACGCTCGCCGGCTAAACCAGAGTACGCGGCCGACCTGCTTTGGTCAATCGCTCGGCGCGTTGCAGGTTGTTACTGCAGCTAGGTTTCCGGGTATTTTCGGCGTCCCTGAGCGAGACCCTTTTCAGGGCACGGGCTCGATGCTACGCGCTCTGGCCCCTTTTTTTCCGGCACGCGTCCAGAAAATGTCAGAAATAGCCGAAGATCCCGAACGTGACGCCGTGGTTTCAGAGGAGCTCGCCTGCCTCGAGCGTGTCCAAGCGCACCTGCGTGAGCGCTCGCAGCGGGGATCGGAGCGTCCCGCCTCGGCCTCGTCGGCCGATTACGAGATGCGCCTGCTCGACCTACGCGACCAGATCAGCAGCGCACGCATGGAAGACGTGCCACCGCTCGTTCAGGAGATGGAACGCCTGCAGAGCCTGATGGTGCACCGCCGCGACACTACCGTGGTCACGGTCGACCCACGCTCACCGTACTTTGGTCGCCTGGTCATCGAAGAAGGACCCAAGAAACGCGAGGTCTTGATCGGCCGCGGGACGTATTTGGACACCAAGAGCGGCGTCCGCATCGTCGATTGGCGCGACGCGCCGGTGAGCCGCCTGTACTATCGCTACGAAGAGGGCCAAGACTACGACGAAGTCTTCGGCGATCGCGAAGTCACGGGCCTGATCAAGACGCGCCGCAGCCTGAGCATCGTCGAGACCGAGCTGCGCCGGATTACGACGCCGCAAGGTACGTTCGTGCGCGGAAAAGACGGCTTTCGGCGCGTGGAGTCGCAAGCCTTCAAGCTGACGGGCGGCGCCGGCACCGCCATTCGAGCCGAGCAACACCACCGACCAGGCAAGCTCGGCATTGGCGCCGACGGCGGTGAAGACAAACATCTGCGCGAGATCACCGCGCTGATCGACCCACGCCAATTCGACCTGATCACGCGCTCCGACGCCGGCCTGGTGGTGATTCAAGGCGGCGCCGGTAGCGGCAAGACGACCATTGGTCTGCACCGACTCGCCTACCTGGCATTCCAAGATGCGCGGCGTTTTCGTCCGGACAAGCTGCTGATCATCGTGTTCAACGACGCGCTCGCTCGCTACGTGGCGCGCGTCCTGCCCGCGCTCGGCATCGAAGGTGTGGCGATTCGCACCTACGAGGATTGGGTGCGGCGCATTCGCCAGTCGCTCTACCCGCGGCTCCCTTCCGCCTACCGCGAGGACACGCCCAGCGTGGTCTCGCGCTTCAAGAAGCACCCGCTGCTGCTCCGACTGATCGACGAGCACGTCGTGAAGCTCGGCGACCAGCTCACGGCGCGCATCGAGCGCCTGACGACTGACGGCGGCGAGCAGGGCGAAAGGCTCCGCCAAGTCTGGACCAGGGGCGCCGAACGACCGCTCGGGCACCGGCTGCACGCGCTCTTGGCCCAAGTCGAAGGCGACGCGGCCCGCAGCCTGCCCACCGACATGCGGGTCGGCATCGAACGAGCTTGCCGCGGCCTGCTCAAGTCGACGCGCGACGCCGCCATGACCTGGGCCGAGATCTTGAGCGATCGTTCGGCGCTGGGCGCCGGAGTGGAAAAGCTTTCGCCCGGTAGCTTCACGCCCGGCGAGCTCGACCGCATCGTGGGTTGGTGCAGCGTCCGCAGCGCCGAGATCGTGGGTGAAATCGAAACGCGCCGCGAGGAACGCGACGAGCTGCGCTCCCATCGCGACGAGGACGGCGACGCTAAGCGCGCTCGCCGCGGCAAGGACGACGAAGAGGAGAAAGAGCGCGAGCAGGAGCCGGACGACGACGACGAGATGCGGCGCGGCATCGACGGCCTCGACATCGCGGAAGGCGCCAAGCTCGACGCGGAGGACGACACCCTGCTCTTGCGCTTGCACCAGCGCCTGCGCGGACCGCTCACGCGCGGCAAGCTCAGCAAAGAGCCCATCGTTTACGAGCACATTTTGGTCGACGAGGCGCAAGACTTGAGCCCCGTCGAGCTAGCGGTGGTGCTCGACACGACCAGCGCAGCCAAGAGCATCACGCTTTCGGGTGACGTCCAGCAGCGCCTGCTCATGGACAACGGCTTCTCGGATTGGAAGACCGTGCTCGGCGAGCTCAAGCTGAGTCACGTCGAGATCGAGCCGCTCAAGTTGAGCTACCGCTCGACCAAGCCTATCATCGACTTTTCTCGCGCGGTTTTGGGGCCGCTGGCCAGCGCCGACGCGCCGCTGGCGACGCGCGAGGGCGCGCCGGTCGACTTGTTCACGCACGGCCATACCGGCGATGCCGTGGCGACGCTGTCGGAGGCGCTGCGCGACTTGATGCAGAGCGAACCGCAAGCATCCGTCGCGGTCATCACGCGCTATCCCGAGCAAGCCGACCTGTACTTCGGCGGTTTGCAGCGCGCCGAAGTGCCGTACCTGCGCCGCGTCGCCGATCAAGACTTCAGCTTCAAAGCTGGCGTCGACGTGACCGACGTACGCCAGGTCAAAGGCCTCGAATTCGACTACGTCGTGATCGTCGAAGCCTCCGAAGCTTCGTATCCCGACGACGACGAAGCTCGACATTTGCTGCACATCGCCGCAACACGCGCGGCGCACCAGCTCTGGATCTTCGCCGTGGGTCGCCTGAGCCCGCTGCTGCCGCAAGAGCTCAAAGACCGCAGTTTGTAAGGCTTGGGCCAACGACACAGGTCTCGCGCCGACACGAACGGTGGACGACATCGGTTCCCGCCGGGCGCGAGCACGAGATTTTTTCACAAAGAGATCGGGAGATCGGGAGGTTTGTTGGTTCGCGCGCGCCTACGGCGCGCCACTGAAGCGGACCAAACCCCCAATCGACGTCGCGCGGGCGGGCGGCAGCGGGAACCGCAAATTCTCGTGTCCCGATCTCCCGATCTCTTTGTGAAAAAAATCCGGGCTCGCTCGGCTTTGGCCTAGAGCCGCCACGGTAGTTTCTGCGAGGCGAGCTGCGTGGCGGCAGCCAGTCCGATCATGCGACGGGCAGTGACGTGCGGTCGATGTGGGATTTGCTCACTTGCATGCGGCGGTCGACACCGACGATGTCGCCGGCCTCGAGCGGCAGCCAGACGTTTTCGCCTTGGAGCGGCTCGCTCGAGACGATGAAGTGGTTGACGATGCCGCTCTGCGACGGCGCCTCGCACGCAGACGAGAGGCTCGGGCAATTGTCGCGGTCGGAACAGCGGGTCTTGTAGGTCGAAAAGTACAGCTCTTTGCCGCCGTGCGTGGCGACCAGGTTTTCTCCGTCGGTTGCCATCAGCGTGAGCAGCGCTGCGTCGACCCCCGGGCGGCCGTCACACTTTTCGCGCACGCGCTTCACGGTGCTGCGCAGAGCGGCCATGGCATGCGGCAGCTCCGGGCGCTGTCCGGTGCCGGCGGCGCGCCCGAGCTCGCTCAGGAAGACGAAGAACACGACCTCGCTGTCGGTGTCGCCCATCACGAAGCGTCGCAGCCGCTGATCGACCAGCTCGAGCAACGCCGGGCGCAACTCTTCGAAGCGCGGAATGTCGCCGTTGTGCGCGAACACCCAGCGGCCATGTTGAAACGGGTGACAATTGAAGACGGTCTTGTCGCCTTGCGTCGCCTTGCGCACGTGCGCCAGCACGGTCTCGGAGGCGACCACGCCGCTCAAGCGATGAAATAGCGCATCGCCCAGAGCCGTGCTCGGGCTGCGCGTGACGTGCGGGGCACCGTCGATGTAAAAAGCCACGCCCCAGCCGTCCGGGTGAAGGTTGCTCTGCACGCCCAGAGCATTCTCTGCCGCGAGCAGCGAGCGGTGCACTTGGCTGGGGATCACGCTACGAAAACCGAACAAGCGACACATGAAGGGTCTCGCAGCATAGCGCGCCCAGCGTAAACCTTCACATTTCCGCGATATTTCGGCGCCAGTAACCGCGCCGGGCTGGCCGGCGTATGGCCCAATGCACATGGACCACGAGCTCGACGCGCTCCCGGCCAGTCTGGCCCGGCGCCGCTTCATTCGCCTCGCGACCAGCGGAACGGTCGTGGCCGTGCTCGGCGGCTACTACCTCGTTTCGGACGACCTGACGCGCGAGGCGCGAGCCCAAACGCGCAAGGACGGGCGGCCGCGCTTGCCGCCGGGGCAGCGCGTCCTGAAGGCCTGGAAACCCATGGGCGGAGAGCCTGGCGATCCGAGCCTGGAGCACTGGCAACTCAAGGTGTACGGCGAGGTCGAGGCGCCCTACACGCTGAGCTACGCCGAGCTTTTCGCGATGCCGCAAACGGCGCAAGCCGTAGACGTGCACTGCGTGACGGGTTGGAGCGTGCTGGACGCCAAAGTAAAAGGCGTGCTGCTCACGGACTTGGCGGCGCGTGCGCAGCCGAAGCCCAACGCGCGCCACGTCATCTTCGAAGCAGCGCATGGCTACACCTCCAACGTGCCACTGCGTGAAGCGCTGGGGCCCAGGGTGATGGTGGCGCGCGAGCTCGAAGGCGCGCCCCTGCCGCGCACACACGGCGGTCCGCTGCGCGCGCTCGTACCGGAGTTGTATTTTTGGAAGAGCGCCAAGTGGCTGACCGGCGTGCGCTTCGTGACGCGAGACGAGCCCGGCTACTGGGAAACGCGGGGCTATCACAATCATGCCGACCCGTGGCGCGAGGAGCGCTATGGCTGACGGCTTGTCTCTCGAGCCCGCTGCCCTACGTACGCGACGCCGTTTTCGGCTGCGGCCGTGGCTACGCGCCGTCCACCGCGATGCGGGCTACTTCGGCGTCGGCCTCACCTTGGTGTACGCGCTGTCCGGCCTGGCCGTAAATCATATCCCCGATTGGGATCCGAGCTTTCGACAGATCGCCAAGACGCACCAGCTGCCGGGCCCGCTGCCGACGGACTCCCAAGCCCTGAGCGAGCGAGTGCTGGGGCTGCTCGCCGTCCGCGAGACTCCCAGTGAGGTCTATGCGGCCGGGGACGACGCGGTCGATGTCGTGCTCGAGCACCGCACCCTGCACGTGACGCCTTCGACTGGCAAGGTAGTGGAAGAGGGCCAAGCCCCTCGCTTCTTTCTGCGCGCGGCCAATTGGCTGCACCTGAATCGCGGCAAGAAGGCCTGGAAGTACATAGCCGACACCTACGCGGTCTTGCTGCTCTACCTGGCGATTTCCGGCCTGTTCATGCTGCCCGGCCGCAAGGGGCTGCTCGGTCGTGGGGCCCTGATCGCCGCGCTCGGCGCGGCCGTTCCGGTGGGCTACGTCCTGCTCTCGGGCGGGCCCGAAGCCAAGAACGGCTCGCGCGAAAGCCCCTCTACGACCGCAGCAACCGACACAGCTCGCTGACGAGCGGGTCGGTTGCGCCCAGCTCCGCCAGCGCGCTCTCGAGCCTGAACACGTAGTCGTCGTTGCGCCCGCTGGGTCCGGTCGACTGCCGGATGTGCGCGGCTAGTGAGACTGGCGAGAGTTGTCCGGCGTCGTAGGCGTTGCCCGGCGGCGCAAGCCACGTGACCGCCCGAATGCGAGCGGGGGGCACCAACACGTCGACGTTGACGCGTTCGTAGCCAGCACGCTCGCGCTGGTCGAGCTCGAGTAGCAGCGCCTGCGCAGGCTCCGTCACGAAGTAGACGGCTCCGACGGTGACCGCATCGGCGTGCGGCACCAGCGTCACCACCCGGCCCGGCTGCGCCGGCGTGCCCCGATGATCGGGCGACGCTTGGCTGAAGCTGCGCGCATACCCCGGCAAGCTGGCCCGTACTCGCTCGCTGTAGGCGAAGCCGGGCCGGAAGAGCAGTGAGCCATAGGCGAAGATGGCCAGTCGCGGCGCCATTGGTTCGGAGCTCATCAGCGCGATTGTCCCGTGGACTGCCACGACCCGCAGTCGTTGCTAAGGCGGCTTTGCGTGGCTCGCGACACACCACCTGGAACCGGTGCCTGCCCCAGCTGCCCCGGCGGCAAAAATCCGGAGTTTCTCGGGATTTGAGCAGCAAGCAGCTGAGCTTTCTGGACGTCGACTGGAACTGTTTCCACATTTGCCTTTCGAGCTATCGTCAAACCTGCTACGTACCAATAATCAGCGCCAGAAGTACGGTGGTGCAGACTAGCGCACCGATTTTCGCGCGTCCTGCGACAGGAAACGAGATGAAAATCCGCACCATTTTTCGGATCGTGAGCAGCCTGTCTGCCGTTGCGCTTCCGGTCTTGGCTCAAGACGCGGCCAAGGCCCCAGCCGCCGACAAGGTCGTGCTGACCGAGGAGCCGGGCAAGCCGGCGGACTCGCCGACGGCAGCGGCTGCCACCGCCGCAGCCAAGGCGCCGACGGCCAGCGTGGACATGGGCGGCAACGCCGCGTCCCAGCCCAAGCGCGCAAGCCTGACCGCAGCACCCATCACGCACGGCGGGGCCGAATCGGCGGCTGCCAGCTCCGAGTGGAAGACGGATTTTCACGGCTATTTCCGCGTGCCATTCCGGCTCGGGGTCGGCGTCCGTCCGGCTCCGAAAGCAGTGCCGGACCCCACGCAAAGCGAGCTCGACACGAGCGATAGAGCACCAGGGCAAAGCGCGACCACGTTTCACGCACCCATCATTCCAGACGGCCAATACCTGAGCTGGCAGTCGACGTCACACAACCGCAGCGACTGGGCCGAAATGTTCTTCGGCATCGGTAATTCATGGGCCAAAGCCACCGTAGGCCTGCAAGGCTACAACTTCACGGACTCCAGCTTCAACGATCCCACGATGCAATACGGCATCGGCCAAGCCTACGTCACGCTCACGCCCGATCTCGGTTACGAGAACATGCGCCTGGCGCTCAAGGTCGGCGCCTATCAAGATCGCTATGGCGCCGCCGGTAAGTACGACGCTGGCGAGTACGATACGTATTTGTTCGGCCGCACGCACGTCATCGGGGAAACGCTGCGCGCGGACTACGATCTGAACGAAAGTTGGGGTCTTTGGGCGGAAGAAGGCGTCGGCGGCAAGCGCCCAGACCCGAGCTCGTTCAACAACTCGCGCTTTACCATGCTGGCCCACGCACACGCCGGTTTGAATAGCGGCACCGACATGCAGTTCTCGGCGCACATGCTCTACAGCTGGGCGCAAGAAGAAGACCGGCCGTACGACATCTCCAAAGAAAACACGACCTACGCCAACTCGGTCGTCGACGCAGCCGATGGCAAGATGTGGGTCGCGGGCGCGGACGCTCGCTTTGATCTGGGCAAATTCGGCTATTTTTACGGCGGCTATTCGCACATCGGCGCCAAGAATGCGTTGGTCGTAGGTCGCGCGCTCGAGGTGCTGCACGCCTCCGGCGGCGGCGAATACCAGCTCGGTGTGGTCGACAATTACCTCGGCCCCGGCTGCCGCGCCGCCGTCACGCCGATGGCCGAGCGAACCAGCGCGCTCGTCGGCCCTGGCGACACACCTTTCCCGGTCGGCTGCAGCGCCGGCACGGGCAGCGTCGATTCGGTGCTCGGTCAGTACGAGTTCTCGCTCACGAATTTCTTGCAGATGAACGAGGAGGCCGGACAGAAGTTCTGGGGCGAAGGCTCCGATCTGAAGGTCGTGCTCTACGGCATGCTCAACAAAGTGCAAAGCGACTATCGGCCGACCGACAAGACCATCTGGGGTCCCACGGACGGCAACTTGAAGCTCAAGTACGGCACCGACATCCAGTATCACGCCACGCCCAACGTCACGGCTGCCGTGCGCTTCGATCGTCTGCAGCCGAACAGCTCGATTCCGGAGCAGTCGTTCGCCATCCTCTCGCCGCGCGTCGTCTTTACGTCGAACTGGGTGACCCGTGAACAGCTGACCCTGCAGTATTCACGCTACATCTACAACCAACGCGAGTGCGGCAACGCCCCCTCGCCCGCCGAGTTCGCGCGCAATCGGAATAGCGGCTCGGCGCTGTGCGTGCAGCCTCCCGCTGCCGCCACGCCGCCCGACGGCTTTGGCATCAACTCAGAAAATCAAAGCACTGACTTGCGCAGCGCGCCCACGCTGCGTCCGGACGTCAACGTCTTCAAGATCGAAGCTACTTTTTGGTGGTGAAAACGTCACCGAGCCCGAGCGCCCGCCCCGGCTCAACCTGCGTCCGCTGAAGAGTCCTTGAACCCTGGAGCCCAACCGGCGCGCGCAAGTGCGGGCCGCAGTTGGCTCTTTTCCGGCTGCATCGGGAACTGTTTCCACAACGAGGCACATCGCCAGTTTGGTGCACTTTAAGGAACCGCTACCATATGACAATCAGGCTGCATTTGTGGCACTTGGGCGCGAACGCCTCGCCCGCGAAAAAGCGACTGAGACATGCGATGTGTGCTCGCCATTGCCGATGCCTCTGCTAGTCTGCACGACATGAAGACGAGAGCGTGGTCGTCTATCTTGGGCAGCAGCGTGTGCTTGGCGCTGTTCGGCTGTAGCGCCGGCACCAGCGGCACGGGCGCGGGCGGCGTGCCAGGCAACGGCGCTGCGGGCGCCAATGGCAGCGGCGCGCAACCGAATCTCGGCCTCAATACTGGAACCGATTCCAATCCGAATCTCGGCCAAATGATGGCGATGGCCGGCAGCGGCGACGGCCCTGGCTCGGGCTGCCAGAGCGGCGGCGCCATGTTCGTACCCAAGGTACCGACGGTCGTGCTGCTCGTGGATCGCTCCGGCACCATGTTCAAAGACGGCGGCAATCCGTGGGGCATCTTGCGCGACGGCGTGCTCGAGGTCGTCAAGCAAATGGACAACGACGTGCGCTTCGGGCTGCTCGCCGTTACGGGCGAACAGCAGGCAGGCATGTGCCCGCTGCTCGACGAGGTGGCGCCGGCCGCCCACAACTACGATGCACTTGCCGCCAAGTACTTGTCGCTCAAAGCGCCCGCAAAAGGCGAGTCACCGGGCATGCGAGGGCTAGAGCGCGCCGCCGAAATCCTAGCCGCCGACAGCGCGGTGGACGGCGACAAATACGTCTTGTTCGTCACCGACGGCGAGCAAGACTACTGCGACGATGGCGACTTCGCCTGCCCCACGGACTCGGTCGTCTACCATCTGCAAGATTTGGCCACGAAGGGCTTCAAGACCTTCATCTTCGGGCTGCCCATGACGTCGGATGATGCGCAGCAGCAAGCGCGCTATCCGCTGATTTTGCAGGCCTTCGCCGACGCCGGCATGGGCTTGCCCGTCGCGCCAGTGCTGCCTCCGGGCGGCCAGGGTCCGATCCAAATCTTCTACAACTGTCAGGGTGTGCCGAATTGGCAGGCTGAAGCCGCAGCCGCCAAGAGGCCCGCCATGCAGCCGCTCGCTGCCTACGCGACTGCCTCGGGCGGCGCCAAGGTTTTCACGCCGGACCCGACCAAGCAAAACGCGCTGCGTGACGAGATCGCCAAGGTCTTGTCCGGCGTAAAGAGCTGCACCTTCGACATCGGCGGCGACATCAAAGTCGTGCAGACGTTGCTCGACCAAGCTCACGTGTACGTACAAGGTGTCGAAGTGCCGCTCGACCTGACAGCGGCGAACGGTTGGCACATGCCCACGCCGTCCCAAATCGAGCTCGTCGGCGACGCCTGCACGAATTGGCGCATGCCCGGAAACAACGACATCACGTGGGACTTTCCGTGCAAGATCCTCGTGCCCAGGTGACGAGCGCTGGCTGCCCTGCTCCCTGATTCTCGCAGGCCCTTGCCAAGCGCGATCAGAACGGAGGCAGCCCGCGAGGCCTCGCGCGCTGCGACCGAGGGGCGCCACGTGAGCTTCTGCAAGCTGGGCTGCGTTGGTGGCAGCCCTCCCGCTCAGGCTTCGCAATCGATAGTCACGACGTCACCGGCTGGTGCGTACGGCACGAGCTGGCCGGAGATGGGCTGACCGTTGACGGAAAGTTTGACGTCACCGTTGCCGCGTACGTTTTTGACTTTGATGTGGTAGGTGGCGCCCCGGCACTTGCGCGTGACGGAAAATTCGGGAATTTCCCGGCCCATACACGGGCGCACGGACAGGCCGTCGAATTCGGGGCGAACGCCGAGCAAGTATTGTGAGGCCGCCACGAAGTTCCAGGCGGCCGTGCCGGTGAGCCAGGAATTCTTGGCCTCGCCGTGGCGCGCGGCGTCCTTACCGGCGATCATCTGCGCGTAAACGTAGGGCTCGGTGCGGTGCACTTCGCTGATCTCCTCGAGGTAGGCGGGCGCGATCTTCTTGTAGTAGTCGAAGGCGCGCTGCCCTCGCCCGATCACGGTTTCGGCGATCATGATCCATGGATTATTGTGGCAGAAGATGCCGGCGTTTTCTTTATAGCCGGGCGGGTAGGACGAGATTTCGCCGAGCTCGAGATGGTACTCGGCGTAAGGCGGGCTATTGAGGACGATGCCGTAGCGCGTGTCGAGCCGCTCTTTGACCGAGTCGAGCGCCTTCTTGGCTTCGCCGGTTGCCACGCCGATGCCGGCCATGACGCAAAAGCCTTGCGGCTCGATCAGGATTTGCGCGTCACCCGGCGGGCATTCGCGGCTGCCGACCTTCTTACCGAAGAAATCGTAGGCGCGCAGGAACCATTCGCCGTCCCAACCGTCGCGCAGCACCGTGCTGGCCATCTCTTGCACCTCGGCGCGTGCGCGTTTGGCTTCGTCGTGCAGGCTCTTGCGCTCGCACATCGCGGCGTACTCAGGGCCGATGTACACGAACATGCCGGCGATGAATACGCTCTCGGCGGTGCGCCCGACGCGGTTGCCCGTGGTTTGGTAGGACTCGTCGGGCGTCTCCGAAAAGCAATTCAGGTTGAGGCAGTCGTTCCAGTCGGCGCGACCAATCAGCGGCAAACCATGCGGCCCGAGGTTGTTCAGCACGTGGTCGAACGAGCGCTTGCAGTGCTCGAGCAGGCTGGCCGCGTTCTCCGAGGCATTGTCGAACGGCACTTGCTCGTCGAGAATGGCCCAGTCGCCCGTTTCTTTGATGTAGCCGGCGACGCCGAGAATGAGCCACAGCGGGTCGTCATTGAAGCCGCTGCCGACGTCGTTGTTGCCGCGCCTGGTGAGCGGCTGGTACTGATGGTACGCGCTGCCGTCGGCAAATTGGGTCGAGGCGATGTCGATGATGCGCTCGCGAGCGCGCTCGGGCACCAAATGCACGAAGCCCAGCAAATCTTGGTTCGAGTCGCGAAAGCCCATGCCGCGTCCAATGCCGGACTCGAAGTACGAGGCGCTGCGCGACATGTTGAAGGTGACCATGCACTGATACGGATTCCAGATGTTGATCATCCGGTTCAGCTTCTCGTCCTTGGACGAAAGCGCAAACGAGCCGAGCAGGCCGTTCCAGTGCTCACGCAGCCGAGCAAGCGCCGCCGTCACCTGCTCGCCGCTCGAAAATGCGTCGATCAGTTGTTTTGCCGGTCGCTTGTTGATGACGCCCGGCTGCTCCCACTTTTCGTGTCTGGGAACCTCGACATAGCCGAGCGTGAAGACGAAGGTCTTCGTCTCACCCGGTGCGAGCTCGATGGCGAGGCAGTGTGACGCGATTGGCGACCAGCCGCTGGCCACTGAGTTCTTCGATTGGCCGGTAGCCACGACGTCCGGCTCACCGAAGCCGTTGTACAGCCCGAAGAAGCTCTCGCGATCGGTATCGAAGCCCGCGATCGGCGAGCTTACATGATAGAACGCGTAGTGATCGCGCCGCTCGCGGTATTCGGTCTTGTGGTACAGCGTGCTGCCGTCGATCTCGACCTCGCCGGTGCTAAAATTGCGCTGAAAATTGCTGCTGTCGTCCTGGGCGTTCCACAGGCACCACTCGACGAACGAAAATAGCTTGAGGCTCTTCTGGGAGCTGGTCTCGTTGCTCAGCGTGACCTGATGCACCTCGGCGGTGTGCCCGAGCGGCACGAAGAACAACAGCTCCGCCTTCAAGCCGTTACGCTTGCCGGTGATCTTCGAATAGCCAAGCCCGTGACGGCATTCGAACGACTCGAGCTCGCGCTTGACCGGCATGTAGCTCGGACTCCAGTAGTCTTTGCCTTCGCTGACGTAGAAGTAGCGTCCGCCCGCATCGGTCGGAACGTTGTTGTAGCGATAGCGCGTGAGCCGGCGCAGCTTGGCGTCGCGGAAGAAGCAATAGCCACCCGCCTGCTGCGACACGAGGCCGAAGAAGCTCTCGCTGCCGAGGTAGTTGATCCACGGATACGGCGTCTTCGGCGTGGTGATGACGTATTCGCGGTTCCGGTCGTCGAAATGTCCGAATTTCATCAGCGTTCTTTCCCGCGAGACGTCGTTGAATTGGAACGACCTCGTTCACCCAGCGCTGCGGCTGCCCTTGCCAAGGGCGCGTTCCGATTGATGGCGACTGCGTTGACTGAGTAGACCGCGTTGTGATCGACGAGGCACCCTTCAGTTTCCGCAGCCCGTGAACTCGATCTCATCCAACCAGAAGTCGAAGTTGCTGCCCGGCGCTTTGAACTGGAACTGAATGCCGTAGAGCGCGCGTGGATCGATCGCGTCCGGATGGGGCGAGCCCCAGGTCTTGTCCTGCGTCATCGCCGAAAATGGCACGGTGTACTGGGTCCAATCGTCGTTGAGCGTGATGTCGGTGCCGAAATCGTTGAAACACTGAGTGCAGACCTTGCCTTCCGGCACCGTGTTTGCGTCGGGCAGCTTGAGCCGAGCCACGCCGGCGGACCCCGGACCCTTCTTCGCCCAAAACGTAATGCCCTTGTAGCGACTTGCGTCGTACTGGCCCTGCGGGTCCACGAAATTGAGACCGATGCCGACGTAGGCGCTTTGGCTTCCCGCAACCGTGCCGGTGATGTGAGCCGCGAACTTGGTGCCGTTGGCTCCGCCCGGGGTCATCTGGAAGGTGCCGCCATGCTTGCCGCTATCGGGGACCACGGTCGAACCTTCTTCGTCCGAGAACGTGTACCAGTAGCCGCCGCGATTCTGGATGTCGGCGATCTGGTTGCTGTTGTTCTCGCCGTCCGCGATCAGGCCGACGGCCTTGGGGCAGGCTCGACCATCGGGGGAATTCTTGATTTCGGCACCGGTGACGGCGACGCGTTTCTTGCAGGCCCCAAGGCTCAGCGTGAGGCCCAGCGTCATGGCGAAGGCTAACGTGACGTTGATACGCATTTGCTCTGTCTCCGTGGCTAGCAACCGGAAATTCGCGCCCCGACTTTGGCGCTCCGGCGCTTTCGTTCGAACCCTTTCAGGAACCGGTTCCAGATATTAGCACGAGCATCTGGGAGGTAGCGGCCGCGAAATGCGCAGGCGCCGGAAAATACGGCGGGCACAAAACGTGACGTGGGCCGCGACGACGGTCGCTGGCCCACCTTGACCCGCACGAAAGCAGCAGCCACCTACTGCAGCGCGCGCACGTCTTTGACGCAGTAGTCGAAGGGCACGGCCGACTTGTCGTTCGTGACGACCTGCCAGGCAATCTTGACGAAGCTCGACTTCGCGCTCACCGCGCTCGTGCCGCCGGTCTTCCAGCACTGGGTCATCAGGTCGGAAAACAAGAAGGTGTTCGCGCCTAGCTTGACGGGCTTGGCGGGCGGGCTGCAGAATTCGCCACTCGCGTTCTCGATCTTGAAGCGCAGCGAGGTCGGGACCGCGGCGCCCTCGATATCGAAAGCAAAGCCGCTGAGCGCCGAGGCGTCGTACGGCATCGGCATGCCCCCCATGCCGGTCGTCGGATCGCTCGGCTGGTTGAGGTTCAGGCCGATGGCTGCGCCCCAGAACGTGCCGTAACAATCCGTGGCGGGCGCGACCGGCGTGCACTTGAGGTCTACTTTGGCGGCCGTGCCCTTGATACAGGCGTCGGCTGCCATGAAGTCGTCCGTCATTGTCAGCTTCGACGTGTCGTCGGCGTACGAGAACATCGCGCCCTGAATGCCGAGCGTGTTGCTCATGACGTCGACCCAACCGTCGGTCGAGGTCAACGGCACCCCCGCCGGTAGGACGCCCCCGCTCGTGCCGCCAGCAGCGCTCGTGCCGCCGGCAGCGCTTGTGCCAGCGGCGCTCGTGCTGCCAGCGCTCGGACTAGCAGCGCTCGTGCCGCCAGTGCTCGTGCCGGCGTCACCGGAACCGGTTCCAGCACGGACACTCGGCGAACCGGCGCTGGCGTTGGAAACCGAGCCGCCTACCGCTTTTGGGCCGCCATTGTTCGAAGTGTCATCGCTCGCGCCGTTGTCGCAACCGAGAGCCGTCGCCAGCACCGAAACGCCCAGGATCAAACGAAGAGCCGAGTTCATGCTGAGCAGCATATCGCGCGACTCACGACCTTTCAAGTCGTGAAACGCAAATTTCTCGACTGGAACCGAGACCAGATAAAAACTGGTACCGGTTCCGCATAGTTACGCTCGGTCACTTTCTGGAGACGCAAACGGTTCTTGGCACCGCTACTTCGGGGCGGCGCCGATGGCCGGAAAGAACCGAAAATCGCCGTAGCACGGCGCTGCGGCGCGCGCGTCGCTCTGCTGTTATTTTACATCTACGTAAAAGTCGTCGGTCACGAGATTGGCGATCGGTCCATTCCAAACCTCGAACCCCACGGCGACGGCGATGATGTTGGAGCCCGGCAGGCTGTAGTTGCGTTTGATGGCGTCGCGATACACGTTCACCACGTCGTACTCGAGCTCCGGCAAATCTTGCCCCTCTTCGCGCACGTAGCTGACGATCGGGCGCCCGTTCACGCTGCCCGTCCAGATCGCCCAATTGCCGGGCAGCCCGGCCACCGTGACGCCGGAAATCGTGGCTGAGCCTGCAGGCTGCTGACCCGGCGGATCGCGCAGCCACAGCATCAGGTACGCCGACAGGCTGTTGCCGTTACCGAGCCAGATATCCCAAGCGGCGTTGTATTCGCCGTTGTTGCCGTTGGCCTGCCAGCGCCAGCCTGTCTTGATGCTCTTGAGCGAGCTGATGGCTGCAGGCAGGCCGCAGCTGCCGACCGACTGCTTCATCGAGTACAAGCCGCAGAAGACCGTCGGGTAGCCCGCAGGCGAGTAGTTCGCGCCTTGGCTGCCGTTCAGCGACGCGACCGTGAAAGATGTGCCATTCCAAGAGATGTCGTGGCTCTGCCAGCCGGAGCCCCAACCATTGGCGATGAACTTGTAGCCAACTCCGTCGCGGTAAATGTCCGACTCGGCATACTGGTCGGTCGACGTGCCCGTGCCCTGATAGACGCCCCTACCAAGCTCGCTAATGCCGCTGCTGCCGCCAGCTCCGCTGCTGCCGCCGGCTCCGCTGCTGCCGCCGGCTCCGCTGCTGCCGCCAGCTCCGCTACGGCCAGCCATGGCGGTCGACGCGCCGCCCTTGCCGGCCTTGCCGCCCATGCTCGCGGCGCCGCCCGCACCGACCGCGCCGCCTGTAGCAAGCGAGCCGCCGTTTCCGGCAAGGTCGGGCAGCTTGCAGTCGGGGACGTTCGTCGCGGGGTCGGTGAGCCCGGTGACGAAGTCCGGCTTGCCGTCACCGTTGGTGTCCAGTGAGTCGTAGATGCCGTCGCAGTCGGTGTCGAGGGCCAGCGCGTCGACCTTGCCGTCGCGATCAGTATCGACCCCAGGACCGTCGATGCTGCCATCGTGGTTGATGTCGATACCATCTGCAAGCCCGTCGCCGTCTTGATCGATGACAACGCCTAGATCGTCGGCAACGTTGTCGTGGTTGCGATCGATGCCGGTGGGTTTACTACGCGAGCTGCTGCAGGCGGCCAGCAACGTAAGCGCGCACAACGAGAGGGAGTAACGCCGTGAGCGAAGCGCCATGGTTTGGAGCCTAGCCCAAGTGTGAGACCGGTTCCAGTCGTTTGCGGCGACAGGCACGCAGCTTCCCTGCAATCCTAAAGCGAGGCGCGCAGGCGCAACCGGTTCCAATCTTTGTACCTGCAAACGGCCTGCGCGCGAGTAGACTGGGCGCAGATCGACGCGCCTTCAACGCCGCGCTCGACGAGCTGACGTTTTCTTACTGAGCGGCGCGCAGTTTACAGGCCGAAGGCGTAGCCGACGTTGGCAGCGCCTCCGAGCGCGCTTGCGCCCAGCATCTGCAGTAGGCGTAGCTCGACGAACAGTTGCTGCTGCTTCGTGAAGGCGTAGCCCAAGCCAGCGTGCAAGCCGATGAGCGTATTGCCCGTCTTGCGCCACGCATCGAGCTTGCCTTTGGCATTCGCCTGATAGCCGGCTTGGTCGACATAGTACTCGACCGTCACGTGCCCATCGACCTCTCCGATGCCGGCGGCCAGGCCCAAGTACGCGCGCAAACCGTCTCGTGCAAACGGAGCGTCGCCGAACCAGTAGCTGGCGCGCGCCTCGACATGCAATGGGAAGAACGCCGAGCCGCTGCCGTTCGTGGCTTTGGGGCTGCCACCAAAGGCGAAACCGACCCGCCCACCCAAAGTGACGTTGTCACCCAGCAAACGGTCGTAGCCGACCAGCAGGCGCTTCGTTGCGAAGCCGACGCCGCTCTGCAGTCGGTTCCCAGCGCCCGGGTAGATCGTGCCATCGAACCCGCGCCCCTGGAGAAAACACTGATAGTGCGGAGCGCCGCTGCACACGTCGTCCGTCTGCTTGTAGCTCAGCAAATCTTGCTGGAAGCCGAGCGACAGCCAGTTCCTCACGCTGCCGCCGATCGCGTCACGTTCGTCGCGGGTTTCGGAGGCCGTGGCGCGCGAGGCCGGCTTCGGCTGGTCTTCGTCATCGTTCGACTCGGGCGTCACTTGCTGCTTGTGCGGTCGTTGACCACCGGCCGCCACGAAGGCCTTTTCGAGCTCGGGCGTCGTGAAGTCGGGACTGAGCTCGACTGCGGCGTCTGCGGCGAGGGCAGCCTGCAGCTCCCGCTTGCCCTTGTCCTTCTTCTTGAGTCCCGCGATGTAGACGATGGCGAGATCGAGGTGCAACTGGGCCCGAGTCGCGCCCTCGCAGTGTTGTTTCTGGCAGAGCTTTAGCGCCCGCTGCAGCTTCTTTTCGGCGTCCTTGAATTGCGTGCCAAGGTAGTCGCCGTCCATTGCTCGCTTGGCGAGCGCCGCGGCTTCGTGATCTTTCGGCTCCGCGCGCGCGATCTGAGCGGAGAAAGCCAGCGCCAGCAGCGCGCCCAGGCTCGTGAATGAAGTTCTCAAGTGTGACTGTCCGGGCAGGCGCGCAAGGCGGGCGCACGCTCGAACATAGCCAGTCGGGGTCGGCTGCTGCAATCCGGAATCGCCTATCGGCAATCAGAAAAGCTCGATCTGATCAAGCCACAGGTCGCTACATTTTAGCCTTCGGGCGCGCTGGCAGCCGCATCACACTTCCCGCCGGCTGGGACGGTCGTGGCGTCGGCGATCGGAATGCGATCTCCGCATGGAACTGTTTCCAGGTATCGTGCGCCGGGCCATCTTAGCGCATGGCAGCCCGGTACTCGAGCTGGTGCCGGTACATCGCCTGAAAGACCTGATACTTGCGCGCATGCAAGTCGCGCACGGCTCCGGCTCTGGGCTCCACCAGCTTGCCGGTGTGGCTCATTGCCCCCATCGCAGCGAGGACGCTCGAGTGGTCGCCCGCGGCCACGGCACCCAAAATGGCAGAGCCCAGCAGTACCGCTTCGGGCTCGGCGGGAAGCACGATGCGCGCCCCTGTGGCGTCGGCGTGCTCTTGCAAAAATACGGGGTTCTTGCTGTCGCCACCTGTCGCGAGCAGGGTGTCGATGCGGTAGCCCTGGGCGTTCAGCGCTTCGATGATGTGTCGAGTCCCGTAGGCGATGCCCTGAATAGTGGCCAAATACAGCCGCGCCAGCGCGTCGACGTCAGTAGCCAGGCCGAGGCCGCTCGCCATGCCGCGCAGTGTCGGGTCTGCTCGCGGCGAGCGATTGCCGTGATGGTCGGGCTCCACGTGCAAGTCACGCGTGAGCTCAGCGCAAAAGCTCAGGCCCCGGGCAGCGGCGAGCCGCTCGAGCTCCGCGTTCAGTAGCGCGTAAACATTGGTGTCCTCTGCTTTGGCTCGCGCCGCCAGCTCGGCGCCGCGGGCGTGGCCGAACACGGTCGCATCGATCAGCGCTCCGGTCGCCGATTGCCCGCCTTCGGTCAGCCACAGGCCGGGCAGCATCGCCGAGTAGTAAGGTCCCCACACGCCCGGTACGAAACGCGGTTCCTTCGACACGGCCATGTGGCAGCTCGAGGTGCCGCCAATCAGCGCAAGCCGTCGCTCCAAGTCCTCTGCGCCGAGGGCGCTGCCATCCGTCGGCGTGCCGAGCAGGCCGATGCCGCCCGCGTGTGCATCAATGATGCTGACGCCGACGGCGGTGCCCGGCACGAGGCCGAGCTCGGCCGCCGCGACGGCGCTGAGACCGCCCACGCGTTCGCCGAGTGGGCGCACCTGAGCGCCAATGCGCCGCGCGCCGTCGGCCAGCAGCTCGCCCAGGCCGATGCGCTCGAAATAGGGCCGACTCCACGCCCCTGCCCCGGCATTTTCATGCCCCAGGTACGTCCATTTGCAGACCGTCGTGCAGTGCGAGCGAGTGTCCACGCCGGTCGCCCGGTACGTCAGAAAGTCTGGCAAATCGAGGAAGCGCGCCACCCGCTCGAAGCTCGCCGGCAAGTGACGTTTCAGCCACAGCAGCTTCGGCGTCTCCATTTCCGGCGAGATCACGCCGCCCACGTAGCGAAGCACGTCGTCACCGGTCGCGTTGATCTCTGCCGCCTCCGCGAGCGCGCGGTGGTCCATCCACACGATCACGTTCTGCTCGTCTTTGCCTGTCGGGGAAACCGTAACCGGGCGGTCACCTGCGTCGAGCAACACGAGCGAGCATGTCGCGTCGAAGCCGACGCCGCGCACATCGCTGCCGGCTACGCCCCCTTCGTTCAGGGCGGCTTTCACGGCCTCGGCGCACGCTCGCCAAATGTCGTCCGAAGACTGCTCGACGAAGTCTTGCCGAGGCTTCCAAGTCTGGATCGCGCGCGTCGCCAGCCCGGCGCGCTGCCCTCGCTCGTCGAAGACACCCGCCCGGGCGCTGCCGGTGCCGACATCGATGCCAACGTAGTAGCGAGTCATGACTCGTGATGACCTTCAGGCATCGGCCAGCACTCGCACCTTGAAGCCGAGCTCTTGCGAAAGCGCGACCATCTCGTCGAAAATGTCGCCGTACGCCACCGCCACGTGATTCGAGAGGTAGTGCGCCATCAGCGTGTCGCGCCCAATGCCCATGTCGGCCGCCATGAACGGCCATTGGCGGGTCGTCCCGTCCCACCAAGCATCCCTCACCGGCTCGGGAAGCTTCACCACCTCGCCCTTGCCGACGTCCATCCAGAGCTCGTCGTTTCGAATGTAAGCGCGCGCCCAGGTCATCTTTCCCGGCAAGCTTTCGCCGGCCAGTGTGCCGCCGGGCGTCGGGAAATACAGCGCGGGCTGCCGGTAGGAATGGGCGCCCTTCAGGCTGTCCGGATCGTGGTTGAAGGCATAGGCGCCGCACGACCCCGAATTGAGCAGCACCCACAGAAAACGCCCGTCGTGTTCCGCGCCCCAGCGCACGTCGTGGAACATCACGGCCTGGTGCAGGCCCTTGCGCTTGAGCAGTCGCTTCATCAGCTCCATCGGCACGACGTTGCCCTGGTCTGCCTCGGTGGCGCAGATGATGTTGTCGCCGTTCGACTCAGGCCGACAGACGGAGTTGAACAGCCCCTCCGCCAGGTCCGAAGGCGGCCGCAACGGGATCAACCCGAGCTGGTACTGCCAGCCGATGCAATCGGCCTTGAACTCCGAAACCATATCGAGCACCGCCAAATAGTCGCGCAGCTGCTCGCGGCTGGCTTGCTGGTCGAAATCCTGCGCGTCGCCCGCTTGCCAATGAAAGGTCAGGCCCTTCTCGCGCACGAAGGCCAGCGCTCGATCGATGCGCTTCTCGTCGATGCGGCGACCGCGATCGATGATCCAGGCTTGGTCGACCTTGTGCTCGGTAAAGCCGTGACGATTGAGCAGCCGCGGCCCGAAATAGCCGTTGATCATGCCCATCGAGGTGTCGCCCAACATCAAGATCAAGACCCGACGCGCCCTCACCTCGTCGGCCACCTCGCGCGCCAGCTTGGTCGCCGCGACCGAGATCGGG
>Ga0307508_10001730_pt1 | contig 24239 bp, 35 predicted proteins | sample 9_EM_MG_FD_203089 | JGI IMG/M metagenome (GOLD analysis project Ga0307508, IMG submission 203089) | Populus trichocarpa ectomycorrhiza microbial communities from riparian zone in the Pacific Northwest, United States - 9_EM | ecosystem: Host-associated > Plants > Roots > Unclassified | place... | reverse complement strand
GCGCCCCCCCCCCCCCCCCCCCCCCCCCCCCCCCCCCCCCCCCCCCCCCCCCCCCCCCCCCCCCCCCCCCCCCCCCCCCCCCCCCCAACACATAGAGATACATTCTAGCACAGTATAACCATGAAAAAACCTACGGGCACTATCTATCCACTGCACTGCAGTGTCGGCGGGCAGAACCAACGCAAAGTTCCTTCCCCCCTTCCTTCCTTCAACGTCTCGCACAGCGGCCAGATCGTCGACGGGGGAAAAATGTAAATACAAAGAGAAAACAGAGGCAACTCAGGACGGCTGGCTCCGCAGCCGCAGCTCCTAGGAATAGCTGTTGCCTCGCTCGGAGCTGCGGTTTGGGAGGGCAGGTGGTCGAGTCCTTGACGGGCTTCTTCCAAGCCATGGGCTTGGTGACAGTTGCGACGAGCTGTAATCCACTGGTGTTCTGACGGTGTCGCCCACGTGGCCATGGCTTCAGCTTTCGGGAAGATGCGCGGCATCTCGTGGAGGAGGGGGTAATGTACGCCGCTGAGGGCTGCACTCTGTCGTTGTGATCGTGGGCTGAAATGACGTGACCTATTGGTCTCTGAGCATAAGCCACCAGGGGCTGCATGTTGTCATTGCTGTGGTGTGGAGAAGAAGGAGAGAGGATGGGTGGAGGGGGCAAGTACAATTTAAGGGTTGCGGAGACTCAGCGATGCGGGCGGGGGAGGGTGCGACAAGCCCGAATTCGACTCTGTGGGCGTTCTGGTAGAACCGGAATGTTCCAACCTCCTCCAACCCAACCCAGCCCTTGGTACGCTATGGGCACACAATGAGTACCGCTCACATGTAGCCATTCCTCGGGGATTGAGTGTCGGATCTTAGCCATAGGGATGCATCTGTATTGACGGTATGTGCAGCATGTGCGCTATGCAGCATACATGGTAGGCGCTACCGAAGGCGTTTTACTATGTATGTGCGGCCGAGACATTGGTCGTCGGACAAAGATCCACGCCGTGAGCGATCTAGCTTGTACTGAGCCATTTCAGCTCGGACGTAAAACCCAACTACTCACCAATTCTCGCTCGTTTTTTTCTCGGACTGTTCATATGTGGGACGGCGGTGCTGGGAGCAACACGGAGAATGGAAGTAACCGGACGAGCGAGGCCGATGCAGGATCCGGAGCGAGGCTACGGGCAAAGAGGATAGCTGGCTGCTGCCGCCGAAAAGACAAGCATCCCATTGTTTCCCTGGCCACTCCTACACCTTCACAGCCACGACTGGCCTCCCTCTTCTGTCCTATAACAACCCTCGAATTCCTCCCCTTGCCGTCGAGCGGGCCAGGCCTCAGCGCAGGCACGTAGAGCCCATGTCCGGGCACGTCTCTCACCATCTTCAGTACACTCCCCATCCGGTCATGTAGTGAATACGCACCTCTTCATGTACAAAAACCGTAACCTGCTCGTCCGTTCGAGCCCCTTCCTTTGGCGGGTGATGTATTTCGGGGCCACCCGGGATGGAAAGACCGAGTGATACACGTCAACCACAAAATCCGCGGGTACTGGCCATAACTACTATGCTCCGATCCGGAGAACGCATGAGTTTTGTCTTCCTTCGACGCCTCGCACAGTGGCCAGAGCGTCGATGAAAAATATATATATTTGAGGAAGTGTCTTCCTCGAAGTCCGCCGTCGCGATCTGGGTATATCTTTGCATAGAGCGTCGCATGGAAGAAAAGTCGACGTGCAGGCGGGCGAGTTCGTATCAACGTCGTCGAAGATGTAGAAGCTCCGCATATCTCGGGCGCATACTAGGTAGCCGGCAATCATGTACATCGGCCCGGGCGGGAGGGTATCCAATCTCCGGCAATCGTCGCTCGTCTTCGCAGATGGCGTGTATCGGGTTCGGCGGTGGGGGAGAACTGCGTGCTGGGTTGAACAGCAGCCGCGGAGGGCGGGCGATGCTTTAATGGTCTTGGAAGAGGCCATGGGCTTGATATGTAGCAGACACGATGCGACGGGCTGTCGGCCGCCGGTATCGTAAGGAAGGCGGTTGGAATGCCATCCCAGTTGCAGTTCTCCGGAAGATGCGGCGCTTCTCGTGGGGCAGAGCAGTAATATGCCACCGAGGGCTGGAACGACACGACCTATTGGTCTTTGAGCATATGCCACCGTGGGCTGCATGCTGTCGTTGTTTGTGACCGAGGGCTGCATGCTGTATGAAGGAAGGAGGCAAAGGGCGAAAGGGGGTGGAATATATAAGGGTTGCGGAGACTCGGCGACGCGGGGGTGTGGACGCCCGATTGTGGATTTGTGCCCAACTGTACTAGCTGTCCACAATGAACACTACATAGCTCTAGATATGGGGGGGTGGGGTAGTTTGGACGGCAGAAAACGTGAACTTTTTGTTCTCTTCCTTTGCCGGTGGCTGGGACGACTTTTGCACGGTGGGTGTTTTATATCCGGGGGCACGACCACGGAATACGAATTGAGAACAAACCTTTGACCTAGTTGCTACCGCCCGCGACTGAATGTACGGCTCCTTCCTTCAACGCCTCACACAGCGGCCACAGCGTCGATAGAGAAATAGACGTGGAAGCCAGGCTCGCACGCGCCCTCTCTGGCACAAGTACGCCGAACGGCCACAACCCCCGATGTTCCACGGGTTGGTACGGTTGACGAAGGAGTTTTGCTCCTTCGTGGCTGGGGACGAAGCAGATTGGGACGACGTGTGGCAGAAAAGCCCGCAACATCAATGCCGCAGCGTCCCAAGGATGGCTCCATGTGGTGTTGGTGCCGTCTTTTATCTCAACGGGCGCAGGACCGATACCGTGACAACACCGTTAAACTGGATTTTGTGGGGTTTGCCCCGTACGGTGGCTGCTTAATTGGTCGGGCGAGCCGTAAGTACTGGACGATGTGGTTTGATGGCGAGCGCTGCTTCCTCTCTCTGTGCGTTTCCTATGTATGCATGATATAGGGTGCGGCTCGGAAAACACGGCTGGCCCGCAAACTGTTCTCCCGTCTGCAAACCGGACAGAAAGGGCTGCAACCCGGGCAAATCCCCCGCAAACTGGTCGATCCAGCTCCCAGTCCGACAAGCTTGCTCACTGGATGAAACATACGTGCCGCCGAGGGCTGGATGTTGCTGCCATTGTGTTGGGGAGGGAGGGGGGAGAGAGAAGGACGTAGGGAGGGAGAAAGAGGCGGCTGCTATGCGGCGACTCAGCGATATGATCTTGTGGGCAGGGCGAGAGCCAAGAGATTCATCGAAGCGTACTAACCACCCCGCCGCCCGCCGGTCGAGGAGCCACCCTCCCAGCTCCTCCGCCTCCAACCTCTTCTTCACCTCGGCGCACAGAATCTTCTGCTGGCAGCACTTCCCGTGGCTGGGTCCGCAATCGGCACCACCAGCACTTGGCCAGGGGTCGGTTCTTCGTCCACTTGAGGCACTGGCCCGTGAGGCGGTGTCCTGTCTTCAACTGGCAGAACCTCGGCGCCAGCCGCTTGTTGGCCTTTGTCCGGTTTCTGGTACGCATCCCCCTGCCGGCATATCTGTCAGTAGTTAGTTATTTCTTTCCAGTGGCCTCGGAATTTGCCACACCTTGCTCCTGCCGCTTCTTTTGCGAGATCTCCCGTTTGAGGTTTGCAAGAGGTCTGGAGAGGGGCATTGGCCGTCCAGTTTTTGAGTTTTCCTGTGCGAGTCAGCCCGATGACCGAGTGGCCGGATGTAACCAGGCGTCATCCGCAGAGCCGCACTAACTTTGGCACGGCTCGGACTGGTAGAGCTATGTACATAAGTACGTAGGTAGTGCAGTCTAGCCAGTGAGGTTGCAGGGGAGCGGCAACTCCTTCCTGTTCCCATGCAACCTCTGTGTTCCCGGCAGACCTTGTTCCCTCGTCCACATCACGTCTTGCCCTGTGCCTCGACCCCTCAATCCCGCCACTGCACCGTCCTCCGCTACCCTCGTCCTGACCCCTACATACGTCTCCTTATCTCGCTCCATCACAAACTTACATACTAGCGCAAAAGGGCCCATCGCACTTCCCCGTAACTGAGCCTCACCCGCGCAGCTCTAGCCATCACATTCCCGAAACCGCGACGATGCCCGTAACGCCGATACGTCTCGTGTCGAAATCGCAGAACGGAGTGGGTGCGTTCGTGCTCCAATGCAAACGGCTCGAGTTCAACTACTGCGACTGGGCGGGTAGCAGTCGCGGGATGAAGTGAGTCGCGTTCATGGCTGTGGCGGAAAAAAGAGCTGGGCCGACTGACTGACAACTGGGCGGCGACGACAGCGCATTCCTCAAACACCACCTCCCGGCCTTTGCGAAGGCGAATCCCGCCATCGAGATCACCGTGTCGCCCCGGCCACATAAGCATCCAATTATCCGCGGCGAGTACAGTGCGTCCCCCCCCCCTCACTCCACTCACCCGCCCGTCGCAATGCTGAGATGTGCGTGTGCGCGCAGTCAACGGTCGCGAGAAAGTCATCTGCGTGCGTAATCTGGAACACAACCAGGTGCTGGCGAAGGCGGAGCTGCTGCGAAACTCGTCGGGACTCAAGTTGCGTAGAGTCACGAAGCCGGTCACCAGCGCGAATCCGAGTGTGCGTGGCGTATTCTCGCCATTCCATGGGGCTGGGCACAAGGTATAGATGCACACGGAGGGGAAAGGGGGCGATTGTTGTATGTACAAAATATCGACGGGCATTGCTGTGATATTTTATTTTCTTAGGGGGGGGCGGAGTGTGACGGTGGTGGTAAGGCGGCGGTGGTGGCGGAAGTTCCGAGACCGATGGGGTCGCTGAACGGACAAGACCGGGTGATCGGATCCACAATAGGGATCAAACGGCTGTCTGTTGAACCTCCTGATGCTTGTCCGGGCGGGTGGGCGTTGATGTTCTCTCAGCCACATTGTTACTCCGAATCTCTGGTGTCTGTCGCTGGATTCTTCACGAGACTGCTTACGGCGTCAAAGCATCGAATCACCATTCGATCGCTAGGAGAGCGTGGTAAGGGATGGCTAGGTCCAAACTATGTACCACGGCCCCGCTTCGGCCGGCCAGACCCTATCAACATACGTATTATTTGCGCCTCCTTTCTGGCGACTTTCGTTTAATCATTGATTGCATGAGACCTGCAGTTCATGGTATGTAATGTACACACTATGCAGTCCACTTCCCGTCCACTGTCCACCCCAACCCCGATCAGTCCGTAGGCGGTTAGCTGTGATTCTTCCTCCCTACCCCTTTTTGGCGACTGGATCGTTCGCCGTTGACATAAATAATTAATCGTCGGATCCGAATGAGACCCGGTGATTTATTGTTTCCCGGGGGTGGGGTGCGACTGGTGCTTTTTTTTGTTTATTCATTAATCGCATGCGACCCATCTAGATCATGGCGATGTACACACTTTTCCGGCTCCTGTCCCACTGTCCGTTGCGACTGCTGGTTGGGAGGAGGATGTCAAGAAGAGGAAGGGAAACATCCGAGTGATATCACGTGGACCTTGTACATAAGTACGTGCTTTTTTTCCGGTGGTAAATAACTAGCACCAATCCATCGATTCCCGCCCGACTCCACTCTGCCTGACCGGCTTCAGGGGCGCACAGCTCGCCTTGCTGTTTCCGCCCACGAGTTCCCAGTACATATGAATGCATGCGAATTGGGGGCCAAGGGGAGGGAGGGGTATTGATGGGCGCTCTCCCTCTCACTGGTACATATCCACACTGCTGTACGTGATGATCCTTGGAATCAATAGTAACTACATCATAGTCCTGTCCGTCCTGCCGCGTCCTGCCGCGTCTTGTCCGGTATGCACTCTAGTGTAGGGCAATCCTGCATTGGTCTTTCTTTTCCCATGTGGGGTCGGGGGAGTCGGGATACATATATGGTGGCGGCAGTACGAGAAGAGGATGTGTTGATCATGTGCTTATCAGACCAGTTTCGGCAGACTGGACGGGACGTGGGGAATTCCTTTTTCTCTCTTTGCTTTTCCAGGCAATCACAGTACTGTCTATCTAGGACTCCGAGTTGGCGGGGGCCGTTGATTTTGCAGCTGGTTGGTTGAATCCGCACCCGTCGAAATCTGGCTGTATGTGTTCATTGTGAGGACGTTCCTTCCCGTAAATCGTAGCCACGCAATCTCTCCCCCTTCTGTGCGATGTAGGGACACATACATCCGTGGGTGGATTGCTTCCTAGCACGTGCGTATCAAAGGTTTTCTGAGCACATACTATATCTACGCGTATGTATAGGTTGAACGCAAGTAAACATGGCTATATATAGGCTCACAGTGATTACTATGTAGGAGGCGATGAGACATTGCGTTCCGTACTCCCTCGCGGAGAGGCTGGCTGGTTGAGTATCTAGTCCGTCTCACGCAGGGGGCTCCACCCCAAGGAACCTGAGAGAAGAAGTCTGTCTGTCTGGAAGAAGCCGGAGTGTGCGGAGGGATCTATTCTGCCCGTGGATATGCAGTGCACCTCGGGCCTTCAGGAGAGAGGAGGCCTCGTGTTCGGGGGTTATTTCGGCTGCAGCGATGATTGGACCTGCTTTCAATTCGGCAGCACTGTATCTATGTCGGTGAGCACCATCACCAACACCATGTGGTAGCGGGAAGAATGCAGGCGGGTCTCATCGCGGCATAATTGCGATTCACGGTTGGCTGGGGAGCGGAATTGCAAGGTTTCGATAGCGAGAGCGTACCAGTCCCCGGCTATCATAGCTGTGCTCCCCACGTCTCGCCATGTATCGCAGACACATAATTGCCTAGTTATGGCGAGCCAAAGAGCAAAGCAAGTGAGCAGAACCTGCGCCCGCCTTGTGCTAGGCGCTCTGATGAAGCCGGGCATGCTCCATAACCAGCACCTATGTACCGGCGCCGTTGTTTTCGGATTCTGACAGCTGGGACGGAGATGGGAGGTGACGCTGGCTGGAGAGTATGAAGATGGGGGAGGTTGCCAGAGAAAAACAAAACATGGGGGCGTCTGAGTAGGGAAGGGCTTGCGGAGCTCCGTATGTGTATGTATGATGTATGTGATCAGACGAGGAAAAAAAAAGATGTCCCAGAGTGGTTGTTTTTTTTTTAGCTCAAAGCTTCGCCTCATCTTCCGCCTTCGGCTCAATTGAATTGCTCTTTCTTCAACTGACTGCAGCAAAAGAACCCCCCGAAACACTGGATCTATGTGCTAGATACATATCCAGTCCCTAGCAGCCATTAAGAAAAAGCAAGTCTGCCCAACACTATTCATATCAACCAGTCGTCAATATCTTCTCAAATGAGTGCACTCCACCACGCTTACCCATGGCAGCGGCACTGGGTCGCTACTGCCCCCGGAACGCATCATGGTTTCTAGCTTCTTGCGTTCCTTCTTCTCATCGCAATCCTCCTTTGATTGGTATGTATGCAGCTGAGGCCTCTTCTGCAGGGTGTACAGCCCAGAAGGAATTGTCTGCTGCGCTCCGAACGGAAGACGTTGGCCTGGCGAAGCAGAGCAGAGGAGAATGGAGTGTAGGGCATGTGCCTAACCCCGCGCGTGGAGAATCTACAGACATAGATGCATCATCATGTTTGCGGTCTTCCGGCTGGGTGGCGGCTCCCTGCCTCCCTCCACATGGCAGAAGAAGCGTGTGGCACGGTTGGGCGTACCGGGGGTTTTCAACGTGGCAGCGACGGTGATTGGAACTGGGACCTGCCGTGCCAGAAGCAGCATCTGCATCTCTTGCCCCAGGCTCTCGGGATGAGGCAGCGGAGGTGGCAAATGGCCCCCGGGGACTTCTCGGCCCGGAGTCGAGCAGCTCATCCTGCGACTTCGATCCTCTGGAGGAGTGGATGGATTGATGAATAATTATTGCCCGTGCAGCTGGCCACAGAGCACGTCTGCATGTTTGTGCCTCGAGATATTTGCAAGTAGACTGCAGGTATGCGGATACTATGTAGAGCAGACCAGCGTCGGCCCGTTTCTGCCTACTGACGGACAGCCAGACTTCAGATCCCTCCGATCGTCCACCACAGCCTCCCTGGGCATCTTCAACAGCCCGTCCTCCAAGTCCGTTCTTTCCTTCCGTTCTCCCTGGAGGATTCGGTTCTCCTTGTCTCGGGGCTCTCCCTAGCAAACTTTAGTGTATCTACCAGTATTGGGCGTAGTCGGTCAGGATAGCAGTAGCGGGGGTTTGCCGGCCCTGAGACGCAACTTACTTTTGCCAAATGTACCCAGCATCACCCGTCCCAATTCCTAAGAGTAAGGTAGTTACATGATCCGCACGACGGACCCCACCCTCCACCCATATCTGGCATCCATACCATCCGTATGTACGTGCAGAAAACTAGTGAGTCCCGCCTCCTAGGATTCCAATCCCACAGGTCTTCCGTAGAAGCTGTACCTACTACTCCATCTACTTTAATGGGTTCCACGAAGGAGGACGACTAGAGAGCTCCCTTCCCTCCTGTTCCCATTCACCCTCCACTCCTCCCTCATCTCCAGGACTGTCCCCCCCCCCCCCCCCCCCACTCTTACACGTGAACCGGACCTGCGTATCCAAAACGTCCGCACTGAAAAATCGTATGTCCTCGATGATGCATTACTCTGTGCCGCCAACAGACCCAGACGAGGTTCCATTCTCACCACCACATCTCTCGCTCGACATTGACGGATTCTCAACGTCATCGATAACAGTTGCCGCGTTCAACTTCCACCCAGACGATCACTCACAACACGACCAGCAGCACCACGACCCAACAACAGCTGGCTTTGCACAGATCTCGGACTCGTCGCATTCGCCAGCCCTTAGCGGCAATCCCATCGCACCACGCCACGCTCAATCGCCGGTGGCCAACAACTTTGTGATGCCGGACGGCGGACAGATCCAGAACGCCGCTGCTGGCAAGGCGTCGCGGCGAAGGAGGAGTGCTGGTGGCAATGACGCCGTCAAGCATCGTCGGACCAGGTCGGGCTGCTTTACATGTAGGACGCGCAGAGTCAAGGTGGGTTTGGAACCGCTGTTGCTCCTACTACGCTGCACTTATTACGCCCATGAATGCACGGCTGCTGACGCTCTCATCTCGAACTAGTGCGATGAGACCCATCCGATCTGCGAACGTAACGAGCCCCTCCCCTCGCGCGCGCTCCCGGAACGAACAGAACGAAATGTAGAGCCTGCCTGCTAACATTGCCTGCTGTTCAGGATGTCAAAAGGGCGGTAGGGAGTGTAACTATCCGGACGTCATTTCGTCGAGCAAACCGGCACCGGCGCAGAAGCGTCGCTCGGAAAAGGTCCCCGATGTGGAGGGAGCGAGGGAAGGAAGTTCATCGCTGGACGACGTAGAGGAGGAAGAAGAGGATGAGTACCAGGACGGCCACAGCCCCTCCGAGACTGGGCCGCGAGTGAGACAGTCTGCAAGCGTGAACCATCTCAAGGGGTCGGTGCATGCACGGAGGGGATCGTGGCCGTCGTCCTCTGAGCAGAGTCGTCACAGTAAGAGTAGAAAGACGGCGTCATCTGCGGACCCGAGCCCCTCCCCGCACGACGCCGACTCATCGGTGCCAACCTCCCCTGCCGTCTCACTAAGACGGACGGCTTCGACGAATAGTCTCGTTAATTCTCCGGAGTGGGCCCATCTTCCCCGCGACGTCGCATTCTTCCTCAATTACCACAACCAGATGCTCACGTGTCATCACTATCTACTCAAGAACGACATCGATGATTTCTTCAAGACTTCGTTGCTCGAACATGCGGTCAGGAACGAAGCGCTGATGTATGCCGTTGCGGCGTTTTCTTCCTTCCACTACAGTGTGTTTCACACTACTGGCGCGTTCCAAACTTTCCTCGAGTACTACAACAAGGCGATTGCACTGCTGCGAATGTCGCTTGACCAGGAACATTCCCTGGATACCGTCATTACAATCCTGCAGCTGGCGAGTTTCGAGGTAATGTGGGGCGATCCCTTTCCGAGACTCCAGTTCCTGACCGTCTGCCTTGTAGGAGTACTTGGGTGACTGGGTGAGTCTGATGGAACATCGGAATGCAGCCTCGAGGATCATCAAAACCGTTTGGACACCGGCAACGATGGCGGAAACGAGTGAGCGCCGGACAGTCTGTAACTGGTTCATGCACTTCGATCTGCTCGCCGCGTTGATGGCCGGACACGAGCCAACCTGCGGCCCTGAATGGTCGTGGAAGAATCGAGAAGTCATCGCGGCCCTGCAACGGGCCAAACCGGACGATCTCGTCCTCAGGCTTGAGGAAGCGATGTGTGCGTTTAGGGATCTCTCGCTTCAGATCTCTCAATTGACGGCGGACCGCGCCGCGGGTGTCTTGACGATCCAAGACTTCGGATTCCTCTCGGAGGAAATGCTGAAAAAATGTTTCGAGTGGCGGAACGACTTGCATCCGTCAATCCTAGAGGGTGCCGAAACCGTCCACCCTTCCTCGAAGGTCGCGGCGGACGTTCCGGTCTGTCCGTTCAAGCCCGCGCCGTTGTACAAGGGAGATCGATGGGCAGTCAACTTCCTCATACTGGATTACTATGGCATCATCATCGTTCTCAAGCATCAGATAGCATCTACCAGCAGCGACGACCATGATCCATCTTCGGATCCGTCGCTCCAGGAGTATGCGATCAAGATCTGTGAGATCCTCGCAGCAATTGAGGCGTACACGGAGACCCCTCGCGGATCGTTGCTGGCCGCCCAGGCTCCGATCGGGCTTGCCGCGCTGTGGCTACCGGATCGTCACAATTACCGTCGGTGGATGCAATACCAGTTGGCGAAGGAGGAGAAGATGGGGTGAGGTACTCCCGCTATGATATGCTATTGATCGAATGCTTACTGGCTATGTGAATCTGCAGTTTCGTGTATCCACTCGCCTTCCGCACACGGATCTCGGAGATGTGGGAGAATCCTCAACTGAAGCATACCTGGGTCCTCAACAACTCGGAAACAGCCATCGGCATGACCATTCGCCAACTTGTGGACATGCGAGATGCGGAGATACCACGGGATGCGCAGAGACAGGACGTCAAGGCGATCCGCACGCTGATGACGAAGATGAGGTTGGACTCGAAAGGAAGCGGAATCTTGCCGCCGCCCAACTCGAGTCCACAAGAGCAGTCACACGATCAACCTTTACTCCAGGGAATGGCACGCGATATGCGCGTGGCGAATACGCAGTCACACGATGGGAGCAGTCCCCAACAGGATCGCCAGCAGCAGTGGATGTGATCCTTCCAACTACTACTACCTGACCAACTTGGGGCTCGGCACATCGTTTGGTTTTCGTTTTTCTTTTGCTTGCTTGATACATGGATGGAGTACTATGGCGTGACGGAGTGGGCTGAACTGGAACGGGTGTTTGTTTTACTGTTTGTTTTGCTCCCCGTTCATTTCTTTCAAACTTTTGACCTTTCTCGAGTATTGCTTTCTGTTTTTTTTGAAAAGATTTCTTCTTTGGTGTTGTTTCCCGCTGGCGTCTCGCCTTTCATGCTTGCGCTCTTTGGGCTCCTTTTCCTTGCTTGTGGTGTTCACAGTCCAATGGTTTTGTTTCTACCTTACTTTCATCCCCCATCTCCACCTCCACTCCTGAGCACAGTTTCTGCGCTTGATGATATCTGAGAGATTCTAAAACCCTTCTCTTGCAATCTTGTTTTTTCTTTCCTTCTGTTCTATTTGCTTGCATATACGGTCGGTGTTTTTTGGTTCATTGTTCTTACTTTCCGCAACGTCCCTGGGAGAACTGACCATTTGGTATGTACATACGCTACATATATGCATTACTCGCCCGCTGGTGAGAGTGATGGTTAATTGGGATGGGCTTCAGCTGGGCGGAAGAGAATCTGGTTCTAATGCTTGGAGTGGAATGGAATGATGCCGGAGAACGTTTGTATCTGTATACTGTAGTCCTGCTTTACCCGGGAAAATGAGTGTCCGATACCTACTCTACTCCGCGTCCTCACGATAGGGGTGGGGTGGGTGGATGCGCGGCGAATGTGCGGCGAAATGGCGAGGGGGATGTTTCGTGCGGGGGGAAGAGTGTTTCGGCTTGCCGTATGGGGATATGCCAAGGATGACAGAACTTGCGCTGCGTCCCGGATGCTGGGGCACCTTTGCATGTCTGTAGTATGTATGCAGATAGACACCAACCACCTTCGCTCGTCTGTATCTAGAACATCTATTCTGTCTCGTGAGGACAGGGTTACATACACGGCGTCGAAGATGCTGCTCACTTACTTCCACCCGCCACGACTGCTCCTACTCCTCTTTCCCCTGACAATTCTGTACCTGTACTGTCTCCACGCCTCTCCCTCCGCCGCAACCGACAGCATCTTCGTCCGCGGCGCCCTCGGGACGCCACCTCCCTACAGTGCGACCGCAAACCCGCTCTCGCATCGCACGTCCCTACACTACGGCCCGTGGCAGCTTACATCCCCCTCGGCCGCCGTCGCGGGGCTGCCCTTCACCCTCTCCATCGTCTGCACCGCCGCCGCCGGCGAAGACTGTCCGGAAAGCTACTACGTCCAGTACTACGGCCCGACGGCGGGGAGTGTTCCCGCGCGCGCGTTCCGCGTGTCCGCCGACGGCCGCACGGTCACGGCCGCGTTCGCGATCGCGGATCCGGGGAAGTACGCCGTCTACGCGTGGCCCAATGCGCTGGCGTGCGCGGCGCAGCAGGATGCCGGCGTGGAGGAGGCGAAGCACATGTACCGCCGCATGGTCCGGGGCGCGCCGGCGAGGCTGACGATCGCGGGGAAGGGTCGCAGCGAGGGACGCGGCGGGTGTGCGGGGTTTACGCAGGCCGTGGACGCGCGCTGGGTCAGGACGGAATCGCTGAGGCCCGAGGTTAAGAAGATGTACGCGTGGCCTAAGAGCGGCGGGTATGTCTACGTTCCGTACGACTGCAAGATCCCGCATCGCACAGCAGGACAGGCACTCGCGGAGCTCGCGACGGAGAGCGTGCTGTTCCTGGGCGACTCGGTGACGAGAGGCTACGTGTGCTCGATTGTGTGGCCGCAGCTGTTTGGGCGCGGGTGCGACGACGACGACGACGGAGGAGGTACGCATGGAAATCGCTATGGAGTATGGGACGACCCGGCGGCCGGGCGGAAGGTGCACATTTCATTCGTGTTCCTCGGCGCGGAGGGCCTGAGTGGATCCGCGCTGCAACGGCTGCGGAAGATGCAGTCGCCCCCAGGGCTTGTTGTGTACAACGTTGGACTGCAGCTGCCCGACAACAATGAGTGGGAGATGAAGAGCGAATATCGGCGGTTCTTCGACGAGGTGGATGCGCTATGGGGCGAGGGAACGCGTGTGGTCGTCAAAGCGACGACGAGCGTAGTGCAGCCCGTTTCGTGCCTCGAGAAGGGCGGCCATGGGCGGGATAGGAGCGACAAGTTGCGGGCGTGGATGCACGAGGAGACGAGGAAATGGAGGCATCGGAGGAAGGCGTTTGTCGATGCGTTCGCGCTGACCGACACGAGGCCCGAGACAACGCTGGACGGGTTAGTTGGTTCTCCGTTCTTCAACAACGGGCGATGCAGGGACTAACATGGTGTTTCCGACCGACAGGTACCATTGGTCCGTCGAGGCCAAAAGCGTGCAGAAATCGCCCACGAGCTGGGACCGCAACGTCCGGCCGTTGGTGGGGGAGGCCGAGGAGGCAGCAATGGACTGGGTGTGGGATGAGGCGCTCCGGATGTGAGCAGCGGGTTTGGGGTTGTGGGTTTCTCGGGGATCGGGTCGCTCGCGGGGTCGGGGGGTAACCGATGCGCTGCCTGTGCTGCACCCCGCACCCCGCAATCCAACCTCCATAGACTCATATCGAGGCATATCAGCCATGTTCGGCCCACGTTGGTAACCATCGACGCCCCCCCCACCCCCCCCGACTGGCACATCGACGTCCCGCACTTGTTCGAAGCAACCGTGTCTCTGGCTGCTGGTAACTATTAGCCACCCATGGACTGGAGTTCGGTTAGAGCCAGTTTGGTATCCAGACGGTGACCAGTCAACGTTTGCCGCCGTACGCGTCGGATCCGCTAAGCAATGGGTGGGGCTTCACGCAATTCAGCAGGCCAACAGCTATCTGGGGGCCGTGGAGCGAGACGACGAAGGCTTTATGCTCACCGCCTTCTCCGACCACCTCGCAACGTCGGCAACCCTGAACTTCCCTATATCGCGCCGGCAATGCTGGGGACAATGTCATGGGAGCAGGACTCCGTCAACGATTACATGGCCGCCGCTCACACCGGAAGCTCCTTTGTCAAAGCGGTCGAGACCTCGTCGCCCCCCAAAAATGGTGAATCCGAGAGTATGATCCAGACCCACAACATGAAGGCACGAGCTATGATACTTGATAGTCAACTACCTCCAATTCTGTGGGCAGAAGCGATCAATACTGCAAACTATCTACATGCACGAAGTCCTACGACAGCCAATAAGGGGATGACGCCTTATCAGAAGCTATATGGAAGGAAACCAGAGGTCTCACTTGCGTCGTTTCGGATGTACTGCCTACTGGTTGTTGCCAGCTCCCCAACGACATGGAAAATTCACCTCCCATGCTCAGATGGTTTATACGCTTGGCTAGACCGCTTTGACAAAGGAGCTTCCGGTGTGAGCGGCGGCCATGTAATCGTTGACGGAGTCCTGCTCCCATGACATTGTCCCCAGCATTGCCGGCGCGATATAGGGAAGTTCAGGGTTGCCGACGTTGCGAGGTGGTCGGAGAAGGCGGTGAGCATAAAGCCTTCGTCGTCTCGCTCCACGGCCCCCAGATAGCTGTTGGCCTGCTGAATCGCGTGAAGCCTCACCCATTGCTTAGCGGATCCGACGCGTACGGCGGCAAACGTTGACTGGTCACCGTCTGGATACCAAACTGGCTCTAACCGTACCCCAGTCCATGGGCGGCTAATAGTTACCAGCAGCCAGAGACACGGTTGCTTCGAACAAGTGCAGGACGTCGACGACGACAACAATGGCCTCACCGTCACCGCTGCTAGCGCACATCCTCACCTTCCTCCGACCGCATCTCGCCTCCCTTCCCAAGCGCGCTGCCCCGCTCTTCATCGCCCTCTCCGGCCCTCAAGGCAGCGGAAAAACAACCGTGACGACGGCTCTCGCCTCTGCCCTCCGTAGCGCACCGCACTCCCTCTCCGTCGCCGTCCTGAGCATCGACGACCTCTACCTCACGAATGCGGAGCAAACCGCGCTCGCCGCCTCGAATCCTGGCAACCCGCTGCTACAGCATCGGGGCGTGCCGGGAACTCACGACCTCCCCCTCGCGCGCAGTGTCTTCTCGTCTCTGAAGAATGGCTCGGAGGTGACGCTGCCGGTCTACGACAAGAGCGCGTTCTCGGGTGCCGGCGATCGTTCCCGGATCGGCGTGAACGTACCGGGCCGCGTCGGCGTGGTGCTGTTCGAGGGCTGGTGTGTTGGGTTCCGTGCGCTCGCCGCGGACGCGCTGGAGGCGCGGTATGTGCGCGGTACGGGAGTCGTCGGGAAACATACCCTGGGGAATCTGGTGGCCATGAACACGGCTCTGGAAGGATACGATGAGATCACAGAGTAGCCTCCCCCTTGCCCTGCCCTTCCCTGCCTCCCAGCATCCCCCCAAGCTTCGCTAACCACGGCAAGCCAACTCGACGTCCTCATCCACATCGACGCAGAGAACATCGAGTACGTCTACGCGTGGCGCCTACAGCAGGAACATGCCCTGCGCGCGGCGACGGGACATGGTATGGCGGACAGGCAGGTTGCGGCTTTTGTGGATGGATGTGCGTATTCACCCTGGGACTGGTGGGAGAAGTACTCGCTCACGATGCCGATGGCAGATATGCCCGCGTACGAACTCTACGTGCCTGCGCTGAGACGAGGCGTGTTCGGTGAGAAGGGGAGGCAATTGAGGGTTGTCATCGGACGAGAGAGGGAGGTTGTCGGGGTTGCGGAGGTGTAGTTGGGGGGGGGGCTGGGGAAACAGAGGGTATCAATGGGACCTTATCCGTCTGGAAGCGGGGTGACGAATAGAAAGGCAGGTATGCGTTTGAAGTTGATGTTGCTCTCGAGTAGGATCGTGCCGGGTGCTGTGCCCCATCTACCTTTGCGAAGGTGTACAATGCTTGTCTCCTCGGGCATAGCCTCGCTCCGGGCCCTGCGCCGACCTCACACGTCTGGTTACTTCCATTCTCCGCATTGTTTTTATTTTAATCATTCTCGCATTCAGCCTATGCAGACGATGACGGCGTAGATACTTTTTGCCCGAATCCCGGCCACTGTCCCCCTACCCCGATCAGTCTGCAGTCATTGTAGCTCCCCTTGCTCTCCGCCCTAGCCTCCCCCAAAAATACTGTATAGCACATAATCCCCCCTACTCCCCCCCCGCTCGTCCGCCTCCAACCTCTTCTCTTCCCTCATGCCCCCAGAGGTTTTTTTTAAAGAATAATTCATTACTCTTATCCGACCAGTTTTTAACATGAAGAGCCGGGCCCCGAAAGCCTGGTTTGCGAGGAAGGCAAACACTGCCAGATCTGACAGGGCCCGAGAAGCCATAAAACTCAGCGATGCCTTAAAACTCTTCTGAATGCCGAAGTCATCCAAAAGCTAAAAAGCAGCGAGAATTAGTTTACGTCAGGTCTGAAACGCCTTGGCAGAAACTTTCGCCAACAAACTCCCGCAGCTTGTTTGTCTGGTCAGTGAGACAACTGAGCTGTAGGTTTAGTCAGTCAGGGGAAAGTTCTTGCTATGTACATATCCGAGCAAAGATAATTTGAGAGTAAAGTTTGAAGGCAGATTTCCACGCCTGGATTTTTTATTTTTTTTATTTTTTTTTACAAACTTCAATTGTTGGCCAGTTTATCGCAATAGAGAGAGCCCAGTGAGACACAAGGGGAAGTGCCATCGGCATTCAAACCAGAGCACAGCTCCTGTCCGGGCTTCGAATGGGCCTTTGCCTTGGTGGCATCAACTCCAACTCTTAACTACACTACAACATGCTTGCAGAGTGGGTTTTATTTTATTTTATCTATGGCTTCTCAGGCCCCATATGCTCCCGGAGCTCCGGCTCTGACGCCTAACTCTGGGTCACTTCCACAGTCCTGCCCAGGCCCGCCCTTCGTCCCACGTCCGTGGTGGAAAGGAAGTCCACGATCGCCTGGCCGCACCGCTCATCTGCGAAGAGGTCTCGGATCCTGAACCACCGATTCTTCCTCCTTCCAGTCGCCTGCAGCACTTTCCGTACTAACCAGTGAGACAACGTCCGGTCTACCTCTCCGAAGCGTTGCGATGTGCCTTCTGGCCTGGATCGCATATCGTATGTACATCTGACCAAGGTCTGGTTCCTCTGCGGCCATGCGCTTGATGGTAGCCTGGGCATCGGCGGAGATTGTGGCACTCTCTAGTGCGGTCCGTCGTTTCCAGCGCCAACGCACTCCAGCCACCGGTATATTCTCCTTACTGCTCCCACCCATCACTGGGGGGGCAAAGCCGAGTGAGAATCTGCGAGTGGTTGGGTTTGTTGTCCTTGCCTGACGATGTCTCGATGTCTCGACCGTAGGGAAGCGCTTTCGGTGGCGTCGACTATTAGGTACCTACCATAGGAGGACTCAATCCCTGAGGAATTGCTCAGCACTGGACTCCGGGGAGGGGGGGGATCGGATGCCATGCCCGCACCTCCGTGTCGCTGCAGCTCTTATATACTCCCCCCCGACTCTAATCTCGAGTGTATGATTCAAGAAGAAAATATAGCTCGAGACGCTTCCGCCAGCCAGCTAGCATCCAGGGAATTGTGCGAGCTGGCGGACCACAGAGATGCATCAACCGTCACTCGTCCGCGCACAGCAAGTGCTTCTCAGTCGCCGCCGTCGACGGAGCGCAAAGCCTCCCTCCTTCCTCGACGTCTCGCACAGCGGCCAGAGCGTCAATGAAGAAAAGAGAAAAAAAAACGGATATATAAAAAAACATTAAAAAAAAAACCGCCCGGTCATCGCCAGCGGTTGGCGGTAAGAAGCAAAGTCTACCACGCGGGCTGGTTGGGGGTGACATCAATTTTTATATCGTCTATAAGCCTGTTAGACTACGGCGAACGCTAACAACACTAACCCGTATCCGTCCGTGAGTCCATGTAGCTATGCGGCTCCCCCCCCCCCCCCATCAACTCCTCTTCCACTTCCACCGATTCATCCTTCCTCCTCCGCAAAAGCCATCACTCCCTTTCTCCCATTCCTCTTCACTGGCCTTCCGTCCAACATCGGTTGTGTCCAGAAACTTGAGTGTCGCCTTGGGTATAGCGTTCGTCTGCAAACAGAACTGTAATACCTGTGCTCTCACTTCTTCCATAGAACCTTTTGCTACTGTCGCCATGCAGTGCGTACCTACCTTGAACAGATGGTTCACGTATCATCTTCTCGACTTCCAATCCATTTCAAACACAGACCTGTTATAAGGGCATGTCCAGTCTTCGGTTGTTAGTACCGAGATACAGTACCTTTCTTTGCCTTCTGCTGGTGCTGGATCTGGTCGGGGTTTCCGCCACTGGCAGCACTTCACATGGTAACTCGGGTTGCTTATCCGTGAGTAATTGGGCCCAACCCTTCGCTTCCTCGGGCAGGACACCATCGAATCCTCCACCGGACATCCAATCTCCGCCAGAATATGTCTTGCCTGCAGGGCAAAGATCTGTCCAGGGCCAACCTCCAAGGTCTGCATCCGTTTGATTGAAGCCTGTGCGTCCGTGAAAATCGGCGTTGTTTCCGACGAGTTCGACCAACATGTAGTGCTCTGACGATCGCACCACACTCTGCATCGTATGCCCCTCCTGGCTGCATCCCCGTAAACTTTGTGTCCTTTCCATCCGCCATCGTTGTTTCTCCGCACGACAGCATAGCCACATGCACCATCTTCACTACGTGATCCATCCGTCCATAGAGTCAACCCATCTCTGACTGTCTCTGCCTCTTCCGTTGCCACCTTCCGTTCGTTCACCGCAATCTCAGCTAGTAACACTTCCTCCTCGCATACCACAGTAGGCTCTCGGTCACCAGCTCCATCCGGTCCCAGCCGGGTCGCCAGTCGCTTTCCAAGCTCACTTCTTCCGCCAATTATCTCTCAAGCTCCATCGCCCTGGGGGGTAGAGATGCAAGCCGTAGAGTTAACCGTCGAGCTCTGTTATTGAGTAACGATGCTGCGCATCTCAATCCGGATTCCAGCGTCAGTTCGCCTTGATTTATAGATTGGGAGGTTGACGGTACGAAGCAAAAGTCTTATCGCACGGGCTGGTTGGTGTCGGGGGGAATTGTGGTGTGGGGAGGGATTTGGATCGCCCGTGTTTCAATCGTCTTCACACGCGTCTCCGCGTCCGCTGCAGCTCGGGGCGGAGAGTTCCGGGCGCGGGGGAGGGGGGAACCGTCGCCGCCCGCCTGGACCCCATCGCGCTGCTGCCGTTTTGACGGCGGATTTTATCTCCGTCGGGGAAGGGGATGGGGGGCCAGCTTCGTCTGCGGGTGGTCGGTCGGCGGAAAGCCTCTCGGGAGGGGCGAGGAAGGTGCTTGAGTTTGCGAGTGCTGACGAAAGTGGTCGAATTGTACGTTTGGATGCGCTTGAGGACGGGAAGCGGGAGTGCCACCTCTTGGTCGGAGGCGTGCCGCCGAGAGCGGAGATGGTTGCGAAGGTAGGGGCCGACCTATTGGTCTGTGCTCGTGCCGCAACGGGCTGTCGCCGATGCTCATGGAGGTGGTGAGGGAGGAAGAGGAGGGGGGGGATAGAGTAGGGTAGAATTTAAGGAGTGCATAGAATCGCGCGGAACATGTATCCCCGCCGCCGCAGCATGGCCGCCCAACGTCCCTCTCATTCTCTCTTCCTACATCCATCTCAGCCCTCGGCGGCATCAACACCACTGACCGAGTGCCAACACCCATCTACCCGCCACGAGCCGTGAAGGCAGCGAAAGCCCCTCTTGACTCGGTCCAGCCCAGCAGCAGAGTGCGAAGGTCGAAGACTATACCAGCTCGAACGAGCTATGTTACCGGTTCGGCGACGAGGATTCTGCCGCGCGCGGGCAGATCCGGCGGTGCGAGATGGCGGTGCGCGAGAATGTCGAGGCCACGCGTGCGGAGCTGGGGGCGAGAGGGCCGGTCTACGAACCTTCGCGCTATACCCTCCGGCGTCACAGGCGCTTCCTTCCATCTCCCACATGACGGCGACAGAGTGCAGCCCTCGGCGGCTCACATGGTACGTCCCCTCCCCTCCTCCAGCGAAGCCGCAGATTTGCGTTGGCGTCGCTCGCCCCCGCGGCACCAACCAGCACGCGTGACCGCCTTTGCTTCGTACCGAGCGTCGGACGTGGGTCGAAGAACGGCGGGCGAGAGCGTGATCTCCGTCGACGATTTTTTTTTCCTCCCCATCGACGCTCTGGCCGCCGTGCGAGACTTTGGAAGGAAGGGGGCTTTGCACTTGTTCCGTCGTCGCCGTCGTGCTCGAGTGTGCCCATGGACGAAATGCGCGATCGCAAGCGGACGGGCCGTCCGGAGACTCGGAGCAGGGGGTGGAGGGAAGGCACAGTCGGGACGGTAACCGGTGTGTGTACCCGGGTCCGGCCGTGGTTCGCTGCAGCAACTACCGAGAACACTGACAGGCTGTGGGATCCGGCGACGGGGACCTGTCGTAGCACTCTGAAGGGCCATTCAGACCGGGCAACATCAGTAGCATTCTCACCTGATGGCAAGCTCCTCGCATCAGGGTCGGACGACGACACTGTCAGGCGGTGGGATCCGGCGACGGGGACCTGTCGTAGCACTCTGATGCGAGGAGCTTGCCATCAGGCAAAGATGCCACTGATACGACCCAGCCTGAATGGCCCTTCAGAGTGCGGCGACGGGGACCGCTGCCGGTGTCGTCCGCGCCGAGGCGGGGCGGTCGTTGGCTATATACGATGTGTTAGCCGGAGTCGCGAGTGATCCCCATGCTCGGGGTTCGCGGGGAGGCGGTCGGTCCCAGCTGGCAGCGGACCAACACCTGTGCGCGAAGAACAGCAGCGACGTGGACGCGGATGGCTCCATTTCGTACGCCACAACGGCAGCGGCGGCCACGTCCAGCCCGACTCGCCGCCTTGAGTCCCCTGTCCGACGTGAAGCCCGCGGTGCGGCACGGCCGTCGGTGGCCTCCGTGGCCAGATGGCACGATTCGATTCCGCAGGCGCGGATGTTTTATCCGCACATCGATCCCGGCCAGTCCCCGCTCTCCGATTCGCCGCCGTCGATGGCTGTTGTGCCGGGGGGGGGGGACGTCATGGGCGAGCTGCTTGACCAATCAGCACCGACCAGCGCGTCACGGTTCCTGGGTGCGCTGCCGGTCGACCGTTGAATGTCGGAACTCCATCCATACCCTGCCCACCAGCTGTTTCTTTCTCTCCTGGCGATCCCTCCCGCAGTTCCGGTCCCGGTGCGCGCGGCTAGGGTTCCGGTTCGTGGGGATCCGCGCCGGACCGCCGCGATCGGATCGTAGGTGAGTAACTGGTCGAGACTCGCGAGGATCAGCGCGGATACGTCACGGCAGGCTTGGCTTGGCTTGGGCGGCCAATTTCTGTCCTCGCAAACACCGACGCTGCGGTCGTGGCGCCCGAGTTGGATCGGTTTGCCGCGAAGGGAGCGCGAGCGGGAGCGCGGGGACGGAGCAGCGTGCTCTGCTGTAACCGTCCATCTGGAAGGTATGTATTATGGTGAGCTGGGGAAACTCGCTCACCGGTGCGTCCGCCTCCCAATGGCGTTCTCCGCATGCGGGCGTAAGCACCCGAGGTAAGCTTATCGACAGAGCAAGGAAGTGGAGTACACAACACGTACAGATTGTCTCGCAAGCAGGGGCGCCGTGGAGCGCGCAGTGCAGAGTTTTCGCTCGCCGAGAGAGAGAGATTTGCAGGGGCGAGGCATTTGATACCTTAACGCTACCGGTTCGAACACCGGTGCATCACTCGTCCGCGGTCTCGGGGGAGGGACAGATGTTCGGGGAACGCGATTGTTTTTCCGTCCGTGAAGATCCACACACACACGGGGGCGCGCAGGGGAAAGGACGAGCGTTGGACGCATGGAACGCGCAACGCGAAGATAACGAACGCTGGCCACGTCGATAGCTGGCGTGCACACGTATGGATGCACATACGCACCGGGAGATCCGAGGAAACGATACGGCCAGTCAGCCCCTCGAGTGCCTGGCGATGTCGAGCAGACAGCCAGCATCACCACCTCACCGCCGAGGACACACTTGCTGACCGCCTCCGCGGCAACGGCAAGATCTCGTCTGCGAGGAGCTGCAAACCATCTATACAACTCGCAGGAGCCCCCGGCGGAGCGTCACACTCCGCTTCTGCACGGACGACTCGGAAGACGCTGCGATATCGCCCCAATCGCGACGGCCCCACGGCGGCTGCGGTTAGGCAAGTGCTCGTGTCCGGAGAGGAGCAGCTAGATATCTCCACCCAGGCGGTAGGCAGCTGTCCGCGCGCCGCATCGGAGGGAGGCCCAGTGCGTACCGCCCAGAGCAGTTGCCGGCAGCGACCCAGAGCTGGTTGCTGCGCGGGGGAACTGGTGCCGGTGCTTATCTGTCCGTCCGACCGTCTGTCAGTCCGTCTGTCAGTCTGTCCGTCGAGACACACGGCGAAGTCGAGTACGGGGGCGTACCCAGCCTATCACGGTTGCCGCTCGATATACCCTTGCACCGGTACCGACAGGTTGCGCGAGGCAGGGGGAAAAGGAGAAAATCGGAAGGGAGGGGGATGGCAGGAACCTTGGTAGTCATCTCCGTCCAGCTCGTTCTTGCGTCTCCCCTTCGCGCGATGCGTTGGCCATCTGTCCATCGTCCGTCGAATTTCTGCGTGGGGACATCATCTCGTCGCCGACGCTCGCTCTCTCCCACTCGATCTCGCGCTCCTCCCCACCCTCCACGCCTGTGCCGTAAACGATGCAGGTCCGTACTGCGTAGGTATTGCAAAGGTAGGCAAGCAAGCAGCCGACGGAGGGTCGCAGTGGAGACGAAAAGGGTGACCCGACGACGCAGCACGATCTCTGCCGCCCGTCCATTCTCGCCAGTAATTGCCGGAGATTCCGATGGTTGCGTGTCTCTCTCCGCGTGCGCGTAAACGTCTGGCCGGGCGAGGAGGGGCGAAGGGAGGGGAGGGGCGAGGGGAGGGGCGAAGGGAGGGGAGGAGTGGAGAGGAGAGGAGAGAAGAGGAGAGGAAAGTGGCACTACGCCCGTTGACCGCGGGGGTTGTAGATCCGCGGCTTCTGGAAGGGGTCGAGTGACGTGAGCGTGGCTGAGCGGTGAGAGTTCGAGCTTGGGCGGAGGAGAGGCCGACGGACGGACATCAGCTCCTTCCGCTCTGTCGCGGAGGAGGGGACCCGCGACGGGCGGACGGTGGGGTGATCGAGATGGGCGGCAGATGTTCCGGCAGGTCCCGTCGCACCGTCCAGAGCAAGCGCGAGGAGCGAGCACGAGACGTGGAGAGCGGTTGAGGTCGCCGCTGGCGGAAAACAAGATCGCGCAACCTGGTGGTGCACCGCAGTGCCCGATCCGATCCGAGTCGGAGCAACTGCTGTTTCCGCCCGCCCGCCTGCCTCGCCCGTTCTCGACCCCCGACGAAGAACCGCCGCGCCGGGATGCGGGAGTAATCGATGGCGATGGCTGGGAGCCGGTATTCGAAACCAGGCTGGTGATGCTGCTGGTGATGCTGCTGGTGATGCTGCTGGTGATGCTGCTGCCGCTGCTTCTGCTTCGTACGTATGTATGTAGACCATGATATGTATCTTTCGTCGTCATGCACCCCGCGTTTTTTTTTTCTTCTTTTTTTCTCGTTTCTCTCTCTCCCTCGTTTCCTTTCTTTTTTTTTTTTGCGCAGAAAGGACAGCATCTTATGTATGCATCCCCCACCGTGCTGTTGTCAACGAGTGCGCCGATCGGATCAGCAAAACATCAGCCGTGATTCCAGGAAATCGCCCGTTTTCGCGAGCCTTGCCCCGTTCCCGAGCCTTCTCGCTGGGCGCTGGGCAGATTGGGCGCAATCTGGGCGCAGTCGTCGCTCACCGCAACATTCACGTCCGAGAAAAAATAAAAATAAAAGGCGGAAGAACGCCAAGTGAAGTCGGGTCATCGGCGCTGAGGAATTGCGGATCGGGCAGCTTCCGCGCAGCGATCGTGAAATTTCTGCCCAGCTGGCAACCGGGAAGAGCGGATGGCGAGAGGATGGCGAGAGGACGGGGGGGGGGGGGGGGGTTTGCCACAGCGAGCATGGCGTGTGC
>Ga0307508_10001729_pt1 | contig 24242 bp, 33 predicted proteins | sample 9_EM_MG_FD_203089 | JGI IMG/M metagenome (GOLD analysis project Ga0307508, IMG submission 203089) | Populus trichocarpa ectomycorrhiza microbial communities from riparian zone in the Pacific Northwest, United States - 9_EM | ecosystem: Host-associated > Plants > Roots > Unclassified | place... | reverse complement strand
GGGAAATTTAAAAAAAAAAATAAACCTACCCCCCCCCCACAAAAAAAAAAAAAAAAACACGCCCGGTGCGCCCGAGAAAAAAAAAACACCCAAGTAAAGGAAAAAGAAAGAAACGAAAAATTCGAAGAGAGAGGAAAGAGAGCCGAAAGCTTGCCCCGCATATGTCCGATGCGGAAACCAACCAAATCAAGCCATCCCGAGTTCGAGAGAAAAGAAAGCATCCGGTACATCCAAAGCATGTGCCCCCCCTCAACATATATGACCGCTTGCCCAGTATTCTTCTTCTCCCTTCCGTTCGACCCGAATCAAACATTAACCATCTCCACCCGGAGTACCGGTACCTGCACATTAAGATTCTTCCTATTGCCCGCGCTCAACTTGCCCGCGACCGGCCGCACTCCAAAGTCGTCATCGTCGTCGACATCCTCGCACCGGATCATGAACCGGTTCGTCTCCTGCTGCAATTGTCTCAGCGCTGCACTGCGCGAGTCGCTACCCCTCCGCCGAGAACCATTGTGTGCAGGGAATGGGCCATCGTGGCGTTCAATCTGCGACGAAAGCTGATCCCTGTTTTGCAGGCTCCGTCGGCGTGCGTGGCCCCCTCCATTCATCGTTGGCCGTCCAGCAGGGGCTGCATCTTGCCGAGACGCACCCCATTGGTTGTTGACCTCGGGCAACATCGAGTGACGTCGTTGTGGCTGGACGATCGGCGGTGTCTCGTCATCGCACTCCTCCTCCATGATGATCTGGCTTGTCATGGTCCTTCGCAGGTTGCGACCTTTCGCCTCCTTCCAGGACCGCCGGCCGTGGCTCGAGTGCCCACTTCCACTCCCACTTCTACTTCCACTACCACTTCCACTACCACTACCACTACCACTACCACTGTCCACCCTCCATCCGCCATCACTGGTGCCGCCGCCAGCGTAGCTGCTGCGTCGCGAGGTCGGCGTGGACGTGTTCGGGTACAGGTAGAAACCGTATCCTGTGGGGTCCGCTCCCAGGATCGACTCGTGCTCCATCTTTTCCTGTTCCGTGTATGATGTAGGTTTTTCGATGTCCGCACGCCCCCTCTCTCTCCTCCTCAAACTGCGTGCTCTCGACGGGGCGCCAGCGGACGCGGGCTTCGAGAACGGTATCGTAGGCATCGGCGGCATCGCCCCATCGTCGCTGTCCTCTGACATCCCCGCGACGTCGGGATTCGATTGGTATCCCCGCGAGAGCAGCCGGCCCAACGAGTTCCTTCGCTTTGGCATGGCACTATTACGCCGGTCGTGCAGGACCGGCGATGGCGGGGGCGACGGAAGCGGGTACAGTGAGAGGGGGGGACCTGCTGCCTCCATGCTGGCCAATGGCGATGAGCGCTTCCGGTGGTTCTCGGGCACCGTCCAGCTCGGCTTCTTCGCTGGTTGGGGACGGCGCGGGGGCGCAGCGGTGTTCTCTGCGGTGCTGCCCACGGAAGCACCCCAGGCCAAGTCGAGACCCTTCGTCACCACCGAAGGCGAAGAATTCGAAGGTGTAGTAGCGGCCGTGGACGCCTCGGAAGCGAACTCGAGCGAAGACGCCGACGATGAGGAGGAAATCGGGCTCGACGCTGCCGGTAGGGACGCCATCGACGACGAGCCAGGGTCTCCGTAGGGAGACGAGGGCGGCTGCGGGAAGGACTCAAGGGGCAGTGCGGTCTGGACGTTGTCCTTCTCTGGATTGCGCTGCTGCGAAACGGCGGCGGTGGACTTCGAATTTCGGAAAATGGATAATATGGACCGCATGCTGGTCTTCTTTATGTCCTCGGATCCCCGTGGATGGCCGTCGACGCCCGGCATGGTGCGCAGCGGACAAGCGAAAACAAATATAGTGTGGGACGGGACCCGCTCCTTTGTCTTTCCGTCGGGGTCTCGACTGGGCGGACGATCGGATATGTCGATGGGGGGGGGGGAGGGTGAGCCGTATTATATAACTTGCAGCGAGCGAGGAGAGAGCGAGCGTGAAGACCACACGGCACAGCAGCCGGGATCGGGACTGAACGAGTGATGTAAGTGGCCGGCGCCTGTAGATGATGGACTTCAGTGGACTCTCAGAATCTGCCGGCCACTGTCATGATGCGGTTCCAGGCGCAGTAGCGATTGCAGGCGAATCGGCGGCGGAGGGGACGGAGTTCGGGGAAGCACAACGGCAATGCAGGAGGAGGAGGCGGAGGCAGAGGAGGAGTGGGTGGGGGGAGATTGAGGGGGGAGAATGAAAGGAACGGGAGAAGGCGGATGACCTGCGGGAGGAGAACCCCAAAATAAAAAAAATAAAAAAAATATCTATATGTAAGCGGATGGGGAGAGGAAGAGTTGGGCAGATTCGTTGATTGCCGTCAATGCTAAGAAACAAGACCGCGCGCGCCGCTACGGGATCTTGCTTACAGAGGTAGTCTAGTGTGCCGTAGCGCAATGACCATGCCAGCCAGCTTCCAAGGATTCCACCTTGGAGCGTGCAGCTGAGACAGCAACCAGTGTCTACACATCTATTCAACCATGCTGGCCGGACAACGCCGCCAGAGAAACGATGCAAGATTTGCGTGCTGTATACCCAGCCAGCAAGGAGCTTTCTTACGGGCCGCTCCGGAGCGGAGCAATCATTACGTATGAACATACTCTCCGGACAATAGCTCCTGATTAAAAACGTGTGGAGGCTGAAGATATCTCTGCTTGCTGTCCCACAAAGGGGGAAGGGGGGGGGGGGGGGGCGGCAGACAAGGTTGGAGGGCAAGAGAGAGAGCAATATTGCTGATACCGAGAGCACCGTACCGTACATACTGTGCCTCCTTTGGATTGGGGACCGCCAGTGCCCGGTGTGCGCATTCATAAGACCGGTCTGCTGCTCGCTCGCTCCTCGCTGCGTGGGGCGCAGCAAACGGAACGGCAGGGAGGAGTGAAAGGAGAAGGGAATCGGGAATGGGGAGTCGGAAGGAATGGCAGTCGGAATGGCGACGGGAATGGGGAAGGGAGCGCAGATGGGAAGTGAAGTGTTCGATCCTGCGGAGGGAGATATCTGTACTTACGCACGTATCCACCGAGGGCTCACCTTTGTCAGTCGTTGTCGAACGATCTCCGCGTTTTCGTGGTCCAACGACACTGCCTCCATGCAGACCGGCCGACTCTGTTCTCCAAGCACAAACACATTCCACCCACTGTATTCGAGACCGTCTCGCAATTCACTCACTCGCCACCGCGACCAGCTACATATCGCCGGCGCAACAGCAGCAATAACGACTACGGCAGCCACCACCACCACCACCACCTCCTCCTCCTCCTCCTCCTCCACACCCGCGCCTGCCCGTCCGTTATCGTGGGCCGCATCCAGACGCTGCTGCTGCTGTGTTCCACTTTTTTTTTCCCGTCTCCCGGACGTTGGTGGTCAGCAAAGGATCTTCTATGTAACTAACTAACTAACTATGTATCTATCTGGTTGCAAGCAAGCCAGGCCAAACTGCGGAATCCGTCGCCGCGCGGTGGAAGTCTCTCTCCCCCTGCCCCCCGGGCCAATGCGGATTCGGGTCATAGATAGTGTAGATCTCGATGACGCTACAGCCGCAACAACTTCGAGGTCCGGTGTGTATGTGGATATCTTGTAGATACATAGTTAGATCGAGATAAGATGGGCAACTCTGGGCAGCGTCATTTTGCCGTCGCCGCTCCTTCTTCTTCTGTCGTTTTCTCTCCTATACTCTAGAGTAAGTAGATATGTACATACATACATACTTACATACGTGCATATAGATACATATAAATACATATAAATACATATATATATATATATTGTACCTGATAGGTACGCGTTGCCGGCAGATAAGGCGGATTTGATGTCGAGGGATGAAGTGGCTGGGGGGGGGCAGTCGTCAGATCCGGAACATTCGTGGGAGAGACACCGAAAAGGGAATAGAAAAGGGAGAAGGGCCGATTTAAGTAACTTTTCGGTTGGTCGGGAGGCAGAAATTCCTTTTTTTTCCCCTCTTTTTTTTTCTTTTCTTTCTTCGTTCCTTTCTCTTTCTTTTTTTCTCTTTGGTTTCTTTTTTCGTTTCTTCCTTTTTTCCCTTTCTCTCTTCACTTCCGAGAGGAGGGTATGATAGAGGAAGAACGTTCGTTGCAGGTGGATCAAAACCCCACGCTGTGTGGAGCAACTAAGTACATAGATATGTATCTATGTATCCATACTCCGCTGCGAGCCGCACTTCTGCTGATCTGATCGCCACAGATGCACATGCGTCTGCTGCCAAAGATAGATAGGTCCATCGCAGATGACTTGGCCCAGCTGCCGTGGATCTCGGTGTCCATCATTCATACGTATGTATATACGTATGTATGTGTGCAGTTGGTCACCAGCTCCCTCCCTGCTGCGAGATGGAACAAACACATCCGCACCGTACCGTCTCTGCATGCTAACTACAAAGTATGTAGCGTTGGTCGCCATGTGTACTCTGTCTATGTTGCCACCAGCAAAAACAAAGACACGGACGGGCGAAAGCAATCCCGCCGCGAACCACACGCCTCCCGTTCGTGTGTGCGTGCAAACTGCGCGGGACATCCGAGGCTGCTTGCGTGCGTGGATAGATATACATATAGATATACATGGCGTGAATGGGCAAAGCAGCAGCATACATAGATACAGTAAGTCAGGGTGACTATGTATGCATGTATGTATGTATGTATGTATGTATATAGTACTCTACGTGACATGCCTTGTAGCGACGGCGACGAGCGGGGGGGGGGAGAAAAAAAACCGTTCCGGAACGGGGCGGCGGGGCCGGGTTTGGTTGGTCTCGGATCATCCCCTCGGATGCTGTATAGATATCTAGGTAGATAGAATGCAGAGTAGATACTATAGACTGCTCTACCCACGCTGCCTTGAGGGGACTGCAATGCAACCGTGGAAAAAAAAGACCATTGCTTCACATCGCGTCCGGATTCAACGCCCGAGCGGCGGCTCTGGTTCTCGTCGGTATGCACAGTACGCAGTAGGGCGGAACGGATGAGATCGGTTAACTAGACTATCATATCTACATATATACCAAGCTGCCGCTTTGCCTTGCCGGAAGGCCGTAAGAACGCTGACGTTTCATGTGTCTCCTCGGCGGACTCGAACCAACGCCACTGAACGCCGCACGTGCCGTTCATGCTGTTCGTGCCATTGCACGCCACACATCATTATTGCGGCAACTCGCCAGGTTTCGTCATTCTGCACCTTTGTCGTTAGCTATCTATGTATGTATGCAGATATGTAGTCTACATATCTACGACGCAGCATCCAGTCCGGCCTGACCGGTCCGGTCCGCGGGTGCTGTACCGTGGATGCAGCGATATTGCTGTCCAGCAAACGTTCTCTCTTCCTTTTTTTTCTGACTAGAGCTGGCGAGTAGGTATGTCGATGTGTACATACATAGGTGGGAAGATTCCGTGCAAAACCCCCGAAAGAAAAAAAAAACAAATTAAAAAAAAAAACAAATTCTCGGTTCTTCCGGCCGACTATGTACAACTACATTGTACATACCTACCTGGTACATAGAGTTGTGTGATCTCCGACCTTGCTTTTTTCCCAGCCCGAATCAGAAAAAACAGTCAACCCGGGTTACATTCTGTATGTACTTATCTACGTGGCTCGGGTCGCAATAGTACCCAGCCACTCGACTTGCCGTTGCCACAGATGGCGTGCCAGCCAAGCCACAGGCAGCGCGAACCGCAGCGAGCGAGATCCAGTGCGCGAACTCCCCCCTGGCACGCAAGCAGTACTGGATCTCTGCGGATGTTGGTGCGTGTGCTCTAGATACGTACTCTAGATAGTTAGTCTACATACACGTGTCTCATACGCAGAAGAAATGAAAAAGGCCTTATTATCCTCCTCTTCTTTTCCGAAAGGGGGTGAAAAAAAAAGAAAAGAAAAGAGAGAGAGAGAGAAGCGGAACGGGCGGATGCGGATGCGGAACGCGATAACTCCATATCGTGGTGGACTGCCTGGAAAGGGAAAAGGAAAAAAGCCGTATTTATTGGCCATGTTCCGCCCAGCAGATTGTGGAGATATCTGTCCCCGTTCAGCTCGACTGGATCCTTTTTTGGCCCTTCGCTCACTCGCTCGCTTGCTCGCTCACTCACCCACCCACTCACCCATATCTACTCACCTGCGTGCGACGGGCATAAGCTCTATCTAGATGGGACCGCTCGATCCACCCCGTCCAGTCGAAGCCGCCGGCCGGAATCTAGTGCAACACGCAGAGTGCGGCCCTGGTTATCTCCTGTTCCCCCCCCGCTACGGACGCACGCACGCACCTGTGCCACCGGCCTGCACCGAGATAGTACGTCACTACCCCCCATCGCCATCGTCATTACTTGCCTCCCTCGACCGAGAAGCCCAACGACCCCCCACGCCGCCGCCGCCCGCTCTGCAGACCGGCTGCGGACAGCGTTCTATCGTGAGCGACCTGCCGCTGACGTACCCACGCCCGCGGAATTCCTCGGCTTGTTGTGGAGCCCCGGGTGGAGTGGAGATGGTGGATGGGTAGCTGTGGCTGTGTGGCGGGGCGGGGCGGGGGCGGATTGGCGTCCATCTGCTTGGATGGATATCTGTCTCGTTGGATGGCTATCTGTCTAGTTGGATGGCTATCTGTCTCGTTGGGTGGCTATCTATCTGCCTGTTTTCTGCATCTACTCCGCCCGCCCGCCGCGCGCAGCCAGGGGCCTACATGGACACTTCGGCGTCCTGTCCGCCCCGCAGCCCAGTGCACGGTGTTCTTTTCTGTCTCGGCGAAAGCATCAAACTTTCCGATATCCAACGCGGAGGGCCGCTATGGAGTGTAGCTACAGCATGGCCTGCTCGAACATCCACGCCTTGTCGGCATCCGGCGCGTCCTCTCCGATGCCGTCCTCGCTCACCGCCGGCTGCTGCGGCTCCTCGGGCTCCTCGGCCCACGCGGGCCCGGACTCCCAGCCCCTGCCGGTATCCGCCGCCCCGCCGCCCTCCAGTGCATCCAGCGCTGCGTGGAACCGCTCGAACGCCGCCGCCAAACTCCCCGCCGCCCCCTCCTCGGACCCCCCGCCGACCAGCGCCGCAACCCAGGCCCTGACCGCGCCGTCGCGGAACCGCTTGACGCCGACGGCGAGCGCCCTGGCGCGCCCGACGACCTTCCGGACCTCGGCGTCGTCCTCGTCCAGGTCCAGCACGCTGCCGACGGCGTGCCGCACGGCGCCTTGGGCGTCCAGCAGAACCCCGTCGACCACTCCGGCGTGCCAACGCAGCGCGCTGACGAGGCCGGCGTAGTTGCGCCGTAGCGTGGCCTCCCACGCCGGCGGCGGTGGCGGTGGCGGCACCACCGCCCGTCCGCTCTGCTGCAGGAGGTAGCCGCCGAAGCGCTTCAGCAGCCGGGTGCACGCGGCCACGTGCACGTGCACGTCGGCCATCGTCGGCGCCAGGTCCTGGTGCGAGGCCGCGAGCGCCGGGAGCAGCGTGTTGGTGCTGTTCCGGAATGCCGCCGTCGCCAGCACGTGACTGTGCGTGCGTGCCAGCAGCGTGTGGACCGTGCGTGTGCGCGAGTGCGACCACGCCGCGCAGGTGGGGTCGAGCAGGCAGGCCAGAGGGGTCGGGAGGCGCGCGGCGGGCAGTGGGAGCGGCATCGGCGCTGGCAGCACCCCGCCGACGACGCCGGCGCGCCAGCCGAAGCAGAGCGCGAGCAGCACGGACGCGAGCAGCACCACAGTCGACGTGAGCAGCCGGTACACGGCGCGCAGCGCCCGGCGCTCCTGGTGGAGGGGGTAGTACGTCCGCCGGAGACGCTCGCTCCGCCGCACGCCGTCGCGGCTGGGAGGCCGCCACAGCAGCTTGCTGGGCTGCGGCACCTGGTCCCAGTCGTTCGTGAAGTCGCGCAGGTCGTGCGGGTCCGGCGTCTGCAGGTAGTACGGCTCGGCGCCGTCCGAGGAGGATTCGCTGACGTCGCTGAGCGGCGTGGACTCGCGCACGCGGCGGAGTCGGCGGTAGCCGGGGAGGCTGTAGGCGCGCTGCCTCCGCGGCGTGGCCATGGGCGAGATGAGGGAGCTGACGAGCCCGCGCAGGGTGCCCGGCGTGAAGGACTGCTCGGCTTCGGGCACGTCCTCCGCTGGCGTGCTCGGGGCCGCCGGCGATGCCGCTTCGGGGTGCACACGCACAGTCGTGGGCGATTCTTCCGCCTGCGCGGCTGCCGCTTCCTTCGCCGTCGGCAACGTCTCGACGGGCGGGCGCGGTTCCGCAAGCGGAGGCCACGCCGCGCGAATGGGGGGACTCCCTGTCCCCAGCGCCGTTGGGGGCGCTAGCCTGACGGGGAGACTCAGACGGACAGAGCGGCGACGCTCCTCGGGACGGGGCGTGTCGGGCTCGGAGGTCATCGTTTACCGATGCTTCTGTGGGAGACTGGGGAGGAAGTGGGTGCTGCTGCACGCAGGATACATGTATGTGCAGCGATAGAAGACCCGCCGGCCGTCGAGATATATGATGGCGAGCTGGCTTTGTTCCGGAGTTGCATCGATTGTTTCTTTGTCTCCCTCCCTCCCTCCCTCTCTCTCTCTCACAACGCTGGTCACCGGGTACGTAGACAGATACATGTGTTGTTTTTTTCAATCTCATATTTTGCCCCCCTCCCATTTCAAAGCGCCTTCCTCCAAATCCCCAGACCGGAAAGAAAAAAGAAAAAAAAAACCCCCCCGCCGTGTCCTTCTTGTCGCCCCCTACCGGCCGCCGGTTCCCTCGAGAATCTTCGCCATGTCGGCCTTGAGCTCGGGGAACGTGACCTCCATCTCCGCGGCGAGCACGTCCCTGAACCGCCTGAACGCGCGCCGCTTGCCGTTCATGAACTGGTTCTGCTTGCCCACCAGCTCGACAAACTCGCGCGTGTAGATGTCAGGATTGCGGCCGTCCTCGACGTACTGGATGACCTCCCTCGGCAGGGCGGCGGTGGCGGGGACGTTGGCGGCGGTGACGTCGAGGCGCTGGAACTGGTCGACGAGCTCTTTGCTGCAAGGGGGGGGGGAACGTCAGCACGGGACGGAAGTCGGAAGTCGGGAGACGCAACATGGTGGACGCGATGATCTCGTTCGATTCGGGGACGCCCTCGTGGCTGTGGACGCGCACTTGCAGCTCGTAGAGCGTCTGGATTATGCGGTGCATGTCGCCTGGCGGAGGATGTTTTAGCGCGGAGAGGTCTTTTCTGCGGAACGGGGAGGGGCGCCTACGCTCGACGCCGGCGAGCGGCCGCGCGCTGGTCGTGGGTGGTCCCATCGTCGTCGTCGTTGTGCGTGTTGCGGGATGCGGGAAAGTCGCGATGCCCGCCCGACAGGTACGTAGGTAAGAAGGTATCTACTTACATATGCTACGCGAGTATAACTATCGCGGTCTTGGCGAAACGCTTTTTCCCATACAAATCATTACATATTAACTGGCCAGAAGAGGCTTAAACTGCCTCTAGTGCAGTGTCCGAAATCCAACAAAGGGATGGCGAAGAAGCAGAGGCCTACTAACTACATACATATCTACTTGACTCACACCGCCCCCCTGCCCTCTGCTCCAAGTACCTAAGAAAGAAAGGTCCTTTGAGTAAACATATCGGAGCAACATGGCGCAGCGGAAGCGCGCCGGGCTCATAACCCGGAGGTCCCTCGATCGAAACGAGGTGTTGCTATGATTTTTATTCGGCCCCCCAAAGTCTTGGGCGCTGCACTTTTTTTTTTATTTACTTTTCTCTTGTCCCTGTTTGGAGGGGTGGTGGACCGGGGATCTGCCATGTCGACCCCTCCAGCGACGGTCCAGGTAGGAAAGGTGCATACTCTCCAGGTCTTGGGAAGCTGGATATAGCCTTGCATGCGCGGATACGGAACGGGCTTCCAAGTCTAAATTCTATGACGGACAGACAGTACGTACGTGTTGTAGAATGTCTTCTGTATGCTTAGTCAGTCCTCGTGACTACCACTGCTATATGTAGAAGCAGTGGCGTCACATCGTCACATGGAGAACCATCACATCTTCACATCACTCCCATTGACAGACAGTACGGAACACGGGTTTGACGAGTGACGGGGTGTGGCCACGGACCCGCTCCTGGCCGTGTTTCTGTCTCATCTACGCTCGCCAGTCAGGGGCCAATCGTAGGACTGCGGTCCTGTGAGAAGGAAATCTGGCCGATGCGCAAACGACCGCTCGATCTGGGGTTGGCCCGGTGTGGTGTGTGGTGTACTGTCAGCCGGCGTTATATATCGTGGGGCGGGGCACAGTGGGGTCGCACGGCGTTTGGGTATCGCCGCTCATGTCGAGGGATACACGACGACTGACGCAGTGGAAACTACATACTCTCCTGTTGGCCGGCTGTACCCGCGACGCACAGAGCACATACTGTATGTACTAGTACAGACCGCTTTGGAGGCTAACTGCGCGAATACGATAGTGTTTGCCGCTTTCGAACTGCCATCGGAGGTCCGACGGAGTCCAGCTCTAGCGAGCGGCCGGATGGGTCGGGAGCATCACATCGCATGTGCCACGACGGGAGGCTGGGCAGATACTATGGCACCTGCAGTTGGAAGGGTGCATGCCCGCGCCGGCCCGTGTATGATAAGCAGCTGGCAGAAGGTCGCTATGATTTTCGTTCCCGAATGCTCATCGGATATCACTCGAGAACATCACGATTGGCAGACAGAGTTGGTGAGCTGGGCAACACGGAATAGGCGGGTCCGAGAAGCCCCAAAACTCGCTCTGCATCGGGAGTGCAGCTGGTGAAGGGACGGGGGCCTTTTCGAGTGCGTGGCTTTAAGAGCCGCCTACTGACGACGCGTTGGCAACGCCATCTGGACTTTCTTATTGGATCCGGCAAATTCGCCCGCCTGGAGGGAGTCTGACTTCTGACTTGCCAGCCACGGTTAAATGGCCAGACGTGAGCTGTCAGTAAACTGCTAAACATCCAGCTGTCCTGGTGATCTGACAGTTAATAAACTCACTGGTGTTCCACGGGCTGTCCTTGGAAACCCCCAACTCTCAAAGAGTTCTGTCGCTTGAATTTGCCTCAGAGCAATTCAGCTTTCATACCGGCGAGTCTTGGGGCTTCTCGGGCCCTTCGGGACACTACTTCCTTTCCCTCCTCAATCTCAGAGTTCGCTCTGAGTTCGCCGTGACCAACACTATGGTCTCTTCATGCGAGCAATGAAATTAAAAATTAAAAAAAGCAACATGGAATAGGCGGACGAGCCCGGCCCCGGCCAAGCCTATGCTCTATATACTGGCAGGGAGCACATCGCCACCCACAATAAATACCGGTACGGCCGGAAGTCGTAGAAGCCGAGATCGACACCAGCCAGGCGAACAACATGCGTCTCGCCTTGAGGTTCTACCACCAACCAGTGCCTCCAACCATCCCAACGCCACGCGCTGGTGGTGCCGTTACAAGGCCCAGACGCCAGCAGAAGATCTTGTGGAGGCGAGGAAAGAGACGGGGAGGGACCAAGGACATAACAGCCGTCCTCCAGCTTGCCATCACACACCCATAGCTCTTAGTACCGAATTCCGCCGCCCACCTTCGGCACCTCGTCCCGATCCCGTAGTATTGACATCCCCGCGCTCCACCGATGGATGCTCGGCCCTTCGGTGGTCCTCCCCGCCTCCCCCGCTCGCCTCAATGCGCTCGTTCCGTCTCCGTTCCCGCTCCCACTGGCCTTCTGCTGATCGCCCAGATTTCTCATATTTCCGGCGGAATTATTGTCGATGATTCCGACGGTGGTTGGTGACTGTGGAAGTGCCGCACTTACTGGTGCGAGCCGGGGGGAAGGGGGGGGGGGTTGCTCGTTCGCTTTTCCCTCTGAACTTGGCCGCACTCCAGAAGGCGGGAGTCGGGAAATAGAGGACGGCGACGGTATCTTACGAATCCGCCCGAGCTCTGGACTCACGGAGTACTATCGCGGGGCTGTTGCGGTGGCAAGGTGGTGAATCGGGGTGGGCAGTTTTCTGCGCTGTCTCAGAACGATATGCGGCTCCAAACCCGTCGCTCGATATCCGGCGAGAGCTGTATCTATGTCACTTCGATTCTTCCCGCAGCAGTACTGGGACAGGTCTGGGTGGAGGCGAAGGGGGACTGCAACGAGCAACCTGCAGACTGATCGGGGTCGGGGTCGGACAGTGGACCGGAACCGGACAAGTGTATGTATATCGCGCGATTGATGACAAAACAAATTTCCGTAGCAAATCCGCCGAAAGCTTACCAAGTAATTAACTACCAGCCATCGGGAGACGAGGGAACTCCGTCGGACCGGCATTTTCAGCAGCCTGGAGGGACGCGAAATGATGTGTATCCAACTGCGATGAACGGACACGCTCGAGTACCAAGTAACTATGGAACGGGGTGGGCAAAAATGATTCCCCACCGAAGCCAAACGGGTGGTGGTGTCGGTTCTCAAGTAGTTACTCCTTGAATGGGTGATCGCGTCAACGTTCGTTGGATTTGCTGCACATAGTTGAATCTCTCGCGGCGAAAGTGCTATCTAGATAGCAGCACGGCGGATGGAGCGGAAGTGGTCCGGATTACGTTTGGCCGTGCCACGAGTCTCGTCCTTGTCGGATCTGTGGCGGCGATCAGTGCTGTGGCTGACGTGCGGTCAACATCGATCATCCGATGCGACAAGCAAAATCCGGTGCGACAAGGTGAGCGTCCGCCCCGCCACAGGTGGGAAAAGGAAAGAACATGTACGCACACCCGTTCTCTTTCGCGGGTTTGGAAATATCAGGCGACTTCCTATTCCGCTTCGTAACGGAATAACTCTCTCCAGTCATGAGCACAGATGACAGCTCCAATCCATCCATGTTCCTCGCACCGAATGCCCGAATGCATGTGTGTACTGCAGGTAGTGTGGGCTGACATTTCGCTGTGCTGCCATCCGAAGACTCCCCGGGCGGGTGTTCGCTGGAAGACTATGTCATAGGATGGATTTCGTTATATAACGATTGCTAGCTACTATTGCGTTAGGGGACATCTTCCATCACGCCCAGCTTGCTTTGCTCTTGTCGAAGTGATCACCGTCGACAAGCGTTAGTCCTCTATTGCCGCTCCTACGCCACCCCGACGACAGACACCAAACCAAGACCCGTTAATCTCTACTGCTCCACGACTGCAGCCGATAGAGAATCCACTACCCGGCGCCCCGTCCAGCTCCCCCTCGTCCGCCCACGAAACACCATACAAAACGCCAATCCGCGACAATGAAGCTCCTTAGCAAAGAAGAAGAGGACGCCCACTACAGCGCCGTGCTCCGCGGTGGAGCCTACGGCGGCATCGGGGGTCTCGCGCTGGGACTGGGAGCAAACGCACTGCTGTTCCGCCGCTGGCCCTTCTACCGGACCCTGACGGTCCCGCTGCGAGCGTTCTTCGTCTCCTCCTCGGCAACTTTCGGTGCCATCATCGAGGCGGACCGATACTCCCGCCACTTCGAGGAGGCCCGCACTGTCAGCGACCGATTCTTCCTCGAGTCCCGCGCCCGCCAGCTCGCCGAGGAGCGCGCGAACCAGACAAAGTGGGAGAGGGCTATGAGCCTGGGAAAGGAATACCGGTACTCGATCGTGACCGCGTCGTGGGCCGCATCTATGGCCGGTTCGCTCGCTGCGGTCTCGAGAAATAAGTACTTGACCACTTCCCAGAAGCTCGTCCAGGCCCGAATGTACGCCCAGGGCTTGACGCTGCTGATCCTGGTTGCGACCGCCGCTTTCGAGGTTAGCGATGCCCGCACCACAAGGCAGAACGCGAAGTCCAACGATCCAATGAATCGTGCACACCATGAGTCGTACGTCGGAGAGGATCTCTGGAAAGGTTTGTCCCGGCCCGCCATCCATCTTCCACCCTCCAAGCACTGACACGAGGCAGATATGGTCGAGGCCGAGGAGAAGAGGCAGGAGGCCCGCCAGGCAGCCGCCGCTGAAAAGCTGAAGCATTGAGATGGCGGTGGTTTACAGGGGCTGGGCGCAGATAGACGGTTCAATCGCTGGGCTTTGTATGTAGTTATAGCAGGCGACTTGTCTGTCGGTAAATTTCCTTTGGGGATTCATTGTTATGGGGTTCCACTCTGCGGTTTGAATAGAAGTTGTGCTCTCTCTTCTCGGTACTGCCAATTTCTCTATGGCATATCTATGTATGTCTCTGACATCTTTTCCAGATGGATGATATGTTGGGTGCGCTAGTGATGGCGGGGGGTATCTTATTACGAGATCGATGAAGATTTTTTTTTAGCATGACATCCATCGTGAACCTCTCGTCATCATATAGGTATCTAGTGGAGTTGTGAGGATCGGCCCTGGTGCATGATACATACATACTCTAGATACATATGGACATATCATACCCATGACGGTCTAAGTCTTGCATTGTCATAGCGTCATCGGTTACACAGGACTGCTGTGATCACAATCGCCGCGAACTCAACCCCACAACATAAACACCGGCATCGCGACTTCAACGACACAACCATTGCAGCCACGTCCGACATACACGCACTATGTTTAAGAAGAAGCCCCAGATCAAAGCGCAGGCGCCCATACGGTCTTCGGACCGCCGCAAGACCGCCCAGCAAATGATCGCCGATCTCGCATACACCTCGCCTTCGGCCTCCGAAACCGAGGCCTCGCTCCGCAACTCCATCCTCCCGGACGGCAGCTCGCACGCGAAATTCACGACCACGTACGGCCCTGACCTCACGCCCGCCAATGGTATGATCTACCTCGGCTCGCACAGCGCGGACGTGGAGGACCGGCCGCTATGGGTCAAGATCGAGCGGCAGACGCCGGAGCTCTTCCCGACCGTGTTCACGCTCTGGAAGAATCCGACGCTGCTGCCGCTGCTACATACACACCCGCCCGTCATCGAGAGGCTGTGTGACGGCGCGGATCTAATGACCCCGGGATTGATCGGTCCGCCATTCCCGGATGGCGCGGAGGTGGGAAAGCTGGTGGGGATCGCGAGCAGCGAGCGCCCGACCGTGCCGGTCGTGGTAGGCGTGTGCGAGATCGACATTACTGGGCTGAGGAAGACGGTGGGCGAGAAGGGTCGAGCGGTGCGGGTATTGCATTGGCTCGGCGATGAGGTGTACAAACTTGCGGGGGCTGTGCAGGTTCCGGAGGAGCTGGAGACGCCGGGAGCGGATGGGGAGGTGCTGGCAAAGGCGGCGGAGGGGCTTGAGATCGCGCCTCCGGAGGAGAAGGGGAAGGAGAATGAAGAAGAGAAGGAGGAGAGCAACGGCGAGGAGGCGATCCGGCAGTTGAGCACGAAGGAGATCGACGATGCGTTCTACAACGCTGCGTTGTACGGCTTTCATGTTTACTCCGACAGCGAGGTGAGGGAGCACGCCCGCCTCGTGTGCCCGCTACCATCTGCGACGTTCATAAACACACTGGTACATCCATATCTCCCACCGGCGAGCCAGTTTCCGCCGTTCAACCTCCTGAAAAACGAAGGACCCCACCCAAGCCTCCAGCTGAAGAAGACGAGCTGGAAGAATATGGCAAAATTCCAGAAGTACCTGCAGAGCAAAGATCTGATCGCTACCAAAGTACGCAGCGGTGGGGAGCCGATCGTCACGGATATCAACTGGCAGCACCCTGAAGTTCAGGGGTTCAAACAGTACAAACTCCCCGCGCCTCCGAAGGAAGGTAAGTCCGACGAAGCCGTTGCTGCCAGGAAGGAGGGCGAGAAACCGGGTGTAGTCAAAGTCGAGGCGCTCTACAGGCCCAACGGGAAAGCAATAAAATTCTTCCAGGAGATCAACGCGGGGTTCGTCTTCGTCCCTAGCAGACCCTTTTGTTTACAACCTGGCTGACATGGAAACAGAACCAAAGACTTCTACACCGCCGCTGATCTCAAAACTCTCATCGGCACGTACATTGACACCAACAACCTCGCCCAAACGCAAAACAAGCGTCTAGTCAACCTCGATGCCCTCCTCTCTGGCGCTCTCTTCACCGCCAGCGCAGCCGACACAGCCGAACTCGCCAAGGCCAAAGGCACCTACAGACGAGATCTCCTCGCTGAACGCCTCGTGTCCGTCTGCGCCCCTTACTACCGCATCACCTCCCCCAGCGGTGAACAAAGCAAGCCGAAATCCGGGGCACCACCAAAGATCTCCATCGGCACCACAAAACAGGGATCGAAAACGGTCACGCGCATAATTGGTCTTGAGGCTTTCGGGATTGATCCGAAGACGCTCGCCGAAGAGCTCCAGCGGGCCTGTGGACGTGGTGCGACGGCTAGGCAGGGCACGGGACTGAAGCCGGGACTCTTGGAGGTTCTGGTTCAAGGGGACTCATACGACAGTATCAAGAAGGCCGTGATGGCAAAGGGTATTCCCGAGAGATTTGTCACTGTCACGAACTACGGCAAGCTGCGGTGTTGAGGGTTGCGGTTCCTCGGTTCCTTTCTCATATCGAGTATGTATGTCTGTACTGTAGTAGGTAGGTAGCTAGTGATGATCCACAGGCTGGGAGGCGGGTTTTGTTAGAAACATTAGTGTTAGTCTCTATCGTTGCCTTCGTGAATTCCAATTAGCGAGTGCACTTCCATGGCATCGTCACTCCCGCCAGCAACGGACTCTCAAGGTATCTACACACGCTGTTACATCGTTTGAGCGCTAAAACTCTACTTTACGCGGCTAAGCCCTCGCATCTTCGCGTTCCACACCCAACCTTGGTTCCTACGTACGGTGCACCGCCGCAATAATGTCCATTTCCACAGACCCAGGCCACTTCTTCCAAACAGCGTTCGCTCCGCCCGTCCCATCCGCCGTCTCGCATCTATCCACCCCCCCACTAACTCCCGGCGATCCAGCGCGTCGTTAGCAACCGCCGAGCGCCGCGCCGCAAAGGCGCACAACAAAAATGGCAGCCCCATCGTGGCGAGCTCCAAAATCCTGTGCCTGATCCCGGACCCCGCCGATGCCGACGCGGTGTTTATCGGCGAGAGCTGCGGGATCGTTCGACGGGTCAAGCTGGAGGTGTGTTTGCCAGCTCCGGGAATGAAGGGGGGTTGCTCGCGCTGACTCCCAGGGACCGGCAGGCCAGCGACACCAAATCCGCGCTCTACCGCGGCTTCACCACGCCGTGCACCTGCCTCGCGCTCGACTCCACGGGGACGGTGATATTCGGCGGCGCGTGGGAGAAGAAGATCATCGCGTGGGATGTGCGTACTCGGCGGGTGGTGGCGACTTTCACGGGCCACGCGGACTTCGTCAAGAGCGTCCTGTATCTGCCGGTCGCCGGCGGGCTGCTGCTCTCCGGCAGCAGCGACGCGAACATCATCGTCTGGTCGGCGACGACGGGGGCGCGGCTCGCCACGCTCAAGGGCCACACGCGGGCGGTCGGCGCGATGGCGCTCGATCCCGTCGCCAGCAGCGAGCGCGAACTCGTCGTCCTCGCTGGCGGCAGCGAGCGCGATATCCGCCGCTGGAGGATCCCCGTCGACAGCCCCGAGGCCGCGGGCGAGGACGACGTGCTGATCCGGGAATTCGAGACGAGCGTCCACTGCATACGCTTCCTCGGAGAGGACGCCGATTGCTGGGCCGCCTCGGCCGACGGCAGTGCGAGACGGCTCGACGTCCGCGCGGAAAAGAAGGACGGCCACAGGACGGACACCTTGCTGAAACACCCAGACTATGTCAACGATATCGCCATGGCGGGCAACGGGCGCTGGGTCATCACCGCCTGCAGAGACGAGGAGGTGCGGGTGTGGGATGTTGTTGTGAGCCCCCCTCCTCCCCCCCAAACATCAGCACCCACCAATCTACTCCCACAAGATTTACTCTCCCGCTAACCAACCAGTCTGGAGAGCTATACCACACTTTCACCGGCCACGCCGACGAGGTCGTCGCTCTCGCGGTGGTGGGGGAACGCGGTGAATGGCTCATCTCCGCCGGGATAGACTGTACTATCCGTAGGTGGTCACTGGTGCCGAAAGAGCTGGAGAAGGCGCGTGAGGAGGCGCGTAAGGCGAAGGAGGGGGATGAACCCGAAGAGGAGGTGGTGGACGCGAAGAAGGAGGGGGTCCTGACTGCCGAGGAAGAGGCGGAACTGGCCGAATTGATGGATAGCGATTAGTCCGGCGCCTACGTAGATGCATTAATGGCAGAGAGGTGTTAAGGGTGTATTTCGGGGTGCGAGTGACCATGTCGACCCGTCTGGAGTCGCAGCTTCTACACACCACAGTGACGATTCTTACGGGTTCATCACAGAATCACCAGGGACTAGTAGTTTAAGTTGCAAGAGCAAAAGGGGAAAACAGCGCAATCATCAAGAAAGCGATGTTGAAGTACAAGAAACAGAACACCTCCAACAACCATTCCACCCAATCCATCCAAAGAGAAGAGACGAAATCGCCCCTAACCCCTCAGAAAACAAAAGGAATGAAACAACCAAGGTAATGCCCTTTTCCTAGACGACAACCAGATGATGCTTGCATATGCGGAAACTGAAACGATACCATGGATTTTTGCCGTGAAAAGAGGTGTAGTTGTGATGTAGTAGATTGTAGTCGTATATGAAGAAATTGCGGTCGTAGATGTATGGCATAGGAATTCGTGAACCGTGGTATCGTGGGACAAGGGGATTGTAAGACAAAGGGAAGTGTTCTTGACATACGAAGACAGATCAAAACAAACAGATGAAAGGATCAGATCTTCGAGTATAGGCGGAGGCTTTGGCGTCTACCGGCGCCTGGGGGTGCGGTCGATCTGAGTCGGTCAGGAGATGAGCGGAAAGGACAGGGGAAAAGAACACTTACCCACTGGTCAATGGCAAGATGGCTGAGACGGCGGTAGTTCTTCTCGGCCTCGAGGGCGACCCGCTGGCGCTGAACCAGGTCCTGCCAGACAAGCTCAGCCTCTTCGTCCCCGGCCGGAGGACCATGCCTGAGCCAATGCACGCCTTGGTGGTAGTTGGCGGGGGGAGGGGCCGCGATGATACCAACTGGATGAGGCGGAGCTGGCTGGCGAACGGGAACCGCCTGGACGGGAGGAGGGCCAGCGGCGATGGCGACGGGATAGGCCACAGGAGGAGACTGGTGGGGTGGTTTGTAGTCGGCAAAGGCAGAAGCAGGGACCGGGGCCGGGAAGGGACGACCATCGGCTCCAACGGGCCAGTAGTGAGGCTCTCCGAGGGTGTAAGGCTCAGAGCGAGGAACGACCGGGGGTTCGACAGGCACGGCAGCAACGGGGTAGTCCTGTCTCTGCGGGTAGTAGACGGGAGGATGAATGACTCTGCCGGAGTTGACATCGTAGTAAGGCCTCAGGTGGAAGGGCTCGCCCTGGTATCTGTCGGGAACATTGACATTGAAGTAGGGAACCGCCGCGCGTTCCGGGAGGTTGCCATCTTGATCCCTCGGGATGATAATGCGTTCGGGAAAGTGTCTCTCGACAGGCATCTTGGTGTGTTTTGTATTGACGTGAATGTGTTTGTGGGTAGTGGGTAAGGGAGCTGTGGGAGGAAAGGGTGAGGAGGAGAAGGTGGCGGAGAGGAAAGGGTTGTTGGGAAGGAAGAGGTAGCAGAGGAAGAGGTAGTAGAGGAGGAGGTTGTGGCCGGGGAGGAAGAGAGGGGCTGTTTGGCGATGGAGGGAGGGTTGTTTGTTGTTGTGGTGGGTGTGGGGTGAGAAGCAGGGCGAGAGAAAAGACGGAGCGGCTGCAAAAAGCTTCGTGGGGCTGCAGCAAACCACGCGCGATCCACCAGGCCAACAAAGATCAAGTGCGAGATGCGGGATCTGTCAAACGGAGCGAGTCGTCATCGTGCAATCAGAGAAAAAGCGGTCAGCTCAGATCACATTCTGTCACTCGCATGGATTTGAGGTCGACACGCGGCGGCGAGCTGCAGGATCCGAAGTCACGCGACGCAAAGAGCGAGCCATGGCACAGAAAAAGCCTCTGTCCGCAGAGATCTGTGTTTGGCTGCTGCTGTGCGGTGGGGAACCCTTCGTTGGGTTGTGCCTGCGAGATCTGGCTGCGGCGGTTGGAGTTGTAGCGTCTCTGGCCGGCCCTCGCGCTGGGCTGCGGGACAAGGCGGCTTTCATGCTGCGTTGTGTGGGATGGTGCGGACGCCTGCAGCCTTATCCCGGGCGCTCCGTCGACGCAGACAACGGACGGACACGGCTGTGCGCATTCCGCCCGCCGGACAGAGCGAAGGGTGGGACATGCTCGCAGCCAGATGCGCGCACGTCGTGTTGGCCCTGAGTTGCCACGGAACGACGGCCAGCTGCAGTCTCTGGATGCCCGCCCGCCGGCGGATCGATTGGCTGCGGCGAAACGGGGAATATCCAGGCGGGCGCAATGCGTCGTCGTTCTTGTCGCGGCTGCGGAGTGCGTCGCCGACTTTCGCTGGCAGCAGAGCGTCCGGCCGCTCTGCTGCGTTGCTCGCAGTATCCCACTCCTTTCTCGTGGCGCTCGGTCCGCGATAGCTCTTTGTCTGCGCCCGAGTGTTCCGGGAAAAGCACACTGTGCGCGAAGCCCGTGGCTCTGCGTCGTGCAGGATCCGCCGCTTCCGGAATTGACTGCCCGGCAGCTGCACCAATCTGCCCCCGTGATCGACGGTGCCGGTTGAGCAGTGGGCCGCAGACTTCGGCATCGGGGCCTCTGCATGCTGGTGAGAAGCAAGCCCGCTGGGTGATGTGCCCCCCCCAAAGCCTAGGCGTCATGTGACCGGACTGGTTGCGGGGTGAAGCTCCCCGCGTTTGTACGACACGAAGGGTTGAAAAAGTGAGTCTAGCCAGTCTCGTGCGTCGACGCAGAGCGAACGCCCGCCAACACAAGCCACCCAACCAGCACCTTCCACCACCTCCCACCCTCCAACTCCCAACTCCCCCCCCCAATCCTCTCTCCGTCCACTCCCCTCCCCTCCATCTCCGTCTCCCCTCTCCTCCCTTCTGCAACATCGATCCACCCTCCTATCCAAGCCAATTCTCTTCTGAGCCCGTTGTCGGTGAGCGATCCCAAACCTTCCTTCGACCTTGGAGAGCTCCCCCGCTGCTTGCGGGGATGCTGCTGCGTCTTGATTCTGATTCGCTCAAACAAAGGAACCGCTCACATGTCTGCTCCATCGAACCCCGCCCCGCCAGCCGCCGAAAAGGCTGCTACCAGCAAGAAGCGACGAAACCCGAAGAAATCCTTCGATGAATCCTCCAAGCCGCTCCGCCTGGCTGCCGTCGAGGGTGGAACTGCTTCCTCCAACCCGACCTCTCCCATCGAGGCTACCGGCACCAATACCCCCACTGCTGGAGCTTCGGAGTCCCACAAGATAGAGAAGGAATCACTCAAGGATGTTGCCAAGTAGGTTGCTGCCACAGCGGAGCTCCCATCTGCTTTGTTCCACAGATGACTGATGCGGCTTTTCGCCAACAGGAGACTGAGGCGACAGGTTAAGAAACTGGTATGTGCACCCCGGTGAAGGATCGAATCGTGCAACGTTCCGTTGGTTTGATTGGTGCTTACAACCACCCAGGAAAACATCAAACGTTCCGAAGACAAAATCAAGGACCTGCCTGAGGCCGAGCAGGCGACCACCAGACTGATCAACAACGACGAACGCAAGAAGCTCCTGGACAAGCCCATCACCTTGGCTCTGCAGAAGGAGCTCCAGGAGGTTTACGACAAGCTGAAGTCCCTCGCCGACGTGGAGGACAAACAGCTCGAGGACCGTTTGGAACAACAGAAACGCTCCTACGAGGCCAAGCTTGCAAAGGCGGTCAAGCAGGCAAAGAAGGAAGGTCTCACGCAGGGCCAGGAAGAGAAGACCGCAGAGGGTAGGCACAAGGTCGACACGCTGCTCAAGTTCTTGAGGCTAGCCGGCTACAGGAGGTCGTTCAAGAGTGACAATTCCGAGGAGGACGAAGCCATTGAGCATGTCTTGGTGCTCGTGTATTCCGGGGATGCCATGAATACTTGCCTCAAGTTGGCCGAAGCGTCCACCGAGAACGTGGGGGTGGGACACTGCGTCTCCTGTAAGTCCCGCAGCTGGATGTTGGGGAGTGTCTGTATCTGGTGGACTGACATCGTCACCACAGTTGCCCGCATCAAGGAGCTCGCCATGAACCTTCAGATCGACGAGGAGGAAGAGAGCGAGGAACAGCCCAACGCCGACGCCGACGCTGACGCTAACGCTGACGCTGACGCCGAAGCCGCCGCCGTCGCGGATGTTATCGAGCCAACCCCTACCAAAGTTGAGGCCTCCACCAATGACATTGCTGCCCCGAACGCGGAAGCCGGTGCCACCGCTTCACCTCAGACGATCGCCGGTGACGCAGAGCATCAGATTGCCGCCTCGGCTCCGGTGGCCACGACTACTGGCGGCGAAGCTGCTGATGCTGCCGGTCTCGCTAATACCGCCAACCCTGTGTCTCCGCAGGGGATCCAGAGCGACTGGCTCAGTTCTACTCCCTTGGAGGCTTCTCTGTCTTGGGCGGAGGATGCGAAGCCCTCCGATGAAGCCGCTGCTACTACTGCTACCGTGCAGCCGACCGCCGGGCCAGTGGCACCTTCCGGCTCACCGAAGGAGAATACCGAATTCCAAGATGTCGAACGCAGGCCGCGTGGAAGGGGCGGTCGTGGTGGGTACCGTGGTAGGGGCGAAGGATATCGCGGAAGGGGCGACGGCTATCGTGGTGGTTTCCGTGGAAGGGGTGGTTTCCGTGGCGACAGAGGTGGAGACCGTGAGCGTGGTGACCACCACCATGCTGACCGCGGTGACCGTCTTGAGCGCCCCGAACGCCACGAGCGTGGTGAATTCCGTGGTGACCGCGGTGAATTCCGTGGTGAATTCCGTGGCGAATTCCGTGGTGGACGTGGTGACCGCCCTGGACGTGGTGGTTACAGACGCCGTGGAAACTTCAACAAGGAGGATGGAAACTACAACAAGGAGGATGGAAATTTCAACAAGGAGGATGGAAATGCCGCCCCAGCCGCCCCAGCCGCCCCGTCCCAGCCCATCTCCACCTAAACCAACTGTACGTTTTCTCCTTTGTGTTTCGTTCTGTAATGTCTGGTTCGGTACGCCTTGGAGTTTACGGTATGGTTTGGACGGTAACACTGTATGGTTCGAAGGGATTGGGGAGTAAGTCTTGCAAAAAAAAACAAAAAAAAAACGAGAAGTTAGAGCTCGTTCGTGTGATAATTTCTTCTGGCATACTACACAATAGGGGGTTTGGTTTCTTGTTCTGCATCTGTTTCGTTCGAGGCATCCTCCAGTTCTTTTTCAGTGATCCCCTTTGACTTCTAGTCTACGCATGCTTTCGAATCTGGGCTTCTGGGCAATTATACCTTTCTTCCTTTCTTCCATTTTCACGGAAATGCATGTTGATTGTGCGGCACATTGTTCATGGTTTGCTTGGTTCTCGTTCATGGCTGTTTGTTGGTGTGTATCGGAAGCTAAAAAAGGGAGTTCGCCGTGCACTCCTGTTTGATACTTCTCGTCTATCGTCTTTGTGGTCTTCGTCTCCATCTCTTTTCCCACCCTGTCCCAACTATTTTCACTCGCGGACGAGTTTGGCACTGGTATCGATAGCGACGGGGACAGGTATCTTGTAAGTACCGATGGTTTCGCAGTGCATGCTCCGGAGAGGAGGTTTGGTTTGCCTGCATCTGTGGTGCATCACTGGTTGTCTAGTGCGGGGAGGTCTGGGTGGGGGGTCTGGTTGGCGCGGGGTGGAGGGAGAGGGGGGCTGACGTGGGGCACAAGCTTCTGACTGGCACGGAACCAATCTCACATCTGCGCTGCGGGCCCTGTCGAGGCTATCTATCCTGATCCTGCCCCATCTGTGCGCATGCCGATCCGGGTTCCTGCATACCGACCGACCGCCAGGCGTATTATGCGTGTACCTGTCTACCTAAACCATTGGACCAGGGCGGCTGCGGGGATGGGGTTCTGCTCGTGGCCCGGGGAAGGTTACCGCAGACTTCTCTGCTGTGGCTGGCTGGCAGCCAAGCGGATTGAGCGATGGATCGAGTGAGCGATAGGGATCTCCGCCGCGTCCACGTAATCAAGTAGTCGCCGCGATGGCGGGGATGGCGATCATTTGCCGTCGACGATGGGTTTCCGACCCCGAAATGCCATGTTCAATGGCTTCTCGGACGTTGGGAAGCAACACTAGCGAGTTTCCCAGTGGCGGCTTGGCACGGATTGAGCTGCAGCCACCGAACCAGAGCTCACTAGCGGAGAGAGAGCGACAGAGAAGACGGACAGAAGGAGAGCAAGAAGCAACC
>Ga0307508_10001727_pt1 | contig 24258 bp, 12 predicted proteins | sample 9_EM_MG_FD_203089 | JGI IMG/M metagenome (GOLD analysis project Ga0307508, IMG submission 203089) | Populus trichocarpa ectomycorrhiza microbial communities from riparian zone in the Pacific Northwest, United States - 9_EM | ecosystem: Host-associated > Plants > Roots > Unclassified | place... | reverse complement strand
TAAAACAAAAGATAAAAAAATCAAGGGATAAAAAAACCATAACACTATTGTAATAAATAGTATTATGTGTCTGGTACATAGTAAAACCTCTAAGAAAATTAGTGTTATGGATAATTTTCCCTGGCTAATATATGTATCTTAAGATTTGGAAAAATAAAAATAAATTAAGTATGCTTGTAAATCTATATCTTTAGTCGAAGTTTATGCAATAAATATCATTGATACATTGAAGTGTAAAATCAATCTTATAGCAGAAAAAATTCAAATATTTTTTAATAGAACTTCACTGATTTAATTATAAATTAAAATCTCTCACATATTCTTCTTTCTTTTTCTTTTCTGAGGACTTTCCTTGTAATGTCCAAATTAACCACTCATCCATGTTTTTTTTTTTATATATATATAACCACTGATTAAGCATGCTATCTTGTTTTTTCTAAAATGAAATATATCTTATTTAGATTTTTCTCTTCATGCGTCTTCAAGAAGTAGAATATTTTTACTCTACATTTGGCATTTTTACTAATTAATAATTATGGCAGTAAAACTGAAGGAAAGTATGGTCGCGTGAAACTCCAAAATTAACCTTTACCAGCACCAAAAGAAAATTCATCAATAAAAGTCCAATGGTAAGAAAGAAATTAGAGACTGGGAATATTGTGAAGCTTCTTCCACTTTGAGCTGTTCTCGCTTCTCAACATAACACAATTCTGCTTCCGGAAAAATAGAATTATTTCAATAAAATATTTTTATTATTATTTTAATGTGTTGATGTTAAAAATAATTTTTTAAAAAATATATTATATTCATATATTTCCGAGTAAAAATTATTTTAAAAATAATTAATATTATTATCATTTAAAATAATAGATGAAAAAGAAATAACTTATCATATTACAAATCATTATGTGAAAAGACCAATCCAAATAACTTGTTTATTATTTTTTGAATTCTCATCCTATAACTTTGAAGGCTTAAATTTCTTTCATGTTGGTTTAAACTTTAAATAAAAAAAATAGTTTGAATTGATTGATGTGTGCGAGTTAATGACTTTCAAATTCCAACACCTGATTTAACTGTTACTGCTCTTTCTTAAAGTGTGGAATTAATGAGCATACCAGTTTTATTTGAAAGCATGGTTGTATTTTTTAAAAAAAATATTTTTTATTTAAAAATATATTAAAATAATATATTTTTTTATTTTTAAAAAACTATTTTTAAAATTAACACATCAAAATAATTTAAAATCATTAAAAGATATTAATTTAAAGTTAAAAAAAATTAAAATTTTCTTAAAAGCATTTCTCAAGAGAAAAACAAAAATCCCGAATTCTCATACCAGAATTCGAAGACTGACACGACCAACGTACCAATCAAAGATTTTTCATGGAAATTGTCTTCCTATCTCCAATTTTACATTTAACATTGCTGTGAAATAATGTTATTAAATTTAATCCGTACCGAGCAAGTTGGTTGAATCAAATACTTGATGGTGGGCCACTCAATAGGCTCAGATTGATGACTGATATTAAATACGCAAAGAATTTGGTGAAATTTTGGTATTGTTTGGAATTTGTTTTTTTAAATGATTTTTAATATATATATATAATTCAAGATAAAAGCTTACTAAAACTCTTGACATTATAACCATCTAGATGGTATAAAAGTTTGAGATCAAAAAATTTATTTCCTTTATGGTCTCAAGTTCAAGCTCTGTGGTTGCTCATATAATAGCCATTGGAGGCTTACATAGTCATTAACTTTAGGACCCGTAGAATTAGTCGAGATGCGCGCCAGCTGGCCCGAACACCCACATTAAAAAAGAAAAAAAACTCTTGACATTATGGAAACAGAGACTGACTATTCTGATATCTCATAAACTAGCAGGAAAGCCAAAAACGAGTAACCATTTGACACAAAGAAAACAAAGTTCAATACAACATAAATCAAAACAAAACAAGGCTCTGGTCACATGATGATAAGCCTTGAATAACAGCAGCTACTGTTGATGAAGTTTATAGAAACTCTCTGTTAGTTATCTATGAAAGGCTTTAGCATATTATTCTTCTTCTTCATGTTCTGTCTCCAATTTGGTATTTCCATTGACACCAGAAGCAAGTTCAGCCTCAACTGACTTTGAAGGCAACCTCTCATAGGCTCTGGACCCCAAAGGAAGTAGCCTTCGCCGCCCAATAGTGAGAGTTTGGCTTAGCTTCTCATAATTCCACTTCTGCTGAATATAGACTGCAACTGCAAGAAAAATCGCAGTGGCAGGTATGGCAACATCCCCAAACTTGGAGTAGAAATCCATATTCGGGTTCACAAACTCGTATTTCTCGGCAAAGTAAGGATTGCGAACAGGCGACTCTATGTAATCATAGAAATGAGGGAGAAGTCTGACAACTGTGATCCCAATAAAGTAAAGTTTCCTCAGTGGCTTGCAATTGATTTGCCAAATAATATTACCTATTACTTGTGGAAGCAAGAAGAAATCCTGAGCAAGACCCACATACTCCTCTAGTTTGGTTTCCCATTCCCGGATCGTGTGGGAACGGCCTGATGAATCAAGGTATTCCACCATTTGAACAGATATCTGGCTGGTTTTTGCAGAATGAATGATGAGCACAATTACATACCCAATCACATGTATGGTCGAGGTAGTCAGAAATACCCATTTCTCACTTGGGACGCGATGTGGTTCACGGGGGCTTCTTGAAAGTAATCTGATACGAGATTTCCACACCTTCTGACAAAGCCTTAGAGTTACAAGAAATGCAACCATAACAAGAAGTTTCACCACGTAATCAATCACATTGAGCCACTGATTCTTCTCAAGATAATAAGATGAACTTTCATAAGATTCCGATGACTTCCTCTTAAAGAGAGCTTCTGCACCAGTGATTAGCGGAAGGCTATATCCAAGAGCTTGGACACCAAGCATAACCAGAGACATGAACGGAACAGAATCCACTTCATGATTGATGTAGAATAGTTGGCTTGAAATACAAGCAATTGCAAATGAAAGAGTCAAAATCCGGAGGATCCCCTCAACCCCCCTGCGAGATAGAATGTCTTCCCTCTGCCTCCTATACATAATAGGACGAGTTTGGAGCTTAACCGTGCTAAAATAGAGGGGATCATCTTCACCCCGTTGGCTTGAAATGGAAATCCTAGCTGTTGGGTTGACCAGCCACCGAGCTGTAGTAGGTGGATAAGACACCATTGCTTCAATTAAACAATCCAAACCCGCCTCAAGATCATTGCTTTCAAATAAGATATTCCATGAGGCCCGGACATCCCTGCAACCAGCTAGATACATCTTCCCAACAAGAGGATCATACAGGCCTTCCAGAAAAAGCACAGAAAAATTGCTATAAGCTTCTCCATCAAGTGTAATCTGAGCTGATACATTCATAAGAAGTTGTTTTTGGGTATACTGAGATTCATTATCGTAAAGAGTTTCCTCATCTCCAAACGAAACATTCCAGAATCGCCCAAACATGGGGCCAAGAGAGAGAATTTCAATCTGAAAATGAGTTCGTTTTTTTGGCTGTGAACGAGGGAGTGGATCAGGAAAGGCAGACCTATGGAGGGTAAGATCCTCTGCAAGAAGAGAAAGACCAGTTCTTAATGTCTCTGTGTCCTCTACTTTCGGGAAATGCAGCAATGATTTTTTTACAACAGTCTGAAAACTGAAGGGCTCATTTTTTTCCAGGATAACACCAGCTTGTTCTATTTTTGAGTAACTGTAAAATGGATGGGAATTCCTAAAATAATTCCACAACTCTGTCGGCTGCACTAGTTTTTCGAATGATAAAGGGAAGTATGAGTCATGAATTCTACTGGTGCTGGAGAAACTCCCAAAAATTATGCTCCGTTGCTTTATGGAAAATGACAAAGGAATGTACAAACAGATTCGTGAATCACAGGTACTTCCATCTGAGTCAACTAATCCAAGGCAACCGACCATGCAAAGCTGCCCGGTCGAAGATTTCCAGATTCCCTCAGCCACAACAGTCATGTTGCTCAGCCCGGATCTCATTGCCACAGCATACTGATTCTCTAGTGGAGGAATGGCTCGAAAGACAGCAGCAACTCTTGCAGAACTTGCATTTCCTGGAGCAGCTTTTTGCTCACATATAACATTCTGCATAGCAAGCTTGACGCCTTTAAAGCTCCCATCTGTGGCCTTGATCTCCTTGTCTGAAACAAATGGACCCAATTTACTGCAATAAGCATCTGTACCATTGCATCTCCAATTTGGCACAATGGTGAAAGGCCCAGCTCCTTCTCCAGTAATCATCCCCAGAATTTCACAAAATCCAGTTCCTTTATAGATATCAATGCCACCATTCACAAAGCTATCATTATATGGGTATGGAGCACACGATTTGGAAACCAAGCTTTCAGAGCCAAACTCGTATTTCACTGACTGCCCCAGTTGAGACAAAATGCGAACTTCATCAAAGTACTTAAGATTTGACTTGGAGTTTAAACTCTTCATCTCCCCCTGGATCACTCTACTTGTCAATGTAAAACTCATTGGATAACGAAGAACAAGCAGAATCTGATCATCTTGCAGAAGAGGTGGCTGGTTAAAACTAGCTTTTGCCCATTCCCATGGATTGCTCGAGTCGGACTCTCTGGAAGGCAACATGGTGCTCCCCAACAAACACATCACTCTTTCACCCCCATTGTTCTTAGACTCTGTATATATCCCTTGAAATGAAATGGAAAGCTGTGTGTGACCAGACCATATCTGAAAGTGAGGGCTACCATCATATGGTTTGTCCCTGAATGAATCTAGGGTAGTGCCCATAACCAAGAACCCATTCACACTAACTGATTTTTTCGATCGATGGGAACGATCAACATCCATGATCCAGAAAGAAGCTAAGTTCAGTGGGGTCTTGAAATCAGAAAAATTACTTTTTTGAATGCCTGGATCAATATATGGCAGTAGTGGGGATTGACCCACCTCCTGCCTCCAATCCCCGTTGACGAAATAAAGATCTTCAATATTATACACTCTATCAACTTCATGTTTCAAATCAGAAGCAGAAGCTAGAAAAGGAGCACAATGTTTCTTCACTTCATCAATTCTATCATAATTATAGTTCACAGTAGATTCACTAGTTGCAGACTCAAACACAACAGTTGAAGCTGTGGTGTATGAATTTGTGAAACCAAATATCAGCGGCAACCAACAGAAACTCCAAACAAGAACAACAACATATGCAGTATTCTTCATGATCACAACTCTTCTGGTAAACCCAACTACACAATTGGGTCAAAGCACAGAACTTGAATATCCCTGATGCTCAAAACACAAAAATAGTAGGAGTAAATAAAAATAGCAGTTTTGGCACACCAACCCACAAAGCTTCAATATTATACTACATAGCTCAGCAAAAAAAAAAGAAAAAAAAAAAAAGAAGGTTCGGAGATACAACGAAACATCAAAAGCAACAAGGGGAATGCAGGTATACGATTTCAAGTTTATTTTTGGTGAAAAAAAGAAAAAAAAAACTGTCTGGGTCACTGAATCTGATTGTTGAAGGAAATTACTGACCTGAATGCAAGGATTAAGATTTGGTTCGCGGCCTTTTCTTGCAAAGGTAAGTATAAATGTCTACTGAAGCTGAATCCCAGTTGTTGGTGAAAGAAACAGGATCTTGATTTCTCGAGGTCGGGGGAAAGAGAGAAGTGAAGTTGAAGTCAAGTTAAAGCAGCACTATGGGTCGTGGTGGTTTTTGGTGGAAAGTCAATCGATGGTTAATATTTTTTGTCTTAACAATTTGTTGAGATATATAATTAATATTTCCACCCTTCCAATACCTTGTATGGCTTTTTAATTATTTTTTAAATATATTAAAATAATAATTTTTTATTTTTTAAAATTTATTTTTGATATCAATTCATCAAAACAATTAATAAAATAAAAAATTAATTTAAAATTTTAAAAAATATAATTATACTGCAATGCTAAACAAAACTTGAGAATAATACAAAGAAATTAAGTTTATAATAGGAAAAATATAATAATGGAATAATATAAATATAAATATAATAAATGGAGATAAAGTGCGAGATATTAAGAAAATTAAGTTTATTTTTGTGTTTATGAGAAACTTGTCTGTATGAAATTTAAATAAAAATTAGGAGTAAAAAAATAATTTGTCCCTAAACTTTTGAGAGATTGTGGCAAAATAAGGCTTGGATTAGTCAATTTTATCCTTACCTTATTAGTTTTTGGGTAAATTATATCATTTCATCTATTAAAATGTTAAGAGTGATGATCAAAATTTACCGAAGGATGATGAGGATTATGAGAAATGGAAATCATAGGATTTTGTAATTGATGAGATAAAGGAGGAGATCGAGAGATTAATTACTGAAAATAGGTTAATTAAGGAGATTTATAATGAGGTTGTGGAGAATAGAGTTGACATTGAAAATTTTTGTTGTAGGTTTTTCTTTCAGAGGATGTTTAAGTTAAAGCAAGAGGTAAGTTTCTAGTGATGAAGAGGATTTAAGTTGGGGTTTTGATGGTAATTAAGAGGAGGGTTAAACTGTGATTTTGTTATTATTTTATTATTATTTTTTAAATTATTTTAATATATTATTATTAAAAATAAATTTTTAAAAATAAATAAATTATTTTAATATATTTTAACTTCTACCACAATCCGAAAAGGCATTGCATTAAGTAAAAATATGGAGGTAGATGGCATATTTGTACGGGCCAATTATTTATGCCAATTTGACCTCTTCAACTATACAATAGGACAACTAGCAAAACCCCACTTGGAGTTTGCAACGTCATGCTCTTTTCTAGAACAAGAATCTAAAGTTTTAAATTCCCAAGATTATATATTTGAATACAGATTGAATCTCTAATTGACGACCAAGAAATTGAGTTTCAAGCCAATTAATAATGTTTTAAAAAAGTAATTAGCATGAAGAATGACAATTAAAAAGGCGCTTAAGTAATTAGTACATTCATAATTGAAACGCTATATTTAAATTAACTATAACTAAAATTGATTAGTGTTTCACTATAATACGGGTTATTGTATACTATAAGTGAATTCACTGTGGATTGCATTGTCTGTATTTTAACGCGGGTACTGTGCAGTGTAAGTGAATTCACTGTGGACTGCACTGTTTGGTGGGGGTATGTTTGAGGCTGCAACCAACAAGTCCAAAGCACCAGGCTGGAGGCGCGCCCCCTGGGGCTACGCACACGTGGTGCTTGGGCTCCTGCCTGGAGGCTGGGCACCCACAGCACACACGTGGCGCTTGGGTTACCTACCTCTATACTGGCAGATCAAGCGCACAAGTGGCGCTTGGGCTCTTGTCTCAATGTTGGGCCCGAGGTTCCTATGTCCTAAGATTCTAAATATTATCGTTTGTTTTAGAAATATTATTATTTTTATTATAATTAATTTTATTAATGAAATAATTAATAAATTTAAAAGAAAATATTATTATTAATATTGAAAACATATTATTATTTATATTATAAATTTTTATGATATTTTTTATAAAAATAAAAAGTGAGCCCGCAGCGCAGTATTATTAAAAATAATCAACAATTCTACGTATTAATATAAAAAAATATTATAATTTGAGTTGTAAATATTATTAGTTTTCTTATAATACAAAGTATTCATATTATAAGTTGAATTGTAAATATTTTTTTTATATAATACAAAGTATTCATATAAAACATATTATTATTTGTGTTCTAAATATTTGTTTTTATATAATTCCAAGTATTCATATCAAAGATATAATTTTTTTATAATATTATTATTTTTATAAGAATTGAAATTTTTAATAGAAAAAAATATTATTATTTGCGTTCTAAATATTCTTGGAATTAAAAATAGTATTAGTTGTATTATGAATATTATTATTTTCACTATAATCAAAAGTATTAATATTAAAAACATTATCTTCGTTATCTTTTGTGTTATAAATGTTATTATCTTTATAATAATTAATATTATTAATAAAAAAATTAGTAAATTAGAAAAAAAAAAAGTATTCTTAATATTGAAAAACACTCATATATTTGATTTGAAAGGTAAAACTAAAAATTATTATTATTATTATTATCATTAATAAATTTTAAAACATTGTTATTACTATCGAAGAAAAATCACATAGAGACACGTGGCGCTTAGGTTGTTGCCTGGAGGCTGGGTACACCCCCTACGCCCACGTGATGCTTGGGTCCTGCCTCAGTACCGGGCATACCCCTGTACACACGTGGCGCTTGGGCTGCCTGCCAGGGGGCTTGGCACCCCCAATGTACATGTAGCACCTGGGCACCCCAAGACCCAACTATCATTGGGTCCAGCATTCTGCAGAACCCAAAATAACCTTGCGTTATTGGCTATGCATAGCCTAAAATAAACTTGGGTCCTGCCCGTGCAGGACCCAAATAGCCTTGGGTCCTGCCATCTTTAGAACCCAACTTTTTAAGAAAATAAAAGATGAGCCCGCAGTGTAAAGCGGGCCACCTAACTAGTATGGAAACTATAAAATAAAGTTTAATTATACCAAGATTATGAAATTAATAATGCAAAGCTTGCATTATTAAGAGCTTAACTTGGTTTAAATTTTGCTTTTTCCATTCCAAAATATTATTATAGGCAATATGGTGTGAGAAGAAAATACTTTTTTTTCATTCTATGTTAGGATTTTTTTTTCTTAGTATTTGATTGTAGGAGGAGTATTTTTTTTTATATAAGATGATGTTTATATTGTGATAATGATTATTTTTTAAAGTATTTTTTTATTTAAAAATGTATTAAAATAATATTTTTTTTATTTTAAAATTTTTATTTTTGATATTAATATACAAAACATTATAAAAAAAATAAAAAAAATAAATTTAAAATAAAAAAGTTATATATTTTTTTAAATACACCGCAAAAACAATAATTACCTAGGAGCAGGAAACACCCTATCTATCTAGCCGTTACACCCACCGTCTATTTTGCCAACGTGGCACTTCCATAATTCAAAACCCCACCAAAATCTGATACTCCTTTTGAACGAAGAATTTGACCGTTAGCTTCCTTTCTAATCAACGAAACCACGCAACACTAATTTTTCTGTTTCGAAAGCTAGAAGAAAATTCAAGAAGACAACAATGGCAGCCGATTATGCACTCAAGGAAGAAGAGATGGAGATCGATGAGGGATTTGGGTTCCCAAGAGCCTATGCAAAGCTATGTAGAGATCATGGTGTTGTTGGGACTTGTACCCATGGTCCTCCTTACGCTTTCACTCCATATGCAATGCAGCAACATGAGGTAATTTAAAATAAAAAATGGCCCTATTGTCACTCAATGAGTTAAATTTTACAGGGATTTACTAGAATTACACAGATAGGGCCTCTGTTATTTGATTTTGTTTTCTTGTTATAGAATTTATAAAGAAAATCTTTATGAATATAGATAATTTAATCTTTTAGCTTTTTCGTTCTTCTTTTGGCTCACTAAGTTTCTCGTGAGAAACTCTACTAAGATGATGTGGTTTTAGGATGAAATTGAGATGTTAAAGTTGAAGCTAGAACTCGATATCAAATATAAAAGATTAGACAACCAAAATGGATCATGAATTTCTGGATAAAATTGGTTTAAAGAGTTAATACTGTCGACAATTCGGCTACTGCAACGCATTTTCTGGCTCATGTTATGAAATGATTTACAATGATAGTTTCCTTTTCAAGTAGTATGGGTTTCCATTCCATCTATTTTGATGGAAAGCTGGCTTTGGTCATAATTTTCTCTGCAGATTTTGAGAACAAGGGAATTAGATCAGATGTTTCCAGTTATTGAACCAAAAGCAAAACAAACTGCCAAGCCCAAGATTTTTATCAGTCTCTTGTGGAGGCAGCTCAATCACCTAGGGTAACCACTTCATCTCTGCTCTGACCCTTACCAAAATACCATAATTTCTATGATAATATATTGAGGTGATATCTGATTTATATGTTACTGTGTTGGGTTTTAGGAATGCTGGATTTGATCCTGCAGTAATTCGAGTGGATCCATACGGCAATGTTCTATATTTTCATGCTGATAAAGCCTCTCCTCTTGCTTGGGACATTGATCATTGGTTCCCTTGCCCAAGTACATAATCAATCACTAATATCTCTCAATCTCTCTCTGTAAATACATACAACACATCTGTAATGTGTGATTTTGCTCATTTGAATTGTAGGGGGAGGATTGACAGTTCCAAGAAATCTGAGGATACTACAACGGCAAGTGTGCAAGAGGAAGCATAACAAGTTGGAGTTTCTCGTTCCATGGTGGGATCTTCAGCTGGGAATCTCTGTGAACCAGTTCTTATCAATCTTTGCTTCTTCCAGCTCAGATTTCAGGTGGGTCTATATCGATATCTAACTTTTGCAGCATTCAAATTGAACAACGTTATGGAAGTTATATGATGAATTTGGTTCCAAAATTATGGCAGGCACAGGGCATTTTCATTTTTGTTCTCAGGAGGAGAAAGTGAGGAACTAAATGCTTCCCAGACAGTAGAGTCACATTCTTTTCCACAACATTTCATTGAATCGATCGAGAAACTGGGCCTTGCTCCAGCTGCTGTTGTTGTATCTCGAAGAGAATCATATGATTCTTCACTGGCTTTGAAATCATTGGATTACAACAGGCAGATAAGGCCCCATTCTCCTGCAATAGGTTGGTAGAGGAATATCAAATATAACTGTTTCTTTTTCTTCCTTTTTTCCCCTGTTCTTCCTCTTTTACAATCTTTCCGTCATTTTTCCTTTCCTTTATTCGTAATTATAAATTGAATTTCATGAGTTAAATATATTGTGTTCTTTGTTTGTGTTGCTTTAGCTTCAAGAAAAATGAAGCCAGGTGTTCTGAAAGAAAATGAGAACTCAGACTTTGTCACAAATCCATATCAAGTAATTGTCATGGCCAGAGATTCTCTTAAGCAAAAAGAAGCAGCTCACAAGATGCAGGCTGAAATACTGAGTTTGGACGACGAAGTTAATGAAATAAAGAGAAATGATGATGAGGAAAAGCTTAGTATTCAGGACTTGGAATTGACACTGATAAAGCGTAGGAGAAGGGCAGAAAAGTGCAGGCGGCTAGCAGAGGCACAATCTTCATATAGAACTATGCTAGAGAGGATGATTCGTGATGCTATGCACCAGTAAGATTTTTTTACTCAACACAAAAGGTTGTTTTCTCTATTTTTGTCATATAGTAATTGAAAGGTTGCATTTCTGAACTATTATTGCAGGAGTGTTGTTTATAAGGAACAAGTGAGACTGAACCAGGCTGCAACACATGCACTCATGGCAAGGCTTGAAGCACAGAAGGCAATCTGTGATGCTTCCGAGAAAGAACTCCACAAGAAATACAAACAAAGAGACGAGCTTGAGAAACAAGTTAGGCCTGAATGGGAGCAGGGAAGGAAGAGATCAAGAATGGATGATGCCTTACCTGAAGATGCAGACAGCAAAACTGTACTTTACTTACCAGGAATAAGGACAAGGACACCTTCACACAAGGAGCTCAGAGAGTTTCTAGAGGAGCAGAAAGCAACTGAAGCTGGCTTGCCTGCAAACGAAGATGCAAAACAAGACGAAATTGAAGAGGGACTCAAACAACCTGAAATGACTATCATGAGAGAAGAGCACGATAAATCAATCATTGCATTGGAAAATGAAATTCCAATTGAGTATAGGCTTCAGGCACTGAAAATAGGAGAAGGAAAGAGAGAAAAAATTCAATTCCCATTTATCCAAGACCAAGAAATAGAGGAGGATGAAGAGAGCAGAAAGCAACGCGGAAAGGGAAATGTAGAGAGGTGGCTGCAATATCTGTTAGAGAATTCTGGAGAAGAGATTGAACGACAAAACTCAAACGGCTGTGAAACAAACACATCTGATGATATTATTACGAAGCTGAACCAAAAGTTCCCACAGGAGGAGGCCAGGAGTTCAACACGTGTTCAAGGAAACGATAAAGGAAAAAGGTTAGAAGAGATTATTGAGATAGAACCACTGAAAGAAGAAGAAAATGGCAGTGTTGGTGGTGAAGCAATTGCAAGTAGCAACAGTTTTGAAGGGAAGGAAAGAATAGAGAGCCAAAAAGAAAGAGTGCTTACAAGGTCTGAGAGTGCCAGGACATTACGGCGTATCCCATCCTCTACATCTTTGATCTTGGGTATGAGAAAGGGAGTGGAATGCATCAGGAAAAAGCCCATGGTAACTGGTGATGATGACGAGATGGTGATCGGGCTGCAGGGAACAGCTTCATCAAGTCATCCATCAAGAGTATCAAGAAAGCAGTGAAAATTTGAAAGTGGAACTCCCCCTTGTTCAATGCATTTGTATTGTACCTTAAAATATTTTTTCTTCTTTTCTACTTCTTCAAAATTATAGAGTGCAGCAATGGCTGCATCAGCTGAATAACTCTGTGAAAATATGTATAGTATATCATAAAGCGTCTTTGATTTGTGTATGAGATTGGCTGTGAGAGGTGATAACAGCTTGTTGTTTTGCAAATAAATGTGATTCAGCTTTCTTCATTTTTCCTTTAACAATATACTCTCTCATTAATTGCCTTGACTCAAGGCAAAGAAATAAAGATCCTCATTTGCAAATAATTCTGTGAAAATAAGGTTCGCTTGCACGCATATTGCTGGGTGTAGACTAAATAATAAAGGATCACGATAAGAAATCCCAGCTTATGGGAATGAGGCAGCTTCCTCGATCCTCAACAAAAAAGCAAAGATTTACTGAAAAAACATGCAGACTCAGTACCCACATAGTGTGATGCTTTTAAGTGAAACTAAGAAATTCTAGCTTGGAATGCAACAAAACTTACGGGAAACATAGGACTTGGAATTATCAAAATTATATGGCATGCATGCCATTTTCATTTAATAAAATATTTACACTGCAAATAAGCTCTTTTGTAGATCTGACACGAAAGTTACAACATCGTAAGTTGATAAATGAGATCATAATTCAGTACATACATGATATAATAACTGTTAGAAATCACCTGAGAAGGATGGAGGAAACTCAGGTTTCCATCTAGCCATCAACCCCCATCGAAGATGATTTCTATATTCATGTTTCATGCTTGCTTGTACCAATTATCAAGGTTTATTAAGTATTTAAGAGTTTTTATATCTATCAAAATAGATTTTTTATAAATACTTGACTTTTCATATCAAGTTATTACGCATCTTGGCTTCTTCCATCAAGTTACCACTTACCTTAGCTGAAAAAAAAAAATCATAATGCAAAAACTAAATAATTAATATATTATCCAACCATACAGGCTATGAACCTTGAATTTTGAAACATCACCGACCATATATTTGTTGTTCCAGTTCCATTATTTGGGGGTTATCTATGAGAGACCAATTTTCATTACAATTCCTTGTAATTTTATTATTTATTTCTCTTATTGGATACTTGTGCTCCCATCACAATTTAGAGGTTTTTTTCTTAATTAATTTCTAAAGCTTTCTGTTTTGGGCTTAAATGAGACCAAATCTCTTTGTCATATGAGTTTAAAACAATCAAGTACGACATTCATGCTCGGACTAGTATGTTTGTAATAAACTATTTTTCTTGTAGTTGTTCTTAATATTCAAATTCCAGATAAAAGATGAAGAACAAGCTCATTTAACAATTTAAACCTCTAAAGATTTCTTTAAACGAAGCTAACTACAAATTTTTGTATAAAAATATTTTTCTTTTAGGAGCGTCAAGATACTTTATTACCAATAACTTTCACAGGCAGAAACTTTATGATAACTTTATTTCATATATATAAAAAAAAAAAAACTAGTAGCGTAGGAAGTATTTTAGTCATCTCTTCGCTAGAACATCTTGAATTATGGAATATGGGTATCGAGATTTTCTTTTAAAATAGGGTTATATCAAGATTGTATATATAAACATGTTTAAGGACATACATTGGATGATTTTAATATATATATATATATATATATATATTGATTTCAAAGTTTAAATTAAAAAAAATCAAGGCATACCTATCTCTTGAGGCTTGAGGTTCCAAATGCGGCCATAATTGTAAAGAAATTGAGATGCAGGTGTTATGTACAGGCAGGACATTGGTGATTCAATTTTAATTATTTTTAATTTTCTGGTGGACAAAACCTTGAACCATTAAAAATAGCAATGCTTGTAAATTAAGGCTTGATATTACCAGCAAAATCCTAAATATATGAGTGCTAGAAGCAGCCAAGCATAAAACCAAGTAGCTGTGGTCATATATAGTCAAACTAATAAGTAGCATTGCTGAACATTGATTTTCTCCGCCTGGGAGAAGTTTTACCTTTGCCTCTCACCAGCTTAGTCTTCAAGTCCACAGGAGTTTGTATTCCACTCCCCACATCTCCTTCTCCTGCATTTTTCCCTTCAATCTTCTCAACAATACTAACATTATTACTACTTCTCAATGAATTAGGCATAATCCCTAACTTCTTCCACCTAAAAAACCCTTTCTTTTTCTCCAACATCCTTTCCATCTGCATTTGCATCACATAGCATTGGCTTTCTAGCCTCAGCACATCTTCTCTCAGCTTCCTTATCTCCATTTGTTGATCACTCGTTTCACGTTTCGAAAGCAACCTAGCCGGAGCCTCAAACCCTAAGCTGGGGCTTCTAGCTCCACTAAACGACCCACTCCAATCTATTTGTCGATTGAGCTTGGTTTGCTCAGAGTAGAGGACTTGGATCACAGCACGAACAGGCAATCGTTCGTTTTGGGCAGCATGGAGTGATGCCTCCTGAGAGAGCTTTCGGCTATCAATCAACCTAAAAAGAGCCTTTCTTTCTTGCTTTGGCAGTCCAGGGTGTGCCTGATCAGAAGAGAGCATTAATTTATCTATCGTCTTCAAAAATACTAAAGCAATATTTCATGAGCCACAGAACATTGAAGATCCAAGGAAAAACTATGCTAAGGTTATTGGTCTAGACTAAAATGTTTCTGTGTATGCGATAATTAATTCATCATTTATAACAGTGAATCGAGGGGTTACTGTATTGATTGGTGCTGTTCATATTGATCTCGTGATGCTTAAAGAAAGGTGCCAAATTGCCAATACAAAACAAAACCCTACATAATTCAACACTGACATTACCTTTTCACGTGCTGCAGACCACATCGGAGAAAGGCCAGTATCAGGTAAAATCTAGACTACCAAGTGAAGGGAAAAGTGATAATGTCAAGTGGCTCCTACCCTGCAGCCACCCCACCCCACCACCTAATTATTCTGATGAAGCCCCACACAAAAGCAACCACATAAAAGGCCACCAGATCGATCGGTACTCATATGAACTTTTTATTTTCTAATTGTTATGATTTAAGTTTACTATTTTCAAGCATTTCTTTATTTACTACTTTTTTACACTCGTTTGCATGTAATAAACTAAACATTTTAACATTTGAATTAATGCTTCCAATGTACATTCATATCACAACTAATCATTCTAAATACCTTGACCTTAAAATTCATACTGCGAAGATTTTTTGTTTTTAAGTAAATTGTACAAAAGAAATTATACTAGTCTTCGCACCCTAAAATTTAATCCTGGCTACGGCGCCCCTCAGCAGCATGAACCACGAAACTCTACCAAGACCTCAGCCTGCTTACCAACTGAGATTATCCGTTTACCAATTGGAACTAGTGAAACAGAGTTGCCCTTTTTTTTTATCCAACCACTACTGACCTTGCTAAGAGTACAAGCAGAGTGCACATTTGCGTTAATTGGAGAAAAAAATGAAAATTTCACTCAATATTAATTACTACTTTTGACTACTTACTTTGAGATAAGTATCAACGGCACGGTATAGACCATCATCTGTGGCACGGGCGTGACTTGGGAGAGCACCAGCAAGAGCAATGAACTCTGATAAATTCAAATTAGCATCCACAGCAGCTTCTGCTAGGTAAGAATCAACAAGCTTAGCTACCTTAATTAAGGCAGAACCACTCTTAGCAACCTCATCTAAATTAACAAAACTCCTCACTAAACGAATTATTAGCTCAACGTCTAGCAAAGTCCCACAAGTGTGACTAAAAGATGGTATCATAATCTCTTTCAATGAAGCTTGGTCAAGTTGCCATGAAATCCTCTTTTCAAGCTCAGCTCTATATGCAGGCTCCACGCTGACCATGTTTGCAATCCGGAGAAGGCGTAGGAGGAAGCTACATGGGATGGAATCCTTTTCCGGAGGCAGGATTCCCACTAGGGTTTCGACGAAAAATCTCTTTTTCATCCACAAAGCTGTGACACTCTCCGGGGATTCTTCAAAGTTCGAAAGCCCCTTGTTACTAGAAAGGTGATCACCAGAGAGGTCTGGTAGCCACTTTGATGCATAATGAGCTATGATTGAACCGATGAAGTCTGGACGGACACCCTTAGCCTTAATGCCGGCTAGGGTCTTAGCAAAGTAGTCCATATCAAGGATGCATGCGTCGTCGAACCAGCATTCGGCAGCGAATTGGGATGTTTTTAATCCTGAGGAAAGAACTGATTCTGGAAAAGAGGCCGCCTTCATTTTGGTGGAAGAGCAGGGAAGCAATTTTGAGAAGGGCTACTTAATATTGTTGGTAGATGGCTCTTTCATTTATATAAGAGGTTTCCATGTTACAGAATTTCTTGTGCCTAGTTGGGAAGGCATTGAGCACCTGCTAGACGAAGATGCCCTTCAGCTTTTGTTGTATGAGAGGATAAATGTACGTAGGGATGGATGGTATGTATCATAAGAGATCTTTGAGTGAATGGGAGAAGAAGCAGAAAGGATAAAAGAAGAGTAGGAACAGAGAGGAGAGGACAAATTGTCTTCAATGCTAATATTCCTTCCTATGACACGTCGTGGCTTATTCTCTTCCCAGGAGAACATAATTAATTTTAACCAGCCGTGTACCCATTCTCAACACTTATATTTATTTAATTTTATGATAATTAAAATAAATACGTGCATGGTTTTAGTTTTTAAGAGAAAAAATATGTATTATTTTAGTTAAAATTCTTATTTTTTATTCATGGATTTTACTTCTTATTTTAACAAATTAAAATATGTTTTTTTTCTTGGGAACTTTATTCTTTCAATAAGAACTTAGGACAACTAAAATAAATATTTATTATAAGAATTTTAATAATTTAAATTAAGGAGAAAAAATTGTATTTCTTCAGTCAAAACTCTCTCATTTTATTCATGTATTTTTTTTATGAAAATATGTATTTTCCATTAAAAATATTAGTACAAGTTAAAATGCAATATGCAATGCAAGTATCCGTGATGCTTTTGTGTTGTCAACAGCAAGAAGACATCACTTTACACCTGGAAAACTAAGCAACACGAAGCATCATGAGGGAGGAAGCAGCCAAATGCTGGGATGGATCCTATAGGATCACGAGAACGCATTAATTTCAGCTAATTTGATTAGCAATATTGAAACTTCGAGGACATTACAATAAACTATCAAAACTAATGGATTCTTAAATGGGTGAATTGGGCCATTAGCATATAAAATACAAATAAATAGGGAAATAACATAGAATAAAAATGTTTTGGTGAAATAATATAATTTAAAGTTGTTGTGGTTCAAAATTATGTTATCAATTAGCAGAATATTTTGATAGATATTTTTTTAAAAAAATGAGACAATAGCTAAAGTTTTTGTATTTTAAGTTTGAAAAAATTTATAGAATCATAGTTCTTATTTTATTTGAAATTTATTTTATTTTATAATTTTAAAGAGTTAAAAATTTTATAATTTTAACAAAATTTGAACAGAGTTTTCTTATATAGAAACTATACCTAAAATTTTGTCTCATTTAAAAAAACCTGTAAAAAACACTATAACCTCAATCAACAAATTCTAATTAAACTCAACAAACTCTCACATTTTATAATCAAGAGTTAACCTCTCTCCAAATGTATTAAGTCCAAAGCGGCAAACATTGAACCAACAAGATGCATAAGTGTAACTCTCGTTTGCTTTGTCAATATTACAAAACACAAATGTGGCCTCTCGACCCTCCCATAGCAAGAAACCAACCTAATATTAATAAAATATTAGTGTTAAATTAAAATATAAATACATAAAACTCAACGGTTAACATATATTAATTATAAAAAGACTTGATTACTTACGTGATGTTGAATCTGTTGCACATGTTGCTCATAATGCATATATCCATGTGGAGGAACCTCCTCGAGATCCAGAGTAGTAACTCGACGTATGATACTCATGTACCAAATCATATGCTCCTCATCAGTAATCACAGAATGCATCTCTATAAATATCACATTCCTCCATGCATCTCATTGTGATATATAAGCTCAATGATGACCTAACCAGTAGTAATCATCATTTTTTTTTTTAGTTTAACGTGGGTGTCCGGGCCAGCTTGCGCGCACCTCGACTAATCCCACGGGCCCTGAAGTTAACGACCATGTAAGCCTCCAGTGGCCATCATATGAGCAACCACAGGGCTTGAACCTGAGACCACAGAGGGAGCAAACATCTTGGTCCCAAGCTCTTACCACTGGGCCACCACCTAGATGGTTAATCATCATTTTTACTCTTATCAGTAATGGCGTGCAAAGCATCATTCATATCGATGTTGATTTGAATGTGATGTCTGTAGCCGAACTATCGCATTACTCAATCTAGACAATATAGCTCAACCATCTCAAGAAATATTAGTGGGACCACTAATATCCATATATCCATCTCACTGATGCATATAGTCAGAGCAACCACCAATCTTTCTTCCGAATAAGGCGTCTACATGACCTGCAGAATATAAGGTACATAGTTATAACAATAGTTCGGTAAAGTTAAATTTTTTTAACAAATAGTTCAAAAAAAACTTGGATAACATGTTATCTATCGAGCTCGCTCGATAAAATGCAAGCACATGTACTGGATTATTTTCAAAAACTCGTTCAGCACACCACCTAGCATTAAACACATGTTTATTTAATTGCGTTTTTTAAAGTTACAATTACACAATATAAATGCAATACATGTATGCTGATGAGAGATGCAATGTAATCCCCATAATCTAGACTATCATATGCGGTAATCTAGGGCCTGCCCATATGAAGATGTTCTCACGACCATAACTCTGATTAAATAAAAACATTTTGTTTATTTCATGTTAACAACAAAATTATGAAATCTAAATAGTTATTTACAATTTTTTTATTCATACATGTAGAAGTAGCAAACATCCCCTCTACCTGTTTGGCTCCCTTCAGGAATGCAAAATATAAATGTTTATACAAGCATGCCAATACAACAGATCTCCAACTATATATGAAGATGGCATCAAAATTATCCAGAAGCATCAAATAAAGTAAAGGAACATATCTCCATATGAGGTCAATGAATAATACAATGTCAAACAAATAAAGTATATATGCTCTAGCATACCTACAAACAAATTAAAATCCTAATAATAATAATTAACACAATATTAATAAATAATCAACACATTCAAATCATAATTGATTTTGTACCTCCGCAAGACCTCATTGTCAGCATCATCTGGTGGTGTCAAAAATATCTCATTAATCCACTTAAGATATATACTACCCCCCTTCAATTCAGAAGGAGGGAGTGATAATCCAAATGATCATTCGCATAACACAATTCTATTACGAACACCAGTAGATGTGACTACTCGTCCATCAATAGGTAGTTCAAGCAAAATCATCACGTTCTATAGTGTTTGTGTCATCTCTTCATACCTAAAATGGAATGTGTTTGTTTCACGTCTTCATTGCTCAATCAGTGCATCGATCAAGCCATGATCACGCTTGATGTGATCAAGACAACTAACGTACAAAAACCTGCATGGACCACATATGGTTGGACTCATTCATGTAGTTGCATTCGTCTATGTATACGATAATAAATAATGGTGCCATCATGTATAACAATTTAAATTATAATTACATACATGTATAATACATTTAATTATAATTAAATTAAGCATAAATTGATAATTTATTAAAATTAAATATTCTTATAATGTCGGTGAATGTTTCCTCCGATTGATGTTGATCCTGTAACCACAAGATAGAAGTGTTGGAGGGTATGATAGGCATACATGGTGATTGATAGTCTACATGCTCATAATAATGCTCTCCCTGATCATCTTCCAAATATGGACGCTTAACATGAGAAGATGATCCACCACCTTGAGTGTATGGCATCCCATGTAACAGTACCTATAATTGATGTGAAATTATATAAGTTTGAATATGCTTAACAAAAATATCGTAATATGTTTAAAATCATATAATTATATTGTTATACATACATTGTCGATTACGACATATTTTTCTATTATACCATGTGTCATTGCTTATGACATACCTATAATGTGCATGACCTTCTCTTGCACTCATCTTGTTTTGCAAACGAGTAGACATTCGTCGATCACGTCCTAATTTCCATCTAGATGAGTCTGCTTCAGCTTGAGGTCCATTGTAATCAGTCTATTCTAACTCGTCTGGTAATGGACGAAATGACATTTCATATGATGATCTATAGCTTTGAACCATGTAATAATCATCAATAAACTATGTGAAGTCAAAGTGATTCTCGGCACAACATGTAAGAATATGTGAACATGGATGATGAAATGTTTGTCATTTACCACATATGCATGTTCTATCATTTAATATCACTACTCATCTGACTTTTATCACGACACTCGATTTAATAGGGGTGTTAACCTGGAAAACATGTTTCTCATAATCAAACAACATTGCAGTATGATCTCTTGATCTATCCCTACTCATTGTCATTTGAATCTGAATTGTTGAAGGCTAAATTACTCCACTTTGAATGACATCACTAACTTCATGTCTCTGCTTAACCTAATAACCATTACATATGTAAAATGTTAATTGTACCAAAGTAGAGATAAGCATTGCATGAGTATTTTTCAGAACATGATTAAATGATTCTAAATGATTCGTTGCCATATTATAATCACGGTGACTTCAATCATAAAATAAAGCCTCTCTTTTTTTTCCTTTTCAAGCCATTTTGTATATGTTAGGTCTAGGTTACACATTATTTCATACCACAAATCAAATTTGCGCCTATAAGGTTCATAACACATCCTCATGAAATCTTTTTTGATAGATGGGTCTTTCAATTTATGGTTGAAGTTGCTAACAAAATGTTTGGCACAATAGCGATGGAATTCTAAAGGTTGACACTAAATTTTTACTACTCCATTCTTGATGTTTGCATGTCTATATCATATTATACACATACCAGTTCTACCACCAGTAACATGTCTTTGTAAGCAAAGCAAAAACCATCTCTAATTATAATTATTTTTTTCATTGACAATTGTAAAAAGCTAAAGGGAATATCCTATTATATATATCAAAAGCAATTGCAATCAATAACTTCTCACCATATCGTCCATAAAAATATGTCTCATCAACATTAATAATTGGTCTACAATTCTTGAAACCTTCAATACAAGGTCCAAATGACCAAAAAACTATGTATGTCAAATCATTAGTTGTTCTAAGTTTGATTCCTTTATTGCCAACAACAACCTAGACAATTTCTTAAAAAACTCTTTTTGTGAACCACAAAAATGCTTAAACACCTTTTGGTTTGCAACTCATGCTTTGTCATATGATATTTTATACTTGTAATGCAATTTTATTCATCTCGTATGCTAACAACCATCATTAAAAGATTATTCATTACAAAGGTTGATAAAGCATTAGCAATAAAATTTGCATAAGTTGATGATGGTCTTTTTGGACAAAGGTCAAAACACATGTGTGTGGTCCTTTTAACTTTTTTTATCTCAAATCAATCCGATCTTTTATGATATTCCCCATGTAAATACCACTTATATTATGGTGCTTGCATACATTGTAATTGAATAAATATAAAGTTTGATTGTTGGACTTGGTATTCAACCGAGTGTGTAATGTGCAATAGTTTAACAACATTAACCAATTCATTTTTACTACTAAATGTTTGACTAACCACTAAATCAGACCCTCCTGATATACGTTTATGACTAAGTGTTCAATCATGTCAAACAACAAATTTAGACCTAGAAGAATCTACAAATTCAAGAACATGAGGAATAATTTCATTATCAACATCATTATCATTATCAACACCATATTCATTATCACTAAGCTTAGAATAGCCAAATCTATATTGATCAGAACATGCATTGTCAAATATAGTATCATTTATCCTTTATAGTAAATCATCCGACAATAAACTATTTTTACCTCTACCAATTGAATTTGAAAAACCAACAAAATTTGGGACATACAAAGATTTTGATTGACTACTCACATACAATATCATCATGTTCAAACTACTTTGAATGAAAGAATCAATCATTGTCTTAAAACTACCATCACACATAATCAGTATAGGATAATATTGATGTTCACAAATTTGACACCTCCAAGTTATTTCAACATCAATATCATTATAATTCCATCCAAATCCATGACAAATGGTTTCTTTCATTTCTGCGTATGGCATGCCTAAATAACCAGTTAACAACAAACTACTCTCGCCAATGCATGCGATACTACTGTTTACATAAGAAACAATAGTGTCACCGTAATGACATAATATAAATATGTTATTAGATATTCTGTAAAAAAGAAAAATAGATTTTGATCAAATTGATATAATTTTAACTAAATTACATTACCCTAATAGGCAAAATTTATAGCAAAATTTATAGCAAAATCAATCAAATTCCCAAAATTTAATGTTAAAACAAACTTAACCAAAAATTAAATATAATTCATTATATGAAGTCTCATTGATATTTTCATGCTCAATTGCATTAAACCAAACCTAAATTCATAAAAAAATTAATATAATTCAAAGAAAATATTAAATTCATCAACTTATCAATAAGATCATACGAAGATGAATTCCCAATAAATTAAATATCGAAAGATGAAACCAGGAAAAAACACTAATTACACAAAAGGATCTAGAAAAAATGAGGGTGAGAATAAACATTAATTAAAGAGATAAAAAATTTCAATTGAAGTGTTTAATTGAATTGAAAATAGCTTTAATAAAAGAAAAAAAAATCAAAAGAATGAGGGACAAACTGAAAAAAATAATACAACAAAAAATTTGATTGAATGATGAAATTAAAAAAAACTTAAACAAAAATGTTGAGGACAAAATTAGAAATTGAAGAAAATAAGGACTGAAATGAAAAATCAAACATATGAGAAATTACAATTGAATAACTAAATTAAAAAGAATAAAAACTTCTATACATGGAAAATGAACAAAATAAAAAATTAATAGAATGAGGACTAAAATTAAAAAGTAAGAAACAAAGAGGATAGTGGTGTGTACATTACCTATTAAGAGAGAGAGAGAGAGAAAAGGGGGGGAAATCAAACTACCATCAGTGACAATCCAACTACCGTAAGTTGTCACACGCCACTCTAAATCGAAAAGAGGCCATGTCAGTGCATCTAAAAAGAAGGGAGACAACCAGTTACATCCACCGGGTGGCGCCACACACGTCGCTTAAATGGCGCACACGACACTCACGCACTGAGGGGTGCCGAGCACGCACCAGCAGCTGTAAACATTAAAAAAAACTTTGAAAAAAATGTGAAAAAATACCAAAATACCCATATAAAAGTACAAAAATACCCCCCAAATGCTAAGCTTATGTTTTGTCTCTCCCAAGGTTAAGGATATATTTGTACTATACAGTAAAATCCAAAAACCCCAAAACACCCGGACAGTCAATTGCGTCCACCGGGTGGTGTCACACGCGCCGCCTAAATGGTGGAGATGCCACCCACGTGTTGGGGTGTATCGAGCACGCATCAGCAGCTTTAAGCATTAAAAAACTCTAAAAAAATATGAAAAATAATAAAATACCTCCATAACCCTAGTAATTACACAAAATACTCATATAAAAGTACAAAAATACCCAAAAATGCTAAGCTCGTGTTTTTTTCCCTCCCAAGGTTAAAAATATATTTGCACTTTACAGTAAAATCTGAAAACCCCAAAATACTCTTATTTATTCTAAGAGTAGAATCGTAGTTTTACTGTTAAAATATTTATGCAAAGTCAAGATAGCTCTTTGGTTAACAGTTTTGTATTTTGTTGATTCTGATGGTAAAACAATATTTAT
>Ga0307508_10001726_pt1 | contig 24263 bp, 28 predicted proteins | sample 9_EM_MG_FD_203089 | JGI IMG/M metagenome (GOLD analysis project Ga0307508, IMG submission 203089) | Populus trichocarpa ectomycorrhiza microbial communities from riparian zone in the Pacific Northwest, United States - 9_EM | ecosystem: Host-associated > Plants > Roots > Unclassified | place... | reverse complement strand
TGATCCGCTGTCCTCGTCCTTCCTCACCATTATGCGCAATGAGCAGATCATCCACGTATAGAACTAGGAGAACTCCTTGTTGAAGATACAGATTCGGATCTTCAGCTGATTGTCGAAATCCTATGGTCAATATGGTACTCAGATATCAGGTGCGGTATACGCTATTCCACCAGAGAAGCTATTGTACGATGCCAATCAGATCATGAGCGCACCCCCCACCATCTCCAGGAAAATGAAAGCTGTGAATGACGAGTTGCGAGAATCGGACCTTGAGCTATGGGCAAAGAAAGAGAAGAGCCGTATGATACGAACTGAGGCCCTACAGAAATCGCAGTCTGAGAGGGAGACAACACGGACCCGTAACCGACAGAGTGAAGGAAGATTACAGTACTCCGATAGCGTATTAGGCATGGCACAAACCTGCCAGCCCGACAAACATCTGTATACCTCTGATCCGATACTCCCGGTCAAGCGTAACGAACCCCCAGTTGGCCTGATACCCGAAGTGTCAAAGTGAAAACGAGGCCGCCCATTGGGCTCTAAGAACAAACCAAAGAAGGTGGACTAGAAAGTATTTCTATGGTACTGTATAAACCCGGATAAGAGTCCTACTTTTGAAATTGGTTAGCGCCGCGCTTGGCAATCATGGCGCACCCGTAGCGCGCGCTGTGCTTAGTCAGTATCAGATTCACTAGCACAAAAATCCTGTGATATTGTCAGGTACACTATATACAGTTTCAAACCTCGTCTCTCCAACAGAATTCCACACCATCATCATCGTCTTCATCATCAGTCATACTAGGGAACAGCTCTTCAACAACATACTGCCTACGCACTCCTTCCAGTCTCTTACTTCTTCTAGCTAAACTTACTGGTTCAACAGGAAGTTTCCCGCTGCTTGTACCCACCATCCATGCCAAGAACGCATCCGCAGAGAGTGTGCGCACCGAACCGGCTGAATCTGCCGAGGGCGCCTCCGCCGAGCCAGTCGAGGGCGCCTCCGCCGAGCCTGCTGAGGGCGTGTGTGCCGATCCTGTCGAGAGCGTGTCCACTGAACCTGCCGAGGGGGTGCCTATGAAGAATGCACGTGCCGAGCCCACCGAGCCTGCTGAGATGCGCCCCAAGCCTGCTGAGGAAGAGTGGGCAGCTATGAGTGGTTTGACATCCATTAATTTAGTCAGATACAGAGGGCTAGGAAACCTGGAATTATTACCAGATTTGCCTCTGGACCTTTGAGACCCTCGCCCACAGCCACTTGGACGCCCACGGCGGTTCCCTCTTATAGTTGTTTTTAAAGGAGTATCATCATCACTATTATCACTGGGTGATTCCAGGAGCCCGGATCCGCTTGCAGTGATCGTGTGTGTTGAGAGTGGCAAGTCTGCCAAGAGAAGTTCGTCTTCGTCGCTGGTGTCTGTCTCTGGATTGTCACTGGTTCCCTCAGATGAGCTATCAACAGTGGGTGTATGTTCCCATTTCTTGAGTCTCTCCGCTAATACGCTGGTGTCGAGCCCTTTAATTGAAATTTCGTTGTCGCAGGAACCATCAATGGGAAGAGCAATGCCCAGGCATCGAAAACTCCGGATAACAACATCGCGCTTCTCCCGGTTAAAGATCTCCCAAGCCTCCCCCACACACATCGTCATCATAACCCTCATCTTGCTTGCGACAGACTGCCAATCCTTCTTCCCTGCGGCAGGCGTTGGCTGGCTCTCATCAAGATCAACTGTGTCGTCTATGACTTGCTTGAGAATATCTTTGAAAGGGCAGTTCACTGACACATCAAGGGGTTGAACAAGTCCCATACAACCGCCGGGAACCATTGATGGCACAATTCCATGAGTGCGTAGCCAATCTTTGATTTCTTGTGTACTGTGAGACTTGAAAAGATCCATAACTAGGAGGGTGGGACAGGTGCCGAGGATAGGGAGGAGCATAAATTCAAGCCAAAACATCATGATCGTAGAGTTGACGTATCCTTTTAGATTGAATTTATCCACTACTCGAGGATCTAATAGTTTCTCTTCTCGTCTGCGAGGGGCGGAAGTGTTGTCCTCGATACCACAAAAGATGATGAGAGGCATGACACGATCGATACCGTCGGCAAAAATCGTGAGCTGTATTGTTGCTTGCTGCTTATCCCACCATGATCTCTGTGCACGAACCCACACAGTCTTACTCCCTTTGAATTCATAGGTCTTCCCTTCAAGATACTCCCAAGGGAGCGGTGTTTGGTCCATATTGAGAATATTCGAAAGAAGATAGCAACCGACTGTGATTACGGACTGCAACGCTGTATCTTCCATACCGTTCCGCAGCTGAGAGTTCCGCCACTTAAAACAGAGGAAAGAAACGATCATTGTACAGTAATCCGTCAGTGTCTGCTGAGCTTTATTCGTGACAATACGAATGGAAATCACATTTTGAGCGAGGAATCGATTGAACCAGCCATTGGAAACTACAAATATTGTAGGACTGGTTGGGTAAAGTTGAAGATATAATGCCTTGGCCGTCCGTTCGAACCATTTCTTCCATACAGTCTTACCTTCCTTCCGCCGTTCAGCAAGCGCTTGTACCAATGCCTTCTGAAGCTTAGGCCAACATCCTCGAGATGGTCGGTGTCTTTTCTGCAGAGGCTTCATCAAAAGTAATGTCTCTTCCTCCTGCCGCCATCTGTGCAAATATCGTATATTCTTCAGGTTGTAACGTGTACACACCTCCTTAGCCTTCGGAGCTCATAGACCACCTTTGCCATCATCTACCCTACCATATGTCGCATATGACAGGACTCCCAATTTAACTTCCGTTGTAAACACTTGTTTCTTGCGAGTAGGATGTGTAGTCGGAGATGGAAACTTGCGCGCGAGGTCTGCGGTTGTCTGTCTCTTCGGGCCAGTCTTCGGTTTCGGCTTACGAGGTGATAGAGGTGGAGGGACAACTAGCTTTGAAAGTTCATCGTCGTCGTCTAAATCGTTGAAAGCTTTGCTGGTAGCTTCTTGAAGTGGCGGTGAAAGAACGAAAGCGGTGAATTGCAATATGGCTGTGTCAAGTGCATTTGGTGTAGTGAAATCAGCTTCTGTGGGTTCCATTATTGCCTCTGTGATGCCTGTTGACTTGATTTCTGTGGGAATTTGTATAGGCCTACATCTAACATTCTCACGATGGTGCTCAGACGCGCTGGGGAGCTTCAGCCTCCCAACCTCCAAATTAAGTGACGTTCTATTGCCGCGGGAGCGCTAACCCGAAGCGCACTAGCGCGCGCTAAACCATTTTCAAAAGTAGGACTCTTATCAGGGTTTATATGGTAGTTAACGACTTAGATGCGAATGTACTTTTTCCAAATTTCCTAGCTCTCTCCTCATCAACAAAATACTATCACCCCTCAGAGATTATTATTTCTTTCACATTGGGCTTTCCGAATTGTGGTGAGCAGGCTTTGGCAAAATTCTTGGAAGAGTTTCGGGTACTGATTTCTGAGTCGGGGTGTTGTCTGGAGTTCGGGGATTTGGAGGGTCAGACTTTTCCTTCCAGATCCTGGGTAAAAGAAATTAATTATTACAGAGCACGAGCGAAGTGATGGTTGATGACGGACTTGGTGAAGAGTCACGCGAGACTACCTGACTGATACATACCCACGCTTTGTGCACCTATTTGTTGATTCTTTGACTACAGTGCCGATTTGGACCCCAGTCTGACAGTATCGGTATGCGGCGTTAATAGACGGTACCGGACTATTCAATCACTTGCCGTATCGCTGCCAGCGCTGTCACTCTATTCTTCACTATTTCCGGCAGATTATGAGCTCGGCCCAGCACCATCAATAACCTCAATTCCTACTCTACTATATGGATCCTCATCCATTGACTGCATGATCGTCATATCCACCTTTCCTATTCCAACCCACCTAACCTGCATAGCACGTCGGGTGTGCATATCCCTTTCACACCATCTACATCACGGCAAGGGCAAGAGCAATAGCGGCAGCCACACCCCACACCGGAGCTGCGGTACACTCTTGAGGACATCAGCAAAAAATTATATTCTTACGGGAGCTACGGGAGCTAGCAAAGCTTACCGGAGCACTGGGAGTGAAATATAACTTTGTCCTTCGATAGGCTAGCGAAGCTTAGCGACACTACGGGCGCAACCACCAATTTTACTGACGCACCCACCCACCTAAGGGGTGCCAATCGAGGATCCGGCCGGGTGAAGGCATGGGTACCAAAGCCTGCACCACAGTAGGTCCAATTCGGGAGGCCGTAGCCCATACCTGCACCAACTGTTTTTCAGCCCCCTGCTCCAACCACAACCACATAATTTAAAAATTGTTGCAACATTAGGAACACTAGATAACTATCTTGATTTTCAATTTCTAAAGTCAGATTAAAAAAAAAGGGGTTTTTCATTGCGTGGCGAGCGGCACTATGGGCGGAGTAATTTTCACCTCAGTTTTCAGGCCAAGCCGGCGGACTAAAATTCCGCAACAATGGGAAGCGCTGCAAATAATTAAATCTAGAGACACTTTATTGGCCAGAGCGCAGCCAAAAGAGGCCGGCGTTCTCTAATCGCTATTTAGCAAGTCTGGTAATTTTATCTATTGGCTTCATTCACTCAATTTCTTGAATCAAGCAATTTTGTTTATTGACTCAAGTCAATAGAAGAGATGGCCCCAGTCAATAAAATAGAATGACTGGAGTCAATGAAAGTGATTGACGCGAATCAATGAAATACAAAGACTTGTCAATAAAATGGAATGACTCGAGTCATAAAATGAAATGACACGAGCTGTCTTAAAATAAGATGACCCCAGTCGAGAGAAAAGATGATACGAGTCAATGAAAGGTAATGACTTGAGTCAATAAAAGGGAATGACTCGAGTCAATAAATGGGAATGACTCGAGTCAATAAAAGGGAATGACTCCAGTCAATAAAATGAGATGACTCGAGTCAATGTGAAAGATGACTCAAGTCAACGAAATGGAATGACTTGAGTCAATAAAATAAGATATTTTGAGTCAATAAAATGGAATGACTCGAGCCAATAAAAGGAAATGACTCGAGTCAATAAAAGGGAATGACTCAGTCAATAAAATAAGATGACTCACGTCAACGGAAAAGATGATTCAAGTCAATAAAATGAGATGTTTTGAGTCAATAAAATGGAATTACTGGACTCAATAAAATAAGATCACTTGAGTCAATAGAAAGGATGACTCTAGTCAACAAAAGGGAATGACACAAGTCAATAAAAGTAAATGACTCGAATCAATAAAAGGGAATGACTCGAGTCAATAAAATAGAATGTCTTGATTGGTGACGTGGAAGTGTAGTGGTCACAAATCTCTCCAAGTTGTAGCCAGGCCTGGGCGGAGGGCAAAGGGGAGCTTGCAAGGTGCCGCCACCACGCGGACTGCCGACAGGGGAACCGGGCAAAATGACGCCACCATGATCTATATAGGTCGAATGCGAGTATGATTAAATAAAAAAAAAACCTCCAAGTTGTAACCACATGGCGCCAGTAGCATTCAACTTGCCAAAACACTGAATCAATCGGTGGTCAGCAGAACAGACTTATGTCTGTCAGAGCAATAGACCTCTCCGGCAGCCAACGGACCAGACTCCGGTGGGGCCAAGTAGTTTGGCTATGCAGACTGGTCGGGAAGGCGACCCATGCCCTTACCAGGTCCCTCACCAGCATCTGGCAGGAGACCTTCAAGAGGTGGGCCGAGGCACGGAGCTGACCTGCAGGCCGGATCGCAGTGAAGAGGTGGATCGAACAAGGACAGAGTGAGCTCGGGTGGATGGTCTGGGGAGAGGGGCTGCATGCGAGCTTGCAAGCCATGGCCAGCCCCCATCATTAGTGAGTCACTTTACATCAGCAGTGGGGGTATTGAGGGGAGGCCATCGGATAAGACTGGGATGGTGATGCTTCATTGATCGCCTGCGGCCCTGTTGGGTCATGGCAATATTATTTACAGTACTCTCCCGTTTACTGTCCACCGCAACCTCTCGCAGTCTGTCAGCGGCCTGCTGCTACTCTGTGTTCCCGCCTGACCTGTCCCAATAGGGAAAGTGAAGGAAATCACTCAAAAAGACCGAAACAATGGAAAGAAGAAAACTGAAGCTGCTGTATTAAGGAGAGCAGAACCAAGAAAAAGATCTCTGTCTTCTCCTACTCATCTCCTGCGCCCCACTCGCCCTCCCCACGTTTTTGTTTGGCTTCGGTGATGCTCCTCGTGGCCCAGTCCTGCGCCCCACCTCTGTTGTGCACAGGGGGTCCAGTATTGATCGGGTGCACCACTCATCAGCTAGCCGGTTTTGGATCTTGTGGCGGTTATTCCCCATCCCGCCTCCTTCTGCACCTCAGTCTACAGGATCTTCTGCTGCATTTTCCTGCATCTGCAATGCTTAAGCAGATGCTCCTGCATCTGCACCTTGTACTTGCATCATCTGCACTCCGCCGTTTCCTTGTTCCTCGTTCACTTCAAATACTGTCCCGTGACAGTGCCCCGTTCTGATCTGGTGGAAACATCCCACCAGCCGCACGAGGCCACTCCACTTCTCTGCTTGTACGCTTCTGCATCCTATACTTCTTTCCCCGAACTCTCTCCTGCGTCCAGCTATGTGCTTCGTCCCACGCCATCCACCTCCCATGGCGAGCAGCTTTAATTGAGAGGCGGGGGATATTGAGCGCCAGCCGTCGGGTAAAGACTGAGTGAGCGTGAGGGTCAGGTCCGGAGGAGTGCGAGCCATAGCCATCCTCCTCCCCTCTTACAAAAGAGGTAGGGATATCAAGTGGTGGCCGTCGGATAAGAGTGGGTGCTTACGAGCTGCAGACAGCCATCAACCTCGCTCCGGTGGGTGACTCTTCTTGACCGGCAGCCTTGGATAAGATGGGGAGCTTGTGAGCCATGGCAGTCCTACTCCCTTTGGTAAGCGACTTTACATGAGCGGCCGCCTTGGATACGACTAAGAGCTAGCGAGCCACGGCCATCCTCCTCCCATCACCGAGTAGCTTTAGATGACTGGCGGCCGATATCGGGCGACGCCCCGCGGATAAAGACTGGGAGCTTGCGAGTCTCGGCTATCATCCTCCCTCCGGTGGCGGTGAGTGTCTTTACATGAGCAGCGGCCTCAGATATAACTGAGAGCTTGCGAGCCACAGCCATACTCCTCACCTCGCCAGTGGCTTCACATGACTGGCAAAGGATACCGAGCAGCGCCCATCGGATAAAGACTGGGAGCTTGTGAGTCTCAGCCACTACCCTCCCTCTGGTGAGTGTCTTTGCATGAGCGGCTGCCTCGGATATGACTGGGAGTTTGCGAGCCATCCCCGTCCTACTCCCTCCGGTGAGTGACTTTACATCAGTGGCGGCCTCGGATATAACTGGGAGCTTGTGAGCCACAGCCATACTCCTCACCTCGCCTGTGGCTTCACATGACTGGCGAAGGATACCGAGCAGCACCCGTCGGATAAAGACTGGGAGCTTGCGAGTCTCGGCCATCACCCTCCCTCTGGTGGCGGTGAGTGTCTTTACATGAGCAGCGGCCTCAGATATAACTGAGAGCTTGCGAGCCACAGCCATACTCCTCACCTCGCCGGTGGCTTCAAATGACTGGCGAAGCATACCAAGCAGCGCCCATCGGATAAAGACTGGGAGCTTGTGAGTCTCGGCCACTACCCTCCCTCTGGTGAGTGTCTTTGCATGAGCGGCTGCCTCGGATATGACTGGGAGTTTGCGAGCCATCCCCGTCCTACTCCCTCCGGTGAGTGACTTTACATGAGTGGCGGCCACGGATATAACTGGGAGCTTGTGAGCCACGGCCATACTCCTCACCTCGGCTGTGGCTTCACATGACTGGCAAAGGATACCGAGCAGCACCCGTCAGATAAAGACTGGGAGCTCACTAGCCGCAGCCATCATCCTCACCTAGCCGAGTGGCTTCACATGACCGCAGGCGGATATCGAACGGCGTTCGTCGAATAAAGTCAGTGAGCTTTCAAGTCTCGGCCATCACCCTCCCTCCGGTAAATACCTTTGCATGAGCGGCGGCCTCGGATATGACTGGGAGCTTGGGAGCCACGGCCATCCTTCTCACCTCGCCAAGTGACTTCACATGACAGGCGGCGGATGTCAAGCGGCGCCCTCGGGTAAAGACTGGGAGCTTGCGAGCGCATCCTCCTTTCACAGAGTGACTTTACATGAGCGGCAGCTTCGGATATGACTGGGAGCTTGCGCACCACGGCCATCATCCTCACTCCGGTGCTCCGGAGAGTGACACAGCACTAGTGGTGGCCTCCGATATGACTGAGAGCTTGCGAGACTCAGCCATCCTCCTTGCTCCGGTGGGTGATTTTACACGAGCGGCGGCCTCGGATATGAATGAGAGCTTGCGAGCCACAGCCATCCTCGCCCCGTCGCCGAGAGGCTTTGCACCACGGGCGGCGGATATCGAGCAGCGTCCATCCGACAAAGACCGTGAGCTTGGGAGCCACAGCCATCATCCGCCCTCCGGTAAGTGACTACCCATGAGCGAAGGCCTCGGATACGATTGGGAGAGCGAGAGACTTCATTTATTGCTTCCGACGGATATGATTGGGAGCTTGCGTGCCATGGCCATTCACCTCTGTCGAGTGACACTACTGGAGCAGCGGGGATATTGATGATGATGATGATGCTTCATTGATCGTGTGCGACCCTATTGGATCATGACAATAATATATACAGTCCTTTCCCGTTCGCCATCAGCAGCGGCCTCGAACTGTCCGCCAGCGGCACACGGCAACTCCCCATGCCCCCGCCCGGCCTGTCCCAAGATAAGAAGGAAAGAGAGAAAGACAGTAGGAAAGGAAAGAGGAAGGAAAGAGAGAAAGACAGTAGGAAAGGAAAGAGGAAGGAAAGAGAGAAAGACAGTAGGAAAGGAAAGAGGAAGGAAAGAGAGAAAGACAGTAGGAAAGGAAAGAGGAAGGAAAGAGAGAAAGACAGAAAGAAAGCGTAACTAAGGAGACTGTGTATCTCACCCCTCCCTCTCACCCCCCGGGTCTGGTAGCCCCGTCCTCACCCCCAGCCTTGTCGTTCTCAAGAAATTCAGAACTGCTCCCATGCACCGCTTGTCTGCGAACATTTCCCTAATCATGAGCCAGCAGTGGGGATATTAATGGGCGGCCGTCGGATGAGACTGGGAGCTTGCGAGTCACGGCCACCCATCTCACCTGCGATTGGCATAACATGACCGGCAGCGGATGTTGATTTTGTTTTGTTTTTTTTTGGTTTATTTATTACTCGTGTGCGACCTACGGAGATCATGGCGAGATCATGTACAGTCTGGTTCCTCTCCACGGACTGTGCAGTGGCGGCACACTGCTAGCACCCCTTTGCCCTCTGCCGAGGCCTGTCCCGGAAAATGTGATGCGCGGCGGCGGATGTTCAACGGCGCCCATCGGATAAAGACTGGGAGGTTGCGAGCCACGGCCACCATCCTACCTCCGGTGAGTATCTTTACATGAGCGGCGGCCTCGCATATAAATGTGAGCTTGCAAGCTGCGGCCATCCGCCTCCCTCTGGTGAGTGACTTTACAGGAGCGGCGGCCTCGGATATAAATGGGAGCTTGCGAGCCACAGTAATTCTTCTGGCCTCGCAGAGTGGCTTCATATGACTGGCGGCGGATGTCGAGCGGCGCCCGTTGGATAAAGACTGGGAGGTTGCAAGCCACGCCCACCATTCTCCCTCCGCTGAGTATCTTTACATAAGTGGCGGCCTCGGATATGAATGTGAGCTTGTGAGCCCCGGCCATCCTCCTCCCTCTGGTGAGTGACTTTACATGAGCGGCAGCCTCGGATATAAATGGGAGCTTGCGAGCCACGGCCATCCTCCTCCCCTCGCCGTGGTGCTTTACATCATGGGCGGCCGATATCCAGCAGAGCCCGTCAGATAAAGACTGCGAGTTTGCGAGAAGAAGCCCTCCTCTCCCCCGGGGGGAATGACAACAGATGATGGGCGCTGACAGATGTCCGGGGGTTTATCACGTTGCGTTTGTATTACATTTCATTTTTAACAAAGATTGACAATGAAAAGGATCTCGAGCTGTGCGCCCCTTCTCCCACACGGGCGTCCACTTTTTTGAACGACTCTACCAATCCGCTACAGCTGCACCTCTACCTCCCCAGCTACTTCGTTTTGTACCTCTTCCGCCAATGTGCGCATGACAACCTCCCCCATTTCCTCCTCTTCAATGTCATCTCTATCCTCCTCCTCACGCACCCCCTCGCCCTCCTCCTCATCTTCATCCTCATCCACATCGATGCCTTCAGGCTCACGTGGCCCCTCCACTGCACCACCCACCTGTACTGCAGCTAACACTGCCCGAATTCTCCCCTCAACACCAAGGAGTTGCTTGTGGTCACCGATATCCAGGTGGAAGGAGTTTGCCCTGTCGAGCATAGACTGTACAGTCCGAAACCTTGAAAAAAACAGCAGTTCCAGGCACTTACGAGTGTATCCTACGGCAGGATATACATGCTGTCCTTCCAGTATCCGAAGAAGTATCTCAGATTGTCGGCCGGCCCATCGACAAACTCGGTGAATCTGGAGGAGCAGTTTGGCCTGCTCTTCTTCGGCATGCTTGATGCGATGTTGTGCTTCTATACCCTCTCGCACAAACTTGTGAACAGCCTAATCCGAACTTCACATCAGTCTATCTATATCCCAGATCTCACCATCATAGTCGCCGATACCATCATCCTTTAGTGCCCGTAACACGAGGGGACTTAGTTTCGCCTGGAACACGGGTTTTGCAACTTGGATGTTGTATTTCGACACCAGCCATTTGACAGGTTTCCACTGTCTGTTGAGTCGATTGATGAATGTCCTAGCCATTTTTCCACTTTGGACGCGGTGATGTAGGACATCCAGTTCTACACGATGTTCTGTGACCTGCTTTACAATTTCTCGTTGTAGCCGCTGTGCCTCGCTGATATTGTCTGCTTGCGCTCTAGTTCTACGCATGATAAGTAGGTGTGAATATCAATCAGTAGGCCTCACAGATGTGCACGTACCGGTGGTAATCCTAATAGTAGACTACTTGATCTGCTTCCTGTTCATTGAGATATGCTAGGGTAACCGGTTGCTGGTGATGTACACGGCCACTCTTGTCGGTACGGTGTGGTACCGTCATGCTCACCACACGTTGCAAAATGGTATTGTTAATCTGTAGTACCCAACGCATTTTGTTCCAGCGACGTGAGAAGTTGTAGCCAATTCTCTCACGACTACAATTTGCTAGGTATTGTGCTTCACCAAATCAATCAGTACAGAACTGTAACAAATAAAATGGGAACCTCTACCACTGTTATCAATGTTCGGTGATCTTTGCGGGCCAGACGACACCCGTCCGGTTTTGATCAGTCCTTTCAACATGAACCATAGTTGCTTAACCTCCTCGCCGACCATCAGTCCAAATCCCTTAGTTCTTAAGAGATTGTACAGGACATAGCATCTCATCTCGTGTCCATAAAGATGAAATCTGCCAATCCGTACCTGCTAGTGGTTAGACGATATCCAGTCAGATTTGCACCCGTACATACTGACCTGCACTTGATCTACCCAGGGTGCGTCATGGCGGCGCAGAGTGGGTTCAAATGCACAGGCAACATCATAGCACAGCTGGATCTGTCCGGCATCCGGACAATCGGCTTCGATTGATTCCAACAAACGAATTACATGGCTGTACCACTCATTACCGCCATAGACATTCATGAATCGGAGATTTGTGCCGTGAAAGCATGTGGCAGCCATTAGTCCAGTCTCATTTAAGGCCTTTTTCGACTGCGCTACGGCTTCTGCTTTGTTCCAGCCACTTGTTGCCTTGAAATTATTTCCACATCCCGCTTGTTGTGTAGTAGACCCTGCCAGATCAAACCTGCGGCATCCGTAGTCCACCAAAAGTTTTGGGGGCAGCTTCTCATACTCATCTGGTGATTTGTGCTTGAAGCATATATGCTGCTGGTTGCCGTCGATGGAGATCGTTATGGTATTGTCCTCACCCGGTGAGATGTCAAAGCACGCAGGGCAAATGTTGGAAAGTGCCTCAAGTTGCCAGGTGCCACCGTTCTGACGTTGCAATGAATCCGCCACCATTGTGTCTACCCGAGACTTCACTGCGAGCCAGTGGTGGTAGGCATCACGCAGCTACACTTTTCAGTATTCAGTGGTGCTAAACTATCCAGTGGTGTACTTACTTCTCTGTCAAAGGCTGGTAACACAGCCTTCTTCTCGTGCTCAAATAATGCTCGAAGACTACCTGACCAAGCACTTCTCGACACATATCCAAGCACAGACTGCTCGTGTAACAGCTGCAGGAGCCGGATCGAAAACGCAGTCTTTGGTTTTTTTGGTGTACATGGGAAGTAGCCCTCCTTGAGGAGACAGCTGGAGGATCGGGGGCAATTGCAGTATTGGAATTCATTATGTGTATACGAATTGTGATCGATCATACACACAGTAACAATATCATCTCGGGTGCAACTGCATGGGTCTGGAAGTCTGTACTTCAGCATCATATCGGCAAGTATTGCTTCGGTGCGTTGTCAGTTTTCCGCTTGCCGCGTAGGCTGATTCACTGACAATCTGGTTCTTCAGCTTATGATCAACTCCGGCTCCCCATCAACCTCGTAGTCCGAATCTGCATCATCAGAATTCCCGCGGGCTCCGCCAGCATCTGCGGCTCCGTACTGCCCCATACCACTTCCCCCCTCACCATTTCCGTGGGTGCTACTAGCACATGGCAGATTTGGTGGAAATACCAGCTGCGCAGCACCGTCATGCACATATTCGGTAACTTTCCCCGTAGAAACCAATGCTGACTTTGCACCTATTCCCCCCATCACTGGGAATCCCAAGAAATGGACACGAACCTTTGGCTTTCTTTTGTTGGGTGGCATTTGGACGCTCGATTGTGTTTTGTAGAAGATATAAATAAAGAATAGAATAATGAGTGATGGGTGACGATTGGCGAGTGACATGGTCAGTCAAGAGGGATGGGAACGTAGAGCGACAGTGAGTGGGCAGGCGAAATTTTTATTACCCTGCATGTTGTCAGATCACATGTCGCTAGATCACGCGTCGCCAGATCACATGTCACCTGGATCACATGATGTTAGATCACATGTCACCAGATCACAGGTCGCCAGATCACATGTCGCCAGATCACATGTCGCCAGAACACATGTCACCAGATCACAGGTGTCATATCACATGTCGCCAGATGTGACACTGGGACATCCAGTCAACGTCGGAGTGACGGTAATATCGAACTAGTCAGGTTTCTCGATAATCACGAAGGAGATGGGGCGCGCGCGGTCTTCACCGGCGTTCAATTATTATACAAGAATAAAACCCCACATGACCGTCCTTCTAAAATCGCCCACTGTTAAGGGATTCAGAGCGAATAATCTAAGGGGTTCTGTTCGGTATCGGCGGCGCCCGCCGGCTGCGGCTTGATTGCCGGGTCGTACGCGGTTCAGCGGCAACGGCTTGCTCGACGGATCGCTCGGTGGAGGGCTTGGTGTGCGTGGCGGCTCGCGCGGAGGCGCATACGGTTCGAGACGGGCACGGCGGCTTGCCAGACGGCTCGCTCGTGTATCGCTTCGGTGGATGGTTCGAGGCGGGCCCGGCGTCTTGCCCAACGGCTTGCTCGCGGCGCTTCAGCGGAGGATTCGATTCGAGACGGGCCCGGCGTATTGCCCGACAGCTCGCTCGTGGCGCTTCGGCGGATGGTTCGAGGCGGGCCCGGCGCCTTGCCCGACGGCTCGCTCGCGGCACTTCGGCGGATGGTTCGGTCGAGACGGGCCCGGTGTCTTGCCCCGCGGCTCGCTCGCATCGGTGCTTGCCAAACCGCTCGCGCGACAACTGCCTCACGGGTAAGATAAGGAAAGGGAAACGCTCACACACCAGACCCTCCTGGGTGCGGGCCGGAGCCCGAAGCTTCTTGTCCTGGTCGGGGTGTAGATAAGGAGATGAGGTTTCCTGCAGCTGAGTGGAGAACTTTCCTGCCCCAGACTCGTACGTGGCCTCTCCCCGCAAGGACCCAGGCCAGTCTCTCCCCGCAAGGACCCAGGCCAGTCTCTCCCCGCAAGGACTCATGCCAGTCTCTTTCCGCAAGGACTTTGACTCTTTACGTACGTGGCCTCCCCTCTCTTTGGAGGAGCCCGACCAACGTCTGCCAAGATTCTTCTCTGCTCGTTTGCACCCGACCCCTCGTCCCCCAGAGTTACGGCCACTCCGTTTTTTATCTCCTGCCTAGACTCTCGATCCCCTTACGTCTCCTTCCATCCCCGTCCCCGATCTACCGTCGTCCAGCTTGCGGCGCTTAGGCGTATCGCGCTTCGGTGGATAGTGTGACGCATGCCCGGCGGTGTGCCAGACGGCGTGCGTATATCATTTCGGTTTGGTGGATCGTCCGACGCTTCGGTGTCTGCCAAACAGCTCGCGCGACATCTGCCTCACAGGTAAGATAAGGTAAGGAATACGCTCACGCACACACCAGCCAAGGTGGGCATGGGTCAAAGTCCGGAGCTACTCGTCCTGGTCGGTGCTGACGATAAGGGCCGGCAGGTCTGTCGGCGGGCCGCGTAATCGCTCAGCCTGGGCTGAGGACCCTACGTGGCCCCGCATACGTCCATAGCATTGGAGCATCTCGTATGCATTTGCCCTCCTTACCCCTCCGGAGATTAACCTCCTACTGCCGTTCTGGCCGTAGGTCCTTAATTCCGTGCCTTATCTGCCGCCTAGACTCTTGAGCTCCTCACGTATCCTTCCGTCTCCTTCCCGATCGACTGTCGTCCTGCTTGCGAGTATCGCGGCGGTTCGTTTGACGCAAGCCCGGGGGCGGCCCAACGGCTTGCGTGTATCGCGGTGTAGGCTCGGCGTGAGGCGTACCGTTTGGATCGTTTGCGGCTCCGTGGTGACGACTCGCTTGACGGATCGCTCGTAGGAACGCTCGGTCGATCGCTCATAGGGGGGTGGTCGTTGACTCGATGTCTCGGTGACTGGTAGATAGTGCGTTGATCGTTTGACGATTGGGGTGATGATTCCGCTAATGATTCCGTTGATCATTCCATGATTCTGTTGATGATTCTGTCGGGTCCCTTTGCCAACCGCTCGTCGGCGGGAAGTCGTATAAGTATCCGGCTCGGCAAAGTCACGTGCTGCGGGGAACTACCCCGCACTGCGACGTGAAAACTCTTCGCCTTGGCACTAGATTTCATCAGCGTAAAGAGGATAACTCTCGATTGGATTGGGCAGTAGTGCTTCCACGTATCCTTTTGAGAGTGGCCAGAGCAGGTGCCTCAGTTCTCGTCGTGATTGGGTTATGCGATAGGGTTGCGTGCGGGGTTGATTTCGTTACTCAACCGGAGTCATAGATAACGAACCCTCAACCGTACCAGCTAATCCTTCTCGGCCGCAACGGGCACCAAGGTATAGCTCTTCCCCATATCGCTCCCAACAGACTCTCGAACTGTTCCTGAGGTGCGGTCCTGTAGCAGCGTTTGCACTTTTCCGAACACGAGCCAGTACTTGGTCTGGGGGCTGCCCAGCGCTACAGGACTGGCTTGCGGACAAGCCTCCGCTCCAGTATTCGTTCAACTCGACGTCCCTCACCTTGGTGCGGCGTATGCCCTGCATCATAACCATCGTAAGTGTCTCGGATAGGTGGGGGGTACGCTCACGCTGCCGTGCGCTGGCAGAGCCCAGAGTTCATCGCCATAATCGGGTGTCGGTGACAAGGATGCGAGTGGTAGCATGATCCCTCGTGTCTCCCGACCATGGGGTGCAGCTGTATCGCCTCAGGCCTTCGAGCCGTCTGCGACGATACAGCGATTCCCGGCTCGTGGGGTTGTTCCTCTGGGCCGTGCCACTGGAAACAACCTTTGATCAGTCCTTTCAACATGAACCATAGTTGCTCAACCTCCTCGCCGACCATCAGTCCAAATCCTTTAGTTCTTAAGAGATTGTACAGGACATAGCATCTCATCTCATGTCCATAAAGATGAAATCTGCCGATCCGTACCTGCTAGTGGTTAGACGATATCCAGTCAGATTTGCACCCGTACATACTGACCTGCACTTGATCTACCCAGGGTGCATCATGGCGGCGCAGAGAGGGTTCAAATGCACAGGCAACATCATAGCACAGCTGGATCTGTCCGGAATCCGGGCAATCGGCTTCGTTTGATTCCAACAAGCGAATTACATGGCTGTACCACTCATTACCGCCATAGACATTCATGAATCGGAGATTTGTGCCGTGAAAGCAGGTGGCAGCCATTAGTCCAGTCTCATCTAAGGCCTTTTTTGACTGCGCTACGGCTTCTGCTTTGTTCCAGCCACTTGTTGCCTTGAAATTATTTCCACATCCCACTTGTTGTGTAGTACACCCTGCCAGATCAAACCTGTGGCATCCATAGTCCACGAAAAGTTTTGGGGGCAGCTTCTCATACTCATATGGTGATTTGTCCTTGAAGCGTATATGCTGCTGGTTGCCATCGATGGAGATGGTTATGGTATTGTCCTCACCTGGTGAGATGTCAAAGCACGCAGGGCAAATGTTGGAAAGTACCTCAAGTTGCCAGGTGCCACCGTTCTGACGTTCCAATGAATCTGCCACCCTTGTACCTAGCCGAGACTGCACTGCGAGCCAGTGGTGGTAGGCATCACGCAGCAACACTTTTCAGTATTCAGTGGTGCTAAACTATCCAGTGGTGTACTTACTTCTCTGTCAACGGCCAGTAACACAACCTTCTTCTCGTACTCTATGACAAGATATCGTATCGCGGTCGCAATCTTGAGTAGATGGCCCGGGGCAAGCGGGGCGAGCGAGGACAGCACGAGAGAAAGATCACAAAAGAGTAGGAGAGAGATGAACGCAATTCTACTTATCGTCAGGTATATAGAAGTATGTAAGAGTAAAGAAGAGAGAAAGTGAAAGATGCTGCTATGGAGAAATGCCAAGTCACCGTGACCAGGGTCCCTTGCCATTGCCATAGCTCCCGATGACGTCGCTCCCGTCGGCGTCACTCCTGTCGGCTTCGCTCCCGTCGATGTTGCTCCGGTATGCGCCCCACGCTGGAGAGGTCGATAAGCATTTCCAACACACCCCCTCTTCTCGTGCTCCGTGCCAAAACAAACATCCACCAAATCAAAGCAATCCCATTAAATCCTCGTCGACCTCATTAAAACCTCTGCAGTGAAAACCTCGTGGGAAAAACACTTGCTAGTAGGAAAAAGAGTGCCGACTCACGCTTGCCGACAGGATGCAAGAACATGCTCAACAAAAACTTTTATCTCCTTCCAGCTCCTTATCGCAAGCACCCCCTTTTCTTCGCCAGAGAATCGCACCCCCCTTTTCCGTGATCGGTCTCATCTGTCGTATTCGAATTCTCCGTATGCGAATCGGATTGAGTGAGTCCAGTGAGTTGCAGTAGTTGCTCGTGTCGGGGAACAGCAAGAGGTTTGGTCAGCAGATCGGCCGGATTAGATTCTGATGTGACGTATTGAAACTTAACTGAGCCTTTCATCTGTTCGTCGTGAACATGATGATATTTCACGTCAATGTGTTTGGACTTTTGCCGTACGACTCCCGAGGTGATCAATTTGATGGCACCTTGGTTGTCGCATCCAATCGGTACCGGTCCATCAGAAATCTTCACTGCCATTCCATCTGCCGCCTCCTTCATCATACGCCTGAGCCAGAGGCTTTCTCGGGTGGCATGCGAACAGGCGATATATTCGGCTTCGAGCGTTGAGAGTGCTACGACACTCTGAGACTTGGCTTGCCAATGGATCAAGCCAGATATGACAAGCTCTTCATTGACATTAACGTTCCCGAGTCCGAATACGCATCCGCCAACAGATTTCCGAGTTGTGAGGTTCGCTGCCCAGTCGGAATCGGTGTATCCGATAATGGTGATAGGATTGGAAAGACGTCGGTAGTGAATTTGAAATCCGGCAGTGGTCTTGAGATATCGAAGCACTCTCTTTGCCGCCGTTGCATGCATTTCGAGAGGTTGGACATTGTATCGGCTGAGAGCGGTGACGCTGAATGCGATGTCCGGTCGACTTCCGAGAGCTGCATACATGAGCGATCCCACCATTGACAGGTATTCTTTGCGATTGGCCGGTTTGTCCTCACAGCAGGTGTTAGCCAGATCTGTTTGAGGATCAAGTGGAGACTTAGCCGGTTTTGCATCCATCAATCCGAATCGTCGTATGATTGTATTGATGTAGTCTCGTTGGCAGATACTGAATCCTCCGTCTTTGGTTCTCTCGATCTCAATTCCTAGGAACCTCTTTGCAGCTCCCATATCGCACATCTTGTACCTCTTTTGCAGCAACTCCTTGATCTGACGTCCCCGTCCTTCTATACCATTGTGTGCAATGAGTAGATCATCCGCGTACAGAACTAGGAGAATTCCCGGTTGGAGATATAGGTTTGGATCTTCGGCTGATTGTCGGAATCCTATGGATTGTAGATATCCATCGATATCCTCGTACCAGAGCCTGGGTGCCTGTTTCAATCCGTAGAGAGCCTTCCGAAGAATTAGCGTGCTTCCGTTCAATGAGCTTCCGGTCGATGTGCTTCCGGTCGATGCGCTTCCGGTCGATGCGCTTCCGGTCGATGCGCTTCCGTTCGATGCGCTTCCGGTCGATGCGCTTCCGGTCGGTGCTAGCCAGTCGATTCCAAGTGGCATTTCCATGTAGATGTTGTCACGATCAATCTTGGGATTTAGGAAGGCCGTTACCACATCCATATGATCGACATCCCAGCCATACTGGGCTGCCAGTGCCAGTAGCAGTCGGAACGTTGCCATCTTGGATACCGGGGCATACGTCTCGTCGTAGTCGATACCTTCCTTCTGTTCGTATCCCTTGATAACTAGCCGTGCTTTGTAACGAGTAGAACCATCCGGATTGACCTTTCTCTTGTAAATCCATTTGCATCCAATTGGTGCTTCCATTGTATCAGCAATTGGTCCATGAGTGCTTATATTTCACAGGGGAACGATATCAAACGTGTGGTTCTCGACCAATGCTTGCCACTCGCGATGCATTGCATCTTTCCACTCGCTTGCTTGTGGGCTTCGTAGCGCAGCCATGTAGGTGGTCGGTTCGATTTCCGCTTCATCAGTAGGCTCAGCGATTCCGAGACTCATAAAGGCGGATGCAAGGCGTTCCGAAGACACCAAGTCACCCCCTACTTCGTGAGCCTTGCTCATTATCGCCTTATTCGTTTCAAGGCGCACCTTGCTGCGCGTCCGTGCAGAGACGTATTCTTGCTCATCTGCCCATATAGTCAGTCAAAGTGGGGGGTTTTTTTTTTTGAGCGTTAACCCAGTTCTTCGCCGCTGCCAGTTACGGCATTGCATTCTAGCGGAATCTGTCGCTTGTCGGCATTGTGAGCTCTCGGAGTCTGTCACTTTGTCTGGTCAAGCCAGTTCATTTCTTGTAGCCTTATTCGGCGTTGTGAGCTCTCGGAGTCTGTCACTTGTCTGGTCAAGCCAGAGTTCTTCACCGTAGCCAATTTATTTGGCATTGCAATCTCATGGTCTCTGCGCTTGCCATTTTTTTTTTTTTTTGATCTTCTGTCCGGCTCTTCGAGACAGGTATAATCGCCGCGAAACTCGCGCAAGCCAATTCACTTGTTCAGCGGGGAAATGGGATTTCTTGACTTACTGAATTCTTGTCTGGACGTGTCATTTGCTTCATCCATTTCATCCATTTCATCCCCTTCAGGGATTTCTTCTTGCCATTCGTCTGGATCCGGGTTTGGAAACACAATCGCTTCCAATTTCTGCTCGTTGGAGTGTGCATTTTCCTTTTCATGAAATACTACACTGGAGCATTCGATTGCTCGTCCGGTTCTTCCCGAGTTGAAATCCCATAACCTCCATACTTTGGTGGTGTTGTGTACATATCCGAGCATCATGCAAACACTGGAGCGATTTCCGAATTTCTTCTCGGTTCTCTGGGCCGGCGGAATGTGCTTGTACACGCGACAACCGAATCTTCTCAGGTGCTCAATCTGCGGAGCTGTTCCGTAAAGTGCCTCATACGGTGATCGATTTCCGGATAGGCTAGAGGTAGGGGATCTGCGATGCAGATAGCATGCGGTCCTTATGGCTTCGGGCCAAAACTTTATCGGTACATTGGCATCCCACATCATACTCCGAGCTTTGGTGTTTAGGGTACGGATCATCCGCTCAGCCGTTCCATTTTTGTGTTGGGTGTATGGGGGGGAGGGTTCGAAGGTGATCCCCTTTTCTCCGAGCAATCCCAAAAACACTGAGTTGCTGTATTCCCCGGTCCCATTATCACTGCGAAATCGTTTGATGCGAAATCCTTGGGTTTCTACCCAGGCTTGGTAGTGGCGAAATTTTGCTGATATCTCTTCCGCCGTCTTGGTGACCAGGAAATATACCTCAGTGTACCAGGTGCAGTCATCAATGTATATGATGTAGTATTGGGCACCTCCGATACTGTGCTTTATAGGTCCACACAGATCTGAGTGTATGAGTTCGAATGGTGTCAAGGTCCGGGATGCCTTGGTACGCACCACCTTTTGTTGCTGTTTCGTGTGAATGCATGTTTCACAGGATTTGGGTGACGTTCTCCAGTCTGTGCGCTTCTCGACTGGATCCTTGAAATGCTCTTCGTTGGTCCTCAAGGTCCTCTCATCCAGCTCGACATCCATGGCATCCGTCACCGACTGGGCTTCTGTGGCATCCGTGACCGATTGGGCCTCTGTGGCATCCGTGACTGATTGGGCTTCTGTACGGTTTAGAAGGTGTTTCAGACCTTGATAATTGAGGTGTGCAAATCGCTTGTGCCAGGTCTCCAGAGTCGTCGCGTTCTTTGTCGGTAAGAGTCTGATTTCTGAGACGTGTGCCAATCTATCTGTTGATAAAACATAGAGACCTTGCTCGAGAACGGCACTGAGAACCTTACTTCCTTTACTGTTCGCAATTGAGCAGATACCCGATTTGAAGGTTGATGTGTATCCGTGTGAGTCGAGTTGCCCGACGGATAGGAGTGATATTCGGAATTCTGGAACGAAGAATGCCTCGATTTCGACTTCTCCTAGACGTATCGCTCCCTTTTTCTTTGCTTGTACTTGGTGCTTATCTCCTAATTTAATTAACATATTGGTTTCCATAACTGAGTCTTTCTGGAAGTCTCGAAGGTTGTTGCCATAGTTGTGTGAGGCTCCGGAATCAATAACCCAGGTTCTATGTGACATTGCCGATCGATTTGAGGCTACCATTACTTCCGCGCTGAGCGAGATAGACCCTGCGAGTCATTCTCGGTTGACAGTGGGGTTAGGAGCAGGTCCGTTTCCTCGTCCGCGTCCGTTTCCTTCATGCTCTTGAGCCGTCCTATTATTTCGTGCAGCATGCGCCTTTTTCCTGATAGGACAGTCAATCCTAGTGTGCCCTTCGTCTCTGCAGTGGTAGCAGGTGTTCGTGTGTTCTCGTGGCCGCTTGTTGTTCTCACTGTTCCAGCAGTCGGCAGTGTTGTGGGTTCCAGTCCTGCACGAGTCGCACCATTTCTACAAGCATTCTCTTCCTTTACCGCTCGGGCCGCCTCGTCCTCCTCTTCCACGTTGGTTTCCACTTCTTCCGGCTTGGTGAGTATACAGCGCATCTGAAACTGCATCGGGCTTGACAAGCATCGCCTGGTTCTGTTCATGTTCTTTTAGGGCATCCTGCACTTCTTGGAGTGAGGCATCAGCCCGAGCCTGGAGGATAATTACGATAATGTCAAACATGGTTGGTAGTGTGGTGAAGACATGAGTCTTAAACTCAGCGTCAGGTATCACTTCCGCGGTTCCGTCAAGTTGGTTTTTAACTTCCTTCAGACGAGAAAAGTAGGTGCCAATCGGTTCTCCTTCGATTGGACGAAGAGTGTGGAACTTCCGAAGGAGAGTCATGCATCCCACAACCATACTAGTTGCATCCATCTTCCTTGCGATCGCCGTCCACATTTCGGCGGGATCATCAATTTCTTCAATCTGAATTTGGACCTCGTTACAGCAAGATCCGCTGATGATCGCACTGGCTTGATCACGGCGGGTGGTGTAGCTGTCGTAGACTGCGCGTTCCGCGACGGCAGCGGCAGCGAATCCAGCTGGATTGTTCGGCACTGGTTCCTCTCCCAGCACAATCTTCCACGCTTTGATGCCTTTCAGGATGCGGCCACACTGTCTCTTCCAGGTGGCATAGTTGGCACCTTCAAGGATCTCGATGGTTTCCAGTGCGTGCTGGTAGGGCTTCGAGGTCATGGTGTCGGTAGACTTTTCGTTTTCTTACTTCGTGTGTGTTAGTGAAGTTCGTGAAGAGTGAAACGGGAGAACGTAGGGAACAGGGACTCGATATGGCCGGCCCCCGCGCTTATCGCTTGGCTCTTCTTGAGCCTAGGTTTGACGCGAGAACGAGTGAGTGGTTGGGAGGAGCGACACGAGCGAACTGTTGGGAGGAGTGACGCAAGAGGTTTTGTAGAGGTTTTTCGTAGGGGTTACGGCAGAGGGCTCATAACCTATGACAAGATATCGTATCGCGGTCGCAGTCTTGAGTAGAAGGCCCAGGGCGAGCGGGGTGAGCGAGGACAGCACGAGAGAAAGATCACGAAAGAGTAGGAGAGAGATGAACGCAATTCTACTTATCGTTAGGTATATAGAAGTATGTAAGAGTAAAGAAGAGAGAAAGTGAAAGACGCTGCTATGGAGAAATGCCAAGTCACCGTGACCAGGGTCCCTTGCCATTGCCATAGCTCCCGATGACGTCGCTCCCGTCGGCGTCGCTCTCGTCGGCGTCGCTCCCGTTGATGTTGCTCCGGTATGCGCCCCACGCCAGAGTGCTCGAGAAGCATTTCCAACATGCTCAAATAATGCTCGAAGACCACCTGACCAAGCACTTCTCGAGACGTATCCAAGCACAGACTGCTTGTGTAACAGCTGCAGGAGCCGGATCGGAAACGCAATCTTCGGTTTTTTTGGTGCACATGGGAAGTAGCCCTCCTTGAGGAGACAGCTGGAGGATCGGGGGCAATTGCAGTATTGGAATTCGTTGTGTGTATACGAATTGAGATCGATTATACGCACAGTAACAATATCATCTCAGGTGCAACTGCATGGGTCCGGAAGTCTGTCCTTCAGCATCATATCGTCAAGTATTGCTTCGGTGCGTTGCCAGTTTTCCGCTTACCGCGTACGCTGATTCACTGACAATCTGGTTCTTCGGCTAATGATCAACTCCAGCTTCCCATCAACCTCGTAGTCCAAATCTGCATTATTGGAATTCCCGCCGGGTCTGCCAGCATCTGCGGCTCCGTACTGCCCCATACCACTTCCCCCCTCACCATTTCCGTGGGTGCCACTAGCATGTGGCAGATTTCGTGGAAATACCAGCTGCGCAGCACCATCACAAACATATTCGGTAACTTTCCCCACAGAAACCAATGCTGACTTTGCACCTATTCCCCCCATCCCCGGGAATCCCAAGAAATGGACACGAACCTTTGGCTTTCTTCTGCTGGGTGGCATTTGGACGCTCGATTGTGTTTTGTAGAAGATATAGATAAAGAATGGAATAACGAGTGCCAGGTGACGGGTGATGGGTGACGGGTGACAATTGGCGAGTGACACGGTCAGTCGAGAGGGACGGGAACATAGAGCAACAGTGAGCGGGCCTGCGAAATTTTTATTACCCTGCATGTTGTCAGATCACATGTTGCTAGATCACGTGTTGCCAGATCACTGGTCACCTGGATCACATGATGTTAGATCACATGTCGCCAGATCACATGTCACCAGATCACATGTCGCCAGATCACATGTCACCAGATCACATGTCGCCAGATCACATATGTCATATCACATGTCACCAGATCACATGTCGGATCGCATGATGTGGTGCGAGTTCACCAGTGTCACGCAACAGCTTTTTGAGCCCATTACCTCTACTCTTACCTCGCCTTGCCTCTCTTCACCTCACCGGGTCCTATCCCGATCCTGCTCCTGTCCTGATCTTGCTGCCATTCGCGACCCGCGACCCGTGGACCGCGTCGCTCATTGTTTGCCACCTGCCCGCCCGCTGATTGTGTCGCAGGCCACTTGCCCGCCCGCTGTCTGGGTCGCCCGCCAATTGCCCGCCCGCCACTTGCCCAAATGCGGACTATGTCGCTCACGGCACGCCGCTCACCCATGCGGT
>Ga0307508_10001725_pt1 | contig 24274 bp, 34 predicted proteins | sample 9_EM_MG_FD_203089 | JGI IMG/M metagenome (GOLD analysis project Ga0307508, IMG submission 203089) | Populus trichocarpa ectomycorrhiza microbial communities from riparian zone in the Pacific Northwest, United States - 9_EM | ecosystem: Host-associated > Plants > Roots > Unclassified | place... | reverse complement strand
ATCGCGAAAATTCTACAAAATCCACGCCTACCGAACAGACTGCAGGATTTTCAAAAATCCCGATCCAAAAATCCTCGGGAAATCCTCGATAAATCCTCCAAAAATCGGGCTGCCGAACAGGGCCTTAGGGCTTGAATTCTCTCCTTCTTGGAAAAGGAATACAGGCCAAGAATGATGAGGGAAAGAACGATTAGGGCGCCTGAATGGGGTACATGGAAAAAAAAATAGCAGCACGAAAAAGACACATGGAGAGACCACGTGAACGGCAAGTTCCGTTGAACGATTGGAAATTGAGGAATTAAATGGGGACTGTTTCACCCCCCGACAAACCCTCTCTTACGTAAACTCCAGAGTAGGGGATTGCCATTTTTGGGTCATGTGCAAATGCTTGTTGCTTAGGCAAGCAACGACCACAGTTGAAGCGAAGTGATTTGATGCAACGCAACGGAGAAGCTTCCACACCTAAAATCAGAATAGGCATCCGTGATGGTTTTCCAGGTTGTCATCAGCGGCCGTCGCTTGGGCCGCGGAACGGCAAAAGATTCCACCAGTGCTCACACAGTTTTGCGTACTTCTGCCCGCGAATTTCAGTCGTGTGAGTGGGTCCATAAACTGATGAGTTACTAGCGGGTCATCATTGAAGCAGTCACATCAAGAGAAGCGAGCAATGGAAAATTCGGTAAGATCCAGCAAGCATAGCTCACGGCCCGGTGACAGCACATCTCGTGGCGCGGTGTTACCGCGATGCCTCCGAGATTGTCTGTGAGTCGTGTTTCCTCAATGCAGCTGGATGTGATAATACAATATTGAGCACGCCACATAGCCAATAAACACCAAAAAATCCCCGCCCCCAAACATTTTATCCTCTGTAAGTCCCGCAACTAAGGAAGATCATTTCAGTAACTTTCAGTATCTGATGAGAGGATAGGGCGGGGAGTTGTAACGCACATTATCATGTACAAAGGTAATGCAAGAATGGCTGGGACAACGGCAGCCCACATGAGCAATATGCCACTGCCCCGTTGGACCTCGATACCAACCCGCACCTGTCAAAGCCGTGTGATTAGATGATCACGAATACAGAATTGCACACGAACATGGGCGGAGTTAACGTTTTGGACTTGTTGCACTAGCACAGTCCATATTGATATCCCTATCACTAGAAATAACACCGAAATCAAGTTGAATAGAAATGCGAGGCAGAAAGTCCATGTTGACTTCATGATTCCACATCTGCGCTACAGGCAACAGGGAGGCGATAAGCTGCGTTCTGGAATTTGGGAGAATACACAGACAATAGGGTGCAGGCCAAGGAAAGGATGCCGATAAACACAAATATGGAGGCGGGTCGTATTATGTTCAGAAGATATCGGGAATCCGTGAATGCAGAGCTGCTGATGAGTGCAGTGACATTTGATCTGTAGGAATCTGGTATATCTCCAAGAATCGCATCGATGGGGACGATCATTGTGTCGAAGGCTCCCCCCTTACACCCCATCAGTGACGAGTTAGAAGTCTTTGAATACGCGCAGTATCCTGGGAGAACGTTGAGTGCTCGAGCATAATGACCAACAGAGGATAGACAACCGTGAAGCCCCCACTTGTATTGTTGCCTGAGACCCAAATGCTGCTGCAATATCACAGGGCTGCTAGTGTTATACAAGTCTGTAACAGAATGACCCAGGGATGTTGCGAGTGCGGTTCTTTGATGTCACAGATTTGAGAAGAGCAATGGGAACAAGTAGATCCGATCTCTCATACCCAAGTTTTGATACATCTACCGATATCTGTAAGAGCAAAAGCGTAATGTTTCGCAGTCAATCAAATACAATCAGGTATGGAAGGTATGGAAGTGAGGAACCAACAACGTACCACGAATGTATTTCTGCTGGGAGTACTTGCGTATAGTTGCCCGATCTTATTTCGCGACAGCTCGTGAGATACGTCCTGAAATGATCTGTGTAGCTAGCAGCATGTTTGAACAAACCTGAGGAAAAATGAGAATGAACAGCGAAAGTATCCTATAAGGTACAATTAGCTGGCCAAAATCGCTCGATATGCCGTATTCTTACACGAGCATTGACGCGAAAGCAACCACGACCTCTCCCCGCAGGCGTGCAGCCATCAACGTCTGAAATGTTAGTTGCCTGTCGCCTACAGGCGCTCTCGGAGCTGGTACTCCGTTGTTTGTATGGTGCCTGAATCCCCACGACCCAACATTCGAGTCCAACTTAGCTGGACCTCCTCGACAAACTCTGTCTCTTGGTGGGGCAGGGCGGTCCAGATGGCTTCCAAGGATCACGACATCGAAAGCCAAACGGGCGAGCTGGTTGTGGACACTGGAGATGAAGAACTCCGCGTTGGGTTGTTGGATCTCCCCGCCCTTTTTATTGGAATCAGATTAGGCGTGTCCACCTTCAAGATGTTTTTGTGCACGTACGGTTACTAAATCTCGCTTCAGCGCCTGTCGCCCTACATGATCATGTTGTGCTCGACAATGGATTTTGTCAAGGCATCCTCTCCCATGAAGGATTTCTTTCTTGGGTCCGATCATCCCCAGACATACAAGCTTCCAAACTGTCCAGTATCGCCTGGATACGGTCAAACCGAAACATTCTTCATCATCAATTCATCATCGTGACTGTGGAGTATCAATCGACACTTTACGATGTCAAGATCGAAAGAGCGGGTCTTATGGCGGGTCCCGGCGACGTAGCAAAACAAACGATCACTATTCAGCCGTCTGTTCCCTTGCATGGGAGTTTGGAAGGAAATGACCTCATCTTAGCACTGGTCGGAAAAGAGAACTCCCTGATAAGTCCCGAAGCCAAGCAACATCGCAAAGTATATCCTTTTCAGCGGAATTTTGTGACATTCGACGATGAACGATGGCGTGGTGCACCAGCGACACTCGGGCAACTTGCTCGCTACTCGAAAATTGTGGTTACAAGCGCTCCTGACTATCACCTACGCTCGACAAACTGCTATTTCTATGCGAGAATGATGATGCATATTATTGTGGACAGGCATCTGACGTTTGAGTATGCAGTCTCACCCGGTCTCACCAGGTTTTATTTAAATAGTGGCCTTGAATCGGGCGAGCGACCGCTGTCGGGGCCAGAGGGGTTGTGCGAAGGCAACCCGCAGAGGGCCCCCAAAGTTGGTCCTCCTATCCTTTTCCCCATGCCTTTCCCAAGAGGTGAAAGGCCCCTATACATACCACCTTGCCCTTCTCCGTCGCCTGAGCCGATCGTGGTGCCACCCCCTGTCGGCGTCGTGATGCCAGATTTGGATGAAGACGAATTCCTTGTTGGGCCCCCGCCGCCTGCAATCGAGCAACCGCCATTCGTCAGAGGGGATAGTGGACCGTTTGTGATTTCCCGCTCGCGTTCTCCCTCGCCGAGGCGTCGCGCACGGCGACGTCGAAGTCCCGATTCTGTTTCGCCAGTGTCAGTCAGACGTAGCCGGCATGGCACCACTCCTGTAGTTGTAGACGGCGCACCCCCCAGAAGAGGCAGTGAACCTATCATTGTTCGCACACGTTCACCCTCACCGAGCTCTGATTTGAGGCGGCGACGGAGCTCGAATTCTATTCGTACAGTTTCACGTTCTCCAAGTCCACGTTACAGGCACGTTAGGTCACGGAGACCATATTACCCCAGGAGGTGCGCAGAATCGCATAGTGCTGATTGTCAGGTCTATGGTTGACCGCCATCGAAGTATCTCGCCCTACTCTATTGACAGTCCAGCCTTGAGTCCGGCTTCCCGGTCTGCCCTAATGTCAGTGTTGGAACGTCATGAAGAGCAGGAAGGCACTCTACTCGCCACATATATAGAATCCGTCACTCTCTTTGTTGCTTCGTCGGTGGCGATGCTGGTTCCTCTGGGTATGCTAATCGCGTTGATTCTCTTATTGGCTGCTTTCGGTCGTCCGAACACGGCCGTTCCGCTGGCATTTGCACTCGCTCCAACCCTCATCATCATACTTATTGCCCTCCGTATTGTAATGGCTGTTGTGAGATCACACACGAAGTCCATTAGAAGGAATTTGGTGGGGTTGCGAAGTGACATATTTGCTGAAATTGGTATGTGACCCCATATTAGGTGCAACTGTATCCGTAATCCCCTTCATGCCGATAGAATTTGATCGGGAGCTGAAGCTACCACCGTCTGTGCCACGCGCTTTCCAGCATCGTGCGTCAGGCATATATTTTCTTTTCACCTGCGTCATCTAATATCACACAGGTTCCACCCTCCGCAAGAAGGAAGCCCTAGTTGACTTTCTCGATGTCTTTTGCAAAGCCCTCAAAAGTGGGGCGCCTCCCGAAGTTGAGCGTCTATTTGCAGAGGACGGCTGGCTGCGAGTGTGAGCCCTCAACACTATTCCAGGTGCCCGCCATTTAACAGATTCATCGATAGCCTAACGAATCAAGAACGAGTACTCCCTTCCATTGCAAAATCTGATATCCCAGCCTACCTCCAAGACGACTCGCTTGTGCTCAGTGATTTGAAGGTAACTTCTGACATTAATATCATTGAGTTGCGAGTCTCCGGTCGAAAACCAGACTTACAGTAAGCAAGCGAATGAGTCGCATAATATTTTCCAACTCAGGCTATATCCTCTTGTGCCAGAGCTTTCTTCTGCTGCTCTAATTCGGATGTCCCTGGATTGGGCGTCGCATGGTTGACGCCTGATACATATGGTGTCTACAAAGCTAACATTGTGAGTCTCGTGTTACAACCCCCTGTGGGCCGACTTGAAATCCAACGTTCGGAAACTAACTCGGTAAGCAACAAGTTACGCTATCTTCCGGCATGCTTCTTTCATACCCTTGCATCAAAAGAAACCGGTGGGGGTGGTCGTCGTGGGCGCTGGGATGAGTGGCGTTTTCACGGCTGTCCAACTCAAGAAGCTCGGCATTGACGTGATCATACTCGAGAAATCATCTCGGCCCGGGAACTCATGGAGGACTCGGTACCATGCCCCCGAGATCAGGTTTCCTCGTACAGCGCTTGGTGATGAATCCTTTTCTCCACCCGCGGATTGGCCGGAATTCATCTCGCCTGTCGAGATGGCTAACTGGATCGAAGGATATGCTGTGATAATGGGACTTGATATTGTACGTCTCATTTTGAACTCTCCTCTCTATCTTGTCCCCTTCACAGCCATCCGCAGTGGACGAACGCTATCATTAACCCCGGAAATGTCTCATATGAGGATGCAGCCGGCATTTGGGAACTTAGCATTACACATGATGGTCGGCAGCAAACGTTACGCTGCTATCACATCATATTGGCCACCGGAGCCGCGTGCGTCCCTCTCTGGATCCTATTTCTGCGGTATTAACATTATTCCAGGGGAGGTGAGCCTCGCCAAATGGCTGTCCCGGGTCAGGACACTTTTGATGGCACAGTTATGCACGCAAGCGAGTATCGAAGTGAAGCAAAGTGGGATGGGAAGCCTGCAATAGTGGTTGGGTGCGGAAATTCCGGTGTGTCATCTGCTCCGTCGGCCCCATTTCGGACTGCTCATTGATCATTTTGGCCCTCAGGCCACGACATTGCTGCGAGTCTGAACAAGCTGGGTGCTTCTGTTACCCTTGTTCAGCGGTCTCCGACTCGTGTCATCAGTCGGAACGCGTCGTTGGCCGGCTCCCTCTATAATCAAGTACGTCAATTATGATGCGTCTGAGCTCGGGTGGCACATATTGATGTCAACTTTTAGCCCATTTATTCACTCTGTCGTCTTCTGGTATCATATCCTCCTGATATCTTGTGCCAGGCCAAAAATGAGCTTCCCGAGTCGTTGCAAAAGGTCGACCAGCTGATGTTCGATGGCCTCCGCGCCGTAGGCTTCAAGGTAGACGTGGCGCCTTTCAGCCCATACCGGTTGCAGTCTGTAAGAAGTGCATCGTTTTGACAGCCAAGACATCGTACTGATCATTCTCTTGCAGCATATCCATATTGACATCGGATGCTCCGACCTTTTGGCATCTGGGGAAATCCAACTATTGACTAGCTGTGAACCAGAGCGGTTTGAGGGTCGATCACTCGTGTTCACAAATGGGACCTCGCTTGAGGCTGATCTTATCGTTCTCGCAACTGGTGAGTTGGGCAAGCCTGGTGCTGGGTCCAGATTACTGACAAATTCCCCACAGGATATGAGACCATGGACGAGACCTGCCGCCACATCTTTGGCTCTGAGGTCGCCGACCGTGTGGGTCCTGCTTGGTCGCCGGACGGTACTCCGGTCGGGGTCTGCGCACGCACGGGGCACCCAAGGTCCGTGCAGCGTTGCATGACATTGTGACACCTTACTTACGCAGGCTAATTCCTTTTAGGTTTTGGTATAGTGGCGGAGTGGGTTCCCTTCATGTTTGTTGTCATCCTTATGCTGACTGGAATCAATAGAACGTCCTACTCGCACGCGCCTACGCTGTGAGATTGTCGCAGCTCATTGCTTCTTCACTTAGTAGCTCTCATCCCGAAGAATACAAACGCTCTGCTAACGCCCTGCCTAACATCGTTCACGACGGTATCGTGCCACCGTGGGCCGTGCCTTCCACCCCTCCATCGCGAACTTCGTCCACTGTGTCTTCGGCGTATCCTAGACGTGTTAGACGCATCCGCATACCACCAACTCGTCAATATACTTCCTCACCTCCTGTAGTACTGGGCCCTCCGTATCCAGCGCCGATCCCGTGGCCCGGTGTCGCCCCGCCGCGGCCGGTTGTTCCGCTGCCGTTCGCGCCTCCAGCAGCAGTATCTCCTGCTGTCGTCATGGTACAACCACCCGTCCTCTCCGCTTCGCCACGCATACCGGAACCAATGCCTAGTATTATCAGGGCCGTAGGGCACCTTACCGAACCCTACGTCATATCAGAGGAATCGGTTCCAACGGAAACTTCCCCTGCTGTCCAGCTCCCGCCAGTTCCTCACATCGTCGTACCACAACATCCTGCACAAGCAGTGCCACCAGGACCAGTATCGATGGTCCCAATTGCCGTTAGGGAATCGGAATATTTCACTCCAACTGAATCCTCAGATAGCTCGCACCCTACTCAATAATCCTTATTCTGTTAAAACGCTCATGTTTGTGGTCCTAGCCAACACCCTGGCTCGCAAGTCGCATCACAGTATTAAACACCGGCTTCCCGCTCGTCGGGAACTAAATGGACGGGATTGACCAAGAACCCGAATGTCTTTCCCACAAATGATCATCATCCTAATGATTCACTGTTAAGCCTTCAGCGTAGATGCAGTTTTCCGTGGCTGGTAGACGCAATGAGACTGCGGTCTGAGAACAATTCGGCCTTCTTTTGCGGGTGGCCTTATCATTCGGCTCTATGTAGGCCAATGACTAGATGTGCAAGGGTGCCCGAGAAGCCTCGGCAACATCACAATGTTTCCCGCTCTGTTCGATACTGGCTTGTCCGCCCTTAACGCATCTCGATCTGCCGTACCATCAACGGGCAAAGCCGCCCCTTCTTTGAAGCCGCGCCGCTTCCCGGGACGGGTTGAAGCTGCGCTTTTGTTCGAGGCCCATTCTCCTGATTTATTCTTCTCATCGCTCTCCACTCAGCAGGAAGAGGTGAGGCTTATACAGCGTCGGGATGCTGACGAATCCGACTGCCCGTGCTTACTGACTCTCTTCGGTCTTTCTTCTTTCGCATTCCGAAATCTGACGTTCAACCCAGTAACAGAACAAATGAACAAATATGTACTTCAGGGAGCCCCTCCGGATGAACGACATTGTTAATGACAAATGGTCGAGGCCATCACCCGCAGCTAATTTCGTGGGTGGGTGGGCTCGCCATTTGCTTGTAACTTTTCGATGATGTTTCGCTCAATGTCTTGGTATGTTACATTGACAATCAGCACTTGATCAGTCGCCATGAGCTAACAATGGCTATAACCATCCTGTAATCGTTTGAGTTATATTTGCAAAGATGTGACGAGTGCGCCGAATTGGCGACCCGCGGCAAGCGGTATATCCGCTGACTCAGAAGCATGTCGTCAAGCACAGGTATACTTTATCTGAGTCATCAAACTCTTTAGGGTTCCGCAGAAGTATGGGGCTGAGACAAGTCCCATCTTGCGCTTCCAAACATCGCATTCAGGGTAGCAGGGGAGTGTTTTATTGTTGCCAAGCAGCAGTAGTTCTAGCGATAGGTAGAAGTACATGTCAATTAATAGTACAAGTACAGAGCTCACTGGGGCTCATTGTTAAAGACATAAACAGTTAGACAGCTGGTGCAACCCAAGGCGCCTCGCGTCGTTTAAACATATTCTTTTGACCGAGATGCCAGGCCAATCAATTCCCGTTAGAAGATCAAGATGGGGAAGGCGAGCGCCACAGCCAGGAGGCATGTCGCAGAAAATTCCATTTCCGCCACCGTCGGGGCTCGGCACCATCAACATTTGCGGCGGTAGCGGACCCGGTGGCGCTGCTATCATTGGTGTACAGATCAGGGGAAGAGCCGGGTGAGGTGGATGGGGAGTACAGGCGCGGGCGGAAAGAATCAAGGGCGGTGCCTTGCACTGTGAGCGTTGCGTCATGCATATGTTTCAATGACATCGCTTGAAGTCGGGATTGTTGTAGTAAATCAACCACAAGGTGGATGCCTGCTCGCGACTGGAATGATGGAATTGAGTAGGTAAGGTTTATGGAGGAGCAAGAAAGTTGGTGCATACACGTTCGAGATTTCTCTGGAACTTTTCATGACCATAACGCTCAACACGACGGGCGAGCCAACCCAGCTTGGAAACTACCTTGGCTTCCGTTTTCTGCAAGGTTGAGCTACCGAGGAAATCAAAGGACGATGGGTTGAGAGATAACGTCAGCCTGAGAAGTCTAAAATTGCTGATAAAAAAATGCACACCCTGCGACATCCTCCTTAAGAACAACGGACTCTCGCACGCTCAATATCTTGACATGATCAAGATTCCACGTCTCACAGCGAACAACCCTGCCAAGCGGGTCGACTTCACTCTGCTCCACAATCCAACTTTCGGCACGGCTGATGATTCCGCTGGGCATCCATTTGGGAATGTTGCCACGCTTAAGTATGAGTCTCGTCGTCAAAAGTGTGCCCCGAGGCGTGAACGCCCGCTCAAGGACGTCGGCGGAGAGAACATGCGTCGCATACGGATTAGGATACCGCAAGCAGAAAGCTAGTGTCACGGTCTGCCAGGGCTCGCTGTACTTGTGCGATTGGGAGAAGAACTTGACCATCGTCGGAGTGCGACGTGGGTGTTCAAGGAGCCTCACTCGTTAGCGTCTCGGGCGTGTGTTAGCGTTGTTAAGATGAGATGGGGTGGAGTCTAGAAGTGTGTGGTGTGACACTCGTGACCTTGTGACCACCGCGATTGAATTCTACGGCTGTCACAACTCAGGTGCTCGCTCTGAACGTCGCCAGCCGGCCGCGTCTGCTTCTGCGTTTACAAGCTGGTGGCACCTTGAAATGTACTTCCCGAATGGCGTAGCAAAAGTCCTTTCACAGTCGCCAAATGACGGACCCATAATCTCTATCACCGCGAACCCACGCAAGTCGCTATTTCTTACATTGACCGCAAGCACCGTATCTCTTTGGCGTGTCCGAGTTCGTGGGAGACGTATTCGATATGTCCTAAACCCAGAGGGTTTGATATATGCATCTGTAGCCCGCGGTACACCTTGCATCTCTTAGGCGAACCGACATTTCCCTAAGCAGCCATGGTCACAATGTCATGAGCCATTGGGCACCGGATAGCAGCCGTCTAGTTATACAAGTTCGTTTTGAGATCGATTTATTTGCCCTTGCTCTCTTGTCCTCACCGTTTTGTGTTGTGTTGGAAAGACATCTGCTTCTCACCTAGTACTCATCGAAGTTGAGAGAGCCAAGACAGCGCCATATGATTCGTCCAACTTGGCACCCGCCATCTCAAGGCGCTTCCAACATGGACCAGGTGAAGCCATACCTCTCGTAGGATATCATCTTATTCTTCAGGGTGTTGTGGGCATTCATGGTGGCCTGATTTTGTGAGCATGCCAGATCCAAGGCTAGAAGTAATCCTATCATTGATCGTGTTTCTGTGTGCGACCTAGCGTCTCCCCTCGATCGACACACATCCTTTTCACTACAGCAGAACCGGCGGCTGTGCAGCGTATTCCCTGGCCCGCGGCGCCATCTAAGGAAAACGAGGGCAAGGAAGAGATAGGGGATTCTGAATCGTTGCTTCCCAACGCCAAAAAGCATCCAGATAATTGGCTGGGGCACGATACTTGGTTCTTAGAACATGATGAATTACCCTGGTTGGTGAAGTCTGATGGTAGGCTGTTATTCGTTTGTTGCACCCTCCTTTACAACTTGATGTATTGATTCATGCCTTCCCGTTTCATGCACTCGCCCCTCTTGGCGTATCGGGTAATAGTGACCATCACACAAGTTATCATCAGCCAACCTACTGGATACGAAGGTTGGATCACATCAGATGGACGAGCATACCTCGTGTACCTCTACGATGAGGACTGTGACGAAGACGTGGACGGAGAGGAAGAAGAGAACCGTGACTGCCAGCCACCAACTGGAGGTTTGCCATGCGGACATGCAGATGGAAGTTTGGACCACTCAACAACGTCCTCTGAGCACCTGATTGTACGTTGGCCCATTAATATAACGTCGTTGTTCACCGATTCTCCCGCACGAGTGCCGCTACAGAGGCGCTGACGATCGTTTTTCTATTTCACTTGGCCCTCACAGGTTGCTCAACAACATAATCATAGGCGCGACTCCAATGCACGCTCTCCTCACAATGGTGATGCTGGGTCGTTAATTTCAGCGCCAGCACGGTCGGGGAGCGATCGATCATCTGTTCCTGCAGCGACTCTCAATTGGGAGGGCATATGCATTCATGGCTACAACCAGCCGTCATCATCCATCGAGTTTGATACGGCGAGAGACGATGTGGCGCTCGAGGATGAGCTTGCACCTAGTGGCAGAGCGACTAAGATAGCCTTCAACAGTGCGTTTTCGCTAATCTCTGTTGGCACAAGTGGGTGCGTTAGGCCTTTCGGTTGCGTCCCCCCAGCAGTGTGCTGACTTAAGTCTGCAAATTTTCATCCTGTACGAAGCGGCTCGGTACATATATCTGATCTCCCATCTTCTGGTGTCACGACGTGGCAGGTTCAGACTCTGCGACCGCTGAATGCCTCGTCTAACCGAGGAATGCAATCAAGATTGCGTTCGAGGGGTATCGGCCCGGTAACTGCACTCGAGTGGACCTCAGATGGGTATGCACTCGCAGTGGGATGGGAACGTGGCTGGGCGCTGTACACAGTCGGTGGACGATGCATTGCCTCTAATGTTTGGTGCGAAGGAGAAATCGTTGAGCAGCAGTGTGTATTTCGCATTACTCCCGTATAGATGGCGTGTGCCCATGATTTGTGCATGATTTGTGCAGATTTGACGATGCTTTTATGAACGGCATCGTAGATTTCGTAAGTACTCCCGTTGCTCATCGTCGACAAACGCGATTGATGTCGTTTTAGATCTGGACACCAGGCAATTTCGGCCTAATTGCTCTGGCCTCGCGATCTCCGAACGAGCAACGACCCAGAAAAACTCCACAGCTCTTCGTAATACCGTTGGCGAAGAGCGCCGTAACTAGCCAACAATCCCCGGTATGCACAGTCTACACTCTCGCTCTTTCAGTTCAACCATATGGCCGCCGCACAGGACAACACGCGATACGGCGTTCTGCAAGTCGAGGGTGGGGTGATGATATACCGAGGTGCTGACCAACCTGACATGAGTATTATCAACCCTGAAGCGGATGTCTGGCAGCACGTGAAGGTCTGTGAAGCTTCAGTTCAGCGAGATAAACCTTCTGACTCTGACAATCAACAAAACACTGCCTTCCCCGTTGCCGCTTAGATTCCCTCCACCTATATGGCTACCAACTGGCCAATCCGATACGCATCAATATCGAGCGATGGACGGCTTCTGGCGATAGCTGGTAGAAGGGGTCTTCTTCATTGGAGCGCAATCTCTGGCCGGTGGAAAATGTTCTCCGATGTGCAGCAAGAGCAAGCATTCTCGGTACGAGGGGGCATCGTTTGGTTCAACCACGTACTCGTCACGGCTGTCGAATCAGCCGGTTCGCACGAAGTAAGCCTGAACATACATATGCCGTTCGACCCCCTAGCATGGTTTGAGCTGAATTGCACGCACGCTGCAGATCCGTCTGTACTCTCGCGACCTTGAGCTCGCAACCGCGAATATACTGTATCGCGAACATTTAACGGCCTTCGTCGTGGTCCTCTCACTTGTGGACAACTCTCTCCTTGTGTACACTGCAGACAACACAATTCACCATTTTCTCATCCTCACAACGCACGATGCTGTCAAGCTATGCCTATGTGGGAGTATCAGCTTTGACGGTATAATCGGCCAGCCAAATGCCGTCAGAGGATTGAGTTGGATGATCCCGCACGCCCAGAAAGGTAAGTTTTGGATCACTAAGCACGATTCACGATTGCCAGCTGAACTTGGGGTACAAATGTCGCTAGAACTCGGTGATCCTGAGCATGATCTGACTGTCGCCGCAGTATTAATGCTATTAGGTGGTCGACTGATCCTTCTGAGACCACGAAAGGTGTGTCTGCTATGTACTGCCTTCCCGAAATACCCCACCGTCCATGACTCTGATTGTTCCCCCGCAAAGATTGGACCGCATGAGGTCAAATACGACATGCAGATCTTGCATGAGCGCATCGAGTTCTGCTGGATTCATTTGGCGGGTATTGGTGCACTAGAAAACTCGCTCTGGGGGTTCGACGGCAAAAGCATGCGCATATGGCTAGACGCGTTGACCATCGAGTCAACGCCCCTCGGTGAAAAATCAAGTGCCGATCGGGGCGTTAGAGAGACCGTGAATATCCCACTCGACTTTTATCCTGTCTGTGAGTGAATTCTTCTTGGAGGCGAAAGCTCATTGCATGATGTATCATTTTCTGCAGCCTGTCTCATGGAGAAGGGCGTAATTATCGGTGTCGAGCATGAGGCCGCCACCCGTGTCACTTTACCTTTCGTCATGTTCAGGACGGTGACTAGTGTAAGGGACCTTGGGTTTCGTACTTGATCAGTTTTCTGACTGTTGACGTCTAGACGCATCTCTTCCTGCACCATGTTCTATCATACCACCTCCGCAAATCCCAGCTTAAGGAGGCAGTGACATTCGCCGCCAACTATCAATCACTCGTGTTCTTTGCCCATGCATTGGAGATCTTGTTGCACACTGTTCTAGAATCTGAACCGGACACGGAAGATGCGCTGGGTTTCGCGGAAACTGGAAAACCTGATATCCTTTCGTTAGCAATAGAGTTCATCGATCACTTTGAGTCAAGCCTGGATGTGGTTGTCAGCTGCGCGCGGAAAACAGAAATGTCTCGATGGAGGAGACTTTTCGATATTGTAGGAAACCCTAAGGAACTGTTTGAGGTACGTGCATTTCATGAGGCGCGTCCTATGCCCGGGACTCGTGCTACTTACGAACCTCAGACTCAATCACTGGCACAGACCTGTTTACAGATGAATCAACTTAAAACAGCCGGCTCATACCTTCTTGTGTTGCACAACCTCGAACAACTCGACGAACAGAACGAAGATGCTATACGATTGCTTCAGCGCGCGATTGACGCCAGCGATTGGACTCTCAGCCGTGAACTACTGCATTTCCTGAGGTCAATAGACGAGTCTGGGGCATGCCTAGAACACGCCATGCGAGAAGTCCGTCTCGTTGATGTGGACTAGAACATCCTCACCCGTAGAGCAATTCTCTTCTTGAATTACACCATGTTTCATGTCCCCTATCTAGAGGCTTTTAGCCCACTCATCGCTTTCGATTTTCCTTTCCAACTACACAACGCAACGCGCCTTCCACGTCCCCACATTAAGCCTTTTGGCACCGAAGTGCACGTTAATATAACACCATCATCATTCCACGTCCCCATCGACGTTCCTGCGTTCATCATATTCATCATTCTAACCGCAATTGCCTTGATTCGTGTGACGTGACTTGAAAGGATCCCTCTGTGCTGGCGAGACCGGGTGCAAGGAAAAGCCTTTGTAGGCAGTAGAATGGTACAAGGTAGAATCATTAGAAGGGTTATAAAACATGACTGAGCAGCAACAATGCTGTGTTGGACCATGTTGAGTCCAATGTTGGTGGACGGGTCGGGTATGAAAATGGGTTCGCATCGTATAAATCTTTCGTATTCTGCATAAACGACTTTGCTTGTTGTACGGGTTGCGATTGCGATTGCTCTGGCCATGTGGGAAGGCCGGCACCGGGTGTAAGTTGTTACATCGGCATCATTTTACTGGCAAAGCAGAGCGAGGAAATCGGCCCTACTGCACGATCCTGACACATGAAGCCCTGGTTTTAAGCTGGAAATGATGCAATGGGAACAGCCTTTATTCGATGACCTTGGAGCCGAGGCCTATCTTTGAGAAAAGCGCGACGCGATTTTTCAGATTCGCTCACCCAGCTTGAGCGCAAGCCGATCTGGTAAAGTACGTGTCGCGCTTTTCTCCAATTTCGCGGAAATTTTGCGTCTCTACCAAATGCTATGGTTATTCTGCAGCCTGTGGTGCCACAAGCTAAGCTTATGGGTCGCTCTATGAGGCTGGGGGGCGTCGGCAAGGTTGCGTTGAAAGAACACGTGACGGTCACATGAAGGCAGGTTGGTTTGGCTGCGTAGCAACGAAAGCATCGACTTCTACTACTATTATTGCTTTGTTAATCCCAACACCACTCCTAGGTCACGCCATCTGGTCTGTCTCGGACTAAGGTTTGACAAGAATAATCAATTATCCTTTGTAGTCTAATGAGGACATGAAAGGGGAAACTCAGTGATACAGTGATTCTTCGTGTTGCCGAACAGCAGCTAGCGCCTCGAGCAAACTTCCTAATGCGAGATAACCATAGGACTTGGCTCCAAACGCCCCTGCACACCGGCACGATATGCTCCACGCAACCCACGCCCGAACTAGCCACTCGTCGGTAGTATTTATGTCAGCGAGGTCTTCGCGGATGTGATCGGCAATAATCGTACTTTGCTCGCGCACTCGAGCTTGCAGGTCGTTCCTGCGGCGATGCTGGGATGATCTGGCAACAATAGTGCCAGCCCAGATCTCTTCCTCGGCCAAAGGGCGCTTACTAAGCGAATAAGTCGCAGCAATCCACGTTAAATGACGCGAGAACTCCTTGAATTGGGGGACAAGATCATGTTGTGCGAGGGCATCATCAAAACTGAGATTAATCCTACCCCTGAGCTCGTTCTGAACGAGCAACGATATCGGATCATCGAGCACAGGGCGGTCATTGAGAGAGACCTTCTCGAAGCGTTCCAAAATATCGTCAACTCCCTGTCCAACCGCGGCCCCAAGTTGAGGTCGCAATTCAGGCAGCTCCACGCTCCTGAATAGAACACCCAATGCTCGGCGGCTCTCGTAGAACTCTCCTGAAAGTTTGTAGATGAGCTCGCCGGCAGACCAGTCGGGACGCATTTTGGGGCCTTTTGGGATCAAGTGGAAGTGCGCTGGCTTGCCGCTCTTTTGAAAATCAACAGCAATACTGTGAAGCTGGGCGAGCGTTAAACAATCCGGGTCCCTGGACATCAGGTCGCTCTGGTCGGCTATGATTAGGTTCTACACAACGATATACGGTGAGTCGATGCGGTCAGGAGGAACGCAGCCTGAAGGATTCCTACCAATTGGGAGATGATACCAAGACGATCATTATTAATGAAATTGACAACGAAATCGGCCACATGGTCAATAGTGCACCGTTGGCCTTCTGGGAGTTGTTCGAGCACTGTCGGTTCATATGCTGCCGGCTCTGTCGTTTCTTTGGGAAAGAGACCTTCATATTGAATGATGTTGTAAAGATCCCCGTCGAGATCCCCACCGCCCAGTGATTGAGGAAGAGAACGGCTGCCTGGATTCGTGCGAGCGCTCTTAGTTTGCCGGAAGGACTGCGGCCCCGTCATGTAGAAACTAACCTCGGCAAGAGAAAACTATACAATTGGGGAGGTCCTCATTTGCAAAAGGAGAACCTCGTTGGGGCGGTCCGATTGCATGGGCCATTTGCACGTCGCCGGGATGGATAGCAGGGGAACGAGTAACCAAAACACGACCTGTCAAATACTTCTTTTTGCCATCCTTGTCCCGCACGCACACTGTATCGGAATCGGGTAAATAGTGGTTCAAGGGAAACGCTGAACACGTACCGAATACCTCTCCTTCGCGTAAGTATTTATGAAAATCGGCGACACCCACCAGGGTCCAGCTATCGGGGACATGAATGCGGGCTCGATGCTTGAGGCATCGAAGAACGTGATTGACGCAATAATTGAGCCCTCTGGCGAGAAACTCGTCCTTTGTGGGTGGGGAGGCCAAACCTAATTTAGCAAGGCCAAGGAGAACAGATGGAATTCGGAAAGAAGCGCCAAGCCCGTGAGTTGCGAGTAATTGCGCCGAAAGTTCGATACTGTGTGCAGATTCTGTAATCGAAGTGATCATCGTTTCCTGTAAGTGGAGAAAGGATCGGATCGGCACCCCAAGTGTTTCAAGTATCATGATAAGCGGTCGATTCAAAAACACCGGTTTGGGCCGGTCAAAGACATCGGCAATTTCGACGTCCAGGGATTCGTAGTCATATGCGAATTTGTTCATCGAATCCCGCACGAATATTGTATCGTCAGACAGGGTGTGGTCCACAATCAACATTCCTTTGTTGCCGGCCAAACGGATCTGTGCTGCGGAAAAGGGCCCGCGGCGTCGCGATTTCTTCTTGGGCCCCGATGACTCACGCAGAGCCTCCGCAATCCGCTCCATAGTTTCTCGTGAGCACGTGCCAATCCCGTCTGTGAAGATGACGCGCTTGTTGTTTACGATCGCCTCGATGTCTGGGAGTTGGATGACCTCTTCCGCCGTGATTGATATAGAAACGCTGGTGGAGGTGAACGCCTGAGACATTCGCGCACCATATCTTGCAGGACATCGGATGACTTTGTCAAAGTTACCCAGACGTGATCTTATCACATCGGCTGTGACAAGGTCCCCGTTCTCATCATGAAAGGGCGTCACAAACCACACGGCGTGCTCCTTGAGTGCAGAATTCGAATACGCAAGGAACTTGAAAGTCCTTCCACAAATTTCAAGCCCTTCCTATGTAAGACGTAACTACGTCAACAAGGCCACAGATACGACTACGACTTGGACCGCACCTTGAGCATTCCCCCTACTCGTCTTGCCACAAATTCTTGCCCTTCAACTCCCCTCTCGAATCGATATTCCAGTCTCTCCTCGTCCGTGAAATTGACGCGCAGAAAAGAGTCCTGGTTATTCTTGTAATTTCGCACTACCCGGTTGGACTGGTGCAGTTATGTCAGACTCATAGCAGGTGGTATAATGAAAAACTTGCCCGATCGGGGTAGGGGCCTTCGGGTATCTCGCTGGTTGGCGTGACCGCCACATGGTAGCAGGTAAAGAGATCGCCTAGCGGTTCCCGAAGGCGAAAGCTTGACGAAGGCGTCCCGCATGCAATCCGAAAGCATTGTCTGAGGGATTCCAGAATTTGATGGGATGAATTGTGGCTGGGATACAACCACTCAAGCTCGTCGAGCTCCAGGCCAAATTGTACAATGATGTCCGCCGCACGTTTGGGCATCGAGTGGTATTGAAGCACCATGATCTCGATTTCATCCCTTAAATGGAGCAGCTCCTTAGCTGACAATTTTACATTGCGCAGGAGTGATAAGACCTGAAAGGCTATTGGCCATGGCAACGCAGCTATGAACTGTTCCGCCTCAGCAAGTGTTTTAGCTGCAAAGTGCCCACGGGCCTCGGGGGCAGCGGGGAATCGCGTGGGCTTTGGAAGGTGGACGGCTGAACACATGTCCAAGATATTTTGCCTCGAATTTTTATTTGCCACCGTGAGGAGGATTGCGTAGGATGTGTAAGGTACCAAGCGGGCGTGGAGACCGTCGTCACACAGTGAGCTATGTCGAGTTCGTCTATCTTTAGGTTCATCCCATTCGAGAGCGAAAGCCGCCAGGTACGGTATTGGCTCTTCAAAAACGGGCGGGGCTAGTAGGGTGAAAAGGAGTGAACAATCGGGGTCCCCATTTCGACTATAACTCAATGTTCCCACATTGCCAAAGCGGATAACGACGCGCCGGGATTTATACATTACGTAGGAGCCGTCGAAATCGTAGTCGTCGAAATCGTAGCTGTCGAAGTCTTCTTCTATGCGCAAGTCTCTCCGTCCCCCATCCAAAGTTACCGATGCAGACATGGAGACCCCGTATGAGCGCGTCCACTCGGGACTGAAGACCTGATCGCGATCAAGCCATCCAAACTGCAACTTGGTCAAAGGTTCCCGGTCTGCGAGCAGTTCCATGAGTGCATTCTGTTCCCGCAGGATCTCTGGGTCTCGATACGGAGATTTTCTTAAGGTCTCTATGTCGCGGGGGTCAACCTCATTCTTGCTACGGGCCAGCTTTATTCGCGCTCCACAGATTGGAGGAAGATGATAGGAGTGGAGAATGAGAAGATTTGCAATGTTCTCATCCGGTATTCTAACGATGCCGGTTCTGCCTTTGGATCGTCGTTTTCGGCGGTGAAGGAAGACCGTGAAATTCATTGGATATCCCATTTTCCACATATCGGAGAAAGGGGACCCATGAAGTATCACCTCAAAATGTTCGTGAATTTTGTACTCGCTGGCTTGAAACGGTATGCCATGCATAAAGACCTCCATATTGGGCAGACTAGCGACGAAGAGGTGCGTCAGATGGTGGGCTATTCTCCTCAATTAGCTTACATCACCTAGTTGGAGGGTCGCGTCAAGGGCAGGAGGTCAAGCAGCTTTGAGAACCATTAGGAGTGAAGAGCTATATACTGAGCGCTCGCGCATGATTGGCGCGCGCGCTCGATCCTCTGACCATTATGGCATAGGGTACAGCATACAGATTGGGGCGCACGGAGGAATCGCACAGGTCATCATCGTTATGCTGTTATGCCTTTGGCACGCCTCTTATCGTCATGTCGAGGTGAAATGTAGCGCCATAGAGGGAATTATCTACGAGTTGGGAAAGCTCTCTTCGAGTCAGTCAGTCACAAGTAGCAGGGCTCCATTTGAGGCAAACATTCGTCACGTGGTTCGAAATCTTTCTAATTCAAGCCCCATTCATCGCTTCATCCTGTTTGATATCCAAGTGCATTCATGTTGGAAATGATCACAAGCGGGCATCTCATGCCCCTAATAAATTATAATGACATGGCGAGAGCGAGGGTTATGTGGTACTTCACTAAGCATGGGGTGTTTGGCCATCGCGAAGTAGCCCGTGCCTCATTTTAATTGCCTAACCTCCCAACTTCACATCCGAGTCGGGGGAACATTAGGTATGCAGCACGGCACTACCCTGATACATGGAACCCTGGCGTTCCTTCTGCGGTAGGAATGCCGTTTTAAAATTGGCTCCCCCAATGACCCAATCTGGTAAAGTAGGTGTCGCGCTTTTGTGCACCCCCGCCGAAGATTTGCGCTAAACGACATGGTTATTTGGCGGCAGCTTGTGGATTGCTCTCTGAGGTGAGACGGAGGAGGCAAGGTTGCGTTGAAAGAACACGCGTGATGTGATTTACAAACGGAAGGTTGGCAGAAACGGCATGCCACTGGTGAGCCGCGTCGTTTGGCTGCCGAGCAATGAGATTTTTTGCAGCTACAATACCCATAGAAATACCAGGGTCCTTCACAACGACATCGATACATCTGCCAGTGTTGCCATTTAATCACCCAACCACTGGCACCTGCTGCTTGTGTGCATCCCAGCACCACTACTAACTCATGCCATCTGGGTCTGTCCTGGGCCGGGGTTTGACAAGAATCATCGATCAACTTTTGTAGTCTACATCTCAGAGCATGACAACGAAAGGGGAACTCAGCGATACAGGGATTCTTCGCCTTACCGAATAGCAGCTAAGGCCTCTAACATGCTTCCCAACGCGAGATAACCGTAGGACTTAGCTCCAAACGCCTCTGCACACCGGCACGATATGCTCCACGCGACCCACGTCCGAATTAGCCACTCGTCAGTATCATTGGTGTCGGCGAGGTCTCCACGGATATGGTCGGCAATAATCGTACTTTGCTCGCGCAGCCGAGCTTGCAGGTCGTTCCTTCGGCGATGTTGGGATGATCTAGCAACAATAGTGCCAGCCCAGATCTCTTCCTCGGTCAAAGGACGCTTACTCAGCGAATAATTCGCAGCAATCCGTGTTAGGTGACCCGAGAACGCGGTAAATTGCGGGATGAGGACACATTGCGCTAGTGCACCATCAAAACTGAGGTCAATCCTACTTATAAGCTCGTTCTGAATGAGCAACGATATTGGATCGTCGAGCACAGGGCTGTCATTGAGGGAAAAATGGTTAAACCGACCCAGGATATCGTCAACTCCTGGTCCAGGGTCTGCCAGACGCAATTCAGGTAGTTCAACGTTTCTGAATAGTTCACCCAATGCTCGGCGGCTCGGGTAGAATTCCGTTGGAAGTTTGTAGATGAGCTCGCCGGCGGACCAGTCGGGACGCATTTTGGGACGTTTTGGGATCAAATTGGAGTCCACTGGTCTCCCACTTTTTTGAAAATCAACGGCGATAGTGTGGAGCGAGGCGAGGCGCAAACAGTCGGGGTGCTTGGACATCAGATCGCTGCTATCGGCGATAATTAAGTTCTGCATATCAATAGAGGTTGGGTAAGTGGATCGGGTCGGGAGGAATGCAACCCGGAATTCCTACCGATTGGGAGATGATACCAAGACGATCGTTATTAATGAAATCCACAACGAAATCCGCGACATCGTCAATGGTGCACCGTTGGCCTTCTGGGAGTTGTTTGAGTACCGCGGATTCGTATGGCGCCGGCTCCACGGTTTCTTTGGGAAAGAGGCGTTCGTATTGAATGATGTTGTAAAGATCCCCGTCGAGATCCCCACCGCCCAATGATTGGGGAAGGGAACGGCTGCCTAAATTTGTGACAGCGCCCGTTAGTTCGCAGGAAGGACAGCGGGCCGAACCTGTGGATACTAACCTCGGCAAGAGAAAACTATACAATTGGGGAGGTCTTCTTTTGCAAAGGGTGAATTGCGTTTGGGCGGTCCAATTGCATGGGCCATTTGCACGTCGCCTGGATGAATAGCGGGGGAACGAGTAACCAAAACACGCCCTTTTAAATATTTCTTTTTGCCATCACTGTCCCGCACGCACACTGTGTCGAAATTGAGTAAATGGTTGTTCAAGGGAATGCTGGCGACACACCAAATACTTCTCCTTCGCGTAAGTATGTATGAAAATCTGCGACACCAACCAGGGTCCAGCTATCGGGAACATGAATTCGGGCTCTATGCTTGAGGGATCGAAGTACGTCATTGACACAATAATTGAGCCCTCTGGCGAGAAACTCATCGTTTGCAGGTGGGGAGTCCAGACCCAGATTAGCAAGGCCAAGGAGAACAGATGGGATTCGGAAAGCACTCCCAAGCCCGTGAGTTGCGAGTAACTGCGCTGAACGTTCCATACTACGTGCAGATGCTGTGATCGATGTGATCATAGCTTGCTGTAAGTGGAGAAATGATTGGATTGGCACCCCGAGTGTTTCAAGAATCATTATAAGTGGCCGATTCAAAAACATCGGTTTAGGGCGGTCAAAGACTTCGGCAATCTCGACGTCCAGGGATTTGGAGTCAAATCCGAATTTGTCCATCGAATGCCGCACGCATATTGCATCGTCAGGCGAGGCGTGGTCGACTATTAGCATTCCTTTATGGCCAGCCAAGCGGATTTGCACTGCCGAAAAGTGTCCACGACGTCGCGGTTTCTTCTTGGACCCTGATGATTCATTTAGAGCCTCCGCAATCGCCTCCATCGTACCCCTTGAGCATGTACCAATCCCGTCAGTAAAGATAACGTGTCTATTATTTGTGGTCTTCTCAATGTCGGGGAGTTTAAAGACCTCATCCGCCATGATTGATATAGAGACGCTGGTGGACGTGAATGCCTGAGACATTCGCGCACCATATTTTGCGGGACATCGAATGACATTGTCAAAGTTACCCAGACGTGATCGTATCACATCGGCTGTGATAAGGCTTCCGTTCTCGTCACGGAAGGGGGTCACAAACCACACTGCATGCTCCCTGAGCGCAGAAATCGAATAGGCGAGGAAACTGAACATCCTTCCACAAATTTCCAGCCCTTCCTATGTAAAACGCAACGACGGTCAACGAAGCTACAGGGCCACCATTTAGACCGCACCTTGAGGATCCGGCCCACCCGTCTTGCCACAAATAGTTGCCCATCAACCTCTTTCTCGAATCGATATTCTAGTCTTTCCTCGTCCTCGAAATTCACACGCAGAAAGCAGTCTGGGTTATTCTTGTAATTACGCAGTACTCGGTTGGACTGGGTGCTCTATGTCAGACTCATGACAGGTGGCACAAAGAAGACTCGCCTGGTCGGGGTAGGGGTCTTGCGGTATCTCGCTGGTTGGGGTGACCGCGACATGGTAGCATGTAAATAGATCACCCGGTGGCTCAAGATGGCGGAAAATTGAGGAAGGGACCCCGCATGCAGTCCGGAAGCATCGAGTCAGGGTGCCCAGAATTCTATGTTGCGAATTATGGCTCGGATTTAACCACTCGGAACCCTCAAGCTCCTGGCCAAATTTCTCAACAATGCGCGCCGCACGTGTAGGCATCGAACGGTATTGTTGTACCATGATCCCAATTTCATTCCTTAAGAGGAGCAGCTCCTTAGCCGATAATTTCCTATTACGCAGGAGCGATAAGACTTGAAAGGCTATCGGCCACGGCAACGCCTTTATAAATCGCTCCGCCTCAACAATTGTTTTGACAGCAAAGTGGTCACGGGCCTCGGGGGCGGCGAGGAATCGCGTTGGCTTTGGAAGGCGGACGACGGAACACATGTCTAAGATCTTTTGCCTCGAACGCTTGCTCGCCACCGCAAGAAGGATCGCGCAGGATGTGTAAGGTACCAACCGGGCGTGAAGACCGTCGTCGCACAATGAGCTTTCCCGGGTTCTTTTAGTTCCGTTCCCTCCGATGCGCTCTTCAAAAACAGGCGGCACTAGCAGCGTTAAAAGGAGTGAGTCCTCGGGGTCTCTGCTTCGACTGTAGCTCAACGTCTTCACACTGCCGAAGCGCATGACAACACGCCGCGGTTGATACCTTCCTAATGGTCTGGTGGAAATTTCTTCAATGGCCAATTCTCTCCGTTTTCCGTCAAACCATACGTATGCCGACATGGAGCCTGTATATGAGCGCGTCCACTCCGGACTGAAGACCTGGTCGCGGTCTAGCCAACCAAACTGCAACTTGGTCAAGGGCTCGTGGCTGGTGAGCCGCTTGTCGAGTTCATTCTGTTCCCGCAGGATCTCGGGGTCTTGATACGGAGAGTTTCGCAGGGTCTCTATGTCGCGAGGATCAACCCCTTTCGTGCTGAAGCCCAGCTTAATTCGTGCTCCGTCGAGTGTAGGAAGGGAGTCAGACTGGGAAATGAGGAGGCGTGCGATGTCCAAATCTGGTATTCTGATATTGCCAGTGCCAGTCCTGTCCCCGGACGGTTTTCGGTGATGAAGGAAGATGGTGAAATTCATTGGGTATCCCATCTTCCACATATCGGAGAAGGGGGGTGCATGAAGTATACTTTCAAAGTGTTTGTGGATTGTGTACTCGCTCGTTTGAAACGGTATGCCACGCATGTAGACCTCCATATTCGGCAGACTAGCGACGAAGAGGCGCATCAGATGATGGAAAACCGCAGCTATTAGCTCAATCACCTAGTTGGAGGTTCGTATCAAGGACACAAGTCAAGGAATGGGGATATATATACTGAGCGCTCGCGTATGATTGGCGCGCGCCCGATCCTCCGACCATTGTAATATAGAGTACAGCATTGGCGCGCACTGAGGAATCGCACACGCATATTCTTGTAGTCACTATTATGCCGTTATGCCTTTGGCGCGCCCACCGCGTCGCATCGACGTGAAATGTGGCGCCATAGGGAGTTACCTACGGTCTATAAAGCTCTCTTTTGAGTCACGACTAGCAGGGGTCTCCGTTTGATGCAAACGCGTGAGAAGCAAATCCCCCACAAAGTAGACAAAACGAGAGATGGAGATGGCGTGTCACGTGGTCGCATGGGCGCGC
>Ga0307508_10001724_pt1 | contig 24274 bp, 34 predicted proteins | sample 9_EM_MG_FD_203089 | JGI IMG/M metagenome (GOLD analysis project Ga0307508, IMG submission 203089) | Populus trichocarpa ectomycorrhiza microbial communities from riparian zone in the Pacific Northwest, United States - 9_EM | ecosystem: Host-associated > Plants > Roots > Unclassified | place... | reverse complement strand
GGAGGAGGGGAGAGGAGGGAGAGGAGGGGGGAAGAGGAAGAGGAAGAGAAGCGGAGGGAAGCGGAGAGGAGGAAAGGCTCAGTAGGGGGGGGTAGGCTGGAAGAATACAATCCACGTAAGGGACGGAGGAGAGCAGGAGGGTTGCGAGCGAGAGGAAAGAGAGGGCGAGGATGAAGGAGGGGGGGGAGGAGGGGTGGTGGTGGTGGTGGTGGTGGTTGGCGGTGGCTGGGAAAGGGCAGGAGCAGCAGAGCGAGAACGGTTCGGACGGGCGCCGGAGTTCGATTAGATCAAGCAAGTCGCTGTGCCAGCAAGCAGAGCAGCTCAAGCGGATTTGGGTCGGCACGAATACGGAGCGCGCAGGTCTCTGAGGGTGTCGGTGGGACACGGCGGACGGGGTGTCGGTGGTGGCAGTGGAGAGGGAGCGCTGGTGGTAGCATCCGGGTGCGCGGGGGCAACAAAGCGGAAGGGGGAGGGCACTCGAAGACGACGAGGGAGACGGCGGACGGTGGTGGTGGTGGTGGTGGTGGTGGAGGTGGTGGAGGTGGTGGTGGCGGCGGTCCAATTCGGCCTGCCTTTGCCAATTCTCCTTTGGCTCTGCTGTTCCTCCTTCCTGCTGCGACCGCCGCGGCAGTGGGCACGCGACGGGCGTGTCTGCGAGGCCCGCGAGGCCAGCCCACGGAGAACCGCGTGCTCGCACACCGAAGGCCGGCGGGCGGGGAGCGACGGTTGACCGCCCGCCGGCCGCGAGGGCCAGCACTGCATACTAGGAGGGGTCGCCCCCCGCTGGCTAGCGGACGCTGCACTCTGGACTGTACCTGCTCAACCACTCCCCGCCGCAAAAGGCACAGGTGCCAGAAGCACCTCCTCCGCCCTGCCACAATCGGCGGCGACGGAACCCCTCCTCTCCGCGACACCCCGCGATTCTCGCCAGAAATGCATCCGGCGGATGGAACCGACACAATTGGTCCGCTTGTCGCGCGTCGCTGCTCGCTCGCTGCATTGGGCTGTCGTCCCCCCCCCCTTGCTGCTGGTTCTGCTGTTTACGTTGAGGATAGGATCGCAGGACAGCAAGGAAGAGAGAAACAGGAATCAGCGGGTCCGGTATATAGCGAACTTCTCCGCTGCCCTCTTCCTCTGGAGGAGGAAAGCTGCGATCTCGAACGCCGGGTTGTCGGCGGCGGCGGCGGCGCGCAAGGGTTGAGTGGACGGAGACGATCGCCAACCAGCAAAACAACAACTCTCCGGGTGCCCGGCCAGCAGGTGAGTGCACTCAACCCTATATACGAGGCTGGTCCACGGCCAGGACGGCTGGCTGGCTGGCCGGCTCCAGATCATCTGGATAAGGGCTAACCTTCAGTCAATCAAAGACAAGAAAGACACACTCCTCGAGACCACCCCCCGCGCCAGGCACGAATAGATACCCGCCTCATCCTGCTCCTGCTGCTCCGAACGGCCAAAGCATCTCCGGCACTTGGCGAGCAGGTATGTGTGTCCGTCCGTGGCCACCGTGGCAGTCCCCCCCCCCCCCCGGGAACCTGGGAAAACCGCCAGCCAGCAGCCCCCTCCCCCTCCGGAACGAACAGCTGCGGGAGGATCTACCAGGTATCGGTCCGCTGCGAGCAGTGCCATTACATATGTATGCGCGAAACATATCCACATATCCACATATATATCCATCCCACCGAACACAACATCCACGAACGGGACAGAGCAAGGCCTGGGCCAAGCCCTAGCTGAGCCTCACCGGGGTGGAGAAACTGGCAGAAGCTTCGCATCGTGGACCACAGGCGTCTGTGCGGTTGGGGAGGCCAGAATGCCCATTTCCAACCCGCCACCACAAGCAATTGAATAAAACGAACACTATTGCGCGATAGCAATAGACTTGTAAAAAATAAAATAAAAAGGGATGCGTGGTGAATTGGTGTGCATAATCGGGGTAAAGAACGGCTAATTTGTACGTAGAAATATTCCTGATACGGCAATAGCGGGCCTCACTGGCACGCCAAACTAGGCAGCCAAGAGCCGTAATTTGGAACGAGTGATACGTTATGGATTTACCTTGGCACCAACTACCGTTTTCTCCCATCAACTATGATACCTGCCGGTGCCCCTTACATAAATGCTCAGTAGATTCCTCCGTGCCGCTCTTGTGGAGATGTATGTACAGGTGTGTCTGCAACGTAGGCAGCGCCGTGAATGCGAATACGTACCAGTCGAGAGGATCGTTTGTGCCGAGGCACTTCGATCGGAGCACATTCTGGACAAGTATGTACATACATACGACAAGAGGTATCCAATAGCTAGTCGCCGCCGCAGCTCGGTGCGACGACAACGTATTTGCTCTCTGTTAGGTTGCTGCCCAGTAGACTATGTGCTCGGGCATGTGCATACCTGTTATGTAGTTCACAGTGGGTAGATGACGGCCTGTAATATGCGGGATGGGTGGCGACGGGCACTGGACACTGTGATTTTCCACAATTCGCAATGGCGGCTTAGTCAGGCGGAATTGTGTTTAGTCAGCCAAAAATGAATGTCGCGTTTCCTGTCCCCCCCAGCCATATCTAGAGTTATGTATGTATGCACTTACTTATGTACATACCTAACCCAGAAGGCCGCGAAGCCGTGGGCGCCGTCGATCCCTTGCGGCAATCACCAACTTGACGGACGGCCCTCAGATGCCCGACGCGGTGGCGCCGGCCAGGCTAGAGTGTTCTGGGGGTATGTATCTACCCTACTCGACGCAATGACCGAATCGGAGGGACGGATCACAGGTGTGGTTTCCCCTCGCATCGTCATCGCGACCGTGCCATAGATGTATGTAAGTATGTATGTATCTATACTCGGGCAAAAGGGACGGGAACGCAGTCGCCAGGGCTTACATCATCGCCATCATCATAATCATCACCACAACCACCAACCACCACGCAGAGTGGCCTTTTCTGGCGGCGGCAGAGCATACATAGGTATGGAGGAGAGGGAGGACTGGATTGACGGGGGGGGGGAGGGTGGCCACCGTTTCTGCGGGAGACGGCAAAGTTTCTGTTTTGGGGTGTCACGCGCCCATTCCTAGCGTCTGCATCATAAATAATTCCTCGTTGCGGTTGCGCGCTTCAGGGTCAGATCCAGATCGGACCACCGCTGCGATTCGCCGCTGGGGGCCCCAGAGAAACTGATTCACGCAAATGGCAGCGGACGGCGTCACGCCGTCAGCAAAAGAAGCCCGCCCATGCTATCTACATACATACATATCGCTATCGGCGACAGGGGGGTGGCAGAAGGAAGGGGAGAAAAAAAAGAAAGAAAGAAAGAAAAAAGAAAAGAAAAAACTCCGCCGCCACTGGCTTGTACATACATTCTAGTACATACATCATACTCCAGATATCTACATGCTCTGTGGACGCAGAGTGCACTAGCTAGGTAGATACATAGATGGGTCTAGATACGCTATCTACTCTAGATATGTACAAACATGCGACTCTTGCACGCTGCCATATGTATGTAATGTATGTATGTAGGTATGCGTCGCCCATGTCGGAGCGTATGTATGTATGCATGTATGTATGTATATATGTACGTATGTATGTATGTATGTATGATGTATGTATGATGTATGTATGTATCAGCTGGGCGACACTGCACTCCACCTCGCATCGTCCCATGGCTTCTCGTTTTCGTCGTACGTCTCGGCTCTCGTTCTCGCCGCTCCCGCTCGAAGAAACCCTGGGCGCACCTCCTCTCCCTCTCACCGTGCTGCACCAACCCGTGCACGCTTCAGAGGCAGGCGGCTTCGCTCAGCACACCGGCGCTGTAGGCACGTATGTATGTATGTATGTATGTATGTATGTGGATAGAGTATGTATGTAGAGTATGTACGAATCGCCATGTACATAGATAGAGTATCTCCATCCTGCCTGCTTGTCTTTGTCTGTTGTGCATGGCATCCTTGACGGGCCTTTCGGGGGAATGATGCATTCACGCATTGGGTTCCGCTAGTCCGCTTCGGGATGCTAGCACAGCCACAACTATCCAACGACAAAAACATCCCCAGCGAGAAGGACTCATCCCGACAAAGACAAGACGCGATAAAATGACTGGATGTGGCAAAAGAGAAAAAAGAGACTGGAGCCGGAGGGACTCGCCAAAGAGAAGGACTACCACTACAAGTTCCCGTGGTCTACTCCCATCTGCAACTTTGATGCGGTGCCAGATTTACCCTGCTCTTCCACAGACGGTATTCGTAGTGTTGAATCTGCACCGTGCCCTTCGTTGGGTCGTGTTCCCAGCTATCAAGTCGGAAAAGCATCTCTCTATAGGTATTTACCTAATTGGGGTACTGGAATCATCGTGGAGGAGGAGGAGGAGGAGGACATTTGCGCGTGTGCTCTGACTGTTGATTGATTGTTGGATGGATTGTTCGAGTTGTACGTACGTACATACTGCCCCCCCGTTAATACCTTATTTAATCGAATATGTATCTACATATTTAATTCGATGCCACGCGTGGCGGCAAGTTCCAAAAAAACGGACTAGCGTGCTCCAACATGGATGTACTCTACATACATAGATAGATATTCCGCCCTTTCGACGGATGCCGAGCCCACACACATCCTGAGACCGATGCAGCGTTTTTCCTTTTTGCGTCGAGCGGTATGTATGTACTTAGATATCCCTAACGTATGTACATATGATAGAGTATGTATGCGATCTGTCTGCTCCGATCTCGACTGTCTCAAGCGACGAGTCCTGCTCTGCTCTGCTCTGTGGCCGTATCTGCATAAGTACGTATCTGTTTAGGGGAGGGAGAAAGAAATAATAAAAAAATTCCGTGTGGAAGATGGCTCTCTCTCTCTCTCTCTCGCCGCTTGCATCGGTTGGAGCTTGCGGGCGGTGTGCGCCGTGCTTCTATGTACTCTACCGGCATCAGTTCAAGGCGGTGCAACAGGCAAGCGCTGACCATGGCCCTCACGTGCACTCGACAGGAGCGCCTCCTTCCCTCGGACTTCCCCTTCCGCGGATTCTGTCCCGGCCCCGCCCGTGGAGATGCTCTTCGGCACAGCTCGCTGCTGCGAGGGGAATCGCGACAGGACCTGCTGTGCGCAGTACCTCACGATGCGCGACCTGTGCATTCTCCTTCGGAGAGATTGGTGCGAAGTCTGCTGCTCTAGGGCTCCATGTGGATTTCGGCCCGAAGTTTTCAGTCATTATCTATGTACTATCTGGCCATCCGCGCGCACGCCACCGAACTCAGGACGAGGTCAGTAAATGACGGCAGTTGGCGGCGGATGACGGCAGTCAATCGTGGCCGTTCGATCACGGAGGCGGTCATCTGGTCATGCGCAACCACGATTGCTGCTGCTCCCCCAACCCACAAACTCAATTCCGGCTGCCGCGATGGTCGGCAAGGGGCACGCACGGGGGGTCGGTGTCCGCGGTGCAACCAGACCCACTTCCGGGATTTGAAAGGGGGGTGGCATGACGCCGAGAGCGTCGCTTTGTCGGACGGAGCCCTGGTCTCGGCCAGCGGCAGAAGCGGACGGGACGGATCCGGACACGTCGTTCGGTTTGCTGCCGGCCAGCGGGTTGAGGAGGGGCACCGGGCAGTGGAAATCTTAGATATATTTGTTGTGGGAGTGCGAGAAGGGAAGCGGGGCGGGGACTGGACATCTCTTCGACGGGCACGAATGAATTCATTCATGGGTTGGACGAGTGTGGCTGGTTGAAGCGGCCACGGACGTCAAATCGTGAAAACGGCCGACCGGTCCACCGGCGCGATCAAGAAAAAAAAAAAAAAAAAAAAAAGAACTCCTACAAGCAGAAGAAGAGCAAACAAGCCGTTGGACATGCAGCTTCGTCCAACCGAATCGATCTAATCTTATCTTATCCAATGGGAAGTCGCATTGCAAGAAGAAAGAAAGAAAAAAAAAAAAAAGGTCTCCTCGAACGGCAGCGCCAAGGGATCGGACCATCGACCCAGCGTTTCGAAATCCCTCTGACGGGCCGTCCGTCGCCAGTCCCCACGTGTTGTTTGCTCACAGGAGCTGCATCGGCGACAGGAAGAAGGTCGCAACGGTCAAATTGCGTCGACCTCATGTTTGTCAGATCTTTGTTCCCGGGCGCTGGGTACCCAAATTCATTTCTTCTTCCTTCTCGGTGGTGGTGGTTTTGCTCTCGCTTGCCCCGGGGGCTTAACTGTCTTTGCGGACATGACGACAGGATCACAGAGACACACTTTTGGTGAGGTTACCCAAGCAAGGGCGTCGCCATGTGCCGCAAAACCAAGCACGGGACCACGCAGGCAGGGGGGGGGGATTGTGGTGGGTGAGACATGTGAGGGACACCGCGCATCTAGGCGACAAATCATCAGGTTTTCCTGGACGGCGGAGAGTGTGCAAGGTATGTAGGTATCTAATGTAGGTATGTATTGCAGAGTATTATTATGGGTGTGAGCCGCGATCTCCGGGCAACCAGTCCCTGCTGCTGCTGCTGCTGCTGCTGCTGCTGCTCCGTGCTGCAGTTGGTGAAATTCATCCAAGTTAGGCACTCCTATAAATCTACATATGCAAGGGTTTTTTTTTTCTTTTTTTCTTTTCTTTTTTTCTTTTCTTTTTTTCTTCTGTGGGATACATATATGATATCCATGGTTCGGAGGACATGCACACTGCACCCTCGGGTTTTCCATCCAGGCATTTTCTAGTGCTGCCTTTTGTACATACTTACATACATACATACTTTGTACCAAGAGTCGCAGGATTCTCCATCGCACGCAGTCAGTCAGTGTCGACGAGATCTATTCGAACGCACTCCTACCGAATGCCGGCCTCCCGTCGCTTTTATTCGGGAATCTTCACGATCTTGCTTATGTAGATAGTCTACATAATGCAGAACACCCACCACAGCCCGAAAGCAAACAGCGCGGCCGCGGGGAGCGGAACGGAGACTGCCACTGGGAGCATGAGAATCGCAAAATAGTCCACCGCACCCCCCACCACCCCGTCCTATCTAATCTCATCGGATCTCACCGCAGGGAAAACTTGCAGAGAGAAACCCTCTCCCCTCCCCTCCCCTCCGACATGTATTTCCCCGATGCGTGCCTTGCATCCCTGGGCGCCCATGTAGCAGTAATGACAGCTGTTGCGGGCCATGCAATAATGGATGCTGCCGTTCTCGGGTCCCACTACATACACGACCACTCTAGAGCAAGTGTCGCTGGGCACATAGATGCGCAGTTAGAGTGGTGCCGGCTGCGGGTGCTGGCTATCTATGTGGTCAACTGCGAGCGGGCCCCGGGGGAGGGGGGGGTGCTGCGTTACATAAAGCGAGCGAGTGAGGGCCAGTGAACCATCCCAGCGAATGCGGTTCGGCACTCTCCCCCATCGCCCACCACCGTGCTGTACTCTACTCTACAATACCGCGACCGCACTTGCATGCATCCCGCCAAGCTCTCCGACCCGCTCGCTCGCTCGGCAAAACCTTCTCTTTCGCAGGAGCCGAGCACGCGTGACGTCCAAACACGCCGCCCCTCCCCCCCCCCCTTGCTCCAGACAACACGAAACGCGGAGCGACATACATATCAACAATGCATCTATCCAAGTAACATCTCTATCCGTAGAAAGAGCGACTACATAGATAACCGTGTGTCTGGAGTGGCATGTGGCATGAGGGCCGAGGGCGGCGCAAACGGAGACGGCGCAGCTGCCCTTCCCCTCCTCCTCCTTGCCTCGTGCTCGCCACTCGACATGTCCGGCCGGCCGGAGTATCCAAGTAGATACATGCACCCATAGTCTACCGAATATATCTGCGTACGACCGGACGGGGGCGCCGGCTAATCGGTCGACCCCGACGAGATGGGTGGCAAAAGCAAAAGCGGAGAGATATCGACGACCTCTCGTTGCAGGCTGACGGCCGAGGACTGGGCTGCGCCGGGGGGGGAGAAGGCGCGGGAACGGAGGGGCTGGAGCCGGTCAATTGGGGAGCCCGGTAACTAGCTGCTGACCGCCCGGCAGCAACGGACGGATTCTTCTTTCTTTCTTTTTTTTTTTTTTTTTTTTTTCTTTCTTTTTTTCTTTTCTTTCCTTTCCTCCTTGCCTCGAAGGAACGAGCCCCAAAAAGCACAGAAGGAGCTGCTGTGCTGCTCGCTAATCGGCAAGAAAATTGTCTACAATGAAAGAAGTATGTACCTAACCTTTGTTTTTTGTTTTGTTTTTGTTTTTTGGTCTTTTTTTTTTTTTTTGTTTTTGTTTTTTTGTTTTTTGCTGAGCCGTGGATACGGAAATCGTCGACACCTTAATCCGTCCCCCCCCAAAATCCCACAACGATTGGACCCAGACGGCGAGACGTTGATTCCCGCCGTAATCCCCGATCTCCTCGCGAAGGGAGACCGCTGTGCTGCACTGCACAGTACGTACGTACAGCAATACCGGAACGGATGCGGATGTTTCATCTCGTTCGCCCACTCGTTGGACGACGTTTTATTTGTGACGTGTAATCAAGTGCAGTCTTCTTTTTTTTTTTTTTTTGGGATGGGGGGGGGGAGGGGGCGGGGATTCGCGCAGCTGCTCTGGGCTCTCGCCTCCCGCCGCGAGGAGAAGACGACGTATCCAAGCGGGAGCCAGAGCCATGCCCGCACGGTGCGGTCGGCGGCGACGGGGACGGCGAGAGGGAGGGGGCCGTCCACACCCTCCTCCATCGTCGCCGTCGTCGTCGTCGTCGTGCCTACGTACATACGTACATGGCCGCTGCACCGACAATCTGCACGGCGCCATCACCGTTTCGATTCGGGCCGCCGCGACGTCGACCAGCAACTCTGTGTGCGGTGCGTTCGTAGATACATACATACATGCGTACATGTAGGGTGGACCGACGGGTCGACGTCGTTCGTCTCCCTGCACGCACACGCACGTGGGCGAGCATATCGCTTCTCGTGGGCAGAATTCGCGGGGGTATGCACTCTATACATATGTGCACACGGCCTCTCCGCGTCGGCGTGCGGGCGTCGGCGGGCTGGCGGAGTGTGCGACGTGTTTTTTTTTTTTTTTTTTTTTTTGCTGCGTCACTCTGCGGTATACGCGCGATCACTCGGTCGAGGACGAGCGGGGGGGCAGGGAGCCGAACGTTCGGCTAGCCGGGCTCTGCCGCTGGAGACGGGTCCGGCTGGGTGGATGCCCGGGGCGGTATCGGCTGGATCACTCGCACTCGCACTCGCACTCGGCGTCGCGGCCAGCAGAGCTCCGGATCGCGGCGAGGGCGCGAAACCACCATCACCACCATCACCACCACCACCACCACCACCGCCATCGCCGCCATCGCCGCCGCCGTAGCCCTGTCAGCGAACCCCTCCGGCTCTCCCTGGTGCCCCATGCGCGCTCGCTGGCTGCCGGTTGCTTTCGCGGACGATCGCCCATGCAAGGCGCAGAGAGAGAAAGAAAGAAGGAAAGAAAATGAGACAAAAAGCAACAGCAAAAAAGCAAAAAAAAAGGCACCTCTGCATTCATCAACCGGCCGCTCCTGACTGGCTGCAAACCCTACAGCATTGCCTGAGGTGTGCATGCAGCCAGCCAACGACGTAGATATGTACAACTCGTTCATCCCATCCGTCATCCATCGATCCGTCCATCCAGCTGGCCGAGACAACTCGCAAGCTGGACCCGGACCCTGAGCTGCGAGCCCAGTCTAACTATCTGTCGAGCCGTCCGGAGCAAGAACACGCCCGCGCGAGCAGCCGAGCGGCCCAGCCAGACCCTCGGAATCACAGGATTACGTAATACGCAACCGGGAGAGAGATGAAAACATTTCCGTCTTGCGGTGCCGGCTCCAGCACTGCCGAATACGGCAGCGACCCTACCTATCACGGCCGGCGACGGAGCAGGCTACGACGACGGGCCGAACGGGGGGCGCGCCCTGCAAGTGCGTCCACATACGGCAGCTGACGGCAGATCTGCGCATGGATGGTCAGCGACGGGGGCTGGTGAAGATATGTATCTATGCATCGTATCTTGCAATCCGCGTCACTCGCCGAAGGGGTTCTCCCTTGCATGCGGATTCGGGGGGAGGGAGTTGTGTGTGTTCCCCATCCGTGAGTTGCCGGTGACATGTAACTCCTGGCCGTGCAACGGGACTGGATCCGTGCTGCGAGAGGGGATGAGTCAGCTGCGGTGTGCGGTGGAGGGAATCCGCGGGCTGCCCGCGGACAGGCCGAGTGGAGAGCACTCCCGTCGAACGAGTGGAGCCGCAAGCGGCGGCGGGTGGGTGTTCGTGCTTCGTGATCCGTGAATCGTCACACTTGTGCGTCGTAACATCGAACCGATTCCGTCTTGGATTGGGAGGGGAGTATTTCCGCCCCCAAAGCGCTATCCGACATCCGAAAAGAAGGGAAGAAAGGAGGAAAGAAAAAACATGGCGGCGAGAGCGAGCGAGCGGACACGCATCGGGACAACGGGGATCGCTCGCCTGCCGGTACGCACATCCGCCGTTTCCGGGTTCCCCCGTTTCCCTCTTTTCCCGGATGGATGGTGAGATTGTAGGAGTCCCTTCCCTTCCGCTTTTGCGTTCCACCATCTCCAGCCCCGGCTACACGTACCCGTCCCGTTGACCACCCCCCTACACCGCAGTGTCCCCTTCCGTTCGAGCTACCATATCACGTTTCCCGCTGTCCGTTCCCACCCAGACACCGTCGAGCATCTCGCGGCTTTTCGCCCATCCCCACCCAAAGGCGGATCCGGATGTCGAATCCATTTCCGATTACCTAGGTTGTGTCGTGTCCGGCACAGGTTGCAGGATCTGCTCGATCGAAATAGACATGTAACAGCGGTGACGAGTGGCAGCACCTCCAGTGCGCCCTCCGTCAGCACCGACGGAGGGGGATTGCGAACCTGTGGTGGCCTTGGGCGGGAGGATGGACGGAGCTGCATGCCGTGTCGACTGGTCATCAGGTATCACTCCGTGCGCGATGTCCGCTGAGCGCAGTTGGAGTGCTGCCAAGGGCTGTACCCGCCGCATGGCGACTGGCTGTGGATGGAGCTACGGCGGTCAACTGCTACGTGTGCAGTGGTTGGACGGGGGCGAGTGATATCCATGATGACGTCTGCATTGTATCTACCAGCCAAAATAGGCTTGAGAAGACAGCAACTATCGACAAACTGAAAACTGTTCTTCTCGTCATATACAGATATACCCGTAACAGAGGGGCTTTGGGGGGGGAGCCATGGACGAGTGACAAACTATGACCGAAACTCTCTCCCCCATCACTGCGCATGCAACTCCGTGTATTTCTATCCGCCGTGTAGAGTGGACACGAACAGCACCATATCATTGGGCTGCAGGGGGTACCCTTCCTCTCCCTCGAGCTCCCAGTCGGCATCGTTGATGAGCACCAATATCCCCGGACGGCTTTTATTTTTTCCGGCTGACTCAGTATTTCCCCCGAGGGACGGCGGTGAGGGGGGGGCGTACACTGTTCCGTCGACGACAAAAAGCTCCTTCCTTGAGTCCGCCATCAACGTGGCTAGGTGGCCGACGAGGTATCCGATCGTGGTCGGCCGCGCCGTGGATGGGTCGACAGCTGGCAGCTGGAGGACGAGCTTGCGCTGGTTGGAGAAGAGGAGTTCTAGTCCGCCGCTGCGAATGCAAGTCCGGATTAGCGGGCGGCTAGTTGGGACCCAGTGGGTGGTGGCGGTTACCTGAACTCGACGGTGATGGGGATCGTGTCGGCGGTCATGGCGGGGGGGGGGGCGGGCTTTGTTTTGTTGTTGGTGATGGGTCTCATTCGCTTCTCTGGGATTTCCAGGTTGGGGCTAGTTAAGGTTCCGCCAAGACCACGGACACATAAGGTAAGGTTCACGAAACTGGCAGGCGTTTGAGTGACGCGAAGGGGCCAGCCACACACCCACACGAATTCTCTCATTCTAACAAAACCCCATCCGAAGCAGAAAAAAAAACCGGAAACTGAGATATCAATCGCCGAGCACGCAGCGAAAGCCTTTACCGACGAGAATACCCGAACCCCCCCCCCACCCACCCCCCTGGGACGCAAAATGGGCGACTACTACCGTGGCGGAAACAGGGACGGGAACAGAAGGGCGCCCAAGCGACGGCATCGGTCCGGTACGTGTCGCGCTGGGGCCGTCGTGCGGTTGAGGTTGGCGAGTGCTGAGATTGACTGTGTGTGTGCGCGTCCAGAGGAAGCCGACGGAGACCATCCCCGCGGAGGACGCGGCCGTTACGAACGCGAAGATCCACTGCAGCGGTTGAAGCGCGAGACCATACAGATTGCCGACTCGCCGCTGGTCAAGGTCGAAGATGCGATCAGGAGTATCGCTACTGGGTTCACCGCAGGGTTCGCCGATGAGGAGTTCCGCGAGGGCTACATCCAGTGTCTACACGATCTGTAGGTTTTTTTCTTGACTGCCATACCACATCATCGGGGGGGAGGGATAGAGGCTGACTGGGGTACGCCGTAGTGTCGTCGAGCAGCCGTTCAAGATTCCGTTCGCGGCCACGATCGTGAGAGTAGCCAACTCGGAGAGCGAGAAAGCCGGCAAAGCGGTCGTCGACAACATGGCGCAGGCGCTGCAGGAGGAACTACACAACGGTGATTTCCAGAGGGTCAAGCTGAGGCTGCGGTTCTTTGCCTGTTTGGGCGACATGTGTGGGAAACCTGGCGTCGCCCCGATATTGGACGCCCTCGCCGAGAAGCTCCCCTCGTATGAGGGCAAAGGAAATGAGGTTTGTTCGGTCTGGGCTGGGTTTTGGTGGGCTGGGACGGAAGGCGAGCTGACGGATTTCTAGGGATTGTTACTGGAGATTCTTTACATCATCTTGATCACCATTCCATATGCGATCGTTTCGACATCGGACTTTGGCGAAGCGAACGCGACTGCCATGCTCGAAAAGCTCGACAAGTTCACGCTCGTCGAAGCACCCATGCAAAGCCTCTTCGATCCTTTCGCTGGCAACACGGCGCCATACAATGATGCTCGATTCGAGGGCCAACACGTAGGCGTCCTCCGCTTTCCGCAGTTAGGGTGGTGTACTGACGTCGGCGAAGATGGTACGGGCTCTGGCTTTGAACTTGGACCTCTTCTTGCGCGGCGTGAAGGAAAACGACTTTTCGAACATACAGTGCCTGCCAACGCCCTGGAACGACATCACAGCGTCGGGGACAGTCCACTATCTCCCCGAGCTTGCGATTTCCAGCGAGTTCCCAGTGGACAAATCTCTGCTCTACCCGGACATGTACCTATCGGTCTTCGCCGACCAGCCCATTGAGACCGTCCCGCCTCCAGGAGACCTAGCCAGCAGCCTGTTCCGAGATGCCATTGTCGATACGATTAATATCCTCGACTGCAATCGGATGTCTGTTTCTCGGTTTCTGATCGAAGTGGACTGCTTCTTCAACCCCAAGTCGTTCATCAAGCGGGCAACTCCCTACGACCGCGTCACCGAAGTCGCAAATGGCGATCAGCTCTCCTCCTGGAAGCCGGAAGATGTTGCTGTCGACGCCATCTTCAGCCAGCTCTTCAGACTGCCTACCCCGGTGCACAAGCTGGTGTACTACCACTCGATTCTCACCGAGCTGTGCAAGCTTGCCCCCGCCGCAATCGCTCCTAGCTTGGGAAGAGCCATCCGGTTCATGTACCGAAACTTGGAGATCATCGATATCGAATTGATCAACCGGTTCACGGACTGGTTCTCGCACCATCTAAGCAACTTTGGCTACACGTGGAAGTGGACCGAATGGGCCGAGCACCTCAACTTCTCCGATGTGCATCCGAAGAAGGCGTTCATCTTGGGATCGTTGGAGAAGGAGATCCGCTTGAGTTTTGCTACGAGAATCAAGGGAACCCTGCCGGATGCCTTCAAAGAGCTCATCCCAGAAGAAAGGGAAAAGGAGCAACCCGTCTTCAAGTTCGATCTAGCGGGTATGTGTATCCCCATACTCCATCCGAAGTGCCACTGCTGACGAGTTGCGCAGAAAACCCTTTCAAGACCGAAGGAAAGGCCCTCCTGATCGCCGTCAGCGAGCGCAAAGACGAGGGAGAAATCGAACCGATGATCCAAGCCATCGCCGACCTTGCCGTGGAACAGGGTCTCGCCGACGCTTCCGACCCCCGCGCCCTGGCCCGCGATGCCTACGTCACTTGCATCTGCCACATCGGCGCCAAATCCCTCTCGCACGTCCTTTCTTGCATCGAGCGCTGCAAGGAAAAGCTGCTCACAATAGGCCACGAGCACCCCGATGCGCGCCGACAAATAGTGGGTTCGGTACTGAGCTACTGGAAAGACCAGCCCGGTATCGGCGCCAACGTCGTCGACAAGCTCCTCAACTATTCCATCGTCGCGCCCATCTCCGTCGTCGAGTGGGTTCTCTATGACGCCGGTCCCGAAGCCCTCGCGAAGACCTACGCGTGGGAAATGGTCGCCACCACCGTCAACAAGGTCAACAACCGTGTTGGCCAGATTGTAGCCGCGAAGCCCAGCGTGCTGGGCGCCGAAGGGGTGACGAAGGAACAGATCGTGCAGTTCGAGGAGACACTGAAGAATGCGGAGGCGGAGCAGGCGCTCATCCTTTCCGAGGTCGAGAGCCGCCTGAGCGAGCTGGCAGAAGCGAAGGACGAGGATGCGAGTGACGACGGCCAGGATCGCGACTGGGTTCAGTGGTGGGCCAAGGGCTGGCTGCGCGCGTTCAGGAGGATGTTTGAGGTCGGCGAGGATGGTACGCTGAAAAGAAATCCGAGTGCGAATGGAAACGGTGAGGTGAAGATGGCCTGTCTGGTGGTGAAGGAGGAGAATGCACCGGAGAAGATGGAAGAGTGAGAGGGATGGGTTCTTGCCTGAGGGGGTAATGTAGGATAGACATCTCCGCTGGAATGTTGGTGATCACTGGTGCTTGCGATGGTTGTGTTTTAGTGGTAGGCAGTATCGTTGTGGATATGCAGTTACTACATAGCTACTACTTCTTCTACTTTTACAGGTGAAAATAAAACTGTGTCGCTCCAACTGTCCAGCTTCATCACCTATACGAAAATGTATTTATGTATCATGCCAAAAAAAGAAAAAGAAAAAGAAGACCGTCTCGTCATCAGTCGTCAACAGAGGCCCCCGCCTGCGTCACTGCACATCACCCGCTCATGGTCCCCCTCCGCCTCCTCACTCCATCTGGCGCCAGCTCGAGCATGTCCGTCTCCTCGCCGGCTCTCTGCTGTTCCCTCGTCGTCTTCTTCCTCGGCCACAGGCTGGGCAGAACGATCTGTTGGAATCTCGGCTCGACGCACCTCTCATCGATCCACTGATGCAGCTTGCTCTCGACGAGCTGCGCGATCTTGGGCACATCCTGTAGTCTCGATCTGCTCCCGAGCAAGCTGCGCACGCTGATATCCAGCCTGTAGTCGTCGAGGAAGCTGAAGGCGAGCGTGGTCGAGTTCCCGCTGCCCTCGGGACTGGGGACGAAGGCGATCTGCAGCGTGCCGGAGAAGCGCAAGATCGACACGGCGAGCGCGACGGGCAGGACGGCGACGGCCGGGCGCGGCCAGTTCAGGATCAGCTTCGTCTCGATGCCGAGCGTGAGCACGTCGTTGAGGTCGACGTCCATGCGCGCCTGCAGCCGGCCGGGATCGTCCTCGGACGGCGAGATCCGGCAGTTGCTGAAGATGGGGAACTCGTCACCGAGGGCGACCTCGGTGACGGAGACCTCGCCGAGGAAGTCGGGCTTCTTGCCGCCGTTGAGCACGCCGCGCAGCGAGTTCAGCAGCGCGTCGTCCGCCACCGCGTCCGAGCGGAACTGCGCGAGCGTCTGCGCGATCAGCACGTTGAACCAGTCCAGCGACTCCGGCTGGTGCGACGACACGTTGTAGTACGTCTTGCTCAGGATCGTCGCGATCGTCGCCGGCGCCGGCGCCCGCAGCAGTGACGACCGCTTCTTGGTTATGCGTCGGCTCGGCCGCGGTGCCGCCGCCGGCGTCGGGCCGAAGATGAAGAAGCGGATGAAGGCTATCGTCAGCAGCAGCACGCTGAGCTGGCCGAGAAGAAGACCGTGGGCGAACGACCAACTGCTGGGCGGGTCAGTCGGGGGGGACCAGCCGAGGACATGTTACGGGGCGGAGAGAGGAGCACTTGGAAGAGGTCCGGTTCGAGGTTAGAGCGACATATTCGGCGAGCGGGATGTGGATTTCTGTGTGTTTTTTTGTTTGCCGGTCAATCGACATACTCGCCGAAAGAGGGGGGGGGGAGGAGAAGTCCGAACCCTGGGGCATGTGGTCTGGAGATATGACAAGGGAAGATTGTATCCACGATTGTGGTATCGGCTTAGTTTTTTGTAAGTAAGCTTGGGGCGGCGGCCTGGAATCTACAGGATCGCAGAGTGGCGGCAGTAGCTGCGGTGGTAGTAGTTGTAGAGGAGGATGATGCTGACGGCCGAGTGCTGCTGGCGGGCAGAGCTCTCCCATTTTTTTGTTTTTTTTGTTTCTTTTTTGGTCAGGGGCGGGATTGAGCCACGGGGTTCGTGACGTAGATGTTGGAGGGATTGAAACCGAGGACTTGTCCGGGAAGAGCCGCACGAGGCTCCATACATATCTACTGGAAAGTCACAGGGTTGTTAGTGACTAACCAAGATTTCTTCTTTCCAAAAGACACAGCTTGCCCCACACAAGCTCTACTCTCTCCACCACACACCGAAACCACCCATCGCACGAACAGACATCGCCATGCAGCTTTCCGAAGAGACCAAGGTCGATCCACCCGGTTGCTCGGAAAACCAGAACCGCTTTTCCTCGAACGACGTCGTCGAAACGAATCGCTAATGTGCCCTCGTAGGAGCGAATCTCCCGCCTTATCGACCTCTCACGCGTCGCGATCCACTATGGTTACCTGCCCCTCATCATCTACCTTGGCTACACCCGGAGCGAGCCCAAGCCTGCGTTGATTCGGTATGGGCCTCCGTCCTCTCGTTTGTCCGGTGACGGCGGCCGCAGCTAACAGGCGGCCGTGTTTTCTTCTTGCAGTCTTATCTCGCCTTTGGCTTAGATACCGGTGCCGTACTGAAAGCGCGCGGGGGGGACGGGGCTGGAGTTATGCTTCTTGTACGACTATCTTGGATTGAAATGTGCGGTTTCAAAAGGCGGGCAAGGCCGGGCATCGCTTGGGCGACGGCAGGGGGGATGTCCATGGAATTGTAAAACACTACGCATCTACACATAAATAACTACCATCAAATCCAAACTCATCCGTGCAAAACGTGTCGGTTTGCAGTCTGGTTTATCGACATACTTCCGACTTCCCATGCTCTTGCGCGGCGACTTTTTTGGGGGGGAATTTACCACGCTTACGGTGGGAGGGATCGGGAATGCACATTGCATGGCCCGTGGCCATGACCATGGCTGTGGTACCGATTCGGTAAGCTAAACTACCGATGGGCAATGACATCGCTCCGTTGCCCGCGTGCATTCCCGCATCTCCAGAGCATCTCCGTCGTCGGGCATGGCCGCCCCACCCGCTCGTTCAAACCGCATACGAATCGCCGCCGAGTCTGCATCCCCGCAGAGGCCCCCACAGCTTTGTCACCGCTGTTAGCTCCCAGTGTGAACGAAATTGGGTCCCTCCTTCCCTCCTTCCATCCTTCCGTCCTTCCGTCCTTTCTCCGCTCCGCACCTCCAGCCTCCACTCTCTTCACTACCCACCGATCAGCAGCACCAATATGCCCGCCATCACGCCCCCGCCCCCGCATCCTCCCGGAGACATCGAAGGCCCTCAGAGCCCCCGTAAAGGCCTTGGCTTCCCTTCTGCCATAGTCGACACGATCGCCGGCCTCTGTGCCGGTGCCTGTGGTACTGTCATGGGCCACCCGCTTGATATGGTTAAGACTCGTTTACAAGGTTCGCTCGATGCAATTCGGTCCGCCGTCGGCGCCGCGACACTGACTCTGCGCAGCGGACAGCTCGGATAAATCCCGCAAGTTCGGTGCGTCATACAGGATCGTAAAGCACATTTACCTTCACGAGGGTAAGGGGATCTTCGGTGGTCTCTACCGCGGTCTGCCCGTCAACATGGTAGGCAACGCCACCGGCTGGGCGCTGTACTTTGTCTTGTATGGCTCCTCTTGTCCCCCACCCCCCCGGTTCGCCCTCCCGTGACTGACGGGCAGCAGCTATGGAGATATCAAGACCCGGTACTACGGCAATAAACTGGACTCCGCCGACTACTTTGTGGCTTCGAGCGCTGCGGGGGTCATTACCACCATCCTCACGAACCCGTTGTGGATAATCAAGACCCGCATGCTTGCCAACGCGGCGTCTCCTTCCGACAAGTATCCGTCGATGTTGGCCGGACTCAAGAACATCCTCGGCGAGAGCGGTTTCCGCGGCCTGTTCGTCGGCCTCACGCCGGCACTGTTCGCCGTCGGTCACGGTTCCGTCCAGTTCACGATCTACGAGAGACTCAAGGAATGGCGTCGCGCGCAGAGGGGGGCCGAGCTGGGCACGCTGGATTTCATCCTGTGCAGCGCCATCGGAAAATCCGCCGCCTACATCTTCTCGTGCCCGCTCAAGGTGATCCAGACCAGGACACAGAACATCGACATGGGATACAAGGGCCCGCGTGACGTAGCCATCAAGCTCTGGCAGGGGGAGGGCATCCGCGGATTCTACAAAGGGTGAGTGACAGTCCGTGCTTTTCCGCCTCCAGCGGCTGACATATTCTCGCAGAATGGGAGCCAACATGGCCCGCACGATGCCGGCTACCTGTGTCACCTTCCTCGTCTACGAAAACCTGAAGTCCATCCTCAAGTAGCCCGGCACGGACACCACCATCATCATCGGTAGAGATCTGTCTGACGTAGAGGTTTTTTTTTTCCCGCGTTCTTTCGACATATACCTTTGTTTTGTTCTGGTGTTTCAATTGGGTTGGGATGGCGTTCTTTTTTCTTTCTTTCTGGGGGGTCATCTTTTTTTTTTTTTTTTTTTGATGTTTGTCGCTTTGGGTTTGGTTTCTTTTCAGTTTGGCTGGCGGCGTACAAGACGGTACGGCAGCGAGAGAAAAGCTTCAAACTTCATCCGGCTGTTTCCTGGGGGGGTTTCCTTCTTCTTCTTCTATACATATCGTTGCCTTTTCGTCTTTGTCTTTTTCTCGGGTGTTTTGGGGTTGGGTTTGGATGGGTGCAATCTATTTTACTCGCAGCTTTGTGTACATACATACGTCGGTGCATGCGGAATCACTCACCAGCCTATCGTCGGTGCTTGCTGACATGCCTCCACGTGCTCTTGTTGCCGCCCGCCCGCTGGTGCCCCGGCGGTCCCGGACCGCGAGTGGGGTCGGGTAATGCCATCCAATTGCTCTCTCGGTGCGATCCGACCCATTCCGAGCCGTTCCGAGCCGAGCCGTCCCGTGCCGAGCCGAAGATTACGGTCCTCCTCCACGCCTGCGGGGGCGGGGGACCCGGAGCGAGTGAGCGAGGAGAGCGGAGCGGAGCAGCAGGCAGCAGATACGTGTGCCACGGACGTTCCACCGGCCGAGCCGCTCACAGAGGCGTCGACACCGCCAGGGAGCACTCCGTTTTTGCTCGAAGCCGCATCCAGAAACCGAAAGCGCAGAGTGCACGCGAACGTCTTCGGCGAGCGGCAGCCTCGCGCCGGGGGGGGGGGATGCAGACGCGCGGGCGAGAAGTCGAGGTCAACCCTGCTCCATCGCATCCCCCCTGCACGGGCGGGGTACATACATACATACATACATACATAGGCAGCAGACCAGGCAGGGTGGGGCGGACGGACGGCATTCCGAGCGCGCTGCGGCTTCCCACGCCACGGCCATGCGGAGAGCCGTTCCGGCGCGGCGCTCGGTTTTTGCATTCCGGACTGGAGAGATCGTGTGCATGTGTGTGTGTGTATGTGTGTATGTATGCATGTATGCATGTATGCATGTGTGTATGCATGTGTGCTTTTTTCTGTCCGTATGCATGCGGGCACGGGAGCCACACACGACGCGAGGCCGGATTGGATGGTGCCCCGCTTGCTGCTGCTGCTGCTGCTGCTGCTGCTGCTGAGCGCTCTCCGGTCCCCGGCTCCGCTGGGCAGAGGAGGAATGCTCGCTGCGTGGCTGCGGAGGATGGGAGATCGCGGAGGGCGTTCGTCCTGGCATGTGCTCCGCACATACGCACTCCTCCCTATCCGCCCGCCGCGGGCGAGGTGGCCGGCCCCCTTCTCGTCCCCGAGGGAATAGATATCTAGATACTATCTATCCCTGCACACGCGGCGGACGCCCATTCGCGATTGGCCCCGTGCAACACGGGCGATGGCGGCTGACTGGATGGCTGGATGGTGGAGAACGGATGGCTGGATGGCTGGAGGGTGGAGAGAGGATGGCTGGATGGCTGGATGGCCGGATGGCTGGAGGATGGGCTTCTGCCTTCCGCGTGGGGGTCGGGGGGCCCTCCAGTGCAGTCGCCAGCGGCTGCAGGAATACACACATATCTACATATCATGTATGTAGATAGATAGATACATATGCTCCGGCCTTCGTGTGGGCGGGTGCGTTATTTGCTTGTTCGAGTGCTGGCATCCGTTCCGAGATGTGCGCCCTTGCAACTGAGCTGCTGCAGGCAGGTGCATCGTTTGCCGCCGCCTGCCTGCCTGCCTACCCGCCTGCCTGATTCCCTGCGGCATCTCCCTTCCTTCCTTCCCCGGCCCCACCCGCGACAAACATGTGATGTATATACTCCATCTATTTATTCCCTCCGGGGGACAACCGGATTCGAACTCAGGTCGAATCCGCGTGCGCGCTCGCTCACTCGCTTGCTTGCAGCCAGCTAGTATCTGGATATGTGCCTAGTATCGCGGGTTGCTTGTAGATACATATATACGTGCTTGCATCGCTACGAGCACCTACTCTATGCTGTGGATATCTATCCACCCGATTTTTCGTCTCCTTGCGTCACTTTTCCGCTCCCCGCCAGGCGTCTTTACCGCCAGGAAATACATCGGCGGCCCAGTTAGTTTCAGTACCCACCCGGTGGCGCCCATACCCTGGCGGCAGGTGCACAGTCGTTAACTTCATCCACAATGCAGCTACATACATTCGCGATCATCCCGCTTCGACTGGAATCGTTTGGCAGCCCCACGGACGCAAACTCCAGCTGCTCTAGAGATCATCCCGCTCTGACCAGAATTCGGCCTAGTTCCTAGCCACGTCCGAGGCTTCTGGAGCTTGCGCCAGTGGGGCTGGTGTGTAACAGACTTCCGGTGCAAAGATGCAGTGCATGAGACCAATCTGCCACCTATGGGCATCCAGAATTTCCAAGGGGTGAATGCAATGAAGCTGCTTTCCTCCCAACACCGCTCGGGAAAAGCCGGGTCAGCCACAGGCCAAACGAAAGGGAGCTAGCGCACAGGGACTCCACAGCCAAACCCCGTGCCAATTGTGATATCCGTAGGCACAAGGCCTCTATGTGCCAGAGGCTACTTCGGGCTATTCATGCAGCCGAGGTAGAGGTGGTCGCGAAGGCCCGACGACGGTGTACGAACACTCGTAATTTGCGTGCTGTGTACTTCAATTGGGATGCTATCATGTCGAGAGCCGTTGTGCGGCATAACTTGGGCGCATGCGCCGCGACACCTGCTACTTGTTAGTCAGACAGTGAATCCGAGTAGTAAACAAAGGGGAATGTGTACTCCGCCTTACTGGCGATAAGTCAGGCTGGCAACAAGCAAAGGCTGGAGACAAGTAAGGCTGGCGGGCGCCGCGACGTACTATTTACATTAGAGTTGCAGGGTAAGAAACACCTGCAAGGTTAGTTATTCTCCCCGCTATCTAGCAATTTTGCAGGGTATTCTACACCTTCACTCCTGGTAACGTTTCCCTTCCAAAAGGGTTGTTTCAAGCTCTAGAATAAGAATTTCGGCTGTTGGCTGCGACAAGCGTGAATTTGAGGTTCTGGGCACATTTGTCAGTTGATTCTTCTAAGCCACTGGCCTGTTGGCTGTATACATAGACCAACATAGAAGGATTGCTACTTGTACCCTGTAATTATTGGTCGTGTAGATAAATCTTTGTAGCCCGCCGCCAATGCCACTCCAGAAGACTATAAAGACCAGATGCTGTCGTCAGTTTCCGAATGAGCTATACACTATATCAGTTCTGACTGTACACTATGAAACTACATATGGAGCAGGGTGCTTACCTCCGTCACTTGTTCGCCCGTTTGTCTTGGGTGGTATGTATCTTCTCCCCCGTGTTTCGGCGATAAAGTGACTGGAGATTTCCATAGGCTCGCTTTTCTCACTCGCCGCCGGCATCTAGAGCAATGCTTCCTTGGTGGATTGATCCATCTTTCCTGACTTGGGTTCGATCGGGGATCGTCTTGCGGGAGCGTGTCACCGCGGAGATGTGTGGTGCGATATGTACGATATGGGGATCCATGCTATATATAGACCATGAAAGGCGAGTGTTAGGGGCGGGTCTGGGTTTGCACACATGGTACAGACTGGTATTCACAGATGGTGAGCGTGTGTCTGCAAAATGTTGGCAAATGGTTCAGCCACATCAGCTGACTCATGCGCGGGGCAAAGCCGAAAAAGAGTCTTCAAGGATACGGAACCGTCAACGACTTCCGCTTTTCAGTATCTTCTCAAAGCATTGGTGCAGTGTTGGTAGAGCAGGAAGATGAGCGTGCACTCCCCGCCAAGACGTAAACAACCACCTGATTGATGACCCAACTTTAGCGGGCGCTGTCTGCCAGCTTCCTTCTGCCTTTCCTCCCCCTTTGACCATAGTCCCTATACTGGATATGGTTCTGGATTGTTTCTGCGATTCGGCATGCCTATGTCTTCGGCTGGATTTTGAAAGACCTTATTTTCCAGTAGTTAACCTGCTCTCGTGTGGCGCTCGCGTTAAGTTATATAGGCTCAGACTGCAAAAAGTCTCCTCGGTTCTGTCCGAGTTTAGAAGATACATCTCCATATCAAGCATTTCCAGTAACGGGCCTTCTCAGGAAATAACTGTGTTCCCGCCGAGAGGTCGTATGCACTATGCATGCTCGAGGACCGACCTTCCAAAGTGCCAGTGGGGAAGAAATTCGGAATCATGATAGGGATTGGCTTGCTGGATCGCGGCCGATCGAGGCCGGGCGAATCGACACGAGCACTGCGATGGGTTGTCCCTCCGCGCGTCGCCGTAGCCAGTAGCTCTCGGGAAAGAACTCCGTTCGGATTGGCCGAATCGAGCTGCTGGTGAACTTTGGTTTGATTGGTTAGTCAAGGAGGAAGCCATCGTGATGGGAGCTGGGCTTCGAGACTCCAGCAGTACTGGTGACCCAACGACCGAAGGCGGGGGAGGTTCTCGTTCTCCGAGCGGGAAGATCCGTGGTGTGCACCAGTCGTAGATCACTTACGATATTCGCCTCTTGAAATCCAGCCCCTCCCCCCCTCCCCCCTTCTCGGTGGATCTAAACTCGTGATGTCTCCTTACAAACACTATTAGTTCGGAAACATCTCATAGATCCACGGGGTATCACAGGCCCTCGGTCTTACCTCCGCAGCTACATAACCGGGCAGACAGTCTCTGTCTCTCCGAGTTAGATAGACTTGCTGCGATCAAATTGGTCGCATGCGAGTAATGAATAAACAAAAAAGACTGTCTCGCGTCGGGACCCTCGCGGTACAGTATCCTCCGTATGAGAGTCGGACCAAGCGCCAGGCGACCAGGGCGGTGGATGTCGAGCATCTCGAGAGCGTCTGGGTTGCATTCTGTAGAGCATTGCGCGTTTCCTAGAGTAGGGCGGCCGACATCGGCATTAGGCGTTGGGCGAATGATGGCCAGAACATCGCATACGTAAGAGGTGAGCGAACTGTCCACTCCGTCGAATGAGAAGCGCCCCCTGCCCGAGAGACCCTTCCTCTTATGTATCGAACCAAACCATCTCGCTCCACACGACGCGAACGGGCCAAGCCTCACGCTATCTACCCGTAGCTAGTTTGCGACTATTGCTGCGCCTCATCTCTGAGTTTATGTACCCTAGAGCCCCCCCGTTCCGCCAAGGCCAGACCAGCAGCAGCAGCAGCAGCACAACCACCACCACCACCACCACCACCACCACCACCACCACCACCACCATCATCCCGTCCCCACCCCCAAATCCACCCGTCAACTCACTTTCCACCTCATCCCCGACCAACCAACCATCACCACTACACCTCCTCCACCCACACCCGGCCCGACAATCCATCGCCAGAGTCGAGCTGCCCTCCCCACCCACCCCGCTCCGCTCCGTTCGTTCCCTTCTCCCTCCCTCCTCCCT
>Ga0307508_10001723_pt1 | contig 24280 bp, 32 predicted proteins | sample 9_EM_MG_FD_203089 | JGI IMG/M metagenome (GOLD analysis project Ga0307508, IMG submission 203089) | Populus trichocarpa ectomycorrhiza microbial communities from riparian zone in the Pacific Northwest, United States - 9_EM | ecosystem: Host-associated > Plants > Roots > Unclassified | place... | reverse complement strand
CCGCTCGGCAGGGTCGCTTCGCCGGACATTGTGGAGTCCGTGAAGTCTTAGCGGTCGCGAAATTTGGTGGGTCGGTTAAAAGTCTTGGCGTTTTCTGGCGTTGAGTTTCGTCCGGGGTCGATGGTGTAAAGAAATGGCTGTTGCTATTGCTGGAGCACGGTGCCGACTTGCACGCGAAAGACAATGACGGCTGGACACCATTGCACCTTGCCTCACACGCCGGAAAGGTGGAAGCTTTCACGCTATTGCTGGAACGCGGTGCCGACTTGCACGGGACAGAAAATGACGGCCAGACACCACTACACCTTGCCGCATCCGCGGGAAAGTTGGAGGCTTTGATGCTATTGCTGGAACACGGCGCTGACTTACACGCGAAAGACGATGGTGACAGGACACCACTACACCTTGCTGCACGTGTCGGAAAGGTGGAGGCTTTGACGCTATTGCTGGAACGCGGTGCCGACTTGCACGGGACAGAAAATGACGGCCAGACACCACTACACTTTGCTGCATCCGCCGGGGAGGTAGAGGCCTTGGCGGTATTGCTCGAACACGGCGCTGACTTGCATACGAAAGACGATGGCGACAGGACACCACTACACCTTGCCGCACACGCCGGGAAGGTGGAGGCGTTGACGCTTTTGCTGGAACACGGCGCTGACTTGCACACCAAAGACAATGGCGGCTGGACACCACTACACAATGCCGCATCCGCCGGGAGGGTGGAGGCTTTGACCCTTTTGCTCGAACAAGGCGCCTACTTGCGCGCAAAAGACGATGGCGGCAGGACGCCACTACACAGTGCCGCATTTGTCGGGGAGGTGGGGGCTTTGACTCTATTGCTAAAATATGGCGCCGACTTGCACGCGAAAGACAACGTCGGCCGGAAACCACTACACAGTGCTGCATTCGGTGGGGAGGTGAGGGCGTTGACGCTATTGCTGGAACATGGCGCCGACTTGCACGCGAAAGACAATGGCGGCTGGACACCACTACACGGTGCCGCATTCGTCGGGGAGTTGGAGGCTTTGACGCTATTTCTGGAACACGGCGCCTACTTGCACGCGAAAGACGATGGCGGCCGGACGCCACTACACACTGCCGCATTCGTTGGGGAAGTGGGAGCGTTGACGCTATTACTGGAACACGGCGCCGACTTGCACGCGAAAGCCAATCGCGACTTGACACCACTGCACGTTGCCGCATCCGCCGGGGAGGTGGAGGTTTTGAAGCTATTGCTGGATCATGGCGCCGACCTGCACATGAAAGGGAATGATGGCCGGACACCACTACACCTTGCCATGCCCGCCGGAGAGCTGGGGACTTTGACGCTATTGCTCGAACACGGCGCCGACTTGCATGCGAAAGACAATGGCGGCAGTACACCTCTACACCTTGCCGCACATGCCGGAAAGGTGGACGCATTGATGCTATTGCTGGAACGCGGCGCCGACTTGCACGCGAAAGACAATGGCGGCCAGACACCACTACACCTTGCCGCAAGCGCCGGAAAGGTGGACGCATTGACGCTATTGCTGGAACACGGCGCCGACTTGCACGCGACGGTCAATGGCGGCGGGGCACCACTACACCTTGCTGCACACGCCGGAAAGGTGGACGCATTGACGCTATTGCTAGAACACGGCGCCGATATACACGCGGAAGGCAATTGCGGCTGGACACCTCTACACCTTGCTGTGGCCAGTGGGAAGGTGGAGGCGTTGACGCTACTGCTGCAACACGGAGCCGACGTTGAAGTAAAGAATTATGACGGCTTTACGTCACTAGACGTTGCCGAATTGAAGGGATTTAAGGATGTAGCGAAGGTACTGCTGCCTGCGTCAACACCAGGGCCGGACGCGTTGCTAGCGCCAGCCCACCAAACCGCGCCTCTGCATTCCGGATGTCGCAGATAATCGAGCGTGTCTTGTGTTCGTTCGTGGTTCGGGGTAATAGGCTCGCTGTCCAACGCTGTACAACCGATTGGCTATAGATGACGGGGTGGATTCATGTTTTTCATCTATTTTTTCCTGCCTATAAGTCAAACACGATTGGCGGAGATACGTCGTTTACGCATGCTTGCACTCTCATCGGAAACCCCCCCCACGTGCTATGTCCCGTACGTCTCAGTCCTCGCCCCTGGCTGGATCGGACGGAGTATTGGGAAACTTCCCGGAACCGCTCGCTACGAAACAGCCATCCCTCGGAACGTCTGCTGTCACTGTGAATGCAACGGCTACAACGCATGCGTGGGCCAGCTGGGGTAGGGTCAGTACCATACTACCTCGGATAAGCGTGCTTCCCCCCCTAGCGGTTATCGCTGCTTTTTTAGTCAGTATTGGCACGTTCGCAGGGCGCTTGGCGCTTTGTTAATATCTGGTTCAGTAGCGGAAAAACCTCGTGATTTTGTCTTGACATGCCGCCTCAGGCCTCGTCACTTCAACGCATCCATTATCATCATCTTCATTACTCGTAATATGGAACTGGTCTGCAACCCCATACTGGCTACATATTCCTTCTAGTCTCTTAGTACTTGTAGCTAAACCTGCTGGTTCGGCAGGAAATTTTCCCTTCATCTTGGGATAGGCCAGGGCGGAGGGCAAAGGCGAGCTTGAAATGTGCCGCCACCGCGCGGACAGCGGACAGGAAACGAACTGTACGTAATCTCGCCAAGATCTAGATCGGTCGCATGCGAATAATGATAAAACAAAAAAAAAAGTTGAGTACCGCACAAAATCGCTTGTGATCACCGATAATCACCCAGCTGGAGTCACGTGATGTTTGTTGAAAGTGTGTATTGTCTAAGTAAGGCTGAAACCTCGAGAGAAAGGAGAATATAGGGGTAGGTCCATGCGTGCCGCCATGACAAATCAACGAGTGAGATATTACAACACTTCCTCACTTGCTGTGTTCTGTATTTCCATGAAAACAAAGTAGCAAGTGCATATAAGAAACAAGAGAACATATGCCCAATACTCCCTGTTGGCCTCATTAAAGCCAACACAGTAAACCCGGTGGGAGAAACCTGCTAGGAAAGAGTACCAACTCCAATTGTCCATACAGAAAATAACCAACAAGACCAATGAAACAATTAACCAATAAACCTTCTGATTTTCGAGTGTAGGTTGATACTGGTAGCAAAGTGTTTGTGTTTTTTGAGACTAAGGACTTCAGTCATGATGTTGGCCAGATTGCCATCAGAGGAAATATCGGTAAAGTTGACTATTCCATACTCTTGCCGGCCGCAACTGATGTGGTACTGCGTGTCAGTATGCTTGGTCTCAGGGCTTGAGACTCAGGAGTAGTTTATTTTCAACACGCCATTGAAATCGCAGTAGATCATTGGAACTACAGTCTTACCAGTAATGTCCTTGTGCAGTCATATCAACAAGTATGCTTCTCTGGTTGTGTCAGACCAAGCAATGTACTTGGCTTCTGTTGGAATATAGGGATTGATAGAGATGAAGATAGTGAATTGATTGATTGATAAAAGGTCAAAGGAAAAACATTCTCTCTATATACAACGAGCCTGAGGGACTTGCCAAGGGAAAAGGACAGAAAACTGTCTCCTGAGCCAGTGCTCAGAGATCTGGGTGGCTTTTATCTCCAGACATGTCACCTCCAGTCCATCATCTCCAAACACCTTTTCTGGTCTATCATCTTCCGACACCCATTATTCCAATACTTCCCCTTATTCGGAAGATGGAAAGAAATACAGGAGAAAAGGAGAAATCGATAAGGACAGTATAGCGACAAATAGTGGCAGATCAGAGAAAAACAGTAAAACCCCAGTATCCTTGTATGCCTTGTTAAAACTCAGAATCATGTAAAAAACCTCATAGGAAAACCATGGACATAGCAGAAAGAGTGCATCCACCAAAGAAATAAGAGAGAGAGAAAGAAAACCTGTTAAACCATCTGCTTGTGCTTTACTGGAAGCATCCTCTGGATACCAAGCCAATTCCCAGGCCGATCCAATGGATGATCTGTCCATTTTTCTGCATTGAGAGTATAGAGCAGCTGCATCAACAGAGAGTACAGACTGCAGCTCCAGTATAGGGCACCACTGCAGCTCCAGCACCGAGCACACACAGCTGCTTGGTCATTACTAGGTGCATGCAGCAGCTCTAGTATGGGGCTCCACAACAGCTCCAGCATCATCGAGCATATACAGCAGCTTCACCATCATCAAACGTAGATAGCAGCTCCAGTATGAGGTACCACAGCAGCTCCAGCATCACCGAGTATGCATACAGCTCCAACCAAAAATTTGGGACTCAGAAAACATACCTGCAATTGGGTATTAGCCGTGAACCACAACCTCATGTGGGTAGTCTATCAGGAAAAAAAAAATTACATCCAGAGTGTTCGGATGCACCAGACGGTCAAGAGGTAATGGACGTAACCTCGCTAACCCGGACCCAGCTTACCACGGCATGGGGCATCTGAACGCAGCTACCACGGTGGTGTGCATTCAGATGCAGGGCGCCAGGGCACCATACATCAGGATGTAGCTGCTACGGCATATTCATTCCGGACAAGGAGTGTCAGGGCATTAACCTTCTGGATGCAAGCACGTGTATTCCGGAGGTAGGGTGTCAAGGCAGATGGCATCCAGACGATACCTGATATGGTACCATGTGTCCAGAGGTAGCTGTCAAGGTACAACACGTCCAGACCCAGCTGTCAAGGTACAACGTGTCCAGATGCAGCTGTCAAGGCACAAGGCGTCGAGACATAGCTATCAAGGTACAATGCGTCTGGACGCAGCTGTCAATGCATTACACATCCGGACACAGCTGCCGCAGCATATGCCTTCCACATAAGGAGTGTCATGGCAATTACACCCAGGGCGTAGCGCATGTCTTACAGATGCAGTGTGTCAAGGCAATTTTCTTCTGATTGAACGTGTCAAGGCAAATGTCAGGATGACACTTACAATGGCGTATGACACATAGATAACAACTGAGCGGTCATGGTAGTAGCATCTAGATACGACTGTCAGGGTATGGTGCATTGCAGTGAAGACTATCAAACAATTCTGACTCAATCCAGTTCTATTGATTACATTTAATGTACATCTATTTACCATACTTAGCTTACCCAGTGCAAGCACCCAGCTGTGTCACATCCAATGAGGATGCTGGCCGCAAGGACATTCGCGAATAAGTTTCTGCAAGAAGATCGACGAATTTCCTGAGATTGTTAGTACAACTTTCAGAGTGACAGATGAAGGAGGAAGATGTATAATACAACGCAACGAGTACAACGTCGATGAGAATAGCAGTTAGGATGATGCCAGCCGCAAGGACAATCACAAGTAAGACGCGGTGAGAAGTGTTACTCCTGGAATATCTAGAGTACGAAGCAGGTGGAGGCAGCACAGAACTGGAGGATGACAGAACGATTCAGAGAGTCTAGGAGGGAGTTAAGGAGATGGAGTTTAGCTTACGGCCGAGAAACGGCTGGAAGAGTTTAATTCTAGAGATGAGGGGTTGATTGCAAATGAGCGGAAACTGAACAAACTTGGGCTGACTCCACTCATGGAATGAGGGAGAGCTACATCACCTATGACAGGTATACGGAAGAGAGTCCAGGCTCTGAGAACCCTGCTCAGCTGCGCAAAACCTCATCTACCCTTATCTACACCCCAGCCGGGACCAATGAATCATCCATGGGGTCTCTGCACCTCGGGAGAATCCAAGTCCGAGTCACCACCTCTCACGCTGGCTGCCCTCAGATAAAAAGAGAAGGATTTCTCCCCTGATGAAAGAGAAATCAGCATGAACATCCTCACCAACACAACCACTGAACCCACACACAAGATCTAAGATTATTCCGTTGTTAATTATTGAAAATAGCCTGATTACCTTTGATTCTCTAAGCACTCCAGTTGCGACATAAAACCAGTATCACACTATAATCATCAATCCAAAAATCACGCTACTTTCTCAGAAGGAGACCAGCACATGCCTGCCTTCGAACAAGAGCATCAATATCTTCTCGAACTCTCGAACATATTCAAGCCAACTTCCCAATATTCCTTTGACCACACCTTATCAACAATCGACAAGGAAACCGCAAAACACGAACTGTGGGAAGAACTCATTGACGGCTCCATTCCTCTCGAAACAATCAACTCTAAATCCACAAACTGGTACATGAAATACTGGCACAACTGCACAGCTAAGAACCTCTGAGGCGATCTTGAGGGATACGAATTTCGCGAAATCTGCGACTACACCTTTTACGACGACAAAACAATCTATACAGGACACTTCCTAGAACTCTACTGAAATGAAGACCTTGTCTGACTTCAACATGCTCTGTCTCGAGGCCCCATGGGTCTAACTGCAAATCACGGGTGGGACGCCCATACCGGAACAAGCTGTGGAAATATCCAACCCAGCGGTTTGGGTCCGAACCATGGTAAGGTAGCAGCAATAGGCTGCAAGCGATCTAAAACAGCTCACCGAGCTATGTGGCAACACCATCAACCGAACCAACCAATGAATACAATGAATCCGGTAAGCTTACTACACGTTGGCAGCAGGCACTATGTATGTATATGACCAAGTAAACGCTAATAAAGAAATCACAGAAATCTGGATCCGTACCGAACTGGCCAACACGGCAAACGGGTACCAAACCCTCGCTCAGAGCATGTGGCAGCAATTATCGAATGGACAGATGAGGCGGACCAGCACCAGATATGCCAAGCCACCCAGCTTGCGAGGGTAAATGACATACTGGCATTCTTGGCCGAAGCCAACACTGCCCGTGGACAACATCTGGCCACCTTCCAAGGCAATGTAAAGCTGTGGGCGGCCGACCACCAGAGGAAAACGATGGCAATGGAAGAAGAACTATGGCAGGCACGCGATGAAATTCGACGAATCGCGACTCGGATACCCTTACTGTTACACCTGAGGGAAGCGAAGGGAATAAGGAACAAGAAGAAGTGGCGACGGTAAGTCACGTGGACTAGGAATACCCAAAGACATCTCAGAACCCCGGAGAGCAGTTCGGCAAGAGAAAGTAAGGCTGTCAAGATCCTGCCTCACTAGTCCATGCTGCTCGACAGGTAACGTAGGCTGTCCTGGTAGTCTTCTTCGTTGGCGGTATCCGACTTCGCTGTGGCGGTATCCGACTTCGCTGTGGGGGTATCCGACTTCACCCTAATCTCTGCACGCATGGCGTGCTCTCGTTGCGGTATTCGACTTCGCTGTGGCGGTATCCAACTTCAGCCTAATCTCTGCACGCCTGGTGTGGTCTCGTTGCGGTATTCGACTTCGCTGTGGCGGTATCTGATGTTGCCCTAATCTCTGCACACCTGGCGTGTTCTCATTGCGGTATTTGACTTCGCTGTAGCGGTATCCGACTTCGCCCAAATCTCTGCACTCCTGGCATGGTCTCGTTGCGGTATTCGACTTTGCTGTGGTGGTATCCGACTTTGCCTTAATCTCTAATAGGTTCTTACAGGTAGTGGTCACAGCACTGGGTCACAGATGTAGAGAGGGAGACATGTGGAGAGAGATAATAGATTGCGTAGAGAAGAATCTCCAGACTAGCTACCATGCCCTTCCTTTATACTTTTCCTTCCCTCTGTGGAATCACAGCTTGCCTGCAAGACTAACACAGTTCCTCCGTCTAACATCATGACTCGATCGCCACGCCCAAGGAAAACACATGATCGCACTCGGCCACTGCGCGGCCAACACTCTACTCGCGGCAACAGGAGACAGGACACGCAAGCAGTAAAGGTAAGGAACAGGGAACAGGATATGCAAGCTTCATCAATGGGAGACAACAAATGTAGTGGACAGGAGAAAGGACACGCAAGCATAATCAAGAGGAAACGACATACATAATGATGACAGGAGAAGGACGCGCAAGTAACATAACGGAGATGAAGGAGAGAGGTCTAGACCGGCCAGCGGTCGGGGATATCGCTACTGGAGCAATATGGCGGCGATCGGTCAAGGCGCCTAAGCGCGGAGGATGACTGTGGCTGTCACAGCGGAAACGAGGAAGAGCCACAGGGTGACAAGGGTGAGAGTGGCACCGGCGCCGGCGTCAAGGAGCCTGTCACGCCAGGTTCGTGACAGTATGCCCCCTGTCCAGACCGAAGCTCTGACGATGTCATGTTGGATCGTCAGGGTCTGGCGGCGGATGGGGGTGCAGTAGATGCAGACGGACCGGCTAGCCTGCTGCCGGGCTTGGAGTTGTTCGTTCATTCGCTGTTGTTCAGTGATGATGGCTCCCAGGGTGTTGGTCATCTGCTGGAGTTGCTGTTGGTCCGCGTTGTGGAACTCGTTCATCTGCTAGGCGAGCGTCCAGTGTACTATGTGATTGCGGCGGGCGTCCCGGGTGGTTGTTTGATGTATCATGCTGACGATTTCGCCCAGGAGGGTGAGTTGTTCATCCTGTAGTGCGGTGGTCTTGGTTGCCGTAGCGATGGGATCGGTGGTAGGGTCGGGAGCATGCCCCACCGGAGCGGCCTCCTGGTCTTCCTGTGGTGGCGTGAAATTGGCCATGGGGTTCCACGGGGCAGCAGCACTGCAGCGGAGGTGGTGGTTTTCCATGTTGACAAGGAACCGGCATTCGGGGCAGACCCACTTTCCCTTCTGCCAGTCTGCACAGGCTTTGCATGGGTTTAGGTGTTGGTTGCAGATTACCTCCACTAATTCCAATGGATGGGCGTGGGGACAGCTGCAGGGCTGGTGGTTGCACCGGCGGCGGTCGTTTCCTCGTTGTGGGTAGTAGTTGTCATCTTTCATCTGATAGTGAGCACCACAGTAATCGTCATAGCAGGCGGTCCAGTATAGGGAGGCATGCTCGTTGGCGCGGGGCTGTCCCCCAGCAGACAGTGGGGGTGAAGGTGCTGGTGGAGGGGCATTCCATCCGCCCATGGTGGTGGCATTGGCGGGGATGCCGCAATTGTTATCGTGTTCGGTTTCGGTGTTATCTTGCTTGGCATTGGTCAAGGTCCTGCCTTCGTTGGTGTCGACAGTGGTGGTCGTAGACATATTGGTTCTTTTAGAGTTGAGGTGCGGTTTTCTCAGGGTATTCCTCATGGAACTGGCGGACGAGGTCAGGTGAGTTCTCAAAGTTGCAGGCCGGATACCAGGTACGATCGGGGTCGTGGAAGCCAGTCCACTTGACTCGATACTGGATCTGGTTCTGATGGTGTCGGAAGTCGAGGACTTTCTCTACTTTCCACTCTTGCTGTTCTTGGATGGCTACGGGAGGTGGTGGCGGTTAGTTGTGTCCGGGGATAGGTTCGATGCTAGCTGTGGGTTTGAGGAGGCTGATATGGAAGACTGGATGGATTTTGACAGTGGCCGGCAGGTCCAACTTATAGGCGCGTGAGCCTACTTTCTCCAGGATGGTATACAGGCCTATTTGCTTGTGGTCTAGCTTATTCGATGGTCGGGTTGTTCGGATGTGTTTTTGCCGCAGCCAGACTTTGTCGCCTGGGTTCAATACTGGGTCCGGATGTCGTACTTTGTTGGCCTGCTGTAGGAGGATGATTCATGGCGCCGTGGACGCTGCGCCTAGAGTGGCTAGCGTGGTCACTAGCGTGGCTTCTAGAGTTTGTGGGACTTGGCACATGGCTGCCCTAGGGGCTTTTGTAGACAGACAGTCACACACTAGCGCTAGTGGAGGACCCCTCCTTTAAGAGGAGCGGCTCCTCCTCCTGGAATAGATCATGTTTCTCGTGACCCCTCAACTGGTAGCAACACTTTATTTTCTCTGCCCCGCATGACCAGCGGCGAGCATTCTTTATTTTTCCTGCCCCGTACGACCAGTGGCAAGCATTCTTTATTGCACCGTGTGATGAGCGGTGAGCAGAAGGAGGGCGCAGAAACATCAAGATCCCCAGAGGACAACGAGAAAATCGAGAAAACGAGGAAACTGAGCGACAAGACACGGAACGGCCCTGTGAACGGACTCTCGCGTGAAAAGTAGCTGCCGGAGGGCGTAGCAAGCGGTAAGCGTGGGGGCTGGCATTTCGGGGCCCATACCTTACGTCTCACCAAGCTGTTTCCAATCACATACAGTGCGCTGACCTTTAAGAAAAAGATATTCACATGCCATACACACACGCCGTACACACACACTGTCCAGCAGTCTCAACTACCCGTTCACCGGGCTGAGCTACTACCTATATAACCCGTGCATCGGGCAGAAGCGCTGAGCATTTCCAAAGTGCAGCGAGCATTTCCAACGCACGGCAAGCATTTCAAAAAGCACGCTGAGCATTTCAAAAGCGCGGCGGGCATTCCCCAAGCGCGGCGAGCGTATACACACACGCCGTACACACATGCTGACCAGTTCATTGGGCGGATTCGGGAAGAATTTGAGCGAATCGAGCGGATTCGGGAAGAAATCGAACGCCGTATTCATACGTCGTACTCACACGCCATATTCACACGCCGTATTCACATGCCGTACACACATGCCATCCAGCAGTCTCAACTACCCGTTCACTGGGCTGAGCTACTGCCTATATAACCCGTGCATCGGGCAGATGCGCTGAGTATTTTCAAAGCGTGGCGAACAAAACAAGGTATGCCGAAACAGCAAGCAATGTCAAAAACCCCGAAACTCTGGCCGAAGCCGGGCGAGCTACTCGCGTGGATTGGTGAAGCGAACCTCTCGTGTGATGAAAACGCAGTAGTCATAGCTGTTTCAGCCAAAGCGGTCCTAAATGCCTACGCCCAGTGGTACGACATTCACCGGGAGGCTTCTGTGAAGATTGCGGATCTGGTGGCACTGGAGCACCGACTTTGTAAGGCAGAGGAGGAGACGGCAGTTTGGAAGCAGCGCTGCGATCACCTCTTTACCATCAGCGAACAAACCGCAAAACTACAAAATCTGAGGGCCCCGAGCCAAAACCTGATCGTTCAAAAAATCAAGCTGTATGAGCCAAAGAGGTTTGATGGTTCCCAGGACTTGGAGGATGTCGCTCAATTTCTCGAAGACGTGCAGCACTATGTTCGACAGGGCAGAGAATTCTGTCAAAAAGCGTCCGAAGACAATCAGAAGATCGACGCCTTCTGGCATTTTCTCACCGCCAAAGTGTTCCACTGGTTCGAGAACTGCATGAAGAAGTAGGGTGTGGATACTATCCCACCAAAGGATTACAACTACAATACCACATGGGACGCCATGAAGGTCCTCTTCAAGTGCCAGTATGTTCTAGAATGGGCTATTTCGGTAATCCGCCGCAAATGGTATTCGTTGAAGTTCAATCGCCCGCAGGTTTTGAAGTTCAACCAGCGAGCATTGGAGCTGATCACCATTCTGGGCGGGTCGCTCACCATTACGAGGTAAAATCTGCTGTGGAAGGAATACCTGATCAAGCTGCCAGAAGCGACGCAAAACGATATATCCCAGCAGGCACACCTTATAATTATACTCAGTGGTGATAGTCAGAAGCAGATGACGCTGTCCGGCATGATGGATATTGTTGCCGTACAGACTCTGCCGTTTATGTCGATACCGCCCGGTAGTGTCACCCAGGCCCAATCCCCAGCCGGACCCCCCACCGCGCACAGCGACCCAATGGACTTGAGTAATATCCAGAATGACGAACTGAATGCGATTGTCAACGGAAAGATTCAGTGTCACCGTTGCCTTGGGTTCGGTCACATCATATGCTAATGTGGCACTCCAGCCACAGATAACCATACGGCGCAATTCAAGCCTCGAGAAGGACGCAAAGGAGGGTGTGAAGGACTCCAGAAGCATCACCCACCCCCCCAGCCGCCACCTAAGCAACAGCCACTGTACTGTACCAACCAACCGAATTGGCGTGCGCCAGTCAAGCGCGTCAACAACGTCGACGATCCGGAGGCAAGGTCAGGTGCGTACTTCGATGGAGGTTGGTCAGAGGAGGGAATGCCGGATGAAAATGGGGGATTGACGGACTTGTTGGATTTGGATGGATCGGATTGGGATAAGACCAGTAAGTTGGCACAGATTGAGGGAAAAGGGGCTCAGTAGGAGTGACAGAGCATCCTCCTACTAGAGAATGGGAGGCGGCGAGACTTTATTTGACAAACCTTAATGTTATACGGAAGAACATTAATGATAAAAGTGATTTGTTACGTTTTTACGCTAAAGTCCAAACCTCTCGTTCCAAAACTCGCTCAGCCTACACCCTAATAGACCCGGGTGCATCCCACTGTTATATCAACACCACTTTTGCATGGCAGCTCGGCTTACCTTTTCGATATGCTGGCCGTATGACAATCGTCACGGCCAGAAACAAACACCCTCCCAAGGATAGATACCAGGTCTGGCTTAACGGACGTATACAGGGCAGCATGGGGAACTACGCAGATGTTACCGGTTGGTACACTGTGTTTGATCTTAAGGGTGCCTACGACATTATTATTGGAAAAAATTGGCACTCGAGAACGCACCATTTAGTGGATTCTGACAACGTCTTGCACCTGTTGGATACGGACTGGTCTTTACTGACAGACGGTCGACTGGCATTCATTCCCAGGCTTTCCTTAAAAGGACTTCGACCTCACTGGGGCCGCTACCGGAAAGTTCACAACCACTACAAAGCGGTAGGTCAAGCGGCATCCATCAACCTGATTTCCGCAAACGAGACACGACGGGTGATGACAAAATCCAGTGGTGACAGGATATTTGTGATCGACATCCATGAATAACGGGTGGGCGAGGAATTCGCTGAGGATGAATCCGTTTTGGCTGATCTGGGGAAGTGGAGAGTCCAAATCCGTCGTGACTTTGACGATCGCTTTCAGCCACTGCGTGGCGTTCCACCACCAGGAGAACATGATTTCCGTATCCATACTGATCCGACAGCAAAAGTTCCACACTGCCAGCCGTACCGAATGACACAGTCCGAGAGGAAGGAATTCGAGGTGCAGATTAAGAAGTTGCTTGCAAACGGGTGGGTGATGGACTCACATTCACATTATGCAGCACCGATAATCTTTGTGAAAAAGCCAGACGCCACGCTCCGAATGTGGGTCGATTAACGTGGAGTGAACGCAATAACGGCTAAAGACCGGTACCCTTTGCCGTACATTGAGGATTTGCTGGATATGCTTCACGGAGCACGGGTTTTCACCAAACTGGACTTGGCTAGCGGATACCACCAGGTATGGGTGCATTCAGACGACTGCCACAAGACCGCATTCATAGTGCCGGACGGATTCTAAGAGTATATGGTTATTCCATTTGGACTTGCAAACGCGCCAGCCGCTTTCATGCGTATGATGCACAAGATATTACATCAGCAGTACGGGATTGGCCAACGCCCAGGACACCTACGGAACTTCGCAGTTTCCTCGGTTAGCGGGTTACTACAGGAAATTCGTTCCGAAATTCGCTCACCGGGCCCATCTGCTAATTGACCTCGCCGCAAAGCCCAGGAACGACTACATGTAGACCAGTCGACATGGGGAGCAGTTCGGAGACCTCAAGCATGCACTGATATCTGCACCGGTCATGGCAACGCTGGATCCGGAAGGCGATTTCATCTTACGAACCGATACCTCGAACACGGCTATTGGAGGTGTTTTGGCTCAAAAACAGCTGTTTGAAGGAAGATTGGTAGAGCGGCCACTGGGATATTTCTCAAGGAAGCTTCACGCAGTTGAGTCGAGATATCCAGCATATGATGGGGAACTTCTTGCGATCAGCGCAAACTTGGAACATTGGTCCTGCTACGTCCACAGGTAAAAACGCACCACCATTTATACGGATCACGCATTGTTGCAACTATTCTGGCACAGAATAAGCTGACAAGCCGTCAGTGGCGTCACCTTGACAGGCTCCAACAGCACGATTACGAGGTAAAGTACTTTCCTGGACTGGCGAACGTGGTGGCAGATGCGCTCAGCCAGATTGCCTACACTCAGGGAGTGCAGTCAGAAGTCGAGCAGCCAAAAGCCGATCCACAGCACCTCAACATCGTCAAGATGCGTGTATCAGCCTCAACCTAGTGGCTAAACGATGTGCAAAATGGCTATGCAGAAGACGTGATTTTTGGCCCCATTCTACAATATCTGAGCAATACCGACGAAAAGTAGAACAAAAAGGCAAGCTCGAAACAGACTCGTCGTATTCAGGAACGAGCAAAGTCGTACACACTCGAAGAAGGCCTTCTGTTCCATAAGCCATCAGGTGGAAAGCTGTGTATTCCGAAGTCCATGAGAGCAGAGGTGGTTCGGGAAGCACATGATGCTATTCTGGACAGTGGACATAGTGGTATCGCAAAAACAGCAGCAGTGGTCGGTTCACGGTACTACTGGCCAAAGTTGACAGATTCAATCGCAAAATGGATTGCTGGATGTGATGGATTCCACCGAATCAAACACAAGGATGCCAGGCCATATGGACTTCTACAGCCACTACCGATTCCACTCGAACGGGCCGAACAAGTGAATATCGATTTTGTCACCATGTTGCCAACATCGGAAGCCGGCCACAATACAGTAGCGACAATTATCGATCCCCTAACGAAGCGAGCATGGTGGATTCCCGTTAAAGAAGCCGACCTCACCGCAGAGAAGTTTGCGACACCGTTCATCAGCGGTTATATATGGTCACAGGGGCTGCCTGTATCGATTGTGTCTGACCGGGATACCCAGTTTACCTCCGGCTTCTGGCAATCGTTGTGTTCACAACTCTGAATCAGGCTTCGGATGTCTACGGCATACCATCCGCAATCGGACGGCCAGGCGGAAAAGGCAAATGCCACTCTGGAAACGTTTTTGAAGGCATATATAGTGCAACTCAAATCTCCCGAGCAGTGGAGCCATTTGTTGCTGCTGGCGGAGTTTACCTACAATGCAGCAAAGCATAAGGCTATAGGCATGTCGCCGTTCGAACCAGATATTGGATACATTCCGAGACTTCCACTAGATCTGTTGGCACTAGGACCACCGACGCCGATATCGAGACCGGGCAAGGAATACGTAGAATGCCTTGTCAAGATCCTACGAACGCTTCGAGAGCGAATGGAAGAAACCCAGCTGACAATGGTGTCGTAAGCGAACGAACATCGCCAGCCACACCCGTTTCGGGTAGGCGATTCGGTATTCCTGGACACCCGTTTGCTGCCAGTCAGCTACGCCAATGTCAATTCCACTGCCAACGATAACATCAACTTGTGAAAGTTTCAACATCCGTATGCCGGTCCATTTACAATCCTGAAGTCTGCCGGTGAGAATGCGTTTGTTCTCAACATCTCAGCGCAGTGGCACTTACACCCGGTCTTCAACGTCACACGCCTCAAACTGTCGAAGGTCGACAAAACCCGGGAACACCCACCCCCATCACCGCTATGCTCTACCGTTACCGTCGAGTACGAGGTTGAGTCGATCTGCGAGCACAGAGGAACCACGGTTCGAGATCTCGAATATCTGGTCAAATGGGTCAGCTATGCTGACCCTACATGGGAACCGCTGGCGAACCTGAGAGGCAGCAGCAACAAGCTGCTGGGTGAATACCACACTGCAAATGGCCTGCGAGTCTACCGGTGGATGGAATGGGAGTGACAGGAGGTGTAGGCGATGTGTGGTGGACCGGATATATTTTGCTGTTTTTGGTTACGTTGGAGTGTGCTTTGTTACGTTCGGTGCGTATTTACGTTGTGATCGCCACTATTGTTATAAGTTGTGTTTGTTGATTTTTCTTTTGGGGGGACAGTGCTTGTTTTATTGAGATGGAAGTGGTTGTAGGAGGATGATTCCGGGCGCCACCGACACTACGCCTAGAGTGGCTAGCGTGGTCACTAGCATGGCTTCTAGAGTTTGTGGGACTTGATACATGGCTGCCCTAGGGGCTTTTGTAGACAGACAGTCACACACTAGTACTAGTGGAGGACCCCTCCTTTAAGAGGAGTGGCTCCTCCTCCTGGAATAGATCATGTTTCTTGCGACCCCTCACCTGCTCCGTTTGAACTATTTGTGCTTCTTTGATTTCTGCTCTGAGGCCCTCATGCAGCTTCCTTAATACCTCAACGTATTCTGATATTTCTGGTGTTTTGTCGTTCCTGGTGCCGAGGTCTGGCAGAAATCGCGGGTGGAATCCATAGTTGGTAAAGAAGGGGGTTATTTTTGTGGTTCCGGTTTGGGTGTTGTTGTAGCAGAATTCGGCAATTGGCAGTAGTCTTTCCCAGTCATCCTGTTGATAGTTGCAGTATGCCCGGAGATACTGCTCCAGGGTGGCATTGGCCCTTTCCATTTGTCTGTCCGTTTGCAGGTGGAAGGCTGTACTGAAGTTGCGTGATATCCCCAGTGCTGCCGTTACTCGTTTCCAAAAGACTGAGGTAAACAGGGACCCTCTGTCTGATATAATACTGCTTGGCAGTCTGTGGGGTCTGATTATCTGTCGGAGAAAGTGGTCTGCTAGGTTTTCGTGGTTCATGGTACCATGGTAGACGACGAAGTGTCCCATTTTCATGAGGCGATCGATTATTACCCATAACACATCTTTTCCGTTGCTTGTTGGCAGCGCGGAGATACAGTCCATTGATATTGTGTCCCACGGCCAGTGTAGGAGTTCGAGTGGCTTTAGCAGTCCAAATGGCACGTGTTGGATTGGCTTGATGCGATAGTAGGTGTCACAGTGGTCGATGTATCTGTGGACGTACTTTCATTGTCTTGGGCCGTAGAAATTTCGGCTAACGAGTTCCAGGGTTCTTGCTCAGCCCGGGTGCCCCGCAGCTTGTGCATCATGGTGGTCTCTTAATATGCGAAGTCGCAGGGTGTCTTTGTCTGGGATCCATATGAGGCCGTCGTACATTAGCAACCCGGTGTTTTCCTTGCATAGCCCTAGTGCGATCTTTCCGTCATGGGTGGTCCCATTCGCCTTTTTCCTCCGGACTTCTTGGATCTGTTTATCTGTAGCACTTAGTGTCCAGATTTCGCTCAGGAGCTGTTTGTCTATTTCAAGGTGGATGGTTTCTGTTGTATTGGCTTGGAGTACTTTGGCATGGTTATCGATTCGGGGTGTCTCGAAAGCTTCCTCTGGTAACAGGATTTGGTTGTGGTTCTGCCGATGTTTCATATCCCCTTCCCAGGGAGAGTCTCCTGACTCTCTAGACAGGATGTCTGGCTTGCCGGCCAATTTCCCGGGTCGGTATTTGATCATGAAGTCATAGTTGGCTAGTCATTCGCCCCACCGGGCTTGCCGTAGGTTAAGGTCTTTCATCGTTTTCCAATATTCGAGGTTCTTGTGGTAGGTAAGAATCGTGATTTTTGGCCCTGTTGTTTTGCAATATGTGTCCCATTTTCGTAGTACGTCTACGATCACCAGTAGTTCCTTGTCGTTTATGTCGTAGTTCCGTTCTGGGTCCTTGAGTTTTCAGGAGTAATAGGCTACTGGATGCAGGATCCTGTTGTCATAAGGTTGTGAGCCGATGGCTCCAATGGCGTAGTCTGAGGTGTCCGTCTCAACTGTGACCGGTCGCTCCAGGTCAAAGTGTTGTAGTATTGGTTCTGTAACCATTGCTGTTTTGAGCGTATTAAAAGCCGTCTGCTGTTTGTCGCCCCATTCCCGGCTCACTTCCTTCCTTGTCAGGCAGGTGAGAGATGATGTGATCCGGCTGTAGTCTTGTATAAACCTTCGGTAGAAGTTGGCGAATCCTAGAAAACTCTGGATTCCTTTGACGTTCGTTGGTTCTTTCCATTCCTTGATTGTCGTGATTTTTTCTTCGTCCATTCGCAGTCCCTGCGGTGATATAACGTATCCCAAGTCTTCTATTTCCGTTGTATGGAATTCACATTTGGATTCTTTCAGTGTGAGCCCGGTTGCCTCAACTCGTCTCAAGATTGTCCAGATGTGTCTCCAGTGGTCTTTCAGATTTTGTGAGAAGATGAGGATGTCATCCAGATATGCCACACAGAAGATATCAATGTATTCACTCAGAATCTCATTCATCCATCGTTGGAATGACGCCGGTGCATTGGCCAACCCGAAAGGCATGACGCAGTACTCGTATAGTGCGTACCGGGTTCGGAAGGCTGTTTTCCATTCGTCTCCTGCTGCGATTTGGAGGTTGTAGTAGGCGTCTCCGAGGATATCTAGTTTGGTATAGATGGTGGTATTGGATAGTTGATCCAGGGACTCTCAGATTAATGGCAATGGTGTCCATTCTTTGATTGTGATCTCATTCAGTTGTCGATAATCCACACATAGGCGTTATCCCCCGTCCTTCTTCTTGACAATGTGTATTGGCACCCCAGCCGGAGAGGTGAATACCCGGATCCATCCCCGCTTCTCATTGACTCCTAGGTATTCCTTGAGAGCCTTCATTTTTTCTTCGTTCAGGGGTCGCAGGGGCTCGTACGGGGGCGTCTTTCCTTTCTCCAATGGAATGTGGTGGTTGTGAGTGCGGTTGGACGGAGGTGCCGTAGGTTCTTTTTCGGTGAATACTTCGAGGAACTCGTAATATTCCGGCGGAATTGGGTTTTTGCTGGTCTTGGAGGTTTCCTTGATTTTGCTGATGATGGTCTGGTATACTTCCCATGGGTCTGTTTCGCCAATCTCCCAATTTTCCGGTGTTTTCCTGTAGTATTGCTCTGTGGCCTTTTCTTCTGGGACCGTGTTCGCTCTTGGTAAGCTAGGTAAGCATTTTTCTGCGCAGTGGTCTGAGTGGAATTTCACAGTATGATTTTTCCACCCTATCACCGGGTCATGGAGCTTGAGCCATGGAAGCCATAGGATGATTGGCGCATTTCCGATTGTGATGCAGTGTAGCCAGATGTCTTCTTCGTAATGGTTGATCGTCAGGTGGATTTGAGCATCGTGGGTTACCAGTCCGCCGGTGACCTCGCTTCCGTCCACGGTCAGGACTCATCTGGGTACTGCTTTTTGTTGCATCTGTATTCCGCTGGCTTCTGCATACGCTCTATCGAAGAAGTTCTCGGATGCTCCACTGTCTACCAGGGCTGTAGTGGCACATTCCTGGCCATCGGCTCCCTGGATCCTTACTTTGATCATTATTTTTTCCTCTTGGTCGTATCGGGTTGTCCGGATTCTGTAGGGCGTTTCTTGTTCTTCTTTCGCAACTGGCTTCTCCCTCGGGTGACTGTTGCTAGGGTCTACTCACGAGGGCTGTCGTTTCCCGACGGTTCTTCCTCTGTTTCTTCTTCAAATGTGGCTTCCGCAGCTGTGTATGGCTTTTTCCATAGGAGTCGTGTTTTCTTGGGCTGGGGGCATTCCCTCGAAAAATGCCCTTTGTTTCCGCAGTTGTAACATTGATCTGTGTTCGTTCGTCGAGGGAATCGGTTCGGCGTCCTCTGGGTGAACTTGAATCGTCGGGTGGCATCGAGGTCCATTGGGTCCCCCGGGGGTACTGATGGGGTTTCCCTGGTGTGGACATGGAAATGGGCTTCTGGGCTGGCAGCGGGCCGTCGACTGATGACTCTGAGGTTGCATAGGTGGCTGTCGGGGGTGATGGCAGCGGTAGCATAGTCCACCAGAACTGTGGCTGGTGCTTCACTCATGACCAAGTGTCTTTTGACTTCGGGGTGTAGTCCGTCTCGGATTCATGTAATGTATATGTTATCAGCGTAGGGGAGATCTGCTTTGATTCGCTGGAATTCTGCCCAGTAGGTTGCCACCGTTCGATGTCCTTGCTGGATTTTCTGGAATTTCTCGAATGTGATTTCCTCTGTGTCTACTTGGCCAAACACATACCTCATGTTAGTTTTCAGTTCTTCCCAGGTTAGGTTGATTCCTCCCTCCTGGTTCAGGAAGGTTTCCACCCAGTTCCATGCCACTCCTCGGAGTAGGGATAACATGTATCCCGTTTTCTTCTCATCGTCGTCGAATCGGTTCCCTTCTGTTCTGAATTTCAGTTCACACTGGGCCAGGAAGGTTTTGAATTTTGCTTTTTCTCCTTCGAAAGGTTCCGGGTCCCAGAGCTTTGGATAACTGTTCTGAGGCGGTCTGTCACATGCTGCTAGGAGGGTTTGCAACATTTCTGTTGTTAACAGGTGGGGTCCTTCCGTCATTCTTCTCTGCTGTTCTGGTGTCTCCGGGGTTACTGGTCTTGATCTTGGTTGTGGTGTTATGGGACTTGGAGATCGCTGGTCATCAGGGACTTCCCTGAATTCGCGGAGGTCGAGGGGGTCCTCAGCATTTTCACCCGTGGAGTCCACTGTGTCCCTTGGTCTGCTATGTCGGGTGTCGATTGGGGAGATGCAATCTAGTGTCAAGATCCTGTCACACTAGTCCGTGCTACTAGACAGGCAACATAGGCTATCCCAGTGGTCTTCTTCGTTGGCGGTATCCGACTTCGATGCAGTAGAATCCAACTTCGCCCTAATCTCTGCACGCCTGGCGTGGTCTCATTAGGGTATTCGACTTCGCTGTGGTGGTATGCAACTTCGCCCTAATCTCTGCATGCCTGACGTGGTCTCGTTGAGGTATTCGACTTCGCTGTGGCGGTATCCGACGTCGCCCAAATCTCTGCACACCTGGCGTGGTCTCGTTGCGGTATTCGACTTCGCTGTGGCGGTATCCGACTTCGCCCTAATCTCTGCACGCCTGGTATGGTCTCGTTGCGGTATTCGACATCACTGTGGCGGTATCCGACTTTGCCCTGATCTCTGCACGCCTGGCGTGGTCTTGTTGCGGTATTCGACTTTGCTGTGGCGGTATCCGACTTTGCCCTAATCTCTGCACCCCTAGCGTGGTCTCGTTGCGGTATTCGACTTCGCTGTGGCGGTATCCGACTTCGCCTTAATCTCTAATAGGTTCTTACAGGTAGTGGTCGCAGCGCCTGGTCACGGATGTAGAGAGGGAGGTCTGTGGAGAGAGATAATAGATTGCGTGGAGAAGAATCTCCAGACTAGCTACCATGCCCTTCCTTTATACTTTTCCTTCACTCTTTGGAATCACAGCTTGCCTGCAAGACTGACACAGTTCCTCCGTCTAACATCATGACTCGATCGCGACGCCCAAGTAAAACACATTATTCCACTCAGCCACCACGCAGCCAATACTCTACTCGTGGCAACAGGAGAAAGGACGCGCAAGCAGTAAAGGTAAGGAACAGGGAACAGGATGTGCAAGCTTCATCAACGGGAGACAACAAATGTAGCAGACAGGAGAAAGGACGTGCAAGCATAATCAACAGGAAACGACATACGTAACGATGACAGGAGAAGGACGTGCACGTAACATAACGGAGACGAAGGAGAGAGGTCTAGACCGGCAAGCGGTCGGGGATATCGCTACTGGAGTGATATGGCGGAGATCGGTCGCAGCACCTAAGCACGGAGTATGACCGCCACTGCGGCAGCGGAAATGAGGATGAGCCACAGGACTACAAGGGTGAGAGTGGCATTGGCGCCAGCGTCAAGGAGCCTGTCACGCCAGGTTCGTGACAGAGGCAATGGTAACCTCAGCATAATCGATGGCTAGGGTGGTGTACTAGGACACAAACCTGTCCAATACCACTATGTCATCCTAGCCGGGTAGACTCGATGCACTACCGACCCATGTAGCCACTGAATACGGGAACGAGATAAGGGGAAACGCTAGCTTCCTGCAGGTCGCACGCCATAAGCAGGGCTCATGCCACAAGACAGGTCTGAGAGAGTCTAGATGGGAGATAAGACCTGGAGTTAGGACCTTACCGCCGAGACGAGTGGACGTAAGAATAACTCCGGAGAGTGGTCAGTGGCAAACTAGGAGGATGATGGGTTCCACAAGAACCACGTCTCATTCCAACTAGGACCTCGATAGGAATCCGGCATAGTCTGAAAGACTAGTGTCCGGAGGAATACGAGGTCGACGACTGATAGCTCCCACCCTTATTGCTAGAACCAGTCAGGATCAATCAAACCCACGTACCAGACCCTCTGGGGCCGCGCGTCTTGAGAATGAATCCCCGGCGTAATGGCAGGAAGAAACAAAGAACATGTAACCTGAAAGAGTTGCATATATACAGCTCGAAAACTCCACGGACTATCATCCATTTCCGACTGAGGAACCACCCCGACATGACGAATCTAAGATTATTCTGCAGTGAATAAAGACCAATCGAACCTGACTCTACGATATTTCTACCTCCACCTTCGTACTCGCATACCCAGGTATCACACTATAATCTTGGTTCCTAGGTTACCTTCGATTGACCACCTTTATACCCTCGTTTGAGCAAGACCACTTCTTCCTTCTCAAACTAGCAAGCATCCTCGAACCACTCTCAACCCAGCACTATGACCAAAGTTATGACTCGATCACTGCGGTCCTTACAGAACAAGCCTGGGACGAACACAGAGACGGCACCCAACCCACAGAAGCCGTCAATGAGTGTCAACCCATATTGTGGTATACGGTGCACTGGTGGCAGTGCACGATTTCCAACACAATCGTTGACTGGAACAGTTACGAGTTCCGAAAATTGTTCGATTATAACTTCTTTGACGACTACACCATTTACACCAGGCACCACCTTGATCTATACTAGAAAATGATGGAACCAAACGTCGACATGCTCCAACTGGAATAGCCCCGAACACCACTGGAGGTCTACAACGACACGGAAACCAACCAACCCACAATTGACCTCCCGAACCCTACTACATGGGTTCGACTGCTGGTCACCCAACACCAGCAGGCCAAGTGGGACCAGGAGCAGCTCCACAGGCTATGCGGCGAAGCCTATGACCGAGCCGACCAGTGAATCGTGGCTATCGAATGGAACTACCAACTGCTCACCCAGGCTCTGGAATACGTCTACAAGACGGCCGAAGCCAACACGACTGTATCCCATGAATGGATGCAGACCAAGCTGATGCGCACGGCCAGTGCAGCTCAAAAATTCACTGCAGACATATGGACAGCAATCACTGCCCGCAACAAGGACCAGGAAGAAAAAGAAGGGCATCAGGTCACCCGCATAATACGGCTGAACGACACAGTGCAATTCCTCCAGGTCACTGACCGAAAACGAGCGGAGGAACAGCAAACCTGGAACAACAACTGCGAATGCTAGGCCAAGAAACAGCAGGAAGAAATGGAGTGGCTGGCCCAAGAACAATGACAGCTGCCGATCGAGGTAAGTGCGATCTGGCAGGCGACCACCACGCCCACCTACCTACAGTCAGCCCTCCCCAAGGACACCCCTCTCCCAGCCTCCAGGGAAGGAACCCCGGAGGTGGCGGCAGGAGGATCCGGGGGAGACCCCCCTAGACCCCCCCGAACAAGGTTGGCACTCCGGTCCCCTTCCCGGGAACCGGTTGGGCAAACAGGGGGTGGAAGTCCAGACAACGACGACCATATGTACACAGTGCCGGAGAGACGGTGAGACCCGGAGCAGGAAGGCCCCCACCAGGGGCCACACCACTCCAAGCCAAGCACATCACCACCATGCTTACACCAGAGGAAATTGCTCGACTGGTGGGAGAACGCATTGTGGCGGCCCGGATCGACCAAAGGATCCCAGAGGTGAGAATCAATACCTCTTGGCTGAAGCTAAAGAACCCAGAGCCCTGCGACGGAAAACCCACTTCTGCCTCCAATGTCTGGTGGGAATCAGTCCTTGAGTACATCGGGTTTTATCCAGAAACCCTTGATGCGCAAAAGATCGCCTGGGTTGGAACCCTGTTGTCGGACACTGCTAAGGCACAGCATCAGCATCGACAAAGGACAATGGCGGATCGGGATACCTGGGCCCGATACACAGGAGCTATCTGGGCTGAATTCCGAGACACGAGGGAAGCAGCAAACGCCCAACTGAGGCTCAGCCAGCTCCGGTACAAGGGCGACATCAAAGCATACTTCACAGAATTCCGGGCACTGAACGTGTACGCCCAAGCCACCAGTGAAGGGTTAAGGGAGAAAATCGACCAGGCCATACCCGACAGTATCCTGGATATGCGTTTTGCTCACTACATGGAAGAGTTCATAGACGATGAACACTTCCTCATGGCCACCTACAATGCTGGTCTTCACGTGGAATGAAGGAAGGCTCTGAAGGCGATCCGCGAAGCGAAGCCCGGAAACAGCGGAGGATGAAAGGACAGCCCGGATGGGAAAAATCCGGGCAATGCGCAAAAGGGCAAGGAGAGCGGTGGCCCCAAGCAGGCTGGGAAGCCTGACTCGGGGGGCAAGGCTGAAAAGCCAAGGAAAACATGGGCGGAGTGTAACACTCGGGTGTTTCACCAACGGCACAATCGCCCAGGTGGTCACCAACAGTCTATCACCCTTGAGCGGGCAACACTTGTATGATGGCAGCGGAGCGACTGTGTAGTCCCGAAGGATTCGC
>Ga0307508_10001722_pt1 | contig 24280 bp, 16 predicted proteins | sample 9_EM_MG_FD_203089 | JGI IMG/M metagenome (GOLD analysis project Ga0307508, IMG submission 203089) | Populus trichocarpa ectomycorrhiza microbial communities from riparian zone in the Pacific Northwest, United States - 9_EM | ecosystem: Host-associated > Plants > Roots > Unclassified | place... | reverse complement strand
AACATGCGGTCTGCAAAATTTTGTGTCTCTCCGATCTATGGTTGTTGAGTATCGTCGTTTTTTCTCATTTCTGATAGTGTCCGACTAATGGGTAGTAGCCGGGTAACCCCTACAGTACGTTACAGTACGTTATGTCTAAACATAAACATTTACGGCCGAAGTACTGTATTTAAGTATTTAAGCACTTCCTACTTATGATGATTGCAGGACCTATTTCAATCGCGAGCGCAGCTAGTTTCGTCTCTTCTGCTTCTTTTTTTATTTTAATTATTTATTAACCGCATGCGACCTATCTAGATCACGGCGATGTACTAGTACATGCACCGGTTCCCGTCCATGTCCAACCCGAAGGCGGCTCGTTGTAGCTCCGCCCTGGCCTGTTCCCAACATATATATCGTACAGCTCCCCTCACTCCTCACCAAATCCCTTTCCTATTGAAGATCTCCCGCCTCCAATCGCTGCGCCTCCGCCTTCGTTTCCCGTTCCCTAATCTTACATCTCCCTCTGTCTTCCTCTACCCTGTCCGGCTCCGCCCTCTACCCTACATCCGTGGATCGCTTGGCTGCACCGCGAGGTGGAGAAGAGGTCCCAGATCTTGAAATGATCCTTGCCCTACCAGCCTCCCTCCCATAGGATCTTCTGCTGGCGTTAATCTAGTTCTTGAACAGATGCTCTCGCGTCGAGACACGTACGGGGCACCATCAGCACTGGGAGAGGGTCTGTTCTCAGTCCATTGAGGTACTGACCAGTGAGGCAGTGACTCGTCTTCAGCTGGTAGAACCTTGCCGCCAGTCGCCCGCCGGTCTTCGTCCGGTTTCTGGCCCTTCCCCTGCCAACAGTACCAGTATTTCTTCTCAATGGCCTATGAATCCGCCCACTTCTTGGCTTCCAGCCATTTCTTTCGGAGATCTCTCGCTTGAGATGCGCAAGAGATCTGGTGAGGCATTGGTCGCCTGCTATACTGGTCTGCATATTGCTTCCATTCCCCAGTGAGCATCAGGCTTCTGCGCCGCAAACTTGGCCCACCTTTGTGGGGCTGGGCATCAACGGATCCCAATGGTGATGTCTGGTCTGGCTCTTCGAAGTGTCGCGATGTGCTTTCTGCCCTGGATTGCGTACATCTAGCCGGATAGGTTCCTCGGAGACCATACGCTTGATGCCTCTTCTGCTCCGCCTTCGCTGATATTTATCATCTTCCAGAGTGGTGTGGTTGAATGATTATTCATGACCAATCCAGTCCTTTTTAGGAAGTGGTGTAGATACATACTAGTTATCTATCTACCGCCGCACTGTACCGCCACATGCGCTACCTCTCTAATTTTTCCCAAGTCCGCACGTCATCCTCTAACCCACCACTTTACCCATCCACCCCACCCCACCTCGAGCACCACCACCAGCAGCACCACAGCAAAGGAAACATCGCAATGGTCAAACTCCAAGAAGTCGAGGATGAGCACTTCAGCGAGGAGCTGCTGGGGCCCAGCAAGGATGACGACGACTACGTGGACACGGACAGCGACATCAGCAGTTCCTCCGACGATGATTCCTCGGACGGCGACGACAACGGCGACACGCTCGAGGAGACAGTGTACGAGCGCCTCGTTGCGCTGAAAGACATGGTCCCGCCCAAGCACCGAGCGCGCATCTCGGCTGTCGCCAGCGGCACCTACAACTTCGTCGCAGCCGGCCTCCACCTCGGTGGCAAGGCGCTGTGGATCGTGAGCACCAGCGCCATCATGCTCGGCGTGCCGTACGCCCTCGCCGCCGGCGAGGAGCAGCAAATGATCGAGATGGAGAAGGAAATGAAGGCGCAGCAGCTGGCTAGTAGTGTATGTTGTTTGATCACTCTGCGCCCCCCCCCCCCCCTCTCCCCGAAGGAAAGTTTGATTTGCTGACCCGTGAGGAAGGGACTGCCCTCCGGCGCTCTGAATGTGGTCGACCAGCACGGACAGCCGCAGAAGACGTAGGCCTGCCTGCCTGTGCGTCTGTGCGTTCACTGGCTCTCTCCATCCGGCCTGTATATTAAACGACAAGCATCTCGCTCTTACTTCTTCTTTGTCACTTGTAAATTCTTTTCCCTTTCACCATCTGTGTTTTTGAGGGCATTTGCTATGGTTTTTCGGATGGGATGGGAACCGTGTGGGTGGGGGCTTGGTTGGTCCCAAGTATAGAAGCATTGGGGAACGGCACAAGTTGATGTTGATTTGGCCGATGTATCTATCCGCCCTCCACTCACGCTTTCCGGAAAAAAATGGTTTACTAGTATAGGGGAGTTACTTGTATCGCGAGGTGTAACGATTGTATTCCTCTGCCTCCCCAGCATTTTAAGCCCTCTCTCTACTAGCTTTAACCTAGATACTTGACGGTGCGCATATCGCTAAACAAAAAAGACCTTCATACACGTGACTTCTCTTACTAACTACGTACTTATACATACATACTTATGCTCCTACATACATACTATCCAGTGGCACCAGTCTTCCAGAGCCAGAATTGCTGTTGTTACGCACCCAAGTCATCGTTGCCGGAGCACGCCACAGTCTATCGTTGCTGGCTCCTATCTGTAGATATGCAGCGATGATAGGGCCCACCCGATCAACTGTCACAGGTGATTATAATATGTAACTAGCTTCTGGGATTACCGCGTTGATGTTAGATAACTATACTCTATAACTGAGTGACGACGGCAAAGCGTAATCGAAGCTGACTGAACCCCGACACACGTGCTCAGGCCCGGTATGTATCTAGTTGGGCGTGGTCGAACTATTTGTCAGTCGAAGTCTCGTCTTCCCCACCGCGGTCACTAGATTTCACTCGGGTCGCGTAAATTCAAAAGAAAAAAAAGAAAGAAGAAAAAGAAAAGAAAAGAAAAGAAAAGAAAAGTTAAAGCGCCAAGCCGAGGGGAAAGTATCCAAGGTGGAGGCAGGCAGAGCGTGGGCTCACCATATTTACAGACGGGTAACTAAGTAAGTAGGTAAGTACATAGTTATCAGCTGGATAACGGAGCGGACCGGGTACGCGGTCGCATGGCGGAACGGCGGTCAGCACTGGATGGGCATCAAAACCCGCATGGGCCAGATATGTACAACCAGGAAACCTACCATACGATGCGGGGGTGTGCCGCCCTCGCCGGGGCACTGGAAGGGTTCTAGATAACTACATAGCTGAAGACAGGCCACTGCCTCACCGGTTCAGCACGATTAATCGGCCCACAGCCAAGGTGCTGGTGGTATCCGTGCAGCAACCAGGCGGTGGGGCATGTCTTCAAAAATCGTCCCCCCCGCCGCCCCCCCCGCCGGAAGACGCGCAGATTGAGACGTCAAGAATTGGAACTCCGGGAGCGGAGAGAAAGGGAAGAAGAGCGGAGGCAAGAGGCCGAGGAGTAAGGAACCTCGTCTCGCCACGGTCTAGCTAGTTAGGTAGTATGCGAACGGTGGGTAAAAAAAAAAAAAAGAGGGGAAAATATTACTGCCGGCCCATCCTCGAACCACGACCTCTACAGGGAAGGAGCTGGGCTGCCCACCTGCAGGAGCGCCTGGAGTAGGTCGGAACGCGTGCTCAGACTCGGGCAATGCCTGGTACGTACTCGAACTGTTGCTGTCGATGTCTCATCTTCCTGACTGTGGTCACTAGATATCACTCAGCTCGCAACCAGGAGTGGCCGGAGTCGGAGGGAAATAGAGCTCCCACTCAGGTCTGTACGTAGCAAGGCACTACTAGGTTCGTTTATGCTGTTGGGGACATGCTATGTAGTCCTAAATTCGGTCGCCATTTTTGGACTGGATTTGCTGCTGTGGCTTATGGTCCGTCCGGAGTCGGACTTGTTAACGGAGGGGGGTAGTCACAATTCCACCGGTACATATAATTATTGAGGGAAAAGAACCATGATATACGAGTGACACGATGAAAACCCCATGGTGAGTAAAACATGACCTTATTCCCTTGCGCATACAAATACCGTTCTCTGGCCACATTACCGTCTAGAACCGGCTCTCTTGGCCTTGCCCGGTCTTGACGCTGCCTTCTTTCTTCCGCTACCACCACTGGAGCCGAACGAGCCCCTGTTCTTCTTCTGCGAGAAGGCTCCGAGATCGCCGCTCGACATCGCGTCGTTGCTCTTGCTGTGCTTCTTCTTCCCGCCGAATCCGTATTTGCTGTCCCGCTTTTGCCTCTTGGCCCGAGACTTGTCGTCGCTGGTTCGGTCGCCTTTCTTGCGCTTCTCACGGCGCGGTACATCCTTGGTCTGCTCGTCGAGCGCAATATCGAACATGTCATCCTCCCTGGTGGTTTCGGCATCGGTACCGGCTCTCTCTGCGATTGAACACATATCAGCGCTGGTTCACAAGGCCCCGTGTTCTCCCCGGACTTACTCCGCTTAAGGATCTGAATCTTCTCCATGGACTTCTTCTTCTCCTTTTCTCTCTCCTGCAGCTTCGCCACCTGCACTTGCTTTCCGAACTTCTTGAGGTCGCGGAGCTTCCGAGCCTCCTGAGATCTCTTTTTCTGCTCGGCTTCCTCCAGCAACTTGCCCTTGACCTTGCCCATGTGCTCGTCGTCCTTCATCATCTCGGCGAAGTAATCGACGGGCCTCTCGAAGGGGATCTTCTCCTGCCTGAGGAGCTTGCGAGCGAGCTTGGCGGCCTCGAGCGCCTGCTTGTAGAAGGCGAGCTCGCGGTTTAGGTCGTCGTCGATACTGGGGAGCTTGATCGGCTCCGATGCGGTGAGAGATTGGTGCTCGACGAACGGGACGCCGGCAATTGGGACGGCGATACGGTTGCGGAGACTGGCCAATGCCGCATGGTTGTCGATGGTGAGCTTTTGGTGCGAGATTACGTCCTCGAGGTCGTCTTGATCAAGGATGTCCGAGAGGGGTAAGTCGTCTTCGTCTTCGTCCTCGTCGTCGCCCTCGTCCTCATTCTCTTCGTCCTCCTCGTCCTCGCCTCCACACTTCTCATCCTCCTCACTGCCGTCTTCTGTATCCTCGCCCTGGTCATCTTCCTCCTCAACCTCAACCTCGACCTCAACCGGCGCCTTTTTGGAGGGCATGGTTCTGCTGTTTGGCTTGACGGCTACTCCCTTCAATGTCGCAGGAACGGCAACGGAAGTATCGATAGCGTCAGGCGGCTCGTCGCTGTCCTCATCTTCCCTATCGCTGTTGTCCGCCGCCGCCGCCTCCTGCTTTCTCTTGGTCTTGTTTCCCGCCTTGCGAGCATCTGGCTTTCCGAGGTGACGGATGAGAGCGGTTTTCTACTTGCACATTAGGACACTTGCTAGAGCGCGCGTGAGGAGAGCGCACCAGTTTGCTTTTTCCCATGGCTGCGGTTGGGCGGTTGTTGTTTTCGAGAGACGCGGAGGGAGAGGTTTGGGTTTGTGCCAGCGTGAGTTTGGGTACAACTTTTTTGTGGAAACGCTATCCTATTCCAGCGAGCGAATTCTTGGCACTGGTTCCACCTCCCCACCAGCACTCACATCCTCCACCGCACACAGAACACATCACGGAAACCCACACCACTGCCCGTCTGCCATGTCCGTGCCGACTGCTCTCCGGCGATGTCTACTTCCCCTTCCACGTATGCGACCCACGGCTGCGAGGCGGTGGGCCTCCTACGACTCTCCCAAGACCCCGCCGGACAACACTTCCTCCGCTGCCACTCCTGCCGCTGCCACTCCTGCCGCTCGTGCTGCACCTAGCGCGATGAGCACCCTCGCCAGCTTCCTCGACAACCACAACGTGGTGCGCCCGGCCGCCGCACGGGATCCCGGCACGAACAGCTCTCCGACGACACCGCGCCGCGCCGCGCCCTTCTCCTTCTCGGGGCTGGACCTGCAGAGCCTCTCACAGCCGGTGGGAGTCGAGGAGGAATACTTCCTCAACATCTACTCGCACAAGCACAACACGCACATCACGTTTGCCAAACCGGACAAGGATGCGGTCGTGTCGCTCTCGACGGGCAACGTCGGCTTCCGCAAGGGCAACCGCGGCACGTACGACGCTGCGTACCAGCTCGCGGCCCACGTGTTCAAGCTCATCGAAGAGAAGAACATCGTGCCCCGCGGCGTCGAAGTGGTGTTCCGGGGCTTCGGACAGGGCAGGGAGGCGGTCTCCAAAGCGCTGCTGGGCCAGGAGGGGCGGTTGCTGCGACCGGTCCTGAAGAGGGTCAGTGACGCCACCAGACTCAAGTTCGGCGGGACGAGAAGCAAGAAGATGCGGAGATTGGGATGACTTTGGGACAGCTGGACGGGACTGTGGGACGCGGGAGCGTGGGGCTGTAAATACAATACATAGAAAGGCAGCCAAGGTCTCTCTCCGGCGCGTTGAAGCGAGGTGGACCGCCAGCGCGCATGGCATAGGCCGCCGCGGACTGTGACTGGGCATCGCGCGCCATGCGCGCGTTTTTTGCTGGCCTCGATGCTGCGTAGGCGGCTCTTTGCGCTGGGCGACGACGATTCGGGCTCTCTGCGCTGCGTGGTCCGCGACGCGCCGAGTGAGTCGCCGTGTACATACAGCGCCGTCCCATCCTCGCGAGGGCGCAGCACGCGGGGAAGCGCACGAGCGTCCAGCAAATCAGGAAGCGTGGTTCGCGCGTGCCTGCCAGCTCAGCTCGCTCGCTCCATCCGCCCATCCCTCCATCGTCCAGCCATCCGCATTCGCATCCCCAACCACCTCGCTCGCACGCTCGCCTCCCCCCGGGAATCCACGCACGACACCGCGCACTTGCCCGGTACAGCCGTCTGCCCACGGCCGATCCCCGGTCGCACTGAATCTGCGTCCGGACCAGCGCAAAGCGACAACGAACCGCCGCCAGCCATCCCGGCCAGGCCCCGCCTCCTGCGCCCATCCAAAACATCCCCCCCCCGGGTGCCTAGATATATCAGCAGCAGATCGCCAGCCCGCGCCCACTGCCAGAACTCGCTCGATCCCCCTAGCGCCTAACTATACGTGGCGCCCGCCCGACTGTCCGCCGTGTCCTCCGCATCCTCCGCCGCCCCCCGAATCACCACCGAACGCACGGAGAAAACACCCCTCCCACGATCTGATCGCGCGTTGCTCGCTTGCCTCCAGAATTTCGCCTCGATCCGCTGTCGCCAATCTCGTCCCAATCGCCGCCTCCGCTCGAAGAATTCAACCCCAGAAGCAGTCCCCCTCGGCGGATCCCATTCGCCGTCCGTAGCACGTAGCATCGCAGTCGAGGTGAGTCGCTATTCGCGCTGCGCGGTGCCCAGCAGTTTGCTCGTCGCTGCTCGTCGTCGGCCCGGCTTCTGCCCTGCCCGAGCCCCCCCCCCACGCAGCTCCAGCCCCTACATACCCCTGAGCCCCAGCCGCCCGTAAACAAAACACCACGCTCCGCCTCCTTCCCCCACCACTTCCGCTCGTCGCTGCCGTTTGCACGGCCCCGTCCATCCTCCATTGCTGACCTCCGCCGTCGACGCCCGCAGCCTTCCTCCGTCCAAACTACCCCTCTCTCTGCGCGTCGCAACCATGAGCAGCGAAACTAGGGAGATCATCCGGCGCGAAACGAGGAACATCGTCTCCTCTGGCGGGGGCCGCGCTGGCATCCGATCGCCGTCCTACATCCAGGTGAGTCGCCGCCGACGACGCGCCTTCTCGTGCTTTCTCCCGCCGCCGCCCGCTGACGATCGTCGCTGCGTTAGGTCTATCTGCGTGAGCTGCAGGAAAACCCTCTGTAACGACACCCCCCAATGCCCCGACAAAGCGGCGCCCCGGCTAACATGTTGCGCTGCAGGCGGACCAAAATGCTCACGTCCGGCTCCCTCTCGGCGCTGCAGGAGGTCATCGCTTCGTTCCTCGCTGGCGATCGCAACCGCCACGGCTCCTACTTCACGCCGCGCGTGCCGAAGATGGCCATCTACGGCTCGCTGATCTCGGCGCCGTTGGGCCACATCCTCGTCACCGCCCTCCAGAAGGCGTTCGCGGGGAAGACGTCGACCAAGGCCAAGATCATGCAGATTCTGGTCTCCAACCTGGTCGTGTCGCCGATCCAGAACACGGTCTACCTCGCGTGCATGGCGGTGATCGCCGGCGCGCGCACCCTCCACCAGATACAGGTCACCGTCAAGGCCGGGTTCCTGCCCGTCATGCGCGTCGCCTGGTGCACCAGCCCGATCGCGCTCATCGTGGCGCAGAAGTTCCTGCCGCCTCATGCTTGGGTGCCTTTCTTCAACCTGGTTGCATTCGTGATTGGCACCTACATCAACGCCTCCACGAAGAAGAAGAGGATCGCAGCCGTGAGGAAGAAGAAGGTGCGTGCGGAGACGACCGCCACTGCCCGCGTCGGGTATCAGAGGGTCGATATTGACAGCAAACAGCTCCACGACAAGAAGGACGAGAGGGAGTACTACGTTCGGAAGGACTAGATACGTTTCACGCCGACACGTACACAATAACAAAAAAAAAAAAATTCAATGCAACCATAATACTGCACAAGTCCTTGTCAACTCGTCCCTCTCACGTCTTATCCCCTTCTGATACCCCCCCAATCCCGCACGCCCGGGGGATAGCATGTGCTGTATGTTGGTTGGTTTGTTATTGTCCAGCTGGGTGTCCTGCTGTATTACCTCATTTTATGTATGAAGTTTTCGTTTCTTTCCCATATATGTCGATGTCTTTTTTTCCTCCTCTGCTTTTCCCGTGTTGTATGTGTGGTGGTGGTGTGGTTTTGGCGGGCCGTGGATAAGGGGTATCTAGTAGTTTGGTCGCTTCCATCATGGTGGTGGCGCAGCAGGGAGCAGGAGGGTGGTTTGCCTAGTGGTATGGGTGTGGAGGGAACGAACGAAGAATTGTACGAGAAAAGAAATACGATGAAACTAACGATCTCATTCCGCACAACCCAACAAGCACTGACCATTGACCATATCGAACCGGGCAACTCCAGAACGCCCAGTCCCCTACCTCGCGACGCCAGCTGTCTCCTCCGACCCGGCCGTCTACTTGACATTCTCGATGGGCTTCTGCACGGTCGCAAGCACGAGAGCCTCCTCCAGGTCTTCCTGCATCTTCTCGTTGAGGACCTCCCAATTGCCCTGCCGCCCATGGTCAGTCTCGCTCACGTTCGTCTCTCCAGCCCCCTCTCCACCCATACATACCCGCCTGCTCTGGGCGACCCGGGCCCGGACGAAGCTGTCCTCCCTTTTGGCGGCCAGCTTCTCGGTGGCGGCCTCGGCGCGCTCGAGGGCCTTGGCCTTGCGCTCCTTCTGCTGGCGGCTGAGCTGCTTCTTGCTCTTCTTCTTCGTCACGCCGTTGCCGCCGCCGTCCGTCGTCGTGCGCATCTGCAGGACGGCGACCTTCTGCTGCGGCGGCGGCGACGCTGGCCGCGAAATGCCGCGCAGGTCCAGCGGCGGCGGTGTTGCTGCACGCTTCGAAGCGCGCGTGCGCGTGCGCGGCGCTGCTGCTGGGCGGGATTTGGCCATTGGGGTTGAGCGGAGAATATTTCGGTCGTAGCGGAGGGCGTGGTTGACGGGGAAAAAAAAAACCGTCGAGTGGGTTGGACTCGGTTGGCGCCGTTAGATAGCTGACATGTACACACGTTATTTAGAGAGCGAGCTCGGATCATGCACGAGCACTCGGAGAGCCCTTCACGAACTGTATGATGAAACCTGGGAGGGAAAGTTTTTGTTTTTTTTGCAGTCGTTTCTACCATTTCCACCTCTGGGCGTCTGTGCTGCTACTGCGCACATAAGGTTCCTTCTATGCGTGCCCGCTGGGAGCCGGATCCGGATTTGCAAGCTTTTGTCGTCCTCGACCCTTTCAAGGCATACCTGCACTTTGGCTCACACAGCTCCACTCCACTCCACTCTCCCTTTCCACGCAGAAACACTACCTACCCACCCGTCTCCTCCTCCTCCTCCTCCTCCTCCTCCTCCTCCTCCTCCTCCTCTTTCCCCACCCACCATCCACCATCCACCTCGCCGACCATGTCCACCTCGCCCACACTACCGCTGCAGAGCGCACCAGCAGCACCATTTGCTTCCCCCATCACGACCGCCACGACGACCATCTCCACGCCCAGCCCGACCACCACCACCGCCACCGCCACGCCAACCACCCCGGAAGAGCACCCGGACCCCGAGCTCGACCGCCAGCTCGCGATTGCGATCGCGAACCAGTTCTCGCCCGCTCCGGCCCCCTTACCTCCCTTCACCCCCGCCGCTGCCGCCGCCGCTGCCGCTGCTGCCGTGGCGAGGAGGATGTGCACGCACTCGAACGTGGGGCGCATTCACGACGGCCGCGTGCGCTGCCACCACTGCGGCAAGGTGCACTGGTTCGGCTGGGTGTATTCGTGCCAGAGCTGCGGCTACCGTGCGTGCCACAACTGTCGGCCCAAGTTCGGCGAACGGTGCTGGCTGAGCTTCGGCGTGCTCGGATAGCGGGGGGGGGGGGGGTTCTTGCTGCTCTTTTGGCTCGACGTTGGCGGTCGGCCCGGCTTTGGAGGCGTTGGAGACGGTTGTTTTTCTTTTTTTCTTTTTCTGTGCCTGCCCATCCGCTTAATCCGCCCACTATCCATCACTGCGACTTTGCCGCTGCTCGTCGCTTAAGTTGTGTGTATGATACCTAGTTGCTGTTGAGACGGCGGTTGATGGTTGGGTCGCGGCCGTTGAAGTTGGTGGAACGGCCGGTCTGCCCGTTGGTCGTCGTTGTCTGTCTGTCCGTCTGTCTGTCTATTCGCTCGCTGCTGAACATAATGCTGTCTTGTGGCACGTCGCGCAATCCACCGAGGAGCGAAAGGAAAGGTTCACGTTGCGTGCCAAGTGTGACAACGCATTCGGGCCAGCAGTGGCGTCATCCCGCTTTCCCGCAGGTCTGCGCCGCTTACTTCTAATTAAATGATATAAGCTGCTGGGGCCCCGTGGCGCGTCCGAACCAGTTCTCTAACAACCTGAATTTCTGCATACCGACTGCGCAGTGGCTCGTGATGGGAGCGGGCGGTGTCCGACATGCGTGGGAACAGAACAACGGACCAACGGCTGTCCATGTCATGCTCGTTCGCTCGCGAGAGGCGGCGGCCCGGGGGGGGTCTGAGGACGTCCGCGGCGAGCGGGGGTCGGTGGGCGAGTGATAGCGCGTATTCACACGGCATGCTAGCCCGCTTGAATTGCCCCAGCCGGGCGCCGCCATCCATCTGTTCGTGTTCGTGTCCTGCCTAACACCCCCAGGTGAGCAGGTCCGCGGCTGCGGCTACCCAGGGTGAGTCTCCGCACCTCCACCTTTCCACTCGGGTCTTGTACAGGCTGATAGATGCGAAATAAACTTGATGTCCCCCCCCCTTTCCACTCGGGATGGTGGTGTGTGAGATAGGGTAGAGAGTATGAGGGTACATACATATTCGAATGTGAGACGCTAAGAGCAAATTAAAACGACGCCAAGGGCTAGAATTTCTTCCCCCGCTATTTACCAGACCGAATCTGTCCTTCAACCATCCCCTCACTGCTGTGTTGAAATAGGAGTCGGATCTTCAGCGCAGTCCACCATTAGTAGAGAAAGTTTCCCTGAGTCCAGCGCAACTATTGTAACCCCCACGTCTTGTGTGGTCGTTGAGAGCATCGTGGTTGTGAGTGGGTCACGTGACTCATTTACACGACAAATTGCGAGTGAAACATGATGACAGTCATGCCAGCAAAGTCTCGCAACGGGCGCGCTTGTCGTCAAAAATGTGAAGCGCAATTCAGCGCAGCAGATAGAAGCACGGAAACTACGAAAAGATTCTGTGGCTGCACTAGGTCACGGGCGTGTCCATGGGGTCTACATATGTCTATGTAGTGTCCGGCGACTGCCAATGGACGACAGATTTTGTAGTTCTCGAACGAGCGTTGGAAGGTTAACCGCCGCGACGATTGCCGACGAAGAGTTATGCCACGTGAAGCTCCTCCTTATTTCACTGTGCCTGTTCGAGCGCATCTTCAGCGTCCCTCTTCAATCCTTCTTCCGATCTGATGCATCGCACTCGTATGCATCTTGACTTTCCAGTGAAAGCATCTCCCGGTCCTCCCGTTGTCCCGTGGGCGTCAAGTTCCTTGGCCTCGCATTGCATCTGAAAACCCTCGCCGTTGCTGGCCTGGCGAGCGTGATGGTTGTTGTTGTTTTTTTTTTTTTTTTTTTGTTTATTCAGTACTCGTATGCGACCAAGGTAGATCATGACGAGGGGCATGGCCCATATATACAGTCCGTTTCCCCGCCGCAGTCCGCGTATAGCGGCACGGTGCAGGCTCCCATTGCCCTCCGCCCAGGCCTGTCCCGCGAAGTCGTGATAGCGCACCAAGGAAATTACAAAGGAAACGCGCGCCCCCTCCTCCCCTACTCCACCGATGCCATGAAGGACGGGGTGGGTAAGGACAGCGGTGTTCCTTCCCCAGCCCCCGTCTCGTCTTCAGCCCCAAGCTCCTCCGTCCGCTTCTCATCTTCTAGCTCCGCTCGCTCCCGGAGCTCCCCCTCCGACACCTCGCTGCCCCCGTCCCCGTCCTTCGCCACAGGTGGCACTGTCTTTCCAACGTCCGTCGAGGACAGGAAGTCCAGTATCGCCTGGGAGCACTGCCCCCCTTCCGCGAAGAGTTCGTGAGCTTTCCACCCGCCCTCTCCCCGTCTCCTCTTCTACCTTCTGCCATAACACCTTCTGCTCCTCCTTCCATCTCGGGCACCTCTTGAGGAGGTGGTCCCTTGTCTGCTTGGGGCACCGGCACCACCAGCACCGCGGCGTTGGGCGGGATTTCGACCAGTGCAGATACTCGCCAGTGAGGCAGTGCCCCATCTTCAGCTGATAGAACCTCGAGGCCAGCCTCTTGGCGCTCCCAGCAACCGTACCGTCGGGCTTTTGGCTCTTCGGCATTTTGTACTTCTTCTTGGAGGTCCGGCCTCCCGCCCACTTCCGTGCCTCAACCCACTTCTTCTCGGCGATCTCCCGCTTGATGTTGGCGAGGGATCTGGGGAGCGGTGTCGCGCGCTCCTCCAGCCGATCCGAGTACACCCTTCTACTCCAGGAGTGTCCGGCTCACCTGCTGCGAGTTTGGCCCACTCGTCCGCCTTCTCATTTCCTTCCACGCCCTCGTGTGCGGGGCACCATCTGATCTCAATGGCGATGCCCGGCGCCGCCCTTCGGAGCGCAGCAATGTGTCTCCTTGCTTCGAGCGCGTGCTTCTGTCCCGGTCCCGGTTCGTCGGATGCCATGCGCCTGATTGCTGCCTGTGCATCGGTGAAGATGGTGAGTAGTCCAGGAGTGGGCTTCTTCGTGCCGCAGTTTCTAGCGCTCGTGCTAGAGCCGCGCGTTCCGCATCGAATGCCTCCTGGTTGTACCCCATGTGGGTCTTAATGCCCTTCCAGGTATGGCCGTCCTTCCATGCCACCGCGTACCCAACCGCGCCCTCCTCCTGCCGTGACCCGTCGGTGAACATGACGAGTCCCGGCCGCTCCTTCTCCGCCTCCTTCTTCGCCTCCTCCCGCTCCTCCTGGATCAGCGCCGCCTCAAGGAGCTCCAGCTCCTCTGGCAAAATTGTCTTCTCTGTCTCGGTCCAGCTGTAGCACAAGGCTGCCCCCAGCCTCTTCCCAATCTCCGTGCCTGCGCCAACTACGTCCCTGGCCCTCTCGCCTTGAGGAAGGGACAGCAGCCGGAGCCCAAACCGCCGCTGCCTGTTCTCCAACTGGTTCGCCGCAGGTCTCAGCCCAGACTCTATTGACAGCGCTCCCAGGTTGGTTGTCCGGAAGGCTCCAGTTACTGCCCGCGCTTGTTGGTTGACGAGCAGCTGCAGTTCCTCTGCCCGGCCTGTTGTGCCCCGGGCGTTGCCTCCCTTCCACCACAGCTCGGCCCCGAACATGGCGACGGACTGGACGCACGCTGCCATTACCCTTCTGCAGTTCACCGGCGATAGGCCCATCCGCCCCGTGAGCCGTTCCAGGCGTCTCATCGCATTTCTGCCATTCTTCAGTCTGGTGGCATAGTGCTCCTTCAGCGTGAGTTGGGAGTCAAGTCACACCCCGAGCCACCGGGTCGCTGCCTGGTTGAAGGGGACCTCTTTGGCGCCCACCCTTACCTTGGCTTTCGTCTGGGCACCCTTCCTCTTCTTCCTCCAAAAGATAGCCGCCTCCGTCTTCCCGTGGTCGAAAGCCACGCCGTTCTTCCCCCCCCACTCAATGGCTGCGGCTGCTGCCAGCGACAGCTTGTCCGCGACCTCCGCGGCGTTCTTTCCCTCCGCCCACCACCCAATGTCATCCACGAAGGACAGCCCGCTCACCCCTGTGGCCGCCCGCTCCACTTCTTCAAAGATCCCTGACAGGTAGGTGATGAAGAGGATTGGGGCCGCCGGGGAGCCCTGCGGGACTCCTGTGTCTACCGCGTTGGGTACTCCGGTTTCACCGTAATGGTTGTTGTTGTGATGCCGGGCGGATAAGGCTCTATGTAGCGAAGTTGACGAGTGAGCGGGCGAGCGAGCGAGGCTGAACCATACGAGCAAGCGGGCGAAGGGAACAGACAAGACAAGGCAAGCGGAGATAATGCAAGGGGACAAGGCAGGAGGAGACAAGGCAACGCGGGCAGGGGGTCAATTAGTATGATATGTAGCTGCTGCGCTAGACAGAACTCGAGCGGGGCGACGGCCCTCAAAAAGAAGTCCTCCACTACATATTAGTTAGTTACCCGGCGTGCTATGGGCTCTTCAACCCCGGCTCCCCACTTCCCAGCAATTCTCAAACCCCTCAACCAACCCCATCCACCCACCGACAAAAAAAAAACATCGTTTCCTGCCGCCCGCTCGTCTGGCCGCGAAACGAAAAAGAAAAGCAAAATACCCGCCGACAGTAAAACAGTTGCTGCCGATACAATACCTATGGCGTCTCAATACGCCCCTCGCCACCAGCCGCAGCCAAGCACATCATCCTCTGTCGCCGCGAGCAGGGTCGACTCGGGATATGGCGGCTCAGCGAGCTCGGTCTCTGACGGAGAGATGACCATTCTTGATCCTTCGCAGCACAGATGTATGTTTTCTTCTTGGGGAGGGCGCCGGGTGTGCGTGCGGGGAACGAAAACTGACTGGGAATGCGACACAGCCGAACATGAGCGGAGACAATGGGCTAGCCATGTCAGCCAACTTACATAGTACGTGTTTCTGTACCTACCGCCGCCGCTGCTGCTGCGTTGCTTGTGCTCATTCTTGTACTTACCGATGTCAAAAGCAATCAGAACCGCCTTGCACTGGGGAGGTCGGTTAACATAGTCATCGATACGCTGAAGGTTTGTCCCCCCCCCAATCAAATATCCGTCCTTTTCGCGATCCTTTTCTCTTCTCGGGTGCCCTCGGCGACTGACATCCGTGTGTGTGTCGTCGCTTCGATAGGACTTCCAAGGTCAAAACGCGAAATGGCCCGCGCATTACCCGTTCGCCGAGAGGTCGGAACACAAACACGCTGGTCTCGTACGCTCACAGACTCAGCACTTCGTCGACGATTTCAACAACGAAGCTGGTCCGTCATCGCGCCCGCAGATGCAGCGACGAGCCGCTACGAGCATCGACGAGGCCATGGAGCACCAACCAACGGCAAAGACACCGCGACTTGTAACTCCGAAGAGCGCCGAAGAGTTCAACGTGCTGAAGCTAGATCTGAAGCTCGGATCCGCGGCACCGTTCGAGCTCGTGCCTTCGCTCGAGAAATCGGCGGTCTCGGTATTGCTGGATGGAATGCTCTTGCAGACTATCAAACACCTTTTCGCGCTGAGGGAACGTATCGAGGATACGTCATCGAAGGTGCTGATCACCGGTGATGTCAATGCGGGAAAGTCGACGTTCTGCAACGCTCTCATGCGGAGGAAGGTACTGCCTGAAGACCAGCAGCCGTGTACGAGCGCTTTCTGTGAGGTGCTGGACGTGCGTAAGAATGGAGATGTCGAGGAGGCGCATGCGATCAAGGAGGGCTGCAAGTACGACCGCCACGACGAGAGCACTTACGACGTCTACCCTCTGGAGGAGCTCGAGGGAATCGTGGTCGACAACGATAACTACAGCCAGGTCAAGATTTACGTGGATGACGTGCGACCGATCGAACAGAGTTTCCTACGAAACGGTGTTGTTGACATCTCCCTCATTGACGCCCCTGGTCTCAACACCGACTCGATGAAGACCACGGCCGTGTTCGCGCGACAGGAGGAGATCGATGTGATCGTCTACGTCGTTGCGGCAGAGAACCACTTTACCCTTTCCGCGAAGGAGTTCATCTGGAATGCGGCGAACGAGAAGGCGTACATCTTCATCGTTGTCAACAGGTTCGACAATATCCGCAACAAAGGCAAGGACAAGTGCCAGAAGGCTATTCTCGAGCAGGTTGCCGCCATGTCGCCGCAGACCTATAAGGACGCGCAGGAGCTCGTTCACTTCGTTTCTTCGAACGCTGTCGTCGACGGCACCGATGCAGCCAAGGTCAAAGACTTTGAGGACCTCGAGGAGGCGCTCCGCATCTTCGTCCTCGAGAAGCGCGCGAGGAGCAAGCTGGCGCCGGCGAAGACTTACCTGCTCAATCTGCTCAACGATATCGTGACACTCGCTATCATCAACAAGGAGATGGCTGCCGCGGAGCTCGAGAAGATCCGGCAAGAGCTGGATGAGATTTCACCTGCGTACGAGCGGTTGGTCAAGTCGCGACAGGAGGTATCGGACGATTGCGACAGGACCACCGAAGAGGTCGCATCGGATGTGTACAACTATTCGAGAACTCTGGTGTCTAGAACGATATCTTCCCTCGATGACAAGCCCGTGGTTACTTACTCCGGCCTCCTCAATGCCTTCGGTTACGCGGAGGCCACGAAGCAGGCTATGCTACAGTTGGTGCAGACTTCCGTCACACAGTCGGAGACCTACGCCAAGACGAAGACCGTGGAGGGTGTTTCCTCGATTGCATCCCTTGGAGCCCTCCATCTCGGTAGCGAATACGTCCACCGCGCCTTCCGCCCCGAGCTCATGTTCTCCCGCAAGCGCGACCAGCTTAACAAGCAGGTCAAGGTCGAGCTCGACTACTCGGACTTCTTCGACTTTGAGTTCGCTACGCAGGAGAAGCAGATTGCCGGCGCGGGAATGTCGTTGACGCTTGCAACTGTTGCCACTTCCCAGGTTATGGGCATCAACAGCTGGGCCGATGGGCTCTGGAAGGCCGGAAACGTGCTGGGCTTCCGGAACGCAAGGAAGCTTGTCGTTCCCGCTGTCGCGTTGGCTAGTCTCGGCGCTGGCTACTATCTCCTCTCCAATCTCCCCAATGCCGTGCCGCGGAAGCTGGCGAAGAAGTTCCGCAAACAGTTGGCGGATATCGATTACGTCCACGTCAATGCTGAGCGGATCGCGAACCAGTGCCGCAAAGTTCTCAAATTCCCGAGTGAAGATCTCCGCAGCGGGTTCCAGCGGGTGATGGAGAAGCGGGGCAAGGCCGTCAAGAAACGCAAGGAGGAGCGAAGGGGTTGTGAGGTGGCGGACAAGTACTTTAGCAATCTCCTACGAAACGCGAAGCAGCAGATGGCTACTGTCAGCACGTTAGACTTGGAGCCGCATACGGTCCTCGATAATTCGCAGGAAGAGCAGCAGCACGCTCAGACTCAGACTCAAACGCAGAATGATACTGAGAACCCGTTCGCTGAAGTTTAGATGGGGTTTTCTTCTTCTTTTAATGATTGTTCTACTACTACTGTCACTCCTGCGTGCGTTGTCCGTTCTGTTTTGCATGGTTTGGGTTTGGGGAATTTGCTGTTCATAAAATTGTTGTTTTGTGGTCGTTTCGGGTTTTTTTTTTTGATTTTTTCCTTCCTTTCCTTTTACTTTCCTCATTTCTTGATGGGGATGGGCTAGAGTAAGCACATAGGTTCAATTGTAACTATACTGTTGCTTGCTAGGCAGTGTACCGTCCGAATGTTCGGGACTACATACTGCCATGGCCATCCTTGCTTATACGGACACTTTGCTTATCCACCTTTTTTTTTTCATAGTGGTTGTTTCTATCGGGTTTAAAGATCTCTTCTCTCCTGTTTTTCTACGCTCGTGGGGTGGGTTGGTATAAAATTGTACAAATATTCGTGCTTGATGAATTGAAGTCCCAGTGTCCCAGCCATTCGAATTTCTCCGTGTGCATCCGTGTGCGCTCTGGCCTCTTGAGCTGAAACCGTGAGAGTTTAAATGTGATGCTATTTCCACGAGTGAGTCGGAGAAGAGAAGAGCAGAGGAATAACTGCACAGAAGGAAAAGATGTTGAAATCTCGGGGCCTGCCGCCATTTTCCCTTTACCGCGACTCGGTGTCGGCGGCGGCGACGACATCACCTTCCCCCTTGACCTCTTCCTCTCCTTCGTTCCCATTGGCACCATCCTCGCCGCTTTGCGCTCCTAACAACTTCTACCGTCACTACTACTACAACAACAAACACGAGAACATGGCTTCTTCGTCGCCGTCGTCGTCGCCGCCGCCGAGGGCTCCAGGGGCTTCAGGGGCTCCAGAGACTGCCCAGGTCAGCCCACGGACGGGTCTCGGGATCGACAGCGAGACGATGTCGCAATCGACCACATTCCCGGCGTTTCACGCCGTCACCCGCTGCTCCGCCTCCGCGACGAGTCCGGAGAAGCCAGCGGCAAGCCCGTTTAACTTCCAACCGATGGTAGCGAGCAAATCGCCTATAATTCCCAACCCGGTCAGTAAGAGGATGCAACCTATCTCAAGCTCAGGCTCAAGCTTCCACGAGGGCGGAGGGACTGACATTCCCATTCCCATCGCGAGGGAAGTGGAGGGGGGAGGGTAGAACCAACGACGAGGACATAAATACAAGCACTCCTCCGTATCTCACCAGATATTCCTCGAGCCCCCGCCTCGTGCACCGCTCACACTCCCCGCCAGCCTCCCGATGCCCACGTGGAAAGAACTCCACCGATCCGTCTCGCCGGAGCAGCATCGTCGCGCCCTTTGGTGCGTCGTGCATCTCTCCGTCGCCGCTTTCACGCTGTACTCCGCCACTGGCAGTCTCGCGCTCACCGCGCTCAGCCACCTGATCGTGTTCGACGCCCTGGGTGCGTCCGTCTGCACCGCTGTCGACGTGATCAGCAACTTCGAGGTCTGGAAGAGGAGCAGTATCCGACACCCGTTCGGCCTCGAGAGAGCCGAGGTCCTCGCTGGGTTTGCTATGAGCGTCTTCCTCCTGTTCATGGGATTCGACATCATCAGCCATGCAACCGAACATTTGCTCGAGAGCTGGTGGATGGAGGGAGGCCACGACGGACACTCGCACGAAGAGAATGTTGCGAGGGTTGCCGCTGGAAACATCGATCTGGCTGCCCTGGCTGCTCTGATCGCCACGACCGTCAGCGCCCTGTTGTTGAAGAATCATGCTAGGATGGGGAGAGGTATATATAATATATATTTTTCCTACTGTTTCCGTCGCTTTGGATATGCTAATGTGCAAGGGGGGTAGCGATGCACATAGCTGCCCTCAGCAATCTGCCGTCGATCCTGAGCAATCCCTCACATCTCCTTACCCTCGCAACCTCGACACTTCTCCTACTTATTCCGCTCCTCTCGCTCCCGCAATCCGCCTATTTCGACCGGGCACTGGCCCTGACCATGGCGTTCTCCATGATCGCCATCGGGGCCGGTCTCGTCCGCGTCCTCGGCTCGATGCTGCTGATGTCACACTCCCGCGGCGTCGACATGGTGCCCAAGGTTGTCGAGGAGATCAGCAACGACCTGGCGGTGCGAGAGGTCCAGGAGGCGCGCTTCTGGCAGGCGCATCACGGACTCTTCATCGCCACCCTGAAAGTGGTCATAGAGGCAGGTATGGAGGAGGGGCGCTTAAGGGAGCGAGTCGGGCGCCTGGTCAGGGAGAGGCTGGGCGGTGTCTACGGCTCCGGGAAAGGACAGGGCGCCAAGTGGGAGGTCAGTGTCGCCATCACGACGGTCTGATGATGGTCACGGAGAATCCACATTTTGCACGGGTGGATGGATCCTGATGGGAGGAGAAAGTTTCACATGTACAGTACAGTCACACGAGTGATGTTGCATGTCTTGCGGTTGATCCGCCCACCTCGTTGCCCGCTCCAATGCAAGACGTTGTCATTACTATTAGCACCGAACAAGTGCAAAGATTGACAGTGCAAGAGAGATATACGCCGCAATCCGACTCTCTTTGTGTTTGCCCTCCCAGTTACATACATACTTGTTTCCTCAATTTCGCCCCCCTTGTTTTTGGGTAATGGGAATGATGTCCTCCGATTCCCCTCCCCCCACCTAAGCCGGGCGTGGCAGCCAAAAGATTGAGCGCCCCTCCCTTCCCCTACCTTGAATTAAGCATCAAGTGGATTCTTACACCATAGACTACCTACATGATTCATTCTCCCCCCTGAGATCGACAAGGGTCTCGCTCGCGTGCCGTCAGAGTAGAATTACGGTCTTTCCCTAGAGAGCGATTGGCAGTTCATGGAAATGTCGGACTTTTTCCGCAGCATCCAAGTACCTCATCTTTTTGCAATTTAGAGCTAGAACTGCCGGTAAATTCTCTACGTATGGATCGGCCCCATCTTCCCGTATCAGAAATGAAGTCGAGAACCTGCAGCGCGTGGAGAGTGGAATCGAGGGTCCGACGAACGCGGGTTTCATGTGATACCTTGAGGTGTTATGTGGTACCTTGGATTTTTTTGGGTGTCGTTTGTCGCTCTGAATGAGCTTGTAGATAAAGGGTAGTTATGAAGTAGCTGACAACCATGACCACACTTTTAACTTTTTTTAAAAAAAAATCCAATTAATTGCATGCGACCCATCTAAACAGGAGAGAGAGGCTTCATTTTGTTGCATCCGACCTATCTAGATCACGGCAAATTGCGACCCACCTATGTCATGTTCCGTCGGTTGAGTAGGTATACCGAGTGATGGTTCATGAGTCGTGACAGACATTGTGAAGAACAACCTAGGTACCTAGATCTATGTTCCATATTGCCGCACCGCCCCCACCCGCAAGCTCAAGCACAATCCTCGTGATTGCAATCCAGCAGTTTCTCACTGGAAGCTACAGGTCGACCTATGCACGCATTATCGACGCAGCTGGTTTGTCAGTATCCACGGATTGCTATGCGTCTATGTAACTTGAACAGACCTATCTATATATGTACATTGTAAACTCATCCGCAACCAGGCATGCTTGGCACGCTAGAGACCCTTGGCATGGTCCGAGTGCTTGATGTCAGGGCCTGTTCTCTTCGCCAACCGGACCTCTTCTCATTGAAATAGGTAGATTGACTCCCAATATAAAACAAGCGAAAATTCACCACAACCACGGTACAATCAAACGTGAATACAAGAAATAGTGGTTCTTACGCGAGGGCAGGCTGCCGTGCAATTTTAAATTTTTTTCAATCGATTCTTGTGTGCTGGTTCGCGAGAAGTTGAAGATTTGGTTTTAGCGGCTGCTGCCCCCCACACCCCCCAACCACCAGTTTCCGTATTTTCACCCTCTCAACAATTACGCGACGCCACCATTGCCAGCCACCCTTTGTTGACATAAAGACAGTTGAACCACCATTGTAGTTAAAAGCGAGCGGTATAGCTACACACTGGCGATTCAGGCAAACAGCCATTCACTCTTCCGTATGATGTCTGAGCATTTCGGGGGTCTTTGTCGTCTTGTCGAAAACCATCCCATCTTCCGGACAAACCCAGCGTCTCATCGATGTTCTTCGTATGTACTATAGCAAAAAGCCAGGGATTATCGATACCGGAACATGACGGGATACATAATTTGACAGTGGTACTACGGCAGTGGTAGGAATGAAGTAATTGTAAGATTTTTTATATCAATGTATTACATAATTCGGAGTGTGCCATAGTGATATCATGATTGAATAAATGCGCAGCTAAAATGCACTGCGCAAACCTTCCCGAATGCTGTAATATGTAGTATTTATGGCATTTGGGTGAAATACCAGCAATGAATACGGTATTGTTGATAATTGCTCGGACTTCAACTCCAAAAGTTGCTGCAGAGTTAAGAATACGATATTAAACCGGTAACAATTCATCGCATTTTAACCCATTATCTGGGAGTGTAACAAGGGGACAAAGGTATAACAATATTCAGACTTGGAGGTTTGGAGAGTGCAGAAGTATTTACGAAACTTCTGCATGACAACAAGCTTCTACTACAGGAAGTGTGTTGTAAACGGATTCCACCACCAACTATCTTTGACTTTTGCACAAAGTGGACATTCATCGGCTCCAGCTCTGATACCGCCAACACTTCCATATATCCTTCCTGCCTCATATCGTAGGTATATACATCGTATGGGGCATCGTTAACTTCTTGTTTCTCAGCCTGGATCAGCTGCCTACAATATAGGAATCTACACTGGATTGCTATGATAGAAATTGATGTGATCCATATGATTTGGTAGAAGAATTTTGTTGATGTGTGTGCCACAAACCCGTCATGTTACACATGAGGAAAAATCACGAACGAAAGTACGTACCCTTAGAGAGATACGTACTAAGGAGAAGATACGTACCGATAGCTAGCTATTCTAGGGGACAGGTCTTAGAGAGTCTAGACGGGAGATAAGACGGGGTTAAAGGTTACGGCCGAGAACCGGTTGTAAGGATTAACTCTGGAGAGAGGGGCCATGGCAAACTGGAGCGTGAGAGGAAGGAAGTTAGGACAGGACTCCCCAGGGAGCCCGGTCGAGACTCTCCAGAGAGCTCGTTTGTCATAACACCCGAACTCCAGACACTACCAGGCTGCAGGAGGAAACTCAGTCCAGAACTGAGGGAATTCTGTGGTGCCAATAGGACCCCTGGATCTCACCTTATTACAAGTACCGACCAGGACCAGTGAGAGTCCAAGGTGAGCCCACGCCCCGGCTGGGGTCTCACTGTCCTCAGGAGGAATAGTCAGCCCGAGTAACCAGATCTCACGCCACCCCGCGCCTATATATGCCGACTCTTCTCGCCCCAAGAGAAGGGAAAGCAGGATGAACACCCTCACAAGCACTACCACCGAAACCCAGACACAAGATCTAAGATTATTTCGTTGTGAATTATCGAAGTAGCCTGATTACCTTTGATTCTCTCTACACTCCGGTTACGAGACAACCCCAGTGTCACACTATAATCTTGATCTCAAAATCACCCTACTTTCATGATCTTCGAAAATGAATTCGTGAAAGGAAGCTTCAACCTCTTCGAACATTGAATGAGCTACCAATTTGACTACACCTATTCCTCGATCAACCACATCACAGACCTAAGTAACTGGGACAAACCTTTCGACGGACCCACACCACAAGAAAATGACTCCGATTATGAGCGATACAACTGGTATACCATCGAGTGGTGGGATAACGCACTTTTCCACCAAACAGTCAACTGGGAGGGATACATGATTTTCCGAGAACTCTTCAACTACAAGTTCAATGACTATGACTACTCGATTCACAGCTACGACCACCTAGACGAATATTGAAATGTCGACTACCTCCTGCTTCAACATGCTCCACGAGGAGGCCCCTCGGGACCTACTCCATATCACCGATGGAACTCCCGCTTCCGAGCAGGCCGTAGAGATGGCCAATCCTATGGTCTGGGTCCGAACCATTGTCCGACAGCAGCAACAGGCTGAAAACGACCTAAGACAGCTCACTGAGCTATGCGGCAGCACCACATCAGGAAAAAAAAAAATTTGCATCCTGAGTGTCCGGACGCACTAGACACTCTGGACGCTTCGGACGCAACATGCTTAACTCGGACGCAGTTCGCCATGGCACCGTGCATCCGGACGTAGCTCGCCACGGCACCGTGCGACCAGATGCAGCTCGCCACGGCATGTGCTTACCGGACGGAGCGTGTCAGGGCATTTTCCTTCTGGACGCAGCCGTGTCAGGGCATTTTCCTTCTGGGCGCAGCCGTGTCAGGGCAAATGGTGTCGGGACGACGCGTGTCATGGCATCGCGGTCATGCTGGCTGTCAAGGCACGGAACATCGCAGCAAATACTCTTGTCGCATTCGCAAACATGCAGCAGGTTTCAGGCATAGTGACTCAGTCCAGTTCTATTCATTATATCTAATGTACATCTATATATGCTACTACTGTCACGAACCTCGCGCGACAGGCTCCTAAGCGCCGCGGCCGGGGCCGCCGTCACCCTTGCAGCTCTATGGCTCGCCCTCATCACAGCTGCCGCGGCCACGGTCATCCTTCGCGCTTAGCGCGCCTCGGCCGATCTCCGACATATCGCGCCGGTAGCGATATTCCCCGACCGCTGGCCGGTCCAGACCTCTT
>Ga0307508_10001721_pt1 | contig 24287 bp, 25 predicted proteins | sample 9_EM_MG_FD_203089 | JGI IMG/M metagenome (GOLD analysis project Ga0307508, IMG submission 203089) | Populus trichocarpa ectomycorrhiza microbial communities from riparian zone in the Pacific Northwest, United States - 9_EM | ecosystem: Host-associated > Plants > Roots > Unclassified | place... | reverse complement strand
GTGTGTAAAGGGGGAAACCAGTGTTTCGCCGTCAAACGTGCACCGAGGACGATGCGGTAGCGCACGTAGGTGCACAGACATCCGCCATAGAAGGTGCGTGTGTCCTGGTCCGACTGCATTGCGCTCACCGGACTATTTCCAAGAGGTGTCCGCAAACGGGGTGCTCGCACGAAGCCGCGGGAGTTATAAGGGCTGGTACTGGTAGATATGACTCACGCACGCGTCGTCGCTCATTTACATAGCCTCCACACTGGCGCGCCGAAACTCCGAGGGGACATCTGTAGCTGCGTACCCGTAGGTGGATCACCGCGCATTCACTTCGCACCGGGACCAAAACGAGTTTCATCGCTCCATCCGTAGTATTTGTAATTCACACCGAGTGTGGTCATACGTGGGAGAGTGGGGTGCTCATCGCCGGGAGAATGCTAAGCGTCGCGATAACACCCAATCGGAGTGTACCCGCGGGACAATGGCATCGTCTAGCAGCAGTAGCGCCCCCAGGTGAGTGAGAGAGATCGTTCTGTGACGCGAGCCTAGTGCGAATCAGTGAGTCACCGACACTGCTACACACAGCTGTCACTCGCAGGATTTGTCAGGTTGCAGGGGTGTCACTTGTGGAGCTGGTTTGTACCTCGCCATGATCTAGGTAGATAGGTCGCATGCGAATAATGAATAAATAAATAGAAAGGATTGGGTTAAAACCCGCAGCCTGTCGGAAGCCTGTCCTCAACCAATACAACACATTCCTCCATCACATTTCTGACAGTTGGTGTCGGTTAATGGGTCCCTGCAATGACTAGGTCGGCTAAGACATCGAGAAGACCGGGGCGATCCTGTTGACGCGAGAGAAGTCGGTGAGTGGGAAATCGACATGTCAGTCCGACAGCGAGGTTCGATCGGCACGCCGCCTGGTGCTAGGCACCTGGATAGACTCAAGCCTTGGACTTGAGGATCACCGTCAAGCAACGATGAAGAAGATCCGGATTGCACAACAGAGGCCACCCAGGCTAGGAATATGGGATTGGCGCTGGAGAGCGCTAGAGGAACCGCCGGTTCGTTACGGGGCGCTGCGGACCGACAATACGATACGGAACACGGAAGTCACGCTTCTCATTGACACCCCCTGAGCATAAACCACAAACACATCCCTCTCCGCAGGGCCCCCCTTCCGTAGCACTCTCTTCTCTATCTCCTCCTCTCCGTCACTGCGCGGCGACGCCTGTTGTCCGCATAAACTCCCTGAATAGCCCCACTGGTACACCTCCAATAGTTTCAACGCGAGAATGAACCCAGCAGCTCCATAGGGTTAGCGGTGTGTCGGTTCCGTAGCCGGTTCGGCTCGGTCGAGTCGTGATCCGTAGCACATAAGTCAAACAGGTAAACAGGCCAAGCAACAGTCCGCGAGTAGTGGGCACTTTTTTTTGGTTTATTCATTAATCGCGTGCGACCTAACTATCTAGATCATGGCGGGAACAAACTCTCCGTTCCTGGCCGCCGCCCGCCCCGACCTCGGCCAGTCTCCGGGCGGCCCGTTGCAAGCTCTCCTTTGCCCTCCGCCCAGGCGTGTCCCAAAGTGATAGAGCGCACCAAGGCAATGGCAATGGAAATGACAAAGGAATTGATGAAGGAAAGACAAAAGAGCGACCCGCCTTCGAGACACCCTACTCCTCACCTGCAGAGGCTACGAAGGAGGGCGTGGGGAGGAGCAGAGGTAGCTTCTCATCCTCTGCGCCCAGCTCCTCTTCCCTTTCTATACCCACCTGTTGGGGGCTCGCCGCGACCGCAGAAAGAGAGCGGGCGAGTACTCCCGTCATGACAGGCCATCCGGGCGTGCTGAAGACTGCCTTCGTCGGATTTGCGTGGTGAGTAGTGAGCACCGGATGGGAGAGCAGACCGTGTACGATTGCCGCCGAGTGCGTTCCGGTGCGGCCGGTCCGTGCACAGTTTGGGCGCCGTGGTATTGCCTGCCACCCACTTCCTTGCTGGCAAACATGGCTGTCATGCCTGAAGTTGTGTGCGAAACAAGCTGGACGGGATCGAACGACCACCGCTCTCGCAGTGGACGCGCAGACCCCGCTGCCGCCACTCGATGGTCAGCGCAGCGTTCCCGAGCGATACGCATAGTCAACGGGTAGCAGTTCGGTCCAACGGAGCACTGCTGGCGTCAGCAAACAAGATGTTCCATCGACAACGATCGGACTTTCCGCGGCGAGGCTATGTACTATGCAGCGCATCCGTTATGTATGTAGGTATGTAGTTGGCGGGATAAAGGGTGGCTGCAAGTAGGTACATAGAGCGGGAAGGGGCCTTTCACGGAGGTCCATCGCTGTCGCCGCCGCCGAGCTGTGAGACGAGGCGATCGCGCGCAACCCCGTCGTGGAGGATAAGGACAGCGCATGTACGCGTGGACAGTGATCCAGTGACAGGAGTGACCACATAGTTACAAGTTTGTTCACAGCCAGCAGTACCAGAGAATATCCACATGCAATGCTGACTGCGGCAGTTGGGGTGGGAAATGAGGTGCGAAAAAGCAAAGAAAAGCGAGAAAGTGGAGGCGTGACCAGTGGCAAGCAGGTACTCCCGTAGCGCACGGTGTTGCGGCTGACGGTATTGTGGGTACGGCGACTCACACGGGATCACTCGCATGCGTACGGCTGAATCGAGCTGCGCGCGGCCCGTGGGCACCACCTCGTTTCAAGATCCGAGACCTGCTTGCGGATGAACAATGCACCCAGTCGATTCTGGACTTCCTACGCACCACGAAGGTGGAAGCAGGGTGGGACCGCGAGCAGTGCCTCCGAAACCGGGCGAGGGCAGAACTGGGGACGGGGACGCGGTCGAGGAGCGCAGAAGTGAGGACGCGGACGCGGGCCGAGGGGAGGACGAGGATCCGGAAGACGAGAAGGGAGCCTTGGGAAAGGCCAGGCGGGGGCAGGGGGAGTTGCCGCTGGCTGCCGGCGGACTGCGAACAGGAAAGGACTGTACATACTGTACATAATATCGCCATGATCCTACAGGGTCGCGTGCGATCAATGAATCATCATCATCATCATCACCATCATCATCATCACCATCATCATCATCACCCTTTAGGTAGGGAGGCTAGTCTCAGCCCCCGATTGAGGAAGACGCGCAGAGCGAGGAGTCAGAGTGGGAACTCCTGGAGCAGAGGGGGAGAGCTGGGCGCCGGGGGTGATGAACAGCCGCTGTTTTTCCCCACGCCCGTGAAAGAGGAGTAGATTTGGGGGCGCCTTTCCTTTGTAATTTCCTTGGTGCGATTTACATCTTCTTGGGCAGGCCTGGGCGGAGGGCAAAGGGGAGCTACAACGAGCCGCCTGCGGGCTGACTGAGGTCGGGGTCGGACGGTGGATTTTTTCTTTGTTTATTCATACTCGCATACAGCCTTGCTACATAGACTATGGCGGCGCACTTTTTATCCAGGTTTCCCGTCCGCTGTCCGTGCGACGCGGCACGTTGCAAGCTCCCTTTGCCCTCCGCGCACTGGAGGAAATCACAGGATTCTGACAAAAGAAAGAACAAATGAAAGTCGTGATCGAGAACCAAAGAAAGAACCAAAGAAACCCTAGCCCCTCCCCCCTCCCGCACTCCTCCATGAACGAGGGCCGGACAGTTTGTTGATCGCTATGATCTACTTACCTAGGTCGCACGCGATTAATGAATGAACAAAAAAAAAAGCGCGTCGCGTGGGCTGACGTCAAAGTCACCCCCAAGAAGCACCGACACAGTTCGGAAGGCGCGTCAGAAACCCGACCTCGTCCCAGCCAAAGCGGACAAGAAGCTTGCCTTGGGGGTTCTATCAGCTGAGACGGGTTACTATCTCACTAGTCAGTAAGTACCTAACGTAGACCAAGAACCGACCCACCACTAAGTGCTGGTGGTACCCTTCCCGGAGCCAGACGAGAGCACCTCTTCAAGAACTGCCCCCAGTGGAAGCGTCAGCATAAAATCCAGGGGCGGGGGTGAGGTGGGAACCCGGGAGGGGCAAGGATCGCCTCAAGTTCCAGGCCCTCTTCGTGGATGAGAGTCAGACTTCCCTTCCACCACGGACGTGGGGATGCGAGTACCAGACCCGGCTGAGCGAGGCGTCCAGAGCGTGGCGTCGGAGTGGGGGCTCCGGGAGCAGCAGGAGAAGGGAGGCCGAGGAGGTAAGGGCTGAGGCCGAGGAACGACTGCCATTCTTCCTCTCCCCCCTTCATGGCCTCTGCGGAAGAGGAGTATGTAGGGAGTTGGCTTTCTTTGTCCTTTCTTTTTGTCTTCCCTTCGGTATTTCCTCGGTACATACACTCTATGTACATCTTTGCGACAGGCCGGGGCGAGATATAAGTGCAGTGAATCTATATAGTGTATCGCCATGATCTAAATTTGTAGAGGTCGCACACGATCAACGAACAGATAAAGAAAAAAGAAGCTGCACGCGGCCGCAATCTCCCAGCTGTGCGCGTAAATACGACTGACGGCGGGCGCCGTCTTAGCGGAGACGTGGATTGCTGTGCCGTATAATGGTAAGTATGTACCGAATAAGTATGTACCGAAAGAGTGCGCCAGGCACCAGCAGCAAAAAGTACGTGTTGCTGCTTGGGCAACGAAGGTAGAGCCCCTGACTCGCTTGTACACTACATAAGCGTTCTGGCAGTGCGGGCCGTTAGCGGCTTGGCAGACGGCATAGCGACGATGCAGCCACTAACAATTGATCACTCGAATTGCCTCTTTAATTCAACTTACATTTTTCGCATGCAATCAATGAATCATCATCATCGGACCACCGTCGCAGTCTGGAACTTGCTGTCCTTGGCCTAAACGGGCACACCTACAATTTCGAATGAAAAACTACTGTTCAGGAAAGGCTGCTACTGTGCATGTTCGGGTGCTCATATGTAAAGCTGTGAATGGCTGTCACGAGCTACATGACACAGCTGCTTAGTTAATAGACCTCGTGATTCATGAACGGTGACTGCTACTAGCGCTACGAGACGGTGGCCAATCCCACGCTTTGCTTCTCTCTCGGTTCGCGCATCTGCTCTGTCCATAGATAGTAGTACTACACTTTCTTAGACTTTCGCGCTGCTACTTAACCCCTGTGGGACAACAAGATGGCTGCGGATACATAGTAGATAGATAGAGTAGATATGGGTTGTGTGGCTGCATACATACATACTACCCATCTGTGCAGATACAGTGGGTCGCTTCCAAGATTCTGTGCCGAAGATAATTGGTGCCTTCTATTTTGACGGTGGCTACTAGGTCCTATATAGGGGATGGGATCGCAGCTCTCCAGACAAGGAAGGTATGTGATGGGCACCATGGCCTCGCCGGACTCCGTTTTTCTTCTTCTTCCCCACTTTGTGTCTTATTCTTCAATTCCCCGTGACTTCACTCCTGCTTGCTTTTTCCGTGCCTGCATTTGCATCCATACGTACATATTGCAGCTGCTCTCGTGTGGAGGAGCGGACGAGGAAGGAACCTGCATGAACGGCGTGGATGCGAATCAGGGGATATCTCGTATCATATTGCAATGATCCATGCTGCTGACACTGCAGTGCACGTGAGTCTGCGCTCATGCGCACGGCAGCGCAATCTGCACGCCCCCAGACCCCGTCTGACGGATCTATTCCTGTGCTGGGCTGAAAGCTGAAGAGAACAAAAAGGACTGTTGCCCTTGCAAGCGATGTTCATTTCCACATTCGCGTTCATTTCAGCGGATGTGCTCGTCTGTCCCGTCGGGGAGGGACAGAAGAGGGGGAGGAAGAGTCCTTGACGCGCGCGGGAACAGCCTGTGTGCTGACGTATATGGATGAGCGCATGTAATGTCTCGTTGGCGCTCGGCGCGGGGGAGACGGTGCCTTTGGTGGAGCTGGTCCGTCCCTGCAGCACGTGCACCGTCGATCGAGAGACTGGCCGGACGCCGTTGGCGACGGACGGATGGGACCAATAGGCGGCAGCGGTATTCTCAGCTGGAACCGGACTGGATCTGGATCTGGAGTTCCTCCTAGTGCTCGCCACTTATATCCGGTTTGGCTTTCCAATTCAATGCCGTTAGATCTGTTCCAGCGAACGCCAGCCGGCGGCTGGTTGGCTGGCTGGGCAGTATGTTGGATGTCTCGCTTTCGATCCTCCCATCTCTGTACTCTATGTATGTATACATGGAAGTGGAGAGAAAATGTCTCGCCCAAGGCTTGCGGTTGCCCACATGCGCTACCAGAATAATGGTATGGTGTGTTCGACGACGCAGCCTGCACGCGCGCGGGGGAGATCTTTGTATATAAGGTCTCACGACCGTCCGTGTCCACTGGCATTCAGTCAGTCGTCAGTCACTTCCCTCGATTCGCCGCTACTTCTGCCCGAATATCACACTCCTTGTCGGGCCCAGCGCGTGCATACACACACATACACACATACACACATACTTAATACACATTTAATACACACTTAATTCGGACACCAGCCAACGCGATGATCTCAACGCTACGGTGGACCCTCTCGGTCCTCATCCTGAGTCTGCTGCTCGTCCAGATCGTCACGGCGTGTCCGGGTCTGTCGGGCGAGTACGGCCGGATCGGCAAGCGCGCGCCGAGTTCTCATTCGAACCGCGAGGTGAAGGCGTCCAGAGGCGGCGGCAGACCGCGGCGCGAACTCAACTTTCCGGACACGAATGCGAACAGGGGCATCAATCGGGGCAACCGGCCGTATAACAAGAAGTGCAAGAAGTGGTACGGCATCCGCGATGTGATCCTACGCGACGTCTTTGGCGGTGAGTTCGTTTCTGTTCCCCCTTCGATGCAGCTGCTGATCCGCTCGGTGGTCAGGCGTCTGTGACGACAGCGCGCGTGCGGCCGTCAGACTTGCTTTCCATGACGCCGGTACGTTCTCACTGAAGCTGCAGCGGCAGGGCAGAAGAAATGGCGGCGCCGACGGATCCATGCTCGTCGATCCGGAGGAGGTAATGCGGCGTGACAACGGGGGCCTCCAGGACATCGTCAGCCAGCTGCAGCCGCTTGCTGGCCAGTTTGGCGTGTCGAACGCTGACATCCTTCACGTGAGTGTCTCGTCCCTGTCGTGGCGCCCACCCGCCGTGCTGACCGAACCGGAAACAGGTCGCGGGCATCCTCGGTGTCATTATTTGTCCCGGCGGCCCCCCGATCGAGACGTACGTCGGCCGCAGGGATGCCAGGCACAAGAACCCGACTGGCATGCTTCCCAGCGTCAACGACCCGGTCGAGAAGATGGTCGCGCGGTTCGCCGACATGGGCTTAAGCGTGCGTGACCTGATCGCGCTCATCGGCGCTCACTCGACGGCGACGCAGCGCTTCGTCGATCCGTCGCAGGCCGGCAAGTCTCAGGACTCCACTCCGGACATCTGGGACGTCAAGGTTCGTCCCGCCCCGCTCTCCCTCTCCTTCTCTTCCTCCCTGCTGACGGCCCCAGTTCTACGGCGAGACGCTGAACAACACGACACCCGACGGCGTGTTCAAGTTCGCGTCCGACGTCGCGTTCGCGCACCACCCCATCACTCGCCGCGACTTCGAGCGCTTCGTCGACGACCAGGACGACTGGGACGAGGACTACGCCATCGCGCACGAGAAGATGAGCCTGCTCGGCGTCGACCGCAGCCGACTGACGCGATGCACTGAGATTCTACCGCCCAAGATCGACCTTGGCCCACTGTTTGTCGACCGCGACGAGGGCGAGGATGACAATCACGCGGACCTCGAGGACGCCCAGCCCGACGACGGATACACCCTCCACGTCGACCGCGGCCGGCTCAGGAAGGAACTCACGAGGCTCCGAGGCTACTGGGGATACCACGGATAGATGACGGCGAGGACAGTAGAGCAGGGGCCGGTACGGTTTGTGGTGCTCGGCGGGGTTTTGTATCTTAAACTTAATCGTTAATAATAATTGCGCTGATAGCCGGTGTTTCCTGTCGTGGTGTGGTGATGTGGCAGAGCAGAGCAGAGGTCCGTACCAAGTGAATGGGTGGATGCAGATGCGGGTTCCCGCGACCGACGAGTTGGTGCGGAGATGGGTCGTTGGTGCTGGTCAGCTCCCTGTTACTCATCAGTTGGAATCCAGCGGTGTGCTCGTCCGGGACTGTTGAACCTATCTGTTTACTCGCAATAGCCTCACTGTCTGGCGTGTTCCGCTCTGCGTAACTACTTTCCGTTTTTTAATTATTTTTTTATGTTGATCGCGTGCGACCTATTAGATAATGGCGATATACACAGGCCGGTTCTCGTCCGCTGTCCGACCCTGACTGCAGGTGGCCCATTGTAGCTCCCCTTTGCCGTCCGCCCAGGCCCGTCCCAAGAAGACATGGAGCGCACCAAGGAAATCACAAAGGAACAGCGTGCTTTTCGTTCGTGTTTGTCTCCATGCTTAGTCAGTGAGCGTGACCGCCTCACTCCATGTCTATCGGTATTGGCGCCATATCTTCACAAAATAATGATCACATCTACGCGTCACACCCGTTGACAGGTTATGAGCCCTCTTCGCAACTCCATCACACCTTTCACGCATACTCGATAGAATCTTGTCAATAAGAGACTCCTTATCCTTTCACCAAAAATATTCCCTCAAATCGAAGAACCTTTCCGACTTTTCCTTGACCCGCCACCTACATCATACGTCATGCAGTCATCGAAGTTTGACAACGACACCTGAGATCAGTGGAAACACAGTGCCATCAAGAAACTGGATGGATTGAACTACGACGACTGGAAGCGTAGTATTAGTGTAGTCGATGCCTTCGGAAAAGTCATTGGAAAAGAACAAACCCCCAGCGTGAAACGCCGTGACGACGTCCAAATGATCCATTTCCATTCATTCCTTGCGACCAAGCTCAGCAGATAGCGTAGGGTGCTCATATTTCCCACCGACGCATAGGTTTCATCGAAGTTGACACCTTCCACTTGCTTGAACCCTTTGATGGCAAGTCGAGCCTTGTATCCGAGTGTGCCATTCGGATTACTCTCGGTCTTATACACCCATTTGCAGTCAATAGGATCGCTCGTCGCTTCGGATTGCGGTACAGGCGTAGGCGTATTATTCTTCTTGAGCAAGGCATATTCCTGTCGCATGGCCTCATGCCTCTGCCGCCGTAGGCTGCAGGTCATCGCTTGACGATATGGGCGAGGATCGGTATCTTTTACGTCGGCATTTCACTTCTTTGTCCTTTCCGATCTCCTTAATACTGAATCCATAGCCGCCAAATACCAGTTGCGCTTCGAACATAAGTAGTGGATACAAATCTACCGCCGGATAATGGCCCACCGCCAGAAGAAACCGATCCTCGCCCATATCGTCGAGCGATGGCCTACAGCCTACGGAAGCAGTGGCAAGAAGCCATGCGACAGGAATATGCCTTGCTCAAGAAGAATAATACGTTTACGCCTGTACCGCAATCCGAAGCGACGAGCGATCCTATTGACTGCAAATGGGTATAAGACCGAGAGTAATCCGAACGGCACATTTAGATACAAGGTTCGACTTGTCATCAAATGGTTCTGTAGTTGGGCGAACTGCGGAAGTGGGGGTCGTTTGGAAACTAGAAGATTCGATGTGGGGAATTGACACGAGAGAGAGAGAGATTGAGATTTTTTTGAAAGACAAAGACAATATTCCTTCTCCGTACAGAAAGGATGCTACATATATACCCGTCTGAGAGAGAATGACATAACAGTGCAAAGTAGAAAGATGATGCAATTATTCCACTAATGTTGCGTCACGCTGCGCAAAGGCTTCCTCCGCGCCGTGCCGTCGGCAGCAGTTTCTCCGCGCCGCGCCGCCACCACAACATATCTAACTTATCCCACTATGACATAGCAAATAGGTGTGACGGCGCTATTTTAACAGGTTCAAGCAAGTGGAAGGTGTCAACTTCGATGAAACCTATGCGCCGGTGGGAAATATGAGCACCCTACGCTATCTGCTGTGCTTTGTCGCAAGGAATGAATGGAAAATGGATCATTTGGACGTCGTCACGGCGTTTCTCAACCCGAAAATCGATGCAGAAGGTTACATTCAACAAGCGGATGGGACCGAGTGGCTTGGACGGAAACTCTCTACATAAAGACGTTACCGGCGAACTTGTTACACCACCGATATTCTGCGACAACAACGGCGCATTGAAGAATATCTGCTCCGGTGTTTCGAGTGCAAAGACAAAGCACATCGACGTTCGATTCCACGATAGCCGAGAGCTCCACGCTCAAGGGATTGTCGAATTTGCCTATGTTTCTACAAATGACAATTTGGCTGATATTATGACGAAGGCACTGCGCCGGAACGCCATCAGCACCTTGTTAAGAGTATGGGTCTGCGGACGGGTGTGTGATTGGAAGGCATTGTTTTTGGGAAGAGTATTCGGAGTATTTTGGATATGGTCAAGCGTTTGCGTTTTACGAGCGAGTCAGTACTCTTCCCTAGCAGGTTTTCTCCCACTGGGTTTTACTGCGTAGGTTTTAGCGAGGCCGACGAGGAGACTTGCTTACGTTGAATTTTTTTTTGGCTTACTGGCGCGCAGTAGGGGGGGAAGTGTTGTATCTAGTCTAGCATGTCTTCTGTATGCTTAGCCAGTGCTCGTGACCGCCTCACTCCATTTCTGTGGGTAGTTAGTGGCGTCATATCTTCACAAGATAGCGGTCACATCTACACATCACTCCGGTTGACACGTTTGCTGCGAATGAGTGAGCAATCTCAATTGACCCACACGCGCGTTTTGCCGTGTTTGCCCATCCACTGTTTGCGGTTAGTTAGTCTCGGCGGCAGGGGTAAGGTCTGGCGGCGGCGCGGAAAGCTCCAAGCTGTCCTCTGCGTCCCGTCCAGCATCACCGCTCCGCATCGCCACACCAGCATGAGCGGCTCCTCGTCGATATCCTCGGGCGTCACGTTCGAGAGCGTGCTGCCGCACGCAAAACTCGATGCCTTCGCCGACGCGCACGGCCGGACGCTGCTGCTGCGCGGCCTCAACGTGTCCGGCGACGCCAAGTACCCCGTCTCGCACGCGTTGGCCGGAACCCCCGAGTTCTACGACGTCTCGCGCGTATCGTACGCGGGCAAGCCGTTTGCTGACGCGCGCGAGGCCGAGCAGTGGTGGGCGCGGCTGCGCGCGTGGGGGATCGGCGTCGTGAGGCTCGTCGTGTGCTGGGAGGCGCTCGAGCCGAGGGAGATGGGCGTGTATGACGACGAGTACCTGGCCTACGTCCGCATGCTCGTGCGCACGGCGGACGAAGCCGGACTGTCGGTGTTCATCGATGGCCATCAGGACGTGGTGTGTACGCGCCACCCCTCCCACGGCCGCGGGATATTTGCTGACGATTGCGGGACGGAGCGAGTAGTGGTCGCGGTTTAGCGGTGGTTCCGGTGCGCCGCTGTGGACGTTTCATCTCGCCGGGCTTGATCCCACGACGTTCCCGCGCATATGCGCCGCCTCCCTCGACGCGCCGCGGGAAAACGGAAAGCTGTCGACGCCCTCCGGAAGGCTGTGGCCTACAAACTACTCCAAGTTCGCTGTCGCCACCATGTTTACGCTCTTCTTCGCCGGCGAGGTGTTCGCGCCGAAAGCGCTGTACTCGGGCCCGAATGCCGAGTTCTACGGGAAGAATATCGGACTTGTCCTCCGTACTTCGTACATCCGTGCCTACGCGCGCCTGATGGTGGAATTGAAGCACCTCCCCAACGTCCTCGGCGTCGATCCGATGAATGAGCCGCACCCCGGGTATATCGGACTGCCGTCGCTGCTGTGCTTCAACGAGACCACCGATCTGCACCTGGGCTACATGCCGAATGCGCTCGGCTCGATGGCGCTGGCTGCGGGTGTGCCCACCAGCGTTCCGTACTTCTCTCGCAGCTGGCCGCACCCTTCCAAGATCACCCGCACCGACGTCCTGAACGAGGACCACGTCACCGCCTGGCTCCCCGGAGCGCCAGACATCTGGCAGGACGAGCGCGTGTTCGCCATCTCGCCGTCCGGAACCGCGGAACTGGGTCCCAAGGGCGTCTCCTACTTCCTCAATCATCCGATCACCGGCGCCCGCGTCGACTTCGAAGCCGACTTCTACGTCCCGTTCGTACGCTCGTTCCACCACGCGGTCGTCGGCGCGGCTGCCGGCGGGAAAGCCGGAACGTGGCTCTTCGTCGAACCCGTGCCCAATCTCGGCCCGCCAGCGTGGACGTCCTCCCGGTCCCCGGCGGGCAGAGGCGAAGACGACTTCATCTGCTACTCGCCGCACTGGTACGACATCCGCGCGCTGTACGAGAAACGCCTCTCGTACACCGTCTCGTTCGACGTCCTGTCCCTGGCCAGCGGCTCGCGAAACTTGCTGGCGCACTCGTACTTTGGGCGACCGGGCTTGACCAAGAACTACGCGGACAACTTCCGCCGCTTCTGGAACCACCTCAAGACGTTCCGCGGTGGCGCTGCCACTCCGACGCCGATCCTGATTGGCGAGACGGGTGTCCCCTGGGACATGAACCTGCAATCGGCCTACAGCACAGGCGACATCCACTACCAGCTCACCATGACCGACGCGATCCTGCGCGCAATGGAACAGGCGGGCGCGCTGAACTGGACGTTCTGGAACCTGACGCTCTCGCACAGCACGCAGGGCACGCCGCAGAGCGTGCACAACGACACGGCGTCGCCGTTCCAGAGCGGCGACGCGTGGAACTCGGAGGACTTTTCGATCGTGTCGTCCGATCCAGCGACGACCGAGCTGCCGCTACGGAACTACACGGATGCCGGCATCCGCCCGCACGACCGCGGCGCGCCGCTCGAGCGTGCCCAACACTTCGGCGACCTCTACCGGGGGCTGCGCTGCGCGCCCGCGTTCCTGCGGCCATATCCTTTCGCGACCGCGGGCGAGCTCCTCAAATCCGAGTTCTCGCTCGATATCTGCCGCTTCGAGCTGGAGTACCGCCTGCTGCGCACCGCCGCCGGACCGCCGGCCGAGCGGACGACCGAGATCTTCGTCCCCGCGTACCACTTCTGGGGCCGCCGGGTGCTCGCCAGGTTCTGGGTGCGCACGCGGGAAAAGGGCGTGCGCGCCGAAGAGGTCCTGCTCAAGTGGGACCTGCTCGAGGGCGATGCCGTCGCCGCCATCCGTTGGCGCTGGGAGTGCGGTAGCCAGTCGCTGAAACTCGTGCACGCGCCGGGACTGCCCGACGGCGCTATCGTTGGCGTCGTGCTTGAGGCCCAAAGGGAGCGCGAGGCCGACGGGTGGGCGCAGTTCCTGAGGGAGTGCGTCATCTGAGCGGATGGCTTTCGGGGAGGAGGGTTGGATATAGACGGACACGACATTTTTTTTTCTTTTTGCGAGCGAAGTCGATACTGGTATTACCTGCTTAGATGGAATGTCATTGTATGTAGAAGTTTGGTGTAGCGAGGATCGTAGATTTGCCCTTTTTTGTCTTGATTTTGCTAGTTTTCTTTGCGATTTTAATTTTTGTTTTCTTTTGTTCCGGAAGAAATGCATTCGGTTTGGGCGGGCGGCAGTCATTTAGTACCAAAATCCAAATATCATAGAAAGAAAAAAAAAAGGGCATCACGCATTCTGCGAGTGATGGTTTTGGATCCTGTCGCATTGGTTGTTGAGTTATTCATATAAGGGAACACCGATGGCGGTGGTGGTTCGCTACGCAAGGCGAATTGTCGGCCGCAGGGCGACTAGAGTCATTCAATTTCTTGACTCAAGCCTCTCGATTAAATTTATTTTACTGAGTCAAGGCACTCTGTTTATTGACTCGTAATTTCATTTATTGAGTTGAGTCCTTCTGTTTATTGACACGAGCCATTCAACGTATTAACTTGAGTAAATTCTATTAATTGAGTTGAGTCGTTCTGTTTGTTGACCCGAGTCACAGTATTTATTCACGCGAGTCATTCGTTTTATTGTCACAGCCCGAGTGAGAAAGTATGCTGGGCGACCGTTATGATCATTTCTTACTCCACATCACATCGTATGATAAGCCCAATTTAAAAGAGGAGCCTAAGGTATGTTGATTGGCTCCTCCACAAATTTGGGCTATATCTGCGCTGTGGTGGTATCGTAAGAAATGGTCAGAACGGTCACCCAGCACATTTTCTCACTCGAGTTGCCCGAACTACAAGCCGAATAACTTGAGTCAATAAAGAGGGGTGATAGTGGGTCGTTAGTTACAAAAGTCCATATGGAAAAAATTGGTGTTTGCAGAAAACTGCTGCGCGACCATATCCATGCACCCGTCCGGTCCCCGGCGTCGCGTAACATATCCCCGATGTGGCGAGCAACCATCTCCACATCCTTCCACGTCCTCATCAACATCTGCTCCTTCACCAACACCTATGATTGATGAATAGATACTCACATAATGTTGTAGGAGTCTTTGTTGGAGCTTCGGTTACTACAGCTGTTACTGTCAAGCAGATGGTCAGCACTTTGGAGGGCGGTGGTATCCGGCCGGAATTTTATCAATCTGATCGAGGTTCTGAAATGGCGTTATCGGCCAATGCGCAGCTGCAGTTCGAACAGTGGAAGATCCTTACGCCACTATTGGTGATGATGATGATGATTCATTGATCACATGCGACCCTATTGGATCATGGCGATATTATATATGTTCTATCCCAGTGGGCAGAATTACCGGTCTACAGATGGGCTGATCTATCTATAGACTGGCCGGCCCGTGTATGAATGGGCTGGATCTACGAACTGGCCGGACTGTGGGTAGATTTTTTTGGGTAACTGGGCTGGCCAGCTGGGAGATATCTGGGAGCGGGCTGGCCAGGTGGGAGATCTGCCGCCACTGGGTAGATAGCTTCGTTTTTTTTACGGCGGCGGCGGGAGGCACTTAACGCGGCGATGGCCAGATCTCAGACCCACCCCTCAATTCCCCAGTGATTAATCCCCAGGCACTCACTACTCAACACCTCGCTATCACCAACAATCAATTGTATTCCGCTTACAACCCAGGGATCTATCTCCGGGGAGCAACTACTGCACCCGTCTCCTTCTCTTTCTCAGAACTCGCCCTCCCGCCGTACGTTCCGGCGCTGTGGCTGGGGTACCCTGCTGAGTTCTCTTCCGACTTGGTAGTGGTGAATCGTTCGAATCTTGAATAGCAGACAGCCCGTAGTCTTGCTCCTGCGGCTTCTCCTCTTCCCGCGGCTGCTTCTCCTCCTGTAGCTGTTCCTCCTCCGGAAATTGCTCATCTTCCTTCATCCCACGATCAACCAATGCCACCTCAGTGCGAATTGCCAATTCCGACAGGTTATGGCAGTCGGACTCTGTAGCATGACAATGGACAGAGCAGTTCACTTCGTTCTTCAAACATCTGCATTTCCCAGTACAACGAAGAGGCTTGTAATTGCAGGGAACTGGTATCCGTTCACTCGTCGACATTTTTGCTGATGCCGCATGGAGGGTGATGATATTTGGCAGCTCAGTCTCCGGAATGCTGGCTGCCGCATCCAAACATGCTTCCGGTGGCACTCTGTTTAGAACAGCAACAGGGTAACGGATGTTGAGAACTTCGTGCGCAGTCTGAAGCTTGTATCGGTTGTGATGAGGTACAGCTAGAACCCGGCAGAGTATACGGTATGGGTCGGTTGCCGTACGATCCTCCCTGGGAACCCTGATACCGACTACATCTCCGGGGAAAAGGCTTCTATTGGTTGGCGTTTGTTGTATTTGTTCGCCGACCTCTGCTGTGCCTTTGCTGTATGCGGGTGCACCTCAATTTCAATGCCTTTGGGTGAATATCATAGTTTGCCTGTGCGCCGTACTTATGAATGCAGAGTTTCTTTTGATCTCGCCCAGGTGGTGGTTTCATGTGAGGATACCGTATCCAGTCGTGGTTCTCTACTCGCTTTTCCTCCGTAAACCGAGACTAAACGATCATCAGCAGGAACTCTACCCCATTCCCATCTTAAAGCCTACCTTGCTGTTGTCATTTGCCATCAATATTCCAAATTCCTGGAATGTTTCTGCAGAAAAAGGGCGAAGGTGGTATTGGGGAGGGCATTGGTGGTGGTGGCAATGGCGGACATGATTGCAAAGAGGGTTGTAATCAGGGTGATGGTGACTGACGAAAGGATTAGTTCAGAAGAAGTTGGTTTCCACAGGGTGTTGGTGCTACATAGCTCGTATGCCCACTAGGCTGGCCCACTCGTAGATCTAGCACTCGGCTAGCCTACCTACAGATCTACCATTGGTACAGCCCACCCGCAGATTTACCACTGGGCTAGCCCAGTCACCTAAGAAAATCTATCCACCGTCCGGCCAGTTCGCAGATCCAGCCCATTCATACACGGGCCGCCAGTCTATAGACCGATCTTTCCTCCCACTGAGCCAGAACATATACAGTCCATACCTGTTCACCGTCCGCCGCGACCTCACGCAGTCCGCCGGCGGCTCATGGCAACTCCCCCTGCCCCCGCCTGGCCTAAGACATACAGTAGGAAATCGAGACCAAAGAGATGGAGCACTCTGAGATGAAGGAGAGACATCAAGGACAGATAAATGAGAGATCGAAAATGAGGAAAAGACGCCACTATTGATGATGATGATGATGATGATTCATTAATCGTGTGCGATCCTATTGGATCATGACGATATTATATACAGTCCTATCCTGTTCACCGTCCGCTGCGACCTCGATCAGTCCGCCAGCGGCTCGCGACAACTCCCCCTGCCCCCGCCCGGCCTATCCCATGAGAAAAGAAAGAACGAAAGAAGGAAAGACAGCGAAAGACTCGAAGAGAAAGGAAGAAGGAAAGACAGCAAAAGACAGCAAAAGACTCGAAAGGACATAGGAGAGAAAGTTCACGCCCGCCCGCCCGCCTCCATTTCCTCTGCTCCTTCCCGCGCTACTTCTCCATCTTCACCCGGCTTAGGTGGTACTGCGCGCGGTCCCACCCTGCTTCCCACCTTCGTGGTGCGTAGGAAGTCTAGGACTGCTCTGGTGCATCGCTCGTCTGCCATCAGGTCCCGGACCGTGAAGCGGTCTTGCCTTTCGAACTTCTGCCCACAGCGTCTTCTGCTGCATCTTCCACTTCTTGCAATGCTTGAGCAGGTGTTCCTGGGTCTGTGTCTTGTGCTGGCACCACCCGCAGGCCGCCGTATCCGAGTTCTTCGTCCACTCCAGGTATTGCCCTGTGCGGCAGTGCCCCGTCCTGAGCTGGTGGAACCGCTCTGCCAGCCTTTTGGGGGCTCGCGCCACCACTGCCTGTTGCCTCATCTTTTCCGGCATCTTGTACTTCCTTCTCTTATCCGCTTCTCCGACCAGTCCCGTGCCTCGGCCCACTTCCTTTCCGCCACCTCTCGTCTAATGTTGGCTATGGACCTTGGGAGCGGCATGCCTCTTCTTCCATAGCGGTCCGTGTGGCCCAACCACTCGACCCCCCGCCTTTCTGGTTCTTCTGCTGCCAACTTCGCCTCCTTGTCTGCCCTCTCGTTTCCTTCCACCCCTTCGTGTGCAGGGCACCACCGCAGTTCGATACTGCACCTGGTCTTGTCTTTCTAAGCTGTGCCACCCATTTTCCCGCTTTCAGGGCGTACTGTTGTCCTGGGCCTGGCTCGTCCGATGCAATTCTTGCTAATGCTGCTTGCGCGTCCGAGAAGATGGTGACCCTTTCCGGGGGTTGCCTTCTTCTTGTCGCCACCTCCAGCGCTCTTTCCAGTGCCGCGCACTCCGCGTCGAAGGCCTCCTGGCTGAAGCCCATGTGAGCCTTGATGCTCGCCCACCATTCTCCTTCCTTTTTCCAGACAACTGCGTACCCCACCGCCGCCGACTCCACCCGCGATCCGTCCACAAAGATGGTCAGACCCTCTCTCTCCTGCTCTGCTACTCCCTTGGCTGCCTCTCTCTCTTCCACAATCACTTCTGCCCCTAGCCCGCTGGGTTTTGCTGGGATTTCGATCCTTTCCACTCCGCCTGCGTATCTCACTGCCGCCAGTAGCCTTTCTCCGAGCTTGGAGTTCGCTCCCGCCACTTTCTTCGCCTCACTTCCTTCCGGCAGGGTGAGCAGCTGAGTTGCAAATCGTCTCTGCCTGTTCTCCAGTTGGGCTGCCGCCGGTCTCAGGCTTGCTTCTGCCATAAGGGCCCCCAAGTTGGTGATTCTGAAGCACCCCGTAACCGCCCTAGCTTGTTAGCTCACCATCTTCTGAAGCTCTTCCTCCGCCCCTACCATTCCTGGTTCCCCTTCTCCCCGCCACCACAGCTCACTCCCATACAGCGCCACCGCCTGCACACAAGCTATCATCACTTTCCTGCAGTTCGCCGACGTGAGGCCCATCTGACCCATGAGCCTCCGCAGCCTCGCCATGGCCTTTCTCGCCTTCTTCGCCATCGTCTTCTGGTGCTCCTTTAGTGTGAGGTGCGAGTCCAACCAGATCCCCAGCCACCGCGTTGCTTTCTTGTTGAACCCGATTTCTCTCTCTCCCACTTTGATCGTTGCTGTCGGTACTCGTCTCTTTCGCGAGAAGAGCATCGCCTCGCTCTTGTCATGATCGAAGACAACCCCGTTCCTGGCCGCCCACTCAATCGCCACCTCCCCTACCCTCGACAGTCTTCCGGCCACCTCCTCGTCCGTTGCCCCTTCTGCCCACCAGGATATGTCGTCCGCGAAGGATAGGGCTTTTACTCCCTCACACCTTCTCTCAACTTCTTCGAAAATTCCCGACAGGTAGGTGATGAAGAGGATCGGAGCTGCTGGGGAGCCTTGGGGAATACCCGTTTGCACTTCATGTGCCTCCCCTTCCTTCCCGTCCAGCACTAGCCTCACTCTCTTTCCTGTCATGAAACTGATCGTCCATCTGACCAGGTCTGCTTCCACTCCCAGGGTTTCAAGCCTCGCTGCCAGCAGCCTCTTGCTAGTGTTGTTGAAGGCTGCCTGAACATCCATCAGCAGTGTCCCCGCCACCTTCTTCTTCTTCCATGCCTGCTGCGTTCGACTCATAAGGACTGCCACCGCATCTACCGTAGCCCGTCTCTTTCTGCATCCGTACTGCCCTTCATGTAAGACGCCACTATTGATCGCTGCTCGCGATATGATACATACATTCAAGTCGAGTGAGAACTCATGATTATATCCTGTTGCCTTAGCAGAGAGCGATCGGCCGCCGTCACAGCAAGACACAGAGAATTGTATTGACGTGTGAGAGTATTGGGAAAAGAAGATGAACAACATCATCTAAAAATTCTGTTCATCGAAGCAGATATGGTGTAACTGTGGGCGAGTTATGCGTGGGTTTCTGGGTTTTGGCCACACAACTAAGCTATTATAGGGAGTTTTCGGCCATTCCGACAACAAAAGATAGCAAATGGTACACACAAAGAAGAGTGCCGGAGTGAGAAGAGGAACAAGATTAGCTAAAAATTCTACTTATCGAGGAGAGACAGTGGAGCTGTAAGCAAAATCCAGTGGGCATTTCCCAGGGTTGTGAGTGGATTTCCGAGTTTTGAGTAATAATGACCCACTATTTCCACTATAGCCACCACCACCCACTACAGTACTGTAAATACCTCAACAACAAATGGTCCAATCGATGATCTGACAACAGGAGGTGATCTGCTACGATTTTATCTATCATCTGTGCGCAGTATGTATTAGAAAAACTTAATTGGTTTTGTGTTGCTGGATGTGGATTGCGATCGGGGTCACGAAATTAGTGTGGTACCAACCGACGTCCAAATTTTCCATTTGGACTTTTGTAACTAACAACCGCCGTCAAAGAGTCCGACCCAAAGAAAAACCGAAAGGAAAAGGAGTCCGCACGGAAAGAACAAAGGAAAGGAATACTCCTCCTCCTCCTCCTCCTCATCTTCGGCGGATGCTATGAAAGAGGGCGTGGGTAGGAACAGCGGTAGCACCTCCCCGGCGCCCACTTCCCCCGCGGCACCCAGCTCCTCCGCCTCCGCCCGCCTCTTTCTTCCCGCTCCCTGTGCTCCCTGCGCTCCCACTCAGACACCTCGCTCCCCGCATCTTCCTCAGCCGGAACCAGTCTTCCCACATCCGTAGTAGAGAGGAAGTCTAGTACCGCCTGGCTGCGCCTCACATCGGCAAGGAGCTCCCGGCTCTTCCACCGGCTCTTCCCCCTCCCAGTCTCCTTCAGCACCTCCGCCCACAGGATCCTCCGCTGGGGCCTCCACTCGGGGCACTCTTTGAATAAGTGCTCCCGGGTCTAGTATCGGCCACCAGCACTGAGGGGTGGGCTGACCCTTCGTCCAGTGCAGGTACTGCCCAGTGAGACAGTGCCCTGTCTTCATCTAACTAGTAGAACCTCGAGGCGAGCCTCTTATAACTCCCAGCCATCACGCCGACTGACCTCTGGCTTTTCGGCATCCTGTATTTTTTCCTCGAGGTCCGACCTCCTGCCCATTGTTGTGTCTCCGCCCACTTTTCCTCGGAGATTTCTCGCTTGAGGTGCGCGAGAGAATTGGGAAGCGGCATAGCGCATGCTTCCGTCCGATCCAGGTAACCGAGCCACTCCACTCCGCGGGCGTCTGGCTCCTCCGCCGCGATCTTGGCCCACTCGTCGGCCTTTTCGTTGCCGGCGACCCCCTTGTGTGCCGGGCACCACCGGATCTCGATGGTGATACCCGGCCGGATTTTCCGTAGCACTGCGATGTGCTTTCTTGCCTGGAGCGCGTGCTTTTGGCCGGGGCCAGTCTCCTCCGAGGCCACCCGTCTGATGGCGGCTTGGGCGTCCGTGGGGGTTGTGATCCGCTTCGGGGTCGTCTGCCTTCGCGACGCCGATTCTAGTGCCCTTGCGATTTTGATTCAGGGGCGGCGCGGGTGGTTTGCTGGCGCGGGTGGTTTGCTGAAGCGGCTGCAATTGCCTGTGCCTGGGGGGCCCAGCCGCCCGGACCCTCGTTACGATCCGGGGGATGTGTCTGTCCGTTGCCAAAGTCCAGTGAATCAATACTTTCATACGTGGATTCTCTGCTCTCGAAACCACGTAGAAACGAGCTGTTGATATCGTCACATCGCGGTTCTTCGGTGCTAAGATGGCCCGCTCTGCTAGATAATTAGGCTCTGGCACTGGTGTTCCACCGATACCTGGGCAGATATTCGCTCTCAAATCCTCCAGGATATTTTCCTGGAGAATCGTGTCAGTTCGTAGCTTAGTGTATTCCGGTATGCCCGAAGGCTCCACTCCGTCACCGATACGTAAGACTCGTTATCCTGTGGCCACCCGTAGTACATCACATCTCCTCGTCCGTCCAGTGCATATGCATAGTCTCGTTCCGAACCCGCCACCGCTGGCCGTAGAGATGTTGCTAGCAGCACCGGCAGCTGGCAGACGCTGCAGCTGAACGATGGGCGACTGGAAGGAGTGGAGTGCGGACTTGTCACCGCGACTCCGCTCCAGTCTTTTTTTTTTAAATTCAACCACTAATTGCTTGCGACCAATTTTGACCGTGGCGAGCTCAGCAAAACAAGGCTGAGATTTGGAGGGAAAAGAGAGAATTAGCATTGTCCTCTGGAACCGAGATGGCCTTAAATGAGCTTTGTCTTAATTCATTCTTTGCACTTCAGTGTACTAATCAATAGGCCTCACTTGGGTGTACTAGAGTAGGCCGCATCTCATTGAAGAGTACCAGTCCTTTCTGCATCACCCCAAGCTATGCGCAGTCAATTGCATCACTTGATGCGAAGTTGGCCTCCAACATTGCTCATCCCCGTAACTCGTGTCCGGCCAGATGCCACATTTCCTCTCCCAAAGCCCCCAGAAGTTTATAGTCTTCTCGGACTTTCGGCTGATTAACGTCTACCAAGATGCCCAATCTTCATATACCTAGAGAAGGTGCTTCGAAGTTTTGGACATTCCTAGTCCTGGGCGAGTTTAAGGTCGACTCCGATCCAGTCTTCGGGGCTAATATGCTCCGTCCGTGCTGAGCACGAGTTATCGACTATGATTGCGGAGCGCTAAACGGATAGACAGCGGGCATAGTCTGCGGGTTCCGGTTCAAGAAACAGCGCGAGGAGTTGGGGCTGGTAAGAGTACCCCACGATACTGTATAGTACGGTGAATAGCAGTATGTATGATACGTCCTGGTCTCCGATGGGATTCTAAACGAATACGTAAAAGCGAATCTCCCACCCCCGCCTAATGTCTTGAGAGTATTCGAATATCCAACTACTTAGTTGCGGTACGGATAACTGTTCTTATGCACTGCCATACTAGAGGACAACCGTGTATACCACACGCCTGGTGTACTGATACTTTATTTGGTAAATAAAAAAGGGGAAAAAATTTCAATCGCAATCCTATTGCTCAGTAATCACTACCAACGCCTCCTTCATCTCCCCAGCTAACCCTCCATCCCAAAATACTTCATTGAACAAAGCATTGCTGCAAGCCCTCGGCTTCTCTTCTGGAGAAAGAAGACCTTAAACCTTCAATGGGTTTGTCACACGGGAGGGAGCTACGAAGCGCTGTCCATGCACGACCGTCAGTGCGAAGCCAACTGTCACCGTCGATTTTCAGTCATTCGCCGGGGGAGGATGTGCCGTGGCCATGGCTCGCAAGCTTGTGAGGACCATCCCTTCTGCTACAACGTGCCGCCTGCGGACTGATTGAGGTCAGGGTCGGACAGTGAACGGGAACCGGAAAGTGTTTATATCGCCATGATCTATGAGGTCGCACGTGATTAATGGCAAACCAAAAAAAAAGGACGGCCCCTCCCCCCCCCCTCCCCTCGGCGTGCATCAATCTGAACGATTTCTGGTACCGGACCAGCTTCAGAAAGTGAGGCTAGATATACAGGACTAATTTTTTTGACTATCTATGATAGATATCCTCACGCCCCACTATATCAGCGCTGTTCCTCATCTGCCTTAGAAGAGCGTGTTTACTATTCCAAACAAAGATGTCCCCAAACTGCCCCAACTCGTTCCCCAACGTTGTGATGTCCCTCTAATAATAGGGGTAATCAAAGTTCGTTCACGGCATCGTGTAGCCTCTCCAGCAGCCACAATGTAAGCCAGTTGTAAATTCCCTTAAATGTCGAACTCATGCTAACACTGAGTGGCGTAATGTCGTCTCTTCTGTAATTGCCTCCTGCCTTCCCTGCCACACGGCTTACCTTCCGGCTATCGGGCAGCATCAGCGTCACGCCCACCACCGGGTTCGGACCAGTGGTCCAACATCGTTGCGCAAGCCCACTGAACGCTGATGTGTGCAACAAGAAGTTCTTATGGCTATTTAACACGATATACCCCTTTTTCATGACTTTAACTCAATACTTCCCGTTTTTTTTGAATTTAACACAATACCCCATTTCGGGCGAATAATATTTCATGATCTACCTGGGTCTTGCTTGCGCGGAAGATAGCCGTATGGTAGCTGGAACGGCGCTATGGATCAGGGTGGCGCAACAGCAAAGGCATTGGACGGCACAATACAACGATCTGGGGCGGTGCGAGAGCTATGCTCGCGCTCCGTGATTCACTGAAGGTAGGTTGAGGAGAAAAGATTGGGGTTCACAAAACCTAGTCATTGACTACATTACTCTAACTAAGCCTAGCAATGAGCTTTATGACATCTCGGCGTGTGGTGCCCGGTCTCCTTGCAGACAGAGCATTTAGGCACATCCGGTAATTCTCCCACTACGTTTAGCTGCGCGGCTCCTGCTCTCTCCATATCGCCCTTTCTCTTTCCTAGAACAGCAGGCCTTCCCCGGGGTTTTGCGGTTATGGGCGGCTCAAGTGCGGCCACACCCGGAAGGTACATCCCTTCACTCAGCAGACGGCCATATTCACCGTGATGTCTGACTTCTACCGGATGTCGAAATGCTCTCGTGCGGAACACACAGCCATTACGGCGTTAAATTCAGTGAATCTTGCATACTGATCAAATAAGGCGATTGCTGCATCACTCGGGTCGTCTCCGTTTGCACTCATTGGTGTTAGCAGGGTGGCTGGTTGCTGCGTGGTTGCGTGGTGAGGGCGATCTTGCCGGCAGGTGGCTTGACCGTGAGTGTGGCGTGTTGTGGGGAGATTTTTATGCGTGGTCTCGCGTGCGCCAGACCCGGGTGGGTCATGTAATATTAGTTAAACGATTCGCTTGAAATGGGTAGTATTGTGTCAATGAAAAATGGGGTGTATTAAGTTAAAGTCATGAAAAAGGGGGTATCGTGGTAAATAGCCGGATTTTTTTTTATATTTATGTATTTATCTAAGTAGTGTAGAGGGGGGGTGTCACGGTCACGTTCCAAAAGGGGGGAGGGGAGGAGATCCAAAACGTGAGAGATGAGGGGGGGGGGTGTTCAATTCAAGATGAGGCAAT